>Ga0136627_1000392_pt1 | contig 16242 bp, 18 predicted proteins | sample AntDrymUQ4892206_2_FD_104652 | JGI IMG/M metagenome (GOLD analysis project Ga0136627, IMG submission 104652) | Polar desert sand microbial communities from Dry Valleys, Antarctica - metaG UQ489 (22.06) | ecosystem: Environmental > Terrestrial > Soil > Desert | place: Antarctica: Dry Valley... | reverse complement strand
ATTCGTCCCCGTTGCCGATCGACCACTCGCGCCGCTTGCGATTTTCCCAGGCTGACCCGACATTGCTCGACCCCGAGAGCGTCCCGAAGCCAAGCGTGGCGATAGCGTTCTGGCCCGGCAATCTGATGTCCAGCGACACATCGCCGCTGACGGTTTCCATGCCGTAGTTGGCGGTGTTGTCGAAGATGGCGCAGATGGAGATGTCGCCACTCACCGTGGTCACGCGCGAGTTCCGAAGCCGAGTGTCCTGCACCGACACATCGCCGCTGACGGAACGGGCTGCGAGCCAGATGTCTCCGCTCCGGATCGTGGCGTGGCCGCTGGCGGTGTTGATCTCCAGGCTCTCGGCAATGGTGTTCGCCTGGACGTCGCCACTGGCGGTGTTGATGGCGACGATACCGGTGAGATCAGTTGCTTCGACATCCCCCGAGGCGGTGACAATGCTGACCCGGGCAGCGATGTCGCGGGCATCGATCTCGCCCGACGCGGTGCGGAACTTGATCTGTGAGCCTTCCGCCAGACCCGCCGGCAAGGTGATGAAGATATGGAAGTCAAGCTCCGGGCTCAGCTTGAGGCGGGAGAGGTTCCAGTCCTCCGGTCGGAAGCCATGCTGAAGCTGATCGCGGAACCGGCGGGCGAGTCCGGTGAAACCCGCCGCGAACTGCCAGTCGGGGTGGATGGAGATTGTGTTGTCTTCTGACTTGACGGTTAAGGCATGGTCGTCGTCGTCGAACTCGTCGTTATCGGTGCGCCGAACGGTGACCAGGACCGAGCCGGACGGTCGGTTGGAATCGGTGCGAACCTCGATTCGGCCACTGGCGTTGGTGGCGGAGAGGGTGAGTGGCCGGTCGGCGTTGAACGACGCTTCCGTTTCGAGTTGGCGATTATTATCGGTGATGGTGAAGTCCTGCTTGGTGCTCATGGTGTTCACTGCTGTCCTTTCGAATGATAGTTCGAATCTCGATCGACAGGTCCCGTTGCGGTGTTACTCAGCGGATTGGGTGAGCGCGGCGAGGCGGCGGGACGCTTCACCGGCGCTGATCTGCTTGTTCTGAAGCTGTTCGAGAATCTCGCGGCGGGCATCCCGGCTCTGGCTGGGTCGCGGCTGGCCGTCGTCGCCGGTGGCGAAGCCGAGTTGGCGGATCACTTCGTCGAGCCGGGCGCGCACGGTTGGATAGGAGATGCCAAGATCGGCTTCGACATCCTTGATCACGCCGCGATTCTTGACGAACGTTTCCAGGAAGTGGAGATGATCGGCGGAAAGCCGGGAAAAACGGTTGAGCCGGAACGTGCCGGAGACGCTGGTGCCGCAGTTGCCGCAGTCCAGCCTGGTGACGGTGAACTCGTTGGCGCATACCGGGCACTGTCCCAGGACAGGTGGGTGCTGGTCTGAACGGTGGTGTTGATCCATGGAGGTTGCTCCTGTGATTCGACTCGTGAACCGAGAATCTGGGCCGTCTTGATGGTTGCGTGGACGCGGGCGCTCACGTTCTCGAAGTCATCATATCCGGACAAAACGAGATGGTCAATACAGCAATTGATAAAATCAATATACACTTGGATAGAAGTTTTATAAAACGACAAAGGATGTTGTTATAAAGGTCGAGATGTCGATCGCCTATCCCGAGCTTTGGGAGCAGTGGCGGCGGAGCGGAGCGGGTATACTTGCGCCAGGATGATGTGGACGCTGCGACGTACTGGTGTCCGGGGGTTTGGGCACAGGAGAGGCGAAATGGTCGAGTTGTTGGTAGGCGATGAGGTGAAGATCAGCATGCCGCGCGGCAAGAACCTGCGCGGCGTGCCTGGCGTTCACATGATGTTCACGACCTCGCCGGAGGCCAGGTTCGATGGCGGCACTGGTGTCGTTAAAGAGATCAACCCGCGTGGTCCTCAGGGCATTCCGCTGTTCCTGGTCGACTTCCGGAACCACGACAACCCGTGGATTCCCTGGCAGGCGCAGTGGTTCCGCGAAAACTGGCTGACGCCGGTGGAGCAGCGCCCGGAGGTCCATGAGGAGCCGGAGCGCGCGGCGTCGGCTCCCCCTGATCCGAGCGTCACGTCGAGCTAATGCGCGCGCATGCGTAGTGCGGACCCTGTGTCGGCTAGGCGCGAGGTTACGAAGCGTTCGGACTGATCGACCGATCCAGCGTGTGGTCCGGCTCGGTAGGCATCTCGCGGATTTCCCTGACGGGCGACCGAAACACCCACCACCCGGCGAGGAACATCCCGGCCACGCCGATCAGCAGCGCCGTCTGCACGCCGAAGATCTGCCCGAGCACACCCCCCATGAACGCGCCAACCGGTTGTAACCCGCTCCCCAATACCTGATCTGATGCGACCACCCTGCCGAGCAGGTGATCCGGCGTGAGGGACTGGCGCAGACTACCCGAGGTGATGTTGAATACCACCAGCATCATCCACTGGGCGAACTCGGCGAACACAACCAGCGGCAGCGCGTAGCCGGTCACGAACACCGCCAACGGCACCGCCAGGCCGAACACCCCGAACAGCGTGGCGAACCAGACGATCGTATGGCCTGTGCCGAGCTTCCTGACAATAGAGGTCGTGAGCAAACTACCGGCCAGGCCACCTATTCCGCCCGCTGCGTACACCAAACCCACCTCCTGAGCCGAGGGCCCGAGCGACTCCACCATGAAGAGCGGATAGATCGCGAGGAAGATGTAGCCGCCGAGCACGATCGTCGCCTCGCTCCCGGTCAGCGCCCGCAGGATCGGCGAGCTGATCAGGACGCGAATCCCCTGTCGAATCTCGCGCACGATGGACCGGTCGTGTTCACGAGGTCGTGGCGGTGGCTCGACATACCGATCCGGGCGATGAAGAGTGCCGACCGGAGATAGGAAAGGGCGTCGATCACGAAGGTGAGTGGCGCGCCGATGACGCCGATCAGCGTCCCGGCCAGCGATGGACCGGCCATCTGCGCCACCGACGCGCTGCCGAGGATTTTGCTGTTGGCCGACGGGAGGTTGGTGCGTCCCACCAATCCAGGCAGATACGGCGCCCACGCCGCCTGGAAGAAGATGCTGCACAAACCCGCCATCAGTTGCACAGCGACAAGAAGAGCGAGCGACTCCATGCCAATGAGCGCGGCGATGGGGATGGTGGCGATCACGAGCGTGCGACTGATGTCCGTGGCGATCATGATCGGCTTGCGGCGCAGGCGGTCGACCCATGCCTCGGCGACGAAGGCGAGCAGGAGCCGTGGCAGTCCGGCGGAGGCCGCGAGGATCCCCATCTGGAGCGGACTCGCGTCGAGGCTGAGCACGGCGTAGAGCGGGATCGCCACGAGGGAAAGCTCGGTGCCGACCTGCGAGATCGCCCTGCCGCTCCAGAGCCGGACGAAATCCGGATGGTTCCACAGCGGGTCGCGAAACAGTCTGGAGCGAAGACGACGGGCTGAGCAAGAATCCGGAGCGGAACCTCCGGACGATGACGAGGACATGACGATGTGAACTCCCGAAAAGCAGGGGGCCTGGCGAGCGCCTGGGCTCCGCTGTCCAATTGCGCCGGCGGTGAGCGATCACCGCATCAGATCAGGACAGCGGGAGTTCTTGCATCCGGACGAAGCCGGTCGTCCACATCATGGGTTCGTTTCTGTCATATGCTTCGAGAAAGCGGGTGCTACGTCGATGGGGACTATAGCATGACTGCTTGCCAGAACAGCTTCCTCGCAGTGGCATCGAACGGGCGGATACCCTGTGGGGTCTGCAGGCCATTCGGCGTGTCTCGTGGAGGGGCGACTGGCCGCCATCGATGGCACGGTCCCTGCTTGAAATCTGTGTATCAGATGAAGCGCATTATCCCGACGGTGTGTCGAAGCGATGCGGTTCTTATCCAGCGTGGAGGTTGACGACATGGCGACGAATTTTGGCGGCTCGAGGATTCTTCAAGATGTGCGCGAAGGCATGAAGGTAAGCGACGCAAACGGCGAAGAGGTGGGCACGGTCAACTTCGTGCATTTCGCCGATCCGGAAGCTGTCACCACTGAGGCGGACCGCAGATCCGAAGAAGGCGGCGGCGTCGGGACCGGATCCGGTCCCGACCTGACGCCGCTCGATGTGTTCGAGGGCGATGCGGACTCCGGCGCGACCGAACGCCAGCGCCAGACCGGATACATCAGGATCGACGCCAAAGGGTGGTTCTCCGGTGACAAGTATGTCGGGGCGGAACATGTTACCGGAGTGAACGGGAATGATGTGACGCTCTCGTTGACCAAGGATTCGCTGTAGATTCATCGCAGGGACGAAGGTGCGCACGCATCCGAACAGGTGGTCGCGCAGGCGCCCGTTATAGTTGATGCAGACGCTGGCATTGTTCTCGACCAGTGGACGATGCCTTTCTTGCGATATCTCACTGGAACGGACCGACCTTCGTGCTGGAACTCACCTTTCTGGGAACTGGAACGTCGACCGGCGTGCCCGTGATCGGGTGCGACTGCGAGGTGTGCCAGTCGCCCGATCCTCGAGACGCCCGACTGCGCTGCTCGGTGGTGGTGCGAACCGACACCACAACGGTTTTGGTCGATACCTCGCCGGATCTGCGGACGCAGGTGCTGCGCGACCGGTTCGACCGGTTCGACGCCGTGCTATTCACCCACGCCCACGCCGACCACACCGCTGGGCTGGACGAGTTGCGCCGGTACAATGCGATTCAGCAGGAACATATTCCATTGTGGGCAGACGCGGCAACTGCCCACAGCCTGAGGGAACGGTTCGCATACACCTTCGTCGACCAGTATCCCGTCTACGGGGTCATTCCGGACCTCGTGCTGAACGAGATCGACGGCCCCTTCCGGATTGGCGATCTCGACATCCAGCCAATTCCGGTGATGCACGGGCGATTGCCGATCCTTGGCTACCGGTTTGGCTCGATCGGCTACCTCACCGACGTCAAGAGCATCCCCGACGAATCGCGGGAGCTGCTTCAGGATCTCGATGTCCTGATCCTGACGGCGTTGCGCCAGAAGCCACACGCGGCGCACCTGGCGCTTGAGGAGGCACTGGCCGTCGCGGAATCCGTTCAACCCAGTTACACGCTTTTCACTCACGTCGCGCACGAAATGGGCCGGTACGCCGAGGTCGGGCCGACGCTTCCGGAGGAGACGATGCTGGCGCACGATCGTCAGCGGATCGTGATCGATGACACTCGAACAGATGCTGGCAGAGTTCGGCTCATCCCGTCACCGGACTCAGACCAGGGTGGCTAATCCGTTCACTTTGACCGAATCTATCTCACATCGGTGTCTCCTGTCGCGTCAATCATGCGAAGATCGACGGTGATGCGGCGCTCGCCTCGTCACCGGTTCTGGCAAGGCGCGAGTTGATCCCCGGGAGGGTAGATGCAAGGACAGGAGCGAAGCTGGCGAACCGTTGCGCCGGAGCTGGTGCTGGCGGCGGTAGTGCTGATCTGGGCATCGACCTTCGTTATCACCAAGGATGCGTTGGACGACTTCACGCCGTACGCGTTCATCTTCGCGCGATTCTCGATCATCCTGATACTGGCGTTCGCGGTGCTGGCGGTGCAGGGCCGGCGACGAGGCTGGTCCCGGATGTGGCGGGTCGAGCGAGCTGACTGGCCGTGGTTCCTGCTTTGCGGGTTGGTAGGCTACACCTTCTATCAAATCGGCTTCACGGTCGGGATCGATCATACCTCGCCCTTTTCGAGTTCGTTGCTGATCGCGATGGTGCCGCTTTTCACGCTGGTAATTGTGACCGCACTCGGCGAGCGACATCCGTTGGGAGCGTGGATCGGTGTGGGCGTCGCCATCGCCGGAGTGACGGTGTTCCTGTTCCAGCGGCAGGCGGGCGGGAGCCTGTTGGGCAACGCGCTCAGCGTCGGAGCGGCGATCTCGTTCGCCAGCTACGGGCTGGCGAACCGTCCATTGGTTCGCAAGTACCCGACGGCCACCGTGTCGGCCTACACGACGCTGGTCGGCAGCCTGCCGCTGCTGGCGATCGGGTTGCCGGACGCCAGCCGGCAGAACTGGGCCGCGCTCGATGCTGGTCAGTGGGGCATGTTGCTGTACATGGCGATCTTCCCGATCTACCTCGTCTACATCGGGTACAACTGGGCCATCGCGCAACGAGGCATCTCGGTGACGAGCGCGGGGCTGCTGGTGCCGATCGTCAGCGGTGGGCTCTCGGCGATCTTCTTCGATGAGGCGTTTGGTCCGGTCAAGGTAACGGGCGCGATGCTGGTGATGGCTGGTCTGGTGCTGATTCAGCGGGCACGGGTGCAATCGGCGAAGCGGGCGATCCCGGCGCCGATTGCTGACGCGAGACCGACCCGGGTGTCGTAGTCCCAATCGCCTCCTTGTCACATGGAAACACTCAACTCGCTGGTTGTCATATCGAGCCTGCCGAGACGGGGGAGCGGTATCTCTGTCTCGCCTTCGACCATGCAAGAAATCAGCAAACCTCCTACCTATTGTCATTTCGAGCTTGTCGAGAAATCCTGTTTCGACTACCACCGCGTCAACCTGCTTGACACCACCAACCCCAACACGCACCCTGATCGCGGGACTCACCTCTCATCCACCAGATGTGATCAGGACACACCATGCCGCGCGAACACCGCTACTGGGTCTACATCCTGGCGAGATGGTCCCGAGTGCTCTACATCGGCGTCACCAGCGATATCGAGGGTCGGCTCTACGAGCACCGCACCGAGGATCCCCGCTCGTTCACGTCCCGGTACCGTGTCCACCGACTTGTCTACATAGAGGAGTACACCTGGGTCGATGACGCCATCGACCGCGAGAAGCAACTCAAGCGCTGGCGGCGCGACAAGAAAATTGCCCTGGTCGAGTCGGAGAATCCGGATTGGATCGACCCATCGAGGGAGTGGTGACGCACCTCGTGCGTTTTTGCATGTGAGGTGGCTGTTGCCGAGGGTGAGGTTTCTCAACAGGCTCGAAATGACAAAGTTATTTGTTCTTGTGTGTTTCCATGTGACGAGGCTGTTGCTGAGATTGAGATTCCTCGGCTGCGCTCGGAATGACAACAGGAGAGTCGTGTTCCGCTGTGTGAGGATGGCCAACGCCACAGCCGTTGTCCTTCCATTTGTTAGAATCCATCTGTGAAGATCGCGCTTGTCTCTCCGTACGCAATGGCGCAATCCGGTGGGGTGCCAGAACATGTCACCCACCTGCGCGACGAGTTCCGCCGTCTCGGGCATACCGTAACGGTGCTGGCTCCTCGCGGCCAAAAAGGCGGCATGGAGGTCTCGGATGGCTACTACGGCATCGGCAGGACGATCACCATTCCCGGCAACGGGAGTCGGATGCGATTGACCTTCGACGTGACGCTCTACGCGGACGTGAAGGCGATCATGAAGCGAGAGCGCTTCGACATCGTGCATCTGCACGAGCCGCTGATGCCGGTGCTACCGTACATGGTGTTGCTGAACTCGTCCGCGGTGAACATCGGCACATTTCACGCCTTCAGCGGATCTATGCCGTGGTATTCAGCGCTGAAACCGTACATGTCGTTCGTGCTTTCCCGGCTCGACGGGCGGATCGCCGTTTCCCCCCCCGCCCGCGACTTCGTCAACCACTATTTCGAGGGCAACTACGACATCGTCCCGAACGGAATCGACGTGGACCGCTATGGCGATCACGTCGAGCCATACTCATGGGCAAGTGATGGCATCCGTCGGGTGCTGTTCGTGGGGCGGTTTGAGGAATCCCGCAAGGGTTTTAGATACCTGTTGCGGGCGATGCCGCTGGTGAGGCAGCAGTACCCCGACGCCCGGCTGATCGTGCTTGGCGCTGGACGACCGGAAAAGTTCCACGCCTTGATGGAGCGGTACGGCGTGACCGACGTGGAATTCAAGGGCTTTGTGTCGTTGGAGGATAAGGCCCGGTATTATGCCAGTTGTGATGTCGCCTGCGCGCCGTCTACCGGCAACGAGAGCTTCGGCTATGTGCTGGTCGAGCCGATGGCCGCAGGCAAGGCGGTGGTCGCGACGGACATCCCCGGCTATCGCAGCGTGGCGACACCGGATCGTGACGCCGTGCTGGTGGAGCCGAAGGACCCGCAGGCGTTGGCGCTCGGGCTGGTGCGGGTGCTGGCCGACCGAGACCTGCGGACCCGGCTGGGTGCGCAGGGACGAATCAGCGCCCAGCGGTTCGCCTGGCCACGGGTGGCGGCTCAGGTGCTGGAGTCGTATCAGGAGGCGGCGGACCGGGCGCGGCACGCAGGGTGGCGCACAGACATTCGCCAGGAAAGCTGACAGTTGATGCCACGGCATGGATGGAGAGAGCGTCGGTGATATCAGAACCGGTCGGACAGATGGTTCGGCAATACATGCTGGGTATCGGACGCTTCTTTTTTCGATTGGGCATCACGCCGAACATGGCGACGATGATCGGCTTCGGCCTGAATGTCGTCGTGGCGCTGGTTTTGGCGAGCGGCAATCCCCGCATCGCGGGGGTGTTGCTGCTGGTTGCGAGCGCGTTCGACATGGTCGACGGCGCAATCGCGCGAGTGACTGGCAAGACCTCGTCATTCGGTGGCTTTCTGGACTCGACCGTCGATCGGTATTCCGAGATCGTCGTGTATATCGGCCTGCTGGTCTGGTTGAACACGACCGACAACGATCACGTCGGGTCGGTGCTGGTGCTGATCTCGGCGACTGGCGCGATGATGATCAGCTACGCCCGCGCCAGGGCCGAGGCGATGGGGTTGAAGGCGTCGGTCGGTCTCGTCGCGCGTCCCGAGCGGGTGGTGCTGCTGGCCCTGTGCCTGATCATCGGCCAGCCGCTGTGGGCGCTGTGGATTCTGGCGGTGACGACGCACCTGACCGCGGTGACGCGGATGATCCACGTGTGGCGGCTGACCGGCATCGCCGACGCGACTGACGCAACGGGAACGCGTGCCTCATGACGGACGAACCACGGAACACATCGAACAGACCGGATGACGCGGAAGAGACGCCTGCGTCGTTCGTGGCGCCTGGCGAGCGGAGGGAGCCTCCGACCGACGGTGAGCTTGCCAGCGAGATGCAGCAGGTGCGGGACCTGGGGTCCGCATCGCGCTCGTGCGTGGCGATCATCGTGGTGCTGCTGATCATGGCGCTGGTGCTGTGCGTGTTCCTGTTCTGGGCGTTCTTCATTGCGTAGCGCCGGATCTTGGTTTCGTAGCATCGGATCTCGGTGTCCGAGGTTGTTCATCACTCTAGGCGATGCGATTGGCACTTGACGATGGCGGCGGGCAAGACCCCGGACACCTGGGTCCAGGATTACATAATCGTTCGGATTGCCACGATTCCGGCCAGGCATGCCAGCAAACCAAGCAGGTTGCTCGCCATGACGTAGAGCAGCGCGGTGTTCCACGATCCCGCCTCGATCAGGGTGATCGCATTGATCGTGTAGGCGCTGAAGGTGGTGAATCCGCCGAGGAAGCCGGTGATGAGCAGCAGTCGGAGATGCGGGTGGCCGACGCCTCGCTCGACCAGCAGCGCAAACAGCACGCCGATCAGGAACGCGCCGAGCAGGTTGACGGTGAAGGTGCCGTAGGGAAAGAGGCTGTTGGCGCGTTCAGTGATGCCCTTGCCCATCGCATACCGGGCAATCGCGCCGATGCCGCCGCCGATTCCGACCCAAACCAGTTCCACGATGTGTCGCTCCATCCCGCTAGCTGCCAGACCGATGTTGGCAAGTATAGGCAGATGCAGTGCTATGATCGGCGCATGGTGGTTGACGCTAGGGCATATCGGTGAGGGAGCGAACAATGGACAACTTCTTGCAGGTCGCCGTCGTGCAGATGAACTCAGGCGACGACAAGGCGGCCAACGTCGAGACGGCGATGGCCGGGATCGAGCGGGCCGCCGCGATGGGCGCGCGGCTGGTGACATTGCCGGAGGTCTGGACATTTCTCGGACCGGATGAGGGCAACGCCCGCGCCGCCGAGACGATTTCCGGACCGCTGACCGACCAGCTCGGCGCAAAGGCGCGCGATCTCGATATCTATCTCCACGCGGGCTCCTTCTACGAGCGGGAAGATGGTCAGGATCGGCTGTATAACACCACCGTCGTCTTCGGCCCGGACGGAGAGATCATCGCGACCTATCGCAAGATCCACATGTTCGATGTCGACCTGGACGAAGACACCAGCTATCGCGAGTCCGCGACCATCGCGCCGGGCGACGACATCGTCACGGTCGATATCGATGGTGTTACGGTCGGGTTGACCATCTGCTACGATCTTCGCTTCCCCGAGTTGTACCGGATTCTCGCGCTGAAGGGCGCGGACCTGATCCTCGCGCCGGCGGCATTCACACTGGCGACCGGTCGCGATCACTGGGAGACGCTGATCCGGGCGCGGGCGATCGAAAATCAGGTGTTCATGGTGGCGCCGGCCCAGGTCGGCAAGCATCCACCGGGGAAATGGTGCTACGGGCGGTCGATGATCGTCGATCCGTGGGGGATCGTCGTGGCTCAGGCGTCGGACGCCGCGACGGTGATCTCGGCGCAGCTCGATCTCGATCAGCTTGGCAAGGTGCGGCGGCAGGTGCCGTCGGTGGCGAACCGGATGCCGGATCGTTATGCCTGGCCGGACACGGGCCTGGTTGATGCTCCTGACAGTGTCAATGTGGCAGCGGGTACAGATTTCTGATCAGCGCATGTTGACGCGCTTTCGAGATTCGTGCTACTGTGATTACACAGTCAACAGCGGGTTGGCTGGCCGGATTTCTCCAAACCATCCAGGGTGAAGGAGGTGATGCCCATGAACGATCACGAAACCAAGGGCGTCACAGCGGAGGTTGTTCGCGCATAGCGAGCAGTATCGCTGGGACGCCCAGAACAGAAAAGCCGGCCCGAGTGGGTCGGCTTTTTTGCTGCCCGGAAGTCCAGGGTCTCAACCATGTGTTGGTCATCTCGTCCGTCCGTCCGGCATACTTTCACCTGAAAACGATGAGTTCGACGATTATCGTGGAAACGTGACTCGCATGTACTGCCTCATCGTAGGCGTATCGTCATTCTGAGCTTGCGAAGAATCTCAATCTCAAATCAAGTCATGCAACGATTCTTGAGTTCCATGACGTTTGAGATTCTTCGACACGAGGACTGCGTCCTCGGCTCAGAATGACAACTGTCCTATGGCACGGTCGTACGGCGACGCCCGCGCAATGGAGCACAACCGACGTGACCGACGAACAACGAGTGACTTCCCAAGAACCCATTGACCAGCCGTTGAAGCTGGGGTTGTTCGACATCATGCAGATCGACCCGGTCCTCCAGCAGGATTCTGGTGCGATATACGCCCAGCGGCTCGACGACCTGGGCTACGCGGACGACCAGGGCTTCGATGTTGCCTTCTCGGCCGAGCGGCACTTCATGCGGCGTCATGTTATCCCATCGGCGACGACCTGGATCGCCTCCGCCGCGCAACGCACGACGACGATGCGGCTTGGCATGCTGGGATACACCCTGCCGATCCGTGACCCGGTGCAACTGGCGGAGGAGGTGGCGATGGTCGACCAGCTCAGCGGCGGTCGCCTCGAAGTTGGCCTGGGGCTCGGGCATCGGGTTGAGGAGCTGGAGGCGCTCGGCATCGATCCCCAGCAGAAGGTGCAGCTCTTCCAGCAGCGGGTCGCGATGATCCAGGCGCTGTGGTCGGGTGGCAAGGTGTCGTTCGAGGGCGGTGGCGTGACGGCCAGGGATGTCGCAATCTGGCCGTTGCCGGCGCAGGAGCCGCACCCGCCGATCTGGTTCGCCGGCACCGAGCCGATCGCCGCCAGCTGGATGGCAAGTCGTGGATTCGGGCTGGCGGTGGGCTTCAAGCCGACGAATGATCTCACCGGAACGGTGGCTGGCTGGCGAGCCGGGCTCAAGGCGCAGAGCGAGCAGATGCGCCAAGCCGCCCCGCCGAGACCGGTCGGGTCGTTGGCATTGATGCGGCACGTCTATCTCGCAGAGGACAATGGACGGGCGATGGACGAGATCACCGACGATCTGGTGAAGCTCAACGAGCTTGCAAATGGGGGGGATAGCCAAGGCAGCCGCACCGATCGTCGCAACAGCGCCCGCGAGCATGCGGACCAGCTGATCGCTACTGACGTGATGGTCGCGGGGGGGCCGGACAAGGTCGCGGCGCAGATTCAGGCGTCGCGTGATGTGCTCGGGTTCGATCTGCTGCTGGCGAATGTCTATGCGGCCGGTGTGGAGCAGGAGCGAGTGCACCGGACGATCCGGTTGCTGTCGACCGACGTGCGGGAGCGGCTTGCGGCGCCGGTTCCTGCCAACACGTAGGGGCAGACCCCGTGTCTACCCGAATCGCCAATGGCGACGACCTCCGTCTTCTGTTGACCCTTCTGCATTTTCCTCCGGGCAGACACAAGGGTCTGCCCCTACGCGATCGGCGTGAGCTTGGTCAAAACGCAACCCGGGAGCCTGGCCCATCTGCCAGACTCCCGGGTTCTTTGTAGAGCATACGTTGAAGGGAAACGCGGGGCTACGAGTCCTCGTTGTCCTCGGCGCCATCCTCGGTCGATTCCTCGCCCTCGGCGGCTTCCTCGCCCTCTTCGCCTTCGACCTCTTCTTCGACTTCCGGCTCTTCCTCGACGGTCTCAGGATTGACCGTGGCAATCGTTTCCTCGCCAGAGGTGATCAACTCGACGCCTTCCGGCATCGCCAGGTCCTCCACGCGGATGTGATCGCCAACCTCGAGAAGATGCGCGATGTCGGCGTCGATCTGGTGCGGCAGGTTGGAAGGCAGCGCCTCGATCTCAACCTCGGTGAGCACCGTATTGAGGATACCGACCATGTCTTCGCTCTGCCCGTGAAGCGCCACTGGCACCATGGTGCGCAGCACGACGTTCAGGTTCGGCGCGAAGAAGTCGATGTGCAGCGGATCGCGTCGGACCGGATCCTGTTGCACCTCGCGGATCAGCACGGTCTCTTCGCCACCATCCCAGCTCAGCTTGAAGATGGTGGAGTGACCATTGCGCATGTAGAACTTGTCGAAAACGCGGCGCTCAACGGAGACCGAAATGGTGTTGTCGATGACCGGCCCGTAGACGACGCCCGGGATGATGCCTTCGCGGCGAAGCCGCTTGACTTTCTTGCCGTGGACGGTCCGTGGTTCAGCCCTCAGAATCAGTTCATCTGCCATCAGACGATGACTCCTACTTCCTGTATCAACCGGATTCGCGGTCATCGACGGTGATTGATGTCACATCGATCGTCGCAATCTCGCGCCACGCGGCGCACAATCAAGGAGGGTACCACATGGACGCTCCGCCTTGCTGATCAATCCGCGACGGCCGCCGACGCCGGTGCGGGAATCGCGCAGGAGACGTCGTCGTAGGTGATGTCGTCGAGCGACGTTGGGCCGTCAGGACCGCACATCGGGCATGACGAAGACCGCTTGACCCGCAATGTCCGGAATTCCATGGCGCGCGCGTCGTACATAAGCAGGCGGCCTGTGAGTGGCTTCCCGATACCAAGGATCAGCTTGATCGTCTCGGTCGCCTGGATCATGCCGATCATCCCTGGCAGCACGCCCAGCACACCGGCTTCGGCGCAGTTCGGCGCCAGTTCCGGCGGCGGTGGGGTGGGGAAAAGGCAGCGGTAGCAGGGGCTGTTGTCGTCGCGAGGGTCGAGCACCGTCACCTGGCCGTCGAAGCGAAAGATGCTGCCATGGACGACCGGCTTGTGGCACAGTACCGCCGCATCGTTGAGCAGATACCTCGTGCCGAAGTTGTCCGATCCGTCGATGATCACGTCGTAGTCTTCGATGATGCCAAGGATGTTGTCCTTGTCGAGTCGGTCGTTCAGCGCGTGGACAGTGATGGTCGGATTGAGCGCCAGCATCGCCTGCTGGGCGGATTCCGCCTTGGATTCGCCGATGCGGCTGGTGGTGTGCAGCACCTGGCGCTGGAGGTTGCTCTCGTCGACCACGTCGTCGTCGATGATGCCGATCGTGCCGATACCCGCCGCCGCGAGGTAGAGCGCCGCGGGTGAGCCGAGGCCCCCTGCGCCGATGATCAGTACCCTGGCGTCCAGCAGCGCCGCCTGACCCGCCTCCCCGACATCGGGCAAGAGCAGGTGACGGCTGTAGCGGCGACGCTGCTCAGATGTCAGCACGCGGGGCGTGGTCCAGGGCGCACCGGACTGTTTCCAGGCATTGAAGCCGCCGCCGAGCGATGCGACGTCGGTGTATCCGAGTTCCTGGAGCGATTTGGCCGCCAGCAAGGAGCGCGTGCCTCCGGCGCAATACAATACCACTGGCGTGTCCTTGTCCGGCACCGCCCCTTCCACGCGCAGTTCCAGATACCCACGAGGAATGTGGATTGCCTCCGGAATCGTGCCCTGATCGACCTCATCCTGCTCGCGGACGTCGATCACCGCGGGTTGTCGGGTCGTGATCTGGTCCTGGACGCTGGCGACATCGGGTTCGGGGACGGTCTGTTGGGCGATGCGTAGCAGATCCTGAAACGTCGGCATGATGTGTTGCTCCGGGTTGCGCGACAGGCACGCCGCTCATTTAAGGCGAGTATACGAAAATGAGGCTTCCGTGAAGCCGGGATGGCATCCGGATTGCGACAATGCGCGTAGATACAAGCAGGTGGCATCCGCCATCGTTTTCACGAGCGAATGGACGTAAAACAGGAACAACAGGAGCCGGATGGTGATCGCCAATTGGCGCGATCCCCCCGAACACTCCACTCCATCGTGCCACAGAAAGGGACCGATGATGACAGTCAAGGACAAGTGGAACCGTATCTTTGGACACAGGGAAACCATGGTGAACACCAACGACGCGTTGCCGGGCCGCGATGCCCCAACATTTGAGCTTTCCGGCGTGCATACTGTTCTCGGCACGAGGATGACACCGCCCTTTCCCGAGCATCTCGAGACCGCGACGCTCGCGCTCGGCTGTTTCTGGGGCGCCGAGCAGTTGTTCTGGGACATCGGCGGGGTCTGGACGACGGCGGTCGGCTACACTGGTGGCTACACGCCCAACCCGACCTATGAGGAGACCTGCTCCGCGCAGACCGGCCATGCCGAGGCTGTCCTGGTTGTCTACGACCCGGTCAAGGTGAGCTATGAGGATCTGCTGACGATCTTCTTCGAGGCGCACGACCCGACGCAGGGGATGCGCCAGGGCAACGACATCGGCAGCCAGTATCGTTCTGGCATCTACGTCCACAACCACGCGCAGCGCGAGCAGGCGGAGATGGCGATCCAGAGCTACGGCGCGGCGCTCCGGGCCGAGGGTCACGATCCGATTACGACCGAGTTGGCCGACGCCGGACCGTTCTACTACGCCGAGGAATACCATCAGCAGTACCTGCACACGGTGCCTGGTGGCTATTGCGGCCTGAAGGGAACTGGCGTTGCCTGTGCCATCGCGCCTGCCACGGTGAGCGGCGGCGAGCATGACACCGCGACCGATCCCGGCCTGAAGCCGCTGCCGAAGACAGAAGACGAGTGGCGAAAGGCGCTGGGACCTGAGCAGTACAAGGTGCTGCGACAGGCCGGAACCGAGCGACCTGGCACCGGCGAGTACAACGCCGTTTGGGATGAGGGTACCTACCGGTGCGCGGCCTGCGGCAACCCACTGTTTGACAGCAGCACCAAGTTCGATCATGGGTGCGGCTGGCCGAGCTTCGGTGAGGCGCTTCCCGGCGCGGTGACCTACATCGAGGATCGGACGTTCGGGATGGTGCGGACCGAAGTGCGCTGCGCTCGCTGCGAGTCACATCTCGGACACCTGTTCAACGACGGACCGCGAGAGCACAACGGCGCTCGGTTTTGCATGAACAGCGTGGCGATTGACTTGCAGGAGCGGTAACGCACTGTCAAGATGGCGCTACTGTAGAGGGTTATGGTGCGCTCGATTAGTAACCCTGACTCCGCCGCGTCGTTCGGCAATATAACGCCGGAGTCACGATTCGCTATAGCTTTCGGTAGACCTCACGGCGATGGGCAACGCTAACAATATCTACGACTTGCGCCTCATCATCCGCGGCAAACACGATGCGATAGTCTCCAACCCGGACCCGCCATGTGTTGGTACTATCAGAAATCTTTTCAACATTCGGCGGTCTCGGCTCGTTCTCAAGTGCGAGTATCGATACATCCACTCGGTCTTGCTCGTGCGGTTCTCGCGGGGTTGAAGCTTGCCGATTTGTTTGTCTACTCGACGGGGAATTCGGATGCGATAGGTCACTCCTCCCGCTCAGCTTTATCGCTACTTCGCGCGGCCAATCTCTCCT
>Ga0136627_1000391_pt1 | contig 16244 bp, 20 predicted proteins | sample AntDrymUQ4892206_2_FD_104652 | JGI IMG/M metagenome (GOLD analysis project Ga0136627, IMG submission 104652) | Polar desert sand microbial communities from Dry Valleys, Antarctica - metaG UQ489 (22.06) | ecosystem: Environmental > Terrestrial > Soil > Desert | place: Antarctica: Dry Valley... | reverse complement strand
ACACCCTGACCCGCCACGACCCCACCAGTCGGGGAAACCGGCATGCCACCAGACCTTTCGGAAGGGCGCCGGTGGTTGCGGTCCGGGCGCCGGCACCTCAACGTTGGCGCGGGTACTTGACCCTCAGCCGCATCAAGCGCCCAAGGGTGTCCGGGCGCCGCCTCATGGCCGGTTCGCTATGGCGCGTGACGGGCTACGGCCGCACGATCGGGCTACGGCCGCACGATCGGGCTATGGCCGCACGATGGGGCTATGGCCGCACGATCGGGCTACATCTGCGCGAGGTCGCTAGGTCTGGCAGTTGGTGCAGAAGTAGGAGTCGTGGCCTTCGATCGCTGCGCGGTGGATCGGTTGACGGCAGCGCCCGCAGGCCTCGCCCTCGCGGCCGAAAACCTTGATGAACTCGCTGGACTCGGTATCAAAGTCGTCGTCGTCGAACTCCGGCGTCGCCTCGGTGGCGCCACCCTGCTTGACGGCCTCGAACAGGACCTCCAGCACCGCCCGGTACAGCCGGCGGACCTCCTGGCTGGACAGGCCGGCCGACGAGCGGTGGCCCGACAAGCCAGACGCCCACAGGATCTCGTCGGAGTACAGGTCGCCCAGCCCCACGACGAAGGTGTCGTCGATGAGCACCAGCTTGAGCGGCGCATCCCGTTCCCGAAGCTGCTGGCTGAACGCGGGCCAGGTGAAGGTGTCCGTCAACGGATCGATGCCGCCGGGGGCGAGCTCGGGCAGGTTGGGCACGTCGTCGAGGGCGACCACGTACAGCTCACCGTCCCTGGCGGGGTCGAGCATGTGCAAGGCCCCACCCGTGGTGAACGTCGCCACCACGGGTGTGGTCTTGCTGGGCTCGGCGGTGGCGACCTCCCGCACCAGATTGCCCTGAGTGCCGAGGCGGACCACCAGCGCCTTGCCCTCATCCAGCTCGAGCACGATGAAGGTACCGAAGCGCAGAACGGACTCGATGCGGTGGCCGGTCAGCGCCTTGATGAAGTCGGGACGGTTGCGATGGCGGGCGACGACGGACGGGGTCTTGACGGTGACGTCCTTGACCCGCTTGCCCAACAGGTCACGCTCCAGCGTCTTGCGAATGACCTCGACCTCGGGCAGCTCGGTCACCTACGTCCTCCGGATGCCTGGGACAACGGCCGGCGCGAGCGGGATGTCAGGTCTCCTCTTCGCTGGGCGCGGACCCTACCGCCAAACGCGCGACCAGCGCGGCATACGCGTGCTCCGCGGCCGCTTGTTCGGCTTCCTTCTTGGACCGGCCCTGACCGCTGCCGATCATGTCGCCGTCGACCGACACCTCGGCGGTGAAGCGCTTGGCGTGGTCAGGGCCCTCTTCGGTGAGCCGGTAGACCGGCAGGGTCGCCAGCTGACCTGCCGTGAGCTCCTGCAGCGAAGTCTTGTAGTCCAGGGAGGTCCGCCGGTTGGCGATCTCGTCGAGCAGCTCGCCGAACAGGCGCCCGATCAGCTCGGCGGCGACCTTGGGACCCCCGTCGAGGTACACCGCGCCGAGCACCGCCTCCATCGTGTCGGCGAGGATGGAGTCCTTGTCGCGACCGCCGGACTGCTCCTCGCCGTGGCCGAGCAGCACCTCCTCGCCGATCGCCAGGGCGCGGGCCACCTCCGCGAGGCTGTGCGCGTTGACCGCCGCCGCCCGCATCTTGGCCAGCCGCCCTTCGCTGGCGTCCGGGAACCGCAGGTAGATCCTTTCGGTCACGACGATGCCAAGGACGGCGTCTCCGAGGAACTCCAGGCGCTCGTTGGTCGGCAGGCCGCCGGCTTCGAAGGCATGACTGCGATGCGTCAAGGCCAGTCGCAGCAGGTCGGGGTCGCCGAAGGTGACCTGCAGGGCCTGCTCCAGGCGGCTGGCGTTCACGGCCGTCCCGCGACAGCGGTGGCCGCGATAGGTCGCCGAGGGGGCGTTGCCTGCGCCGTCATGGATCTCCTCCGCCATCCAGGTGCTGCTGGACCAGGCGCGCCAGTCCCGCGCCGGCCACCTCGGCCGCCGTCTGCAACGCCGCGGCTACCGCAGGAGCGTCGGCGGCGCCATGGGCCACCAAGACCTCCCCGGCCACCCCCAGCAGCACGGCCGCCCCTGCGGTGTCGCCACTGCCGCCCGCCATGGCTTCCAGGGTCTTCAGGAACACGTTACCCGTGAAGCCGTCGGTGATGACGACGTCCGCCCTCGCCGCCAGCACGGCGGCCGGCTCCACGTTGCCGATGAACCCGTCGCTGCCGTCGAGCAGCGCGAATGCTCGCTTGACCAGCGCGTTGCCCTTGCCGGCTTCGCTCCCCACGTTGAGCAGGCCGACCGATGGCGCCGAGCGCCCGCGCGCGCGGGCGTACGCCGTCGCCATGCGCCCGTAGGCCATCAGCGTTTCAGGCTGGGGATCCGGGCTCCCGCCAGCGTCGGCCAGCACCACGTCGCCGGCCGGAGTGGGCAGCACGGCCGCGAGCACCGGGCGACGTACGCCGCGGACACGGCCGAGAGCCAGCAGGGCAGCCGCCAGCGTGGCGCCCGTGGAGCCCGCCGACACCATCGCCTGAGCTTGGCCAGACGCCACCAGCTCCGCGGCCACCTGAATGCTGGATGTCCGCTTGCTGCGCAGGACGGCTACCGCGTCCTCGTGCATCCCGACGACCTCGTCGGCGGCGACGATGGCGAGCCGTCCAGCGGCCCCCGCACGCCGCAACTCAGCGCTGAGCGCGTCAGGTCTGCCCACCAAGACGACATCCAAGCCGGCGTCGGCTGCCAGCAGCGCTCCCGCGACCGTCGCGGTGGGCGCGTGGTCGCCGCCCATGGCGTCCAGCGCGACGCGCATCGACCGAGGCCGGGCGCTGATCAGCCAGGACCTGGCTTACTCGTCGACCGCCATGACCTGCCGGCCGGCATAGTGGCCGCACACGCCGCACACGGTGTGCGGGCGCAGCGCGGACTTGCAGCGAGCGCAACTGGCGCTGGCCGGTGCCGCGGTGCGCAGCCACTGCGCCTTGCGGTGGCGCGTGCGGGAGCGGGACTTCTTGCGCTTGGGAACAGCCACGTGGAGGGTCTCCTTCGAAGATCAGGCGGGGTCAGTCGGGCAGGCGCAGCCCCTCCAGGGCAGCCCAGCGAGAATCGGTGAGGGTGTCGCTGCAGTCGCAGGCAGCGTCGTTGCGATTGGTGCCGCACTGGGGGCACAGACCCCGGCACTCCTCACTGCACAGCGAGCGCAAGGGCACGGCAGGCACCAGCGCGTCGCGCAGCAGCGCGTCGAGGTCCAGCACCCCGTCAGCGTAGGTGTAGCCGGGCTCGGAATCGGCGTCGGGGTCGGCGGCGGCGGTGAACAGCTCCACCACATCAGCCTCGACCTGCTCGCTCAGCGCCACCAGGCAGCGAGCACAGCTCACGCGTAGCTGCGTCGTCAGGGTCGCGCGCACGAGTAGCCCGTCGACGACGCTCTCCACGACGCCACGCAACCGCAGCGGCCCGGCGACCTCGGCCAGCGCAAGCTGCAGGTCATCGGGGGCGGTCGGCAGCACATCAAGGCGCCGGGAAGCCCCCGGCCGGTCGATGAGGTCGGCGACGCGCAGGATTCGATCGTCAGTCATGAGCATGGGGTTATGAGTCGAGACGCACGGCAGCACAGGCCCTGGAGGCGGGGAGGCGCCACTTTAGCATCCGGCTAGGGCCATGGGCAGTCGCAGCGGGTGCGGCATCAGTGACGGCAGCCCGCCGGCGCAGCCCGCCGGGAACGTCGAGTTCAGCCCTCCTGGTCGTACAGACGCCGCGCGCCGTTGCCAGCCGTGCCATACGCCTTCTGTCGATCGTCGTCGGTGTCATCGGTGCCGGCCAGCTCGTCGCTGGCAAGGCGCCCGCGCAGCCGCTCTCGACCGTTCTCGACCGCCTTCAACGTCTTGGTCAGCACGATCTCGAAGTTGGCGAGCCGGCCGTCGACGTAGTCCTCGGCCTCCAGGCGCAGCGTCCGAGCCCGCTCCCGCGCCTCGTCGAGCAGTCGCTCGGCTTCCCGCGCCGCGCCACGCGCAACCTCCGTCTCGCTGACCAACCGATCGCGCTGGAGCTCGGCGTCGGCCAGGGTCCGTTCGCTGTCGCGCTCGGCCTGCTCCATCAACTCGTCGCGCTCCTTGATGATCCAACGCGACTGACGCAGCTCTTCTGGCAGATGAGTCCGCAAGTCGCCGAGCAGCTCATCGAACTGGCTGCGGTTGACCATCACGGAGGCCGACAGCGGTACGGGCCGGGCTTCGGCCAGCAGCTGTTCCATTCGGGCGATGTACGCCTCGACGTCCACGGCACAAGTCCTTTAGAGCTCGATGGGTTCAGGCGCTACAGCTGCTCGGCGAGCCGGTCGACCACGGCGGGAGGGACGAAGTCGGTGACGTCCCCGCCGAACCGGGCCACCTCCTTCACCAGCGAGGAGGAGAGAAAAGAATATATCGGGCTTGTGGTCATGAAGAATGTTTCCACGTTCCCGAGGTGGGAGTTCATCTGCGCCATCTGCAACTCGTACTCGAAGTCGCTCACGGCGCGCAGGCCCTTGACGATCACGGAGACGCCCCGCTCTCGGCAGAAGTCCACCAGCAATCCGTCGAAGGCCGCGACCTCCACGTTGTCCAGGTCGGCGACGACCTCGTTGAGCAGGGCCAGACGGATGTCGAGGTCGAACAGTGGCTGCTTGCCGGCATTGCGCAGGCACGCCACCAGCAGCCGGTCGAAGCGGGAGGACGCTCGCTGGATGACATCGAGGTGGCCATTGGTCACCGGGTCGAAGCTGCCAGGGCAGACCGCGGTGACGGTCACGTCGTCATCGCCTCATCCGCGTGCAGGTAGATCAACATCGTGTCACCGTAGGAGCGCCGGCGATCTTCCGCCAGGAAGCTCGGCAGGTCCGCCGCCGGGTCTGGCCCTCGCCGGTCCCGCTCGACGACCACCAGGGCACCCGCGGCGAGCCCTCCCGCCTGGCGCAGGGCCTCGAAGAGCCGCCCGACCACCATGCTGTCGACGGCGTAGGGCGGGTCGCACAGCAGAAGGTCGAAGGGGCCGCCCACCGGGTGCCGGCAGAAGCCCGCCGCCTCGGCATGGACCACCTGCCCGGCATCGTCCACCTCCGTCCGCCGCAGGTTCTGGCGGATCGCCGCCACAGCACCCGCGTCCCGCTCGACAAAGGTCGCCCTGGCCGCGCCGCGCGACAGCGCCTCGATCCCCAGCGCACCTGAGCCCGCGAACAGGTCACAGACGGCGGCGCCGGGCACCGCTGCGGCGATGGAGCTGAACAGTGCCTCACGCACCCGGTCGCTGGTCGGGCGAGTGTCCCGGCCTGGCGGGGCGGCCAGCCTGCGGCCCCGGGCCGTTCCGGCGATCACCCGCATCGACTTAACCCGTATCCAGCGCCGCAAGGCGCTCGTCGCCGTAGCGGCGGCGGACCTCGGCGGCCAGCAGCGGGTGGTCGGTCAGCTCGGGATCGCCAGCCACCAGCTCGCGGGCATCCTCCCGTGACCGCACGACCCAGCCGAAGTCGCGCACCAACTTGGCCAGCTTGAGGTCGGGCAGGCCCGACTGGCGGGTGTCGAACAGACTGCCCTCGCCGCGCAGCTCCAGATCGGTCTCGGCCAGCTTGAAGCCGTCGGTGGTGGCGGCCAGCGCCGCCAGCCGTGGACTGTCCACCTCGTCGTCGGTGGGCGCCGACGAGAACAGCACGCAGTAGCTGCGGGCGGTGCCCCGGCCCACCCTGCCCCGCAGCTGGTGCAGCTGACTGATACCGAAACGATCGGCGTCCTCGACGATCATGATCGTGGCCTCGGGCACATCCACGCCGACCTCGATGACGGTGGTGGCCACCAGCACCTGCGCCGCTCCCGAGCGAAACGCCTCCATCGCCGCGTCGCGTTCGGCGCCGCTGAGCCGTCCATGCACCAACGCCACCCCGAGATCCGCGAAGACGTCACCGGCCAGACGGTGGTACACCTCCTCGGCGGCCGCCACATCCAGCGCCTCGGACTCGCTGACCAGCGGGCAGACCACGTAGGCGCGCTCCCCCGCCGCGACCCGCTCGCGGACGAAGTCATAGAGCCGGTCACGGCGCGGCGACGCGCTGGGCAGCACCTTGGTCCTCACCTCCTGGCGCCCCGGCGGCAGCTCGTCGAGCACGGTCACGTCCAGGTCGCCATACAGCGTCAGCGCCAGCGAGCGCGGGATGGGCGTGGCCGTCATGACCAACACATCCGGGCTGCGCTGATCGGCACGCTTGTCGCGCAGGCGGGTGCGGTGCTCGACGCCGAAGCGGTGCTGCTCGTCGATCACGACGACGCCGAGGTCTTCGAAGGCCACCACGTCTTCCAGGACCGCGTGTGTGCCGATCAGGAGGCCGATGTCTCCGACGGCCAGCTCGGCCAATAGGCCGCGGCGCCTGCGCAACGCGGTGGAGCCGGTCAGCAGCTCCAGTCGCGGGCCGGTTGGCGCGTTCACGCCGAGCGGCGCCAGCAGGGCGGTGAGCGTGCGCAGGTGCTGTTCGGCGAGCACCTCGGTGGGGGCCATCAGCACGGCTTGATGCCCGTGGTCCAGCGCGCACAGCATCGTCCAGGCCGCCACCAGCGTCTTGCCCGAGCCGACGTCGCCCTGCAGGAGCCGGTGCATCGGCTTGGCTGCCGCGAGGTCGGCTCCGATGCCGTCGAAGGCTCGCGACTGCGCGCCGGTCGGCGCGAACGGCAGCCCCGTCAGGAAGCGTTCGGCAAGGCCACCGGCCGCGGGCGGCTGGGCGAGCCCGACCGCCTGGGACTCCAGGCGATAGCGGCGCTGCTGGAGCCCGACCTGCAGGCTCAGCAGCTCGTCGTAGACCAGGCGGTCTCGCGCGGGGGCGACCTCGTCGAGCCCGGCCGGCCGGTGGATACGCCGCAGGGCGGTGTCCAGGTCGAGCAGTCCGTGGCGACGGCGCAGCTCGTCGGGCAGATAGTCGGCCAAGCTACCCAGCCCCTGGAGGGCAGCCGTGACATAGCGGGCGATGCGAGCCGACGGCAGGGCCTCGGTGGCCGGGTAGGTGGGCTGGATGCGGTCGGCCTCGTCAGGCGCCTCCCCCTCGTCGAGCACCACGAGCTTGGGGTTGCGCAGCTGCAAGGCGGAGCCGAACCGCTCCAGGGTCCCACTGACGGCCACGCGTGTGCCGGCCGGGGTCTGGCGCGCCCGCCACTCCTGGTTGAAGAACGGCGCCTCGACGCGGCCGCCGGCATCGTCCACGAGCTGCGCCTTGGCGATGGTCAGCCGCCGGCCGCGGGGACGGATCACGTTCCAACGGGCGACCGTCCCGACGATGGTCACCGGTTCGTTCAACGGCGCGTCGGCCAGCGCCACCTGCTCGCCGATGTCGCGGTAGCGGCCCTGGTGCGGATAGTGCTCGAGCAAGTCGCGCACGGTGGCGATCCCCAGGGCCTGCCGCAGCGTCCTGGCAGCACGCGCGGTGACACCCTCGACAAGCGCCACGTCCGCGTCGAGCCAGGCCTGAGCCTCGCTGCTGGTGGTGGTTGGCGTGGCCGCCGTCATCGACTCGATTCTAGGAGTGCATCCGCGCCGACCTGGGCACGAGCGAAAGGACACCGCTGACGACTGACACCGCGCAGGTGGCGCCGACGGCGAAGCACAGCGCGACCTGCGCGCTGGTCCAGCGTCGCAACAGCACAATGCTACCGGTAGCGCTACCATGCGTTGTATGACCGCGCTTCACGTTCGGAACGTGCCAGAGTCAGTAGTGAGCGCCCTGCGCGAGCGGGCTGCCAGGCACGGCCAGTCGATGCAGCAAGAGATCCGACAAATCTTGGAGGCAGCCGCAAAGGCATCACCGCCTCCCGAGCCTCTCGAGCCGGTTCGCCTGACCACCGTGCGAACTGCGGTTGCCTCCACGTGGGACCGGGAGGAGATCTATGGCGACGCCGGTCGCTGACCGCGCCGTCCTGGACACGAACGTGCTTCTGGCGGCAACTGACCAGGCACGACAAGAACACGAGCAGGCGGTCGCAGCCATCAATGTCTGGCCGGCGTCCGGCTTGGTGCTCTACACCAACGGGCAGATCTTGCGCGAGTATCTCGCAGTGGCCACGCGCCCGGTCGACCAGAACGGGCTCGGCATGCCGCGGCCCGACGCGGTTGCCAACGTGCGGGCGCTCCGGGCGAGACTGAACCTGCTCGCCGAAGACATCAAGGTAAGCGACCGCCTGCTGGAGCTACTCGAAACGGTCGAGTGCACCGGCAAACAGGTCCACGATGCGAACGTGGTCGCGACCATGCTCGTGCACGGCATCGACACCGTCGTCACCATGAACGTTGATGACTTCGCCAGATTCGGCGATCACGTACAAGTGGCCGACCTGCGTCCATAAGGCACTGCGCACCTCGTATCCGTAACGGCAGGCCGTCCATGCCACATTGAGTGTTCCGCAGACCGCCCCTGCGGCCAGTCCACGGCAAGGCTGTGATCGCGGCTGCCTCGACCGGCACACTCGGTGCTGCGCCGATCATCCCCTGGGAGCCTGCTTCGTCGCCAGCAACGTCGTGACGATCGTCGCGAAATAGTCGTCGGCGAGTCCGGCAACGACGCGGTGGGCAGGCGGCCCGATTTGGCGCGCACGGGTGACGCAGGACACCAACACCTGGAAGTCCGGCCCAGGCCTGGCATCCTTGCGCCATGCTCACCGTCCGCCGGATCGGCGACGACTGCGTCGAGGTGGTTGGCGCAGCGGCAGTGGACGCTTTCGCTGCCGAGGCTGCGGAGGCTCAGGGCGTGCTGTGGATCGACCTGGTCGGCTCTGACCCTAGTCACACCGAGACGCTGTGCCGCCTCGGCGTCAACGACTGGGTGGCCGAGGACATCCTGCAGCCCAGCACCCATCCGAAGGCCGAATCGCACGAGGATCATCTGTTCTTGGTCGTCCACGCAATCGACCTGCAACTGGTCGACGGCCAGTTCGGGCAGCTGGACACCTGCGAGCTGGACATCGTTGTCGGGCCGGGCTGGCTGGTCACCCACGCCGGCGGGGAGCTCGAAGTCATCGCCGGCACCCGTCAGGCGTTGGAGCGCGACCCGCATCTGGGCGCCACGCCTGGGATGCTGGCGCACACGCTGCTCGATCAGCTGGTCGACGTCTACGAGCCCTACATCGACGACTTCGTCCCTCGCGCAATCGACGAGGTTGAAGCTTCGCTGTTCACCGAGCGCCAGCCCGACCCAGCAGTGCGCATCGAGATCTACCTGCGCCGCCGTGATGTCCAGCGGCTGGTACGGGTCGCCGGCCCGCAGGCCCACGCCGTGCAGCGCCTGACGGCCATGGCCGGCGAGTTGGCGGCGGCCGAGCGGTTGCCCGACTACCAAGCCTTGTTCGCTGACATCGCCGACCGGCTGGCCTACGTGGCCAACCAGACCAGGTCGCTGACCGATCAGCTCGACACCGCCTTCGACCACTACGAGGCGGTGGTGGCCCACAACCAGAACGAGATCACCAAGGTGCTGACGATGGTCTCGGCGGTCCTGCTGCCGATCACCGTCGTCGCCGGCATCTACGGCATGAACTTCGTGTACATGCCGGAGCTGGACGAGCGCTGGGCCTATCCCGCGGTGATGGTCCTCAACGTCGTCATCGTGGTGGTGAACCTGACCCTGTTCCGCCTCAAGGGCTGGATCGGCGGGCGAGGGCGGACCGCGCGGGTGGCGAGGACCCTCCAGGTCGGCGCGGGGCGGGTCGTGCGGGCACCGGCCATGGGCGTGCGGGTCGCCGGTCGGTCGGCGGCACGGCTGGCACCGTGGCGAATGCTGCGTTAGCCTTGCCGTTGATCGCCGCTGGCCGGCAGGCTTGCTCGTGTGCCACGGCCGCCCAACCTTCCGACCGATGTGAGGCACCGATGGCCGCCGTGTGTGAAATCTGCGACAAGCGACCGCATTTCAACTACCAGGTCAGCTTCTCGCACCGGCGCTCCAAGCGGAAGTGGAGCCCCAACGTGCAGCGGATCCGCATCTGGGACAACGGCGGCGTGCGCCGTGCCTCGGTGTGCACCTCCTGCCTCAAGGCCGGCAAGGTGCAGCGCCCGCCCCAGCGCACCGCCTGATCGACCTTCCGCGATAGTTCCGAGGGAGGGCTGGACGCTCAGCCGCGGCGGCGCCAGCCGTGGTCGACCGGCCCGATGCCGGCACCGAGTCGCAGTCCGTGCTCGATGGCGCCGGTGACGTAGACCTTCGCGGCCAGCACGGCGCTGTAGACGTCCTCACCGCGGGCGAGCTGGGCCGCGATGGCCGAAGCCAGGGTGCAGCCGGTGCCGTGCGTGTCGGTCGTCGACGAGCGGGGCGCGGTCACCATCACCTCCTGCTGCCCGTCGAAGAGCAGGTCGACAGCCTCGGGACCTTCCAGATGCCCGCCCTTGACCAGCACCCACTGCTGACCAGGCGCACTGGACTGCCCCTGCGTTTCCGGCCGCATGAGCCCGAAGACGGCTTCGGCCGCCGCGCGCAGATCCGCGGGTGATCCGACTTCGACGCCGGTCAGGATCTTGACCTCACCGAGGTTTGGGGTGACGACCGTGGCCAGCGGCAGGATCTGCTGCCGAAGCGCTGCCACCGCAGCGGGCCGCAGGAGCGGGTCTCCGTGCTTGGAGGCGCACACCGGGTCGACCACCAGCGGCGCCCAAGGATGCGCCTGCAGGTAGTCGGCGACGGCCTCGACGATGGCGGCACTGGACAGCATCCCGGTCTTGATCGCGTCGACGCCGATGTCGTCGACGACGGCCTCGATCTGGTCCCGCACGAAGTCCGGCGGCACCTCGTGGACGCCGTGCACGCCGACCGTGTTCTGGGCGGTGAGCGCCGTCACTGCGCTCATTCCGAACACATCCAACTCTTGGAAGGTCTTGAGGTCCGCCTGGATGCCCGCGCCACCTCCCGAGTCCGACCCGGCGATCGTCAGCACGCGCGGCAACCTCACGCCGGCTCCTTGCGATAGTGATCCCAGCCCTGGCCGGCGAGGTCGGTGCTGGTGCCGTCGGCCAGCAGCAGGCGGGCGGCGGGCGGCGGGTGGCCGACCGCTCCGACCACCACACCGCCAACCTCGTCGGCGATGGCCTCGGCGCGGTGGTGGGGAACGGCCGCTAGCAGCGCATAGTCGTCTCCGCCGCCGCAGACAAAGTCCAGGGGATCGCGAGCCAAGGCGATGGCCGCCGCCGCCACACCGTCGGCGACCGGCAACGCCTCCGCGTTGACCGTCGCGGACACATCCGAGGCCGCGCAGACGTGACCGAGGTCGGCTCCCAACCCGTCGGAGACGTCGATCATCGCCGTGGCCCCGAGTTCGGCCAGACGGCGTCCCGCCTCGACGTGCGCCTCGGGCCGGCGGTGCACCGCCAGCAGGCGTTCGTCGGGCTGCAGGCCTCTGCGGTCCTGCGCCAGGGCGGCGGACGCCGCGCCAAGGGTCCCCACGACCACCAACCGATCCCCCGGACTCGCCCCGGAGCGGCGCACCGCCCTGGCGACGTCGACGTCGCCCAGCACGGTGACCGACAAGGCCAGCGCGTCAGCTGCCACCGTGTCGCCACCCACCAGGCGCAGCCCCCAACGTCGGCAGGCCTCGTCCATCCCCGTGTACAGGGCCTCGACATCAGCGGCCGGCACGTCGGACGGCCGGCACAGCCCCACCACCGCCACCGTCGGTGTCGCGCCCATGGCGGCGATATCGCTGACGTTGACCGCCACAGCCTTCCACCCCACATCGCCCAGCGACGACAGATCGCGCCGGAAGTGCACGCCCTCGACGAGGACGTCCACGGCGATGCACACCCCGCGACCGCCGACCTCGACGACGGCGGCGTCGTCACCGTGGCCGACGATCAGCCCCTCGCCGTCCACGGCGAGGAAAGGCGCCAGCCGCCGGATGAGGTCGAACTCCCCCTCGGTCATGGCGCCCAGTATCGCGGGCACGACCGGCGGCCGTTAGGCTGCCGCGACCCGGCGAGCGAAAGGACCCCCACGGTGGTCTCGGCGTACATCCTGATCCTGACCCAGGTCGGCAAGGCGGCACAGGTCGCCGCAGCCGTCTCCGACATCGAGGGCGTCGAGGCCGCCGAGGACGTCACCGGGCCCTACGACGTGATCGTGCGGGCGAAAGCGAACGACGTCGACGAGCTTGGACGGCTGGTGGTGGCGCGCATCCAGGCGATCGACGGCATCGATCGGACCCTGACGTGCCCGGTCGTGCACCTGTAAGCCGTCGAGGCGCGCCTCAGGGGGCGTAGCGGGCTTCGGAGCGCGCGGCGTCCAAGGCCAGGTCCAGCAGCCGCGCGATCAACGCCGGGTACTCCAGTCCCTGGGTCTGCCACACGTAGGGGAACATCGACACCGGCGTGAACCCGGGAATGGTGTTGATCTCGTTGACCAGCACCTGGCCGGTCGCCTGGAGGTAGAAGAAGTCGACGCGGGCCATGCCCCTGGCACCGATCGCCAGGTAGGCCTCGCGCGCGTAGCGCCGACAGGTCTCGGCAACCTCGTCGGGCAGGTCGGCGGGGCAGCGCAGCACCAGCTCGTCGTCGAGGTACTTGCCCTCAAAGTCGTAGAACTCGCGAGTCGTGGTGATCTCGCCGGGAGGCGTGACTTCGATGTCGCTGTTGCCGATCACGCCGCATTCGACCTCGCGGACGCCGTCCAGGCCGGCCTCGACGATGGCGACCCGATCGAAGCCGAGCGCCTCCTCCACGCCGGCGATCACGTCGTCACGGGAGGCGCACTTGCGGATGCCGATCGACGATCCCTGCCGGGCCGGCTTGGTGAACAGCGGGTACGGCAACGCCGCCTCCACCTCGTCGAGCACCGCCGCCCGGTCGGCCTCCCACAGCTGACGGCGCAGCGACAGGTAGGCGACCTGCGGCAAGCCACGCGCAGAGAACACGTTCTTCATCTGGCGCTTGTCGATGCCCACCGCGGAGGAGGCCACGTCGGCGCCGACATAGGGCACACCACAGGAGCTGAGCAACCCCTGGACTGTTCCGTCCTCGCCGTAGGGACCGTGCAGCACGGGAAAGCAGACGTCGACCGGGCCGAGCTCCTCACCGTTGAAGCCGTCCACGAAGCGCACCAGCCGGGGACCTTTGCGGGTCTGCACCAGCCCGACGGTGTCGCCACCCTCCGGCACACTGGGCAGCACGCCGGGTGCCGTTGCCACAACACCGTCGACCAGCGTCCAGCGGCCCTCCCGCGTGATCCCGACGGTGGTCACGAGGTAGCGCTCGTCGTCCAGCGCGGCCAGCACCGAACGGGCGGACAGGCACGACACCTCGTGCTCGGCGGAGCGGCCACCGAACAGCACGAGGACGCGGATACGGATCGTCACAGGAAGCCCTCCAGCCCGTAGAACTCGGCCTTAGGGTCGCGGGCCATCAACGCGCGCACCATGTCCTTCGGGTCCATGCCGTCGCGGACCACCTTGACCACGTGCGCCACGATGGGCATCTCGACGCCGCGCTCCTCGGCGATCTTCAGGATCGCCGGCGACGACTTCACGCCCTCGGCCACCATGTTCATCTCCGCGGTGATCGCGTCCAGCGACCGGCCTTTGCCCAGCTCCTCGCCGACGTGGCGGTTGCGCGAGTGGTGGCTCATGCAGGTGGCGACGAGATCGCCCATCCCCGCCAGACCGGAGAAGGTCAGGGGGTTGCCACCGTACGCCATGCCAAGGCGCGTCATCTCGGCAAGTCCCCTGGTGATGAGCATCGCCTTGCTGTTGTCGCCGAAACCCATCCCGTCACCCATGCCGGCGGCAAGGGCCAAGGCGTTCTTGATGGCGCCGCCCAGCTCCACACCGACGACGTCGGGGTTGGTGTAGACGCGAAAGTAGGGGGTGTGGCTCATGGCCTGGACCCGTGCCGTGACCGCGGTCTCGGGTCCAGCCGCCACCGTCGCCCCAGGTAGGCGCCGTGCGCACTCCCTGGCCAGGTTCGGTCCGGAGACGACGACGCAGCGACCGTACGCCACGTCGAGAACCTCTCGTACCACCTGGCTGGCGCGTTGATGGGTGGACAGCTCGATGCCTTTGATCAGGCTCACGTAGATGCCGTCGCGTGGGACGTGATCCAGCCACGCCGTCAGGCTGTCACGCAGCACATGGGACGGCATCGCCAGCACCACGACCTCGGCGCCAGTCAGCGCCTCCTTGGGGTCAGCGGTGGCCCGTAGCGCTGGGTGCAGCTCGGTGTCGCCAAGGTAGTCGGGGTTGCGGTGATCGGCAGTGATGACCTTGGCGACCTCGTCGCGCCGCGCCCACAGCACCGCGTCCTGGCCGGCGTCGAGGCACATCTGGGCGAACGCCGTTCCCCAGGAACCGGCACCCATGACCGCGATCTTGCCCATCCTCATGCCTCCTGCCAGCCCCACCGCCCGCAGTGTAGGCAGCACCTCAAGCCTGGAGTCCCGCGACGTTGTCGCCCTTGGCGTTGACAACGTCGCGGGACCCCGGGCCGGAAGCGCGCAGCGTGGTCCCCTTTACAGTGTTCGCATGGAGCACGCAAAGCCTGGCAGTGTCGTGGCGATCGTGCCGCTCAAGGCGCTGGACTCGGCCAAGGGGCGCTTGGCGGGGGCCATGGACGCCCAGGGACGCCGTCGCGTCGTCGACCGAATGCTGCGCAGCGTGCTGGCCGCCTGCAACGACTGTGCGTCGGTGACCGACATGCTGGTCGTGGCCGGTGACGAGCCGGCTGCTCGGCTCGCCGCAGCCGCGGGCGCGCGGGTGTTGATCGAGCCCGAGCCAGGTCTGGACGCGGCCCTGGCGGCGGCAGACGCGGTGACATCGCAGGCGCACGTCACGCTGGTGGTAGCCGCCGACCTGCCGCTGGCCACAGGTGCTGATCTCGACCGCGTGTTCGCGGCGGCTGCCGACGCGGGGCAGGCGGTGGTCGTCGCTCCCACCCGTGACGGTGGGACAGGCGCACTGCTGCGGCGGCCGCCGAGCATCATCGCCACTGCCTACGGGCCAGACTCGGCGGCAGCCCACCTGCTCCTCGCCTCGGTGGCGGGGGTTGCGGCGATCCGGGTGGACGTCGCGGGACTCGCCCATGACGTCGACACCCCTGCGCACCTCACGGCCGAACTGCTCGCTCCGTAGCGCTCAAGGAGCGCAGCGGTGGCGCCTCGTCTAACCGCCGCGGAAATCCTGCGGGCGGATGGGCACCTGGATGGCATGGTCGCCCAGCCATTGGGGTTGCAAGACGAGGTCATCAGGCATGGATGACCTGGTCGCTGAGTCAATGCTGACGATGTTGTCGGTGACCTTGATCTGACCCCGCCCGTCACCGCGGCTGGCGGACTCGTAGCCATCGGGAACCAGCACCGCTAAGGTCACCTGTTCGCCGGCGCGCAGCCGCAATGGCAGCCCGTGGTCGCGCACGTCAGAAGGCCGAGCGCAGGAGGCGGCCGCAACATCGGCGCTGTCCATCGCCGCCCTGACCGCGATGAGGCACAACTCGTCGCCGGCGTTGGTGGCGACGTAGTGGCGAACCTCGCCTTGCCGGCGGAGCAGGCGCACGCTGTCAGGCGACAGCCGGTGTTCGTGCAGACCGCCAGCCACGGCGGCTGGCAGCGCATCGTCCGGGGTCGGTTCGCTGGCGAGAGCGCCGACCACCTGGGCCGCGTCCGGTTCGCTGCCGCTGGTTGCCGCCAGGATGGCCAAGGAGGTGACGGCCAGTGCGCGCAGGGCGGTCTTTGACCTGATCACGACAACCCCGATGTTGATCGCTTCACACCTGCTATGACCCAGCGTTGTCTCCGGGCGCGGCGTACTACGCTCGCACGACCACGGATCGCCACTTCAGGAGCGCGGTATGCCGCAAGGGACCGTCAAGTACTTCAACATCGAAACCAACACGGGCACCGTGCTGACCGACGACCAGACCGAGCTGCCCGTCGACGCCGAAACCTTCGCCGCCTCGGGCCTGCTTGAGCTGCGGCTGGGCCAACGCGTGCGCTTCACCGTGCACGGCGACGGGGCCAACCGTCGGGTGCGCGACTTGACCATCGCCAGCCTGTAGCGCTGCGCTGGCGTCGACGAACACGGCGTCGGGCCTACAGCCGGCGCCGCCCTGATCCTCAGGCGGTCTTGCGGGCCACCTTTCGTGCAGAGGACTTCTTGGCGGTGGCCTTCTTCGCCGTCGACTTGTTGCCGGCGGTCTTCTTGGCGGTGGACTTGGCCGCCGCCTTGCGCCCTGTCGACTTCTTGGCCGTCGACTTCTT
>Ga0136627_1000390_pt1 | contig 16261 bp, 18 predicted proteins | sample AntDrymUQ4892206_2_FD_104652 | JGI IMG/M metagenome (GOLD analysis project Ga0136627, IMG submission 104652) | Polar desert sand microbial communities from Dry Valleys, Antarctica - metaG UQ489 (22.06) | ecosystem: Environmental > Terrestrial > Soil > Desert | place: Antarctica: Dry Valley... | reverse complement strand
GTCCTTGCCTGGCGGCGCCGGCATCCCGGCGTTTCAGGCACAACGTTCCCGGACGACCCACTAGGCTCCTGGCATGCCCGCCGACCGCCCGAGCACGCCCGACGACGTCAAGGCGATCGTCGCCGAGCGCGACATCCGCTTCATCCGCCTGTGGTTCACCGACATCCTCGGTCAGCTGAAGTCGTTCTCGATCAACCGCTCCGAGCTGGACGCCGCCTTCGAGGCCGGGATGGGCTTCGACGGGTCGTCGATCACGGGCTTCAACGCGATCGAGGAGTCGGACATGATCGCGATGCCCGATGCGTCGACCTTCGCGGTGCTGCCGTGGCGGCCGGAAGAGCAGGGCGTAGCGCGACTGTTCTGCGACGTGCTGACGCCCGAGCGCACGCCGTATGAGGGGGACCCGCGTCATGTGCTGCGCCGGGCGCTCACGCGCGCGTCGACGATGGGCTTCGACGTGTTCAACGTCGGGCCGGAGCTCGAGTACTTCCTCTTTCGCGACTCCAAGGGCACCGAGGTGCTCGACAACGGCGGGTACTTCGACCTGACGACGCTCGATGCCGGATCCGACGTGCGGCGCGAGACGGTCCTGGCGCTCGAGCAGCTCGGCATACACGTCGAGTACACCCATCACGAGGTCGGCCCCAGCCAGCACGAGATCGACATGCGCTACGCCGACGCGATGAAGATGGCCGACGACTGCATGACCTACCGCATCACGGTCAAGGAATACGCGATGAAGTACGGCTGGCACGCGACGTTCATGCCCAAGCCGATGTTCGGCGAGAACGGCTCGGGCATGCACACGCACATGAGCCTGTTCCAGGGCGAGCGCAACGCCTTCTTCGACGAGGCCGATCCCTACTTCCTGTCGGACGTCGGCAAGGCGTTCATCGCCGGCCAGCTCAAGCACGCTCGCGAGATCTCCTCGATCTTCGCCCAGTGGGTGAACTCCTACAAGCGCCTCGTGCCGGGCTTCGAGGCGCCGGTGTACGTCGCGTGGAGCCGGCGCAACCGCTCGGCGCTCGTGCGCGTGCCGCTCTATCACCCCGGCAAGGAGCAGGCGACGCGGATGGAGCTGCGCTGCCCGGATCCGGCGTGCAACCCGTACCTCACGTTCGCCGCCCTGCTGCAGGCCGGACTGGAGGGCATCGATAAGGGCTACGAGCTGCCCGAGCCGATGGAGAAGAACCTCTACCACCTGTCGCCCGACGACCGCCGCCGCCTCGGAATCGAGCAGCTGCCCGAGACGCTCGGCGAGGCGATCGAGCTGACGGCCGAGTCAGAGCTCGTCCTGCGCGCGCTCGGCGAGCACACGTTCAACCGCTTCGTCGAGATCAAGCGCCGCGAGTGGGAGGACTACCGGGTGCAGGTCAGCCAGTGGGAGCTCGACCGCTACCTGCCCGTCCTCTGAGCGCGAAGGAGTCGCACCGCATGCCCGACGACGTCAACGTCCTGATCATCGACAACGGTCCGCTGAAGGTCATGGGCGGGATATCGATGGTCGATGACGCGACCGGTCAGCCGGTTCCCGGCGCCGAGCGCGATCCCGTGTTCCTCTGCCGCTGCGGCGGATCGAAGAACAAGCCGTTCTGCGACGGCACGCACTCGAAGATCGGCTTTCAGGGTGCGATGGCGGCCGTCGAGGCGGCCGACGCCGCCGAAGCCGGGGACTGAAGCCCGCCGCTACCGCCCGTCCTTCGCGAGGTTCGACGGCCACCAGACCTTCCGGCCCACGTCGAGCACGAGCGCGGGCACGAGGATCGAGCGCACGATGAAGGTGTCCAGCAGGACGCCGAACGCGACGACGAAGCCGATCTGGGTCAAGAAGACGAGCGGCAGCACGCCGAGCACCGAGAACGTCCCGGCCAGCACGATGCCCGCCGACGTGATGACGCCGCCCGTGACCGCGAGGCCGCGCACCATGCCCTCGCTCGTGCCCATCCGGCCCGTCTCCTCGCGCACGCGGGCCATGAGGAAGATGTTGTAGTCGATCCCCAGCGCGACGAGGAAGACGAAGGCGAACAGCGGCAGCGACGGGTCAGATCCCGGGAACCCGAAGATCACGTCGAAGACGACGGCGCCCACGCCGAGCGCCGCCAAAAAGGACAGGATCACGGTCGCGATCAGCAGCAGCGGCGCGACGACCGCTCGCAGCAGCACCATCAGGATGAGGAAGACGACGGCCAGCGCCACGGGCACGATGACGCGCGTGTCGCGCGCGGCGGCGTCGCGCAGGTCGGCCTCGACGGCGGTCGCGCCGCCCACGAGCGTCTCCGGGCCACCAGCCCGCTTCGCCGTGTCGCGGATCTCCGGGATCAGTGCGAAGGCCTCCGTGGAGAACGGCTCGGGTTCGAGCACGGCCTTGAGCAGGATCGTGTCCGAGCTGCGCTGGGCGGGCTCGACGGAGACGACCCCCGGCACGCCGGCCACGGCGCTGCGCACGGCCTCGACGCTCAGCACGTCGCGCACGACGACGTCCGTCGGTGCGTTCGCCCCGCTGGGGAAGGACGCGTTGAGCAGCTTCTGGCCCTGGACTGACTCGACGTCGTCGCGGAAGGAGTTGCCCTGCGTCAGTCCGTCGTCGAAGTTCAGCAGGCCTAGCGAGAAGACCAGCAGCAGCGCCGTAACGCCGATCCAGACGCGCCGCGGGCGCTTGGCGATCCCGTCGCCAAGCCGGCGCCACGGGCCTCGGTTCTCGTTGGACGCGGACGGGTCATAGCGCGGGATGAACGGGAAGAACAGGCCGCGTCCGAAGATCAGCAGCAGCGCCGGAAGCAGCGTGAGCATCGCCGTCATCGCGACCGCGATGCCCAGCGCTCCGATCGGCCCGAGGCCCGAGGTGCCGTTGACCTCGGCCAGCGTCAGGCACAGCAGGGCGGCGATGACCGTCAGTCCGGAGGCGAAGATCGCCGGCCCGGCGGTCTTCAGCGCAAGCGCCATCGCCTCGTGCTTGTCTTTATGGCGACGCAGCTCCTCTCGGTAGCGGGCGACGAGCAGCAGCGCATAGTCGGTACCGGCGCCGAGGACGAGGATCGACAGGATCGACGACGACTGCCCGTTGATCGTGACGCCGAGCTTCGTCAGCTCGTAGCCAAGTGCGCGCGTCGCGATCTCCGCGAAGCCGACGGACAGCAGCGGGATGATCCAGAAGATCGGGCTGCGATAGATCAGGATCAGGAGCACCAGCACGAGCAGGAACGCCGCCAGCACGAGGGTGCCGTTGATGCCCTCGAACACCTTGATGGCGTCCGCCGAGAAGCCGGCGCCACCCGTCACCTTCGCCTCGAGGCCGCCGCCGTGGTTGTCGATGCGGTCGCGGACCTCCTCGACCGGGTCGATGATCGTGTCCGACTCGCCGTCGCTCTTGATCTGCGCGACGAGCAGCGCAGCGTCGCCGCTGCTGGAGAACATCGGCTTGCCGAACCTCGAAGTCGCGCGGAGGTCCTTGCGGTTGAAGACCGCGCGGTCGCGCGCGATGACGGCCCGGTCGGCGGCGGTCAGCCCACCTTCGCGGCGGTAGACGATCACCAGCGGCGCGAGCTCGCCGCCCTCCAGGCGCTTGGTGACCTCCAGCGCCTTGGTCGACTCGGCGTCGCCGGGCAGAAACGACGTCGACTCGTTCTTCTCGGCGTCGGAGAACTTCTCGACGACGTGGGTGGCGAGCGCGGCGCCCACGATCGCCAGCCACACGAGTGCGACGAGCCACTTGGTCTTCTTGCCTGCGACGACGGCGAAGACAGATCCCATTCGCGGGTTTCTACCCCATCAGCTGGACGACGTGATCAACGACCGCAGATCGTCCGGATCGGTGACCGGCCGCTGACAGCTGAAGCGCTCGCAGACGTAGGCGGTCGGGCGCCCGCCGACCGGCGTGCGGCCCTCGAGCAGCGCGACACCGTGCCCGTCGGCGCCGTCGCCGCCCGCCAGCACGACGTGCGGGCGAAACGTGCCGCGCACGACGCGGGCCAGCGCGCGGGTGTCATCGCCGACCAGCGCGACCTCGCGGATGTCGGCGAGATGGAAGTCCAGCGCCTGCAGCACGTGCCCGAAGCCCTGCGGGTGTCGTGGAGCGATCTGCGCGACGAGCAGCAGGACGTCGAGCGCATGGCGCTCGTAGCGCTCCTGCCCGGTGAGCGCCGCGAGCCGCAGCAGCCCGAGGGCCGCGCTCGACGAGCCCGACGGAATCGGGTGATCGTCGACGTCCTTGCGCCGTGCGACGAGTCGCTCGTGATCGCCGGAGGTCTGAAAGAAGCCGCCCCGATCGCGGTCGGCGAAGCGCTCGATCATCGTGTCGGCGGTGGCGCACGCGGCGTGAAGCCAGCGCGCCTGAAACGTCGACTCGTACAGCGTGATCAGCGCCTCGACGAGGAACGCGTGGTCCTCGAGGTAGGCGTTGAGCTTCGCCCGCCCAACGTTGTAGGTGCGCAGCAGGCGACCCTGCTCGTCGCGCATCGTCTCCAGCACGAAGCCCGCGCAGCGCCGCGCGGCGTCGAGGTAGTCCTCGCGCTCGAGCACCGCGCCGGCCTCGGCCAGCGCGCTGATCGTCAGCGCGTTCCACGCGCACAGGCGCTTGTCGTCGAGGCCGGGCCGCACCCGCGCCGCACGGGCCTGCAGGAGCTTCGAGCGGATCCGCTCGCGGACCTGCGGCTCGGGTTCCGCGCCGCGCGACTCGAGGATGTTCTGTCCCTCGAAGTTGCCGTCGTCGGTTGCACCCAGCCAGCGCAGCGCGACGTCCTCGTCGCCGCCCAGGACGGCGCGCAGCTCGTCCATGCCCCAGACGTAGAACTTCCCTTCGACGCCCTCGGAGTCGGCATCCAGCGCGGAGTAGAAGCCGCCCTCCGGGCCGGTCATCTCGCGCAGCACCCAGTCCAGCGTCTCCTCGCAGGTGCGTCGCAGGATCGCATCGCCGCTGACCTGCCAGCCGTGCAGGTAGGCGCGGGCCAGCAGCGCGTTGTCGTAGAGCATCTTCTCGAAGTGCGGGACCGTCCAGCTCGCATCGACCGAGTAGCGCGCGAAGCCGCCGCCGATCTGGTCGTTGATGCCGCCGGAGGCCATGCAGCGCAGCGCCCGCAGCGCCATGGCGGGCTCGCCGCGTCGCAACAGGAACTCGATCGAGGAGGCGGCCGGAAACTTCGGCGCGCTGCCCCAGCCGCCGTTGGCCGTGTCGTAGTCCGAGCGCAGGCGGGCGACGGCCTCCTGCAGCGCGTCGTCGCCCGGAGGCTGCTCTGCGCGCTGGAGCACGGCCGCGCCCGACAGGCGCGCCAGCATCGCCGAGCTCTGCTGCTGGATCTCCTCGCGCTGGCCCTCCCACGCCTGCGCGACGCCGGTGAGCACCATCGGCCAGCTCGGCATGCCGTGACGCTGCTCGGGCGGGAAGTACGTGCCCGCGAAGAACGGGACCTGCTCGGGCGTCAGGAAGACGTTCAGCGGCCATCCGCCGCGGCCGGTCATCGCCTGGACGGCCTCCATGTAGATCGCGTCGACGTCCGGGCGCTCCTCGCGATCGACCTTCACGCAGACGAAGCGCTCGTTCATCAGCGCGGCGATCTGCGCGTCCTCGAAGCACTCGCGCTCCATGACGTGGCACCAGTGGCAGGCCGAGTAGCCGATCGAGACCAACAGCGGGCGGTCGAGCTCGTGCGCGCGCGCGAGCGCCTGCGGCCCCCACGGCATCCAGTCGACCGGGTTGTGCTGGTGCTGCAGCAGGTAGGGCGAGGTCTCCCCGGCCAGCGCGTTGGGCATCGGTCAAACGTAGCGTTAGTGGGCCGTCCACTAGCGTCCTGTGCCCACCCGAGCACACACGCCGAGGAGCCAGCCACCGTGTCCCAGCACCGCGAGCCGATCACCGCGATCGGCGCCCCCGCCGCCATCGGTCCCTATAGCCATGCCGTCCGGGCGGGCGGCCTGCTGTTCTGCTCCGGCCAGATCTCGCTGGACGCCGACTCGGGCGAGCTCGTCGGCGACACGCCCGCCGAGCAGGCCACGCGCTGCCTGGAGAACCTGATGGCCGTCTGCGCGGCGGCGGGCGCGACGCTCGCCGACGTTGTGCGCTGCACGGTCTACCTGACCGATCTGGCCGGGGCGTTCGCGGAGGTCAACGAGGCGTACGGTGCGTTCTTCCAATCCGATCCGCCGGCGCGGGTGGCCGTCGGGGTGGCTGCGCTGCCCAAGGGCGCGCAGGTCGAGATCGAGGCGGTCGTGGCGCTGGCGGGGTAGAAGCTTGGTATCACTGGTGGTATCGTCGGCGGCATGGCAATGACCCTGCGGCTGACCGAAGACGAGACAAACGCGCTGCGTGCTCGTGCCGAGCGAGAAGGGCGCTCGATGCAGGAGACCGCGCGAACAGCGGTACGCGAATACATCGACCGAACGAGTCGTCGTGAGCTGCTCGAGCAGGTGCTCGACGAGGAGCTTCCGCGCTACGCCGAAGCGCTCGAGCGCCTGGGCGAGTGATCTTCCTCGATCTCGAGGCACTGCTCCACATTGCGCAACGGGCTCTCGGAATCCCACCGGTCGTCAGGGATCACGGACTGCTCCAGTCGGCACTCGGCCGCCCGCAGGCGACAGTGTTCGGTGAGGCCGCATACCCGGGTATCCACGAGAAAGCCGCCGCGCTCCTACACTCGCTCGCCCGCAACCACGCACTGGTCGACGGCAACAAGCGGATGGCGCTGGCGGCGGCGATCGCCTTCTACGGCATGAATGGGCTACGGCTCACGCTCTCAAACGACGAGGCGTACCGGCTGGTCATGGCAGTTGCCACTGGTCAGCTCGACGACATCGATGCCATTGCCGCCGAGCTCGAGCGCGGCTCCGCGCCGCGGTCCTGAGCGAGCGTCATCTGCGGCCCGTTGTCCGCAGCAGCGCCCGTCGCACCTTCCCGCTCGTGGTCTTGGGCAGCTCGGCGGTGAAGTCCACGCGGCGCGGGTACTTGTAGGGCGCCGTCTGTGCCTTGACGTGCTCCTGCAGCGCGCGCGCGAGCGCATCGGATGGGGCGAAGCCTTCGCGCAGAACGACCACCGCGCGCACGATCGAGCCGCGCTCGTCGTCGGGCGCCGCGACGACGGCGGCCTCGGCGACGGCCTCGTGGGCGACCAGCGCGGACTCCACCTCGAACGGGCCGATGCGGTAGCCGGCGGAGATGATGACGTCGTCCGTACGGCCCTCGAAGTACAGGTAGCCGTCGTCGTCGCCTGTGACGCGGTCGCCGGTGCGCCACGGGCCGGCTGGCTCGGCGTCGTCGACATAGCCCAGGAAGAACGTCGGCACGGTTGCCGGAGCGGCGACGAGCTCGCCGTCGTCGATCGATAGGTCGATGCCGGGCAGGGCTCGGCCCATCGAGCCCGGGCGGACCTCGTCGCCGGGTGCCACCCCCGTGAGCTGGCCGGTCTCTGTCTGGCCGTAGCCGTCGCGGATCTCCAGGCCCACCGCCTCCTGCCACGCACGCAGCACCTCGGGATTCAGCGCCTCGCCCGCGGCCACGAGACCGCGCAGGCCGGCGATCGGACGCAACGTCGCGCGCTTGGCGATCACGCGGTACTCCGTCGGCGCCATGCACAGCACGCCCACCTGCTCGCGTTCGAGCACCTCCAGGCGCTCGTGCGGATCAAAGCGCGCGTCGTGCAGCAGCGCCGAGGCGCCCCGGATCCACGGCGCGACGAAGACGTTGCGCGCCGACTTGCTCCAGCCGCTGGCGGCCGTGCACCAGACGAGGTCGCCGGAGCGCGGGGCGAGCCAGTGCTCGGCTTGAAGCGCCTGTCCGGTCAGGTAGCGCTGTCCATGGACGACGGCCTTCGGCTCGCCGGCCGTGCCGCTCGTGAAGGTGATCAGGCAGGGATCGGTCGGCGCGAGGTCGGCGGCCGGCGGCGGTTCGCGCCCCGGCCACTGACCGACGCCCGGCACCCATATCGTCGGCCCGTCCCAGCCCGCCGCGGCGAGCACGCCGGCGTTGCGCCCCTCGCACACGACCAGTGCCGGGGGGCAGACGCTCAGTCGCAGCCGCAGGTCGGCGGCGCGCAGCTGCTCGTTGCAGGGCAGCGCGACATAGCCCTGGCGAAAGCAGGCCACCATCGCCGCCACCCAGTCGGGCTGGTTGCCGGCGAGGATCAGCACCGTCTCGCCTCGGCGAACGCCGCGCTCATGGATGTGCGCGGCCAGCGTGCGCGCCGCCCGTGCGACGTCGCCGAAGGTCCATTCGATGCGCTTGCCGCTGCGATCCAGCTCGACAAGCGCCCGCCGGCCCGACGGCGCGGCCTCGACGACGCTTGAGGCGAAGTTGCTCATCGCGGTTGCGAGTCTCCCACGGCACCTGCGCGGCAGGACCGGGCGGCGCGGTTAAGCTGGGCGGTGCATAGAGCGGACCGATCGACGACCCGAGAGAGCGTGCAGCTATGGCCCTGGCACCCGCGCCGTACAGTGAGTACACCGACGATCAGAAGGACATCCTCGCGATGGTCCGCCAGTTCGCCGACGAGCAGATCCTGCCCAACGCCGAGCACTTCGATCACGAGGACGAGTTCCCGCAGGACATCGTCGACCAGATGAAGGAGCTCGGGCTCTTCGGCGTCACGATTCCCGAGGAGTACGGCGGGATGGGGCTGGACCTGACGACCTACGTGATGATCGTCGAGGAGCTCTCGCGCGGCTGGATCTCGATCTCGGGGATCGTCAACACGCATTTCATCGGCTCCTACCTGCTGATGAAGTTCGGCACCGATGACCAGCGCCAGAAGTGGCTGCCGCAGATGGCCACCGGCGAGCTGCGGGCGGCCTTCAGCCTGTCCGAGCCCGAGATGGGCTCCGACGTGCAGGCGCTGAAGGCGACCGGCCGCAAGCGCGACGACGGCACCTACGAGCTCAACGGGCAGAAGATGTGGGTCACCAACGGCCTGCGCTCGGGCCTGGTCTTCGTGCTCGTCAAGACCGACCCCGACGCCGACCCGCGCTACAAGGGGATGACCTGCTTCGTCGCCGAGAAGGAGCCCGGCGTCTCGCAGAACACGGGGGAGTGGAAGGGCTTCGACGTCCCGCCGCCGCTGAAGAAGATGGGCTACAAGGGCGTGGAGTCGACCGAGCTCGTCTTCGACGGCTACCGCTGCCCGGCCGAGAACATCCTCGGCGGCGAGGAGGCGGGCCTGAACAAGGGCTTCGTGCAGATGATGGACGCGCTGGAGGTCGGGCGCGCGAACGTCGCCGCGCGCGGCGTGGGCATCGCCCAGCGCGCGTTGGAGCTCGCGCTGCGCTACTCCCAGGAGCGCAGGGCCTTCGGCAAGCCGATCGCCCAGCACCAGGCGATCCAGTTCAAGCTCGCCGACATGGCCACCCAGATCGAGGCCGCGCGCCTGCTGACGCGTAAGGCCGCGCGCCTGAAGGACGCCGGCGAGAGCTCGGAGCTCGAGGCCGGCATGGCCAAGCTGTTCGCCTCGGAGGCCGGGCGCTTCTGCGTCGAGGAGTCCTTTCGCATCCACGGCGGCTACGGCTACTCCAAGGAATACGAGATCGAGCGCCTGTACCGCGACGCTCCGCTGCTGCTGATCGGCGAAGGCACCTCGGAGATTCAGAAGATGGTCATCGGCAAGAAGCTGCTGCAGCGCAACAGGATCTGATCCGAAGCGTGCAATAAGGTTGCCCGCTCGATGGCCGCCGACGACGCGAAGAGCCTGATCGAGACCGCGGTCGAGCGGTTCATCGATGATGTGCCGTCGCTCGCGCCGCTGAAGCTCGTCTTCGCCGTCGAGCTCAAGGGCCGTGGCGACGTGCAGATGTACCGCGTCGAGCTGCGCGGCAAGGATGAGGAGGTCCAGGTCGTCAAGGGCATCGGCGAGGACGCCCGCGTGCGCGTGCAGATGCCGCGCGCGTTCTTCAACGTGATGGCCAAGGAGGCCCACATCGCCGACTGGCGCGAGGCCTTCACCTACGGTCAGGCGAAGGCCTCAGGCGTTCAGGAGATCCTCAAGCTGATCGTTCACGTGGTGGAGAAGCAGGAGGAGCGCATGCGCACCCGCCGGGCTCGCGACTGAAAAGAAGCGAGCGGCGGGGGGAGGGCCTACCTGGCGGCGAGTGTGGCGTCCCCGTCGTAGAGCTTGATGACCGTCACGGCGCCGTCGGCCACATCGAGATGGGCCGTGTCCAGGCACAGCCCGCAGAGCACGCACTCGTCGACGTTCCCGGCGACGATCTCCAGCGTTCCCGCGGACTCGCGGTAGATGTCGACCGGGCAGACCTGGGCGAGGTGCGAGGGCAGCTCGGGATGCTTGGCGAGGGCCGCGTCGTCGACCTCTATCCCGATGAAGATCGCGTCGGTTCTCATCTTGCGCCTCCTCGCGTCCATTCGGGAACGCTGACGTCCGGCGGCGCCAGATGCTGCAGGTGCGCGGGCAGCTTGGACTTCATGATGTCCGGGATCTCGGAGATCTCCTCGGCGACGGTGATCCCCGCGTCGGCCAGCCGCGCGATCTTCTCTGCGGCCGTGTCCTCCTTGCCCTCGACGATCGTGCCGGCGTGCCCGAAGCTCATGCCGGGCATCTCGTCCATGAACCGTCCCGCCATGAAGGCCACGATCGGCATGCGGCAGTCGGTGTCGATGACCCAGGCCGCGAGCTCGGCCTCCATGCGTCCGCCCGGCTCGGTGTAGATGACGATGCCCTCCGTCTCCTCGTCGGCCGCGAAGGCCGGCATCAGCTCCGCGTAGGTCGAGCCGATGATCGCGTCGCCGCCGATCGAGATGGCGGTCGACTGGCCGAGACCGGCTGCCGACAGCGTCGAGGACATCTCCGTCGTCATACCGCCCGAGCGGCTGATGACGCCGATCGGCCCGGGCGTGTAGGCCTGCGCGGCGTTGCGCGCCGGGCCGCCGATGCCGCCCATCTTGATGACGTCGGGGACGATGATGCCCAGGCAGTTCGGGCCGATGATCCGCGCGCCGCGCAGCGCGGCCAGCTCGACCATCTGGGCCACGTCGCGTCGCGGGATGCGTTCGGTGACCACGACGACGAGCTTGATGTCGTTCTCGATCGCCTCGAAGACCGCGTCCTTCGTGAAGGCGGGGGGGACCGTCACGACCGAGCCGTCGATCGGACCGCCATGCTGCTGGACGCAGTCGGCGATCGTGTCGTGGACCGGTACCCCGTGGACGTTGCGGCCCTTGCGCCCGGGCGTGACGCCGCCGACGATCCGCGCTCCGCTGCCGTAGTCCAGGCACTCGCGCGTAAGGTTGATGGCCTCGCGGCCGGTGATGCCCTGGACGATGAAGGTCGTCTCGCCGTCGATGAGGATGCTCACGTTGAGATCGCCTCCGGGCCGGAGATCTTCGCCACCGCGCGCCGCGCGGCCTCGTGCATCGAGACCGAGCGATCGGCGTACTCGATGCCGTACTTCTCGAGAATCTTGAAGCCCTCCTCCTCCCAGGCTCCGGGAATCCGGAAGATCGCGATCTTCTCGGCTGGGTCCATATCGAGCTCCAGGCAGGCCTTGATGACGCCGCGCGCCACGATGTCCACGCGGGTATTGGAGACGATCGACATCATCACGGCGATCTTGTCGACACCGGGCTTCTGCAGGACGAGCTTGGCCAGGCCGCAGGCCTTCTCGACCGACGGGTTGCCGCCGATCTCGCAATAGTTGGCCGGCTCGCCGCCGTGCGCGCGGACCGCGTCGAAAAGCGTCAGCGAGCCGCCGCCGGCACCGATGACGAGGCCGATGTTGCCATCGAACTCGGTGACGTTGCCGGCGACGCCGCGGTGGCTGGCGTTTTCGACCGCCTCGCCGGCGAGCTCGAACTCGGTCGGCTCGCGTGCCATGCGCGTCTCGTCATCGCCGACGCCGAGGTCCTTCAGCAGCTGCTTGTGGCGCCCGCGGGCCTCGGTCTCCATGTCCATGTGGGCGTCCAGCGCGACGAAGGAGCCGTCCTGCATCTCGGCGAGCGGGTTGATCTCGGCGAGCACCATGTCGTTGTCGACGAAGAGCTGCGCGAGCTTGCGCACGATCGGGATCAGGCGCTGCAGCGCCTTGCCGGTCACGCCCGTCTGCGCGATGCACTCCTTGGCCTGAAAGTCGCTCAGCGGCAGGATATTCGACAGATGCGTGCGACCGACGTGGCCGGGGTGCTCGCGCGCGACCTCCTCGATGTCGATGCCGCCCATGTCGGAGAAGAGGATCACGGGCTGCTTGGCGATCGCGTCCCAGACGACGCCCGCGTAGTACTCCTGCTTGACGTCGGCCTTGGGGTCGACGAGCACGCCGCGCGGCATCTGGCCGTTGATCTCGAGCTTGAGGATGTCGGCCGCGTGGGCCTCGGCCTCCTCGGGCGTCTCGGCGAACTTCACGCCGCCGGCCTTCATGCGCCCGCCGGTGAGCACCTGGGACTTGATGACCGTGCTGCCGCCGATCCGCTCGGCGATCGTCCGTGCCTCGGCGGCGTCGGTCGTGAAGCCGAAGTCGGTGACCGGAATCCCGGATCGCTTGACGATCTCGCGGGCCTCGTACTCGAAGAAGCGCATGGGGCCAGACCCTACCCGCACGTCTATGCGGGTGGCGCGTCCCAGGGGTCGAGCAGGCGGACGCCGGTGTGGGCGACATGCGTCACGTTGCGCGTCACGAACACGAGTCCATGTACGATCGCCGTGGCTGCCATCAGCCCATCGATGATGGATCCGGCCTTCGCCGCGTTCATGCGGCCCCACACGTCGGCGATCTCGGTATCGACCGCGATGACGCGATCGCGAAAGTCGCGCCGCAGACCGTTCAGCCAGTCCTCCAGCACGGCGCTCTGCCTCGGGTCACGATCTCGCAGGCGCTCGATCCCCACGCGGATCTCGCCGACGACGAGGACGCTGAGGAACAGGTCGCTCGACGGCACCGCGTCCCACCAGTCCATGACCTGTCGCTCAGCGCGTGGGCGCCGGACCTCGGACACGACGTTCGTGTCGACGAGGTAGCTCACTCGCCGAAATCGACCTCGCGCGGGAGCTCGCGCGGGCGCGATAGATCGAGGTCGTCGAAGCTCGGGCCAGACATCAGGAACTCCTTGAAGTCGGGCCGATCATTCGGGTGCGTTCTGCGGTACTCCTCGGCGGACACGACGACGACGACCTCCTGGCCGTGCCGCGTGACGACCTGCGGACCCTCGGCGAGCGTCTGTCGGATGAGCTCTGAGAAACGCTGTTTGGCTTCCTGCACCTGCCACTTCATGCGCCGCTCCTCTGTCTAGACAGCACAGACTAGCGAGGTCACGCGTAACTGGCTGTGGGTGCTCACTCCATCTCATACGCCGCCGCGAGCTCGGGGTCCTTGCGCGCGAGCATCTCGGCGAGGTCGACCATCACGCGGCACTGCTTCCACGTCGCGTCGTCCTGCATCTTGCCGTCGATCATGTGCACGCCGCGCCCGTCGGGGATCGCCTCGATGACGCGTTTGGCGAAGCGCACCTCGTCGGGATCGGGGCTGAAGACCTTCTTCGCGATGTCGATCTGCACCGGGTGCAGCGACCACGTCCCGACGCATCCCATGATGAACGCGGCGCGGAACTGCGCCTCGCAGCCCTCGACGTCCTTGATGTCGCCGAAGGGGCCGTAGAAGGGCAGCAGCCCGGCGGCGGTGCAGGCGTCGACCATCCGCCCGAGCGAGAAGTGCCAGAGGTCCTGCTGGGCGGACTCACGCGGCGTGCCGTCGGGCGTCGAGGGGTCGGGATCGGAGATCACGCGGTAGCCCGGATGCCCGCCGCCGACGCGCGTCGTCTTCATCCGGCGGCTGGCGGCGAGATCGGCGGGCCCCAGGCTCATGCCCTGCATGCGCGGGCTCGCGGTCGCGATCTCGTCGATGTTATTGACGCCGACCGCGGTCTCCAGCAGCGCGTGGAGCATGATCGGCCGCTCGATGGAGGCCTTGGCCTCGAGCTGGGCGAGCAGGCGGTCCATGTAATGGATGTCCCATGGACCCTCGACCTTGGGGACCATGATGACCGACAGCTTGTGGCCGATCTCGGCGACGATCTGCGTGACGTCGTCGAGCACCCACGGCGACTCCAGCGAGTTGATGCGCACCCACAGCGCGGTGTCGCCGAGGTCCATCTCGCGGCCGACGGTGATGAGGCCCTCGCGCGCGGCCTGCTTGCGCTCGACCGGCACGGCGTCCTCGAGGTTGCCGAGCAGGATGTCGACCTTGCGGGCGATGTCGGGCGCCTTGGCGACCATCTTCTCGTTCGAGAAGTCCAGGAAGTGGATCATGCGCGACGGCGTGACGGGGATCTCGGGCAGCGGGTCGGGCGCGCCCATCGCGAGCGGCTTCAGAAAGGCACGGGGGTTGCGCAAGGGGGACGCCTCCAGGGTTCGGGGGCCAACGGTTGCGCTGAACCTATCGAGAGTCCGGGCGGGGCAGGCACGTCGGCGGTTGAGCTCCGCATCGCCCTGCCCGATCTCGCGCGCAGCGTGCATTCGGTGGTGCTCACGCTCGTCTGGGTGATCCTCGCGTACATGATCGCCTCGACGGTGCTCGTGCTCAGCGCCGGGCGCCTGTCTGACCTCTTCGGGCGCAAGCGCGCCTATGTCGGCGGCTTCGTCGTCTTCGCTCTCGCGTCGCTGGGGGCGGGATTTGCTGCCGGCACGACCCAGCTGATCCTCTGGTCGCGTGCTGGAGCTACTGCGGCTCAAGGATCTGCTCGGCCTTTCGCTGGACGAGCTGCGCGACGTCGTCACCGCCGAGGAGGCGCGGGGAGCCATGCGCGCCGAATGGCACGAGGGTGATCCGTCTCGCCAACGCCGGCGACAGATCCTCGAGGAGGCTGGGGAGCACATCGCCAGCCAGCTCGCGTTGTTGCGCCGCCGGCGCGAGAAGCTCGACGAGCTCGAACGCGAGCTGCAGGCCAGGCGGGCGAAGCTGCGCGTGCGCCTGCGTGAGCTCGACGGCGCTCAGCCGCCTGACGAGGGCGATCACCCGCCTGACAGCTGATCGCCTCGCCGGTCCGTCATGATCCGCGCGCTGCCGACCTCGAGGAGACCATCCGGATGAGCGACGACTTCACGACCGACCAAGCAGAGCGCGAGGCCTCTGGCGCCCACCCCTATGGCCGCTATCTCGAGGAGTTCGAGATCGGCGCCGTCTACAAGCACTGGCCGGCCAAGACGGTGACCGACAGTGAGGACCACCTCTTCTGCCTACTGACCATGAATCACCACCCGCTGCACGTCAACGACGTCTACGCGGCCGGGTCGCAGCAGGGGCGCAATGTCGTCGCGGGGCCGATGGTCTACTCGCTGGCGCTCGGGATGAGCGTGTCGGACATCAGCGGCAAGGCAATCGCCAACCTCCAGACCGAAGAGCTCAAGCACCCCGCTCCCGTCTTCCACGGGGACACCCTGTTCTGCGAGACCGAGGTCCTCGAGAAGCGCGAGTCCAAGACCAAGCCCGACCGCGGCACGGTTCGCGTGCACACGCGCGTGCACAACCAGGACGGCGTGCTCGTCGCCGAGTTCAAGCGCCTCGTGCTGGTGCCGCGGCGCGAGCGAGGGGCGCCAGGGGCGTAGCGTCGCCGCCTGCGGGAATCTGCGCCTCATGCCCCTCTCAGACAGGTGCGCCAGCATGAAAACCACGCAATTTGCGGGGTTCGATGAGTCGCGTGGGGGCGAGCGATCCGCTTACGATCCCTTACGGGAGAGAGCCATCGCACCTACGAGGGGAGACGATCGCCGTGCCAACGACGCCGCAGACACTTTCCGGTGCGCCATTCTCGCGTTCCAGGATCAGCGCGTGCATCAGACCGCCGCTGCGCCTCTCACGGCGTCGCCACAGTCGCGAGTTCCGTGCAGGCCGCACGAGCCTCGCTGGATGGATTGCGATTCGCGTGGGGCGCGGCTACCAGCAGTGCCGCGCGATTGCCGTGCCGGTAGCAGCACACGAAATCGCACCCCGGCGCACGACCGGCCTAGGCGCCGCAAGTAACATCCTGTGGCAGGGTCCGTTTGCCAACGGAGCGAGCCCATCCGTTCGAGAGCTATACAGGGCGGGCAAGAATGGTACGCGTTCGGTAAACGCCGTTGGATAGCGTGGTGGCGGGTGGCTTGGAGCTTGAAGCAAGGCTGAGCCAGTGAGATGGTTTGGGCGCAACGGCGGCTAAGTATTCGCGTCTGTGCGGTGGTCAGCACCTAGTGCAGTGTCTCAGTTTTAGCTAGCGATTGCGTCGAGTGTGACGCGTCCGCGGCGGACCTTCTCAAGGATGGAGTCGGCGGTCGCGGTCCACACGAATGGCGTGGGGTCTTGGTTGGTG
>Ga0136627_1000389_pt1 | contig 16267 bp, 21 predicted proteins | sample AntDrymUQ4892206_2_FD_104652 | JGI IMG/M metagenome (GOLD analysis project Ga0136627, IMG submission 104652) | Polar desert sand microbial communities from Dry Valleys, Antarctica - metaG UQ489 (22.06) | ecosystem: Environmental > Terrestrial > Soil > Desert | place: Antarctica: Dry Valley... | reverse complement strand
TTGAGCAGCGTCTGGGACACCAGCGACCCCAGCACGATGGGGAAGTTGTCGCGCACGCGGCCCACGCGCCGCGCCACTATCAGGGCACGAGACGGCTCCCCGAGGCGGGCAGGCAGCGTGGCCGACATGAGCACGCCGATCATCGTCGCGCGGGCGATGTCGCGCCGTCGCACGCGCGTGCCGGGAAGCGCGGCCCGCAGGATCGCGTGCCAGGCCTCGGCGCGGATCAGCATCGAGGCGCACATCAGCGCGAAGGCCGCGAGCACCCATACCGGCGTGGCGGCCACCACGGCGCTGCCGATCGAGTCGATCCCGAGCTTGTCGAGCGCGAATACGGTGAGACCGGCGCCGCCCACGGCCGCCGTGACCAGCGCCGCGCGGCGCGCCAGGCGCACGGCTGTACGCCGTCCGGCTCCGGGAACCTGGGGCTCGATCGAGGGGATCCGAGCCGGACGCGGCGTGCGGCCCGGCGGCGCTCCCACCAGTCCCAGCCTGGCTCCGGCCCGTGCCCTGCGGCCTTCCGGCGAGGGCATCTCCACCGCGTCCCCGTAGGCGCCGAGCACCTCCTCGGTGACCCGCGGCCAGGAGAAGCGCTCCGCGCGACCGGCGGCCGCAACGGACATGGCCGCCCGGCGCTCCGGATCGAGCGCGAGACCCCGCAGCGCCTCGCCCAAGGCGGCGGGATCGGCCGCGGGGACCAGAAGCCCGTCGACGCCGTCGCGAACCACGTCGCGGTACCCGGCGATGTCGCACGCCACCACGGGCGTGTGGGCGGCGAACGCCTCGGTGAGCACCATGCCGAAGCTCTCGCCGCCGAGGGAGGGTGCGCAGAGGAGGTCGGCTCGGCCGAGCAGCCTCTGCTTCTCCTCCTCGGTCACCCGGCCCGCGACCGTCACCCCCTCCGCATCGAGCAGCAGCGGGTCGACCTCCTCGGGAGTGGCGCCGGCGACGGTCAGTCGCGCCGGCACCCCCGCGCCACGCAGGGCCTCGAAGGCCCGCAGCAGCACCGGCAGTCCCTTGCGGGCCTCGGCCCGGCCCACGAAGAGCAGCTCCAGCCCGTCGTGTGCCCAGTCGTGGTCGGGCCGGGCGGCCGCCAGGTCGACGCCGTTGGGCACGATCCGGTAGCGACCGCCGTAGAAGCGCTCGGCCGTCCAGCGCGCCGCCTCGGAGACGGCTATGCGCACGTGCAGCTTGTTGTAGAGGCGCCTGACGCCCGCCACGTTGGCCGCGAAGCCGTTGGCCGCTCGGCTGCGCGAGTAGCAGTGGAAGGTGCCGACGAGCGGCACCCGCGCCGCCTCGGTGGCGAACCAGCTCACCAGCGGCGCGTTGGGCTCGTGCACGTGCACGACGTCGTATCCGCCGTGGCGCAGCTCGCGGCCCAGCGTGGACACGGCCTCCGGCGTGAGCGCGAGGTTGGACACGGCGCCGTTGGCGGGCAACCCGACCGTGCGGCCCAGGGGGACGAGATGATCGGGCAGGGGCCGGCGCTCCGGGGCCGCGCCCCGGTGCATGACACGCGCCAGGTGGTCATCGGGGTCGTGGGGCGCCAGGAGACGGACGTCATGTCCCTGCGCCAGAAGCTCCTCGCTGAGCGACTCCACGTGGCGTCCGACCCCGCCCGGATACGTGTACGAGTACGGGGATACGATCCCTACGCGCACCGAGCCATCGTAGGGCAAAGGCCGGAGTGCGCCACAATCTGCGCCGTGGCCGGTCGCAGCTTCGTCAAGTTCACATTCATCCGCGTCTCGCCCGAGTGGCGCCGGCGAGCTCCAGAGGACCGTGCCCAGGACAAGCGCGAGTTCGCGGCCGCCTGCCGGGAGTTCGCCGATGACCACCTGCTCCGGGCCTACTCGCTGGTGGGGACCCGGGGGGACACAGACTTGATGATCCGCGCCCTCGCCCCCTCCCTCGACCCGATCCACGAGCTTCACGTGCTGCTCAACCAGACGGGGCTGATGGGCTACGCCGAGATCTCCCACTCCTACCTGGCGATGACCAAGGAGTCGGTCTACTCCGACGAGCCCCAGCCGCTCGAGCCCCGCCCCGGCTCCGACGCCAAGTACCTGATCGTCTACCCGATGCGCAAGAAGCGCGAGTGGTACCTGCTGCCGCCGGAGGAGCGCATGCGGGTGATGCGGGGCCACATCGAGACCGGGAGGCGCTACACGGGGATCGAGATCAACACGGCCTACTCGTATGGGCTGGACGACCAGGAGTTCGTGGTCTCCTTCAACGCCGACGAGCCGGGTGAGTTCCTCGACCTGGTTCAGGAGCTGCGCTCCACCGAGTCGAGCTCCTACACGGAGTCCGAGACCCCGATCTTCACCTGCATCGCATCGTCCCCCGAGCGCGCGCTCGACGCCCTCGACGGCCAGACGGTGCTGGCGGGCTCCCCCGTTCGCGATTGAGGGGACAGCGTCCCGGTCCCGAGCCAGGCCGTACCACCGCATGCTACCGTGTGCATATGTCTTTGACTCGGCGCACCCAGATTCTGCTCGATGAGGAGCGCTACGAGATGCTGCAGCGCCGGTCGGCGGCGACGGACCAATCGGTCGGCGAGCTGATCCGCCGCGCGATCGACCAGCTCTATGCGGGCCAGCAGGAGCGCGATCGGGTGGCCGCCGAGCGCCGGGAGCGAGCCCTGGACAGCTTTCTCGCGGCACCGCCGCTGCAGGTCGGTGAGTGGAGCGATGTCGAGGAGGAGCTCGAAACCCTGTACGACCGCGGGCTCGGCGAGTCCGAATGAGCCGGGCGTTGATCGACGCCAACGTCTTCCTTTACGCGCTGGGCGCTGATCACAGCTACCGCGAACCGTGCCGCGATCTCGTGACACGCCTGGCAAGGGGCGAGCTCGCCGGCGAGCTCAGCGTCGAGATCCTGCAGGAGGTTGTCCATGTTCGACGCCGTCGGGGCGACCGCGAAGCATCCGAGCGCGCCCGGGAGGTCATCGCCTGGGGCATTCCCGTGCACGGTCTCGAGCCCAAGGACTTCGATGCCGCGCTGGAGCTGCTGGACGAGCACCCTGAGCTGCACACGCGGGATGCCGTCCACGCGGGCACGGCCCGCAACCGAAGCATCGAGTTGATCGTCAGCACCGACGCGGACTTCGACCCGTTGCCCGGCCTGGAGCGGATCGATCCCGGTGACCCCCACCTGCTGGAACGGCTCGCCCCCGCGGGGTGAGGCGGATGAGCCTCAGCCGCAATAGCGCCGCGAGGTCCATCCCGGTGGTACCGCCTCTGGCGCCCGTGGTGCTCAGGCTGTCTGCTTGGCGGCCGCCTCGAGCATCTCCGCCACGCGCGTGAGCTTCACGCGCGGGCGGCCGAGCGGCCCGCCGGCTTCCTTCTCGACGGCGTCGATCAACTCCCAGCCCGAGTAGGTCACGTGGTCGGGCTTGCGCTCGATGAGAAACGCCTCGACCGCCTCCTGGGACACGTCGGCCACGGGCTCGGGCAGGCGGCCCTCGTGAAGGTCCTCGACGAGGTGGTCGACGGTCTCCTGGGCGTCGCGCTTGTTGGTCCCGATCACCCCTGACGGGCCGCGCTTGATCCAGCCGACGACGTACTCGCCGGGGATCGCCTGCTGCTCGTGGGGGTCGATCACCCGCCCCCCGTCGTTCGGGATCGCCCCCTTCCACTCGTCGAAGGGGACGCCTTCGATCGGCACGCCGCGGTATCCGATCGAGCGGAACACGACGCCCGCCTCGATGGTCTCGTGCTCCTCCGTGGCCCTGGCCTTCAGCACTCCGCCGCCGTCGTGGTGCAGCTCGTTGCGCACCAGCTCCACGCTCTGCACCTTCCCGTCGCCCTTGATGGCCACGGGTGAGCGCAGGAAGCGCAGGACCACGCGCTTGCGCTTGTCCTCCGGCGTGCGCTGCGCGTACGCGTTGAGGATCTCGACGTTCTTGCGGGGGGTGATCTCCCCCTCGCCCTCGATCGAGCGGGCGCTCTGATCGTCGAGCTCCATGTCCGCGGGATCCACGATCACGTCGGCGTCGGTGAGCTCGCCAAGCTCCAAAAGCTCGGGGTTGGTGAACGCAGCCTGGGCCGGGCCACGCCGGCCCACGATCACGACCTCCTCGATGGCGCTGTGAGCCAGCGCCTCGATGGCGTGATCGGCCGTGTCGGTCACGTCCAGCTCCTCGCGAGGCAGCACGAGCATGCGGGCGACGTCCATGGCCACGTTGCCGTTGCCGATCACCACGGCACGGCGGCAGGAGAGGTCGAACTCCCGGTCGCGGAAGTCCGGGTGGGCGTTGTACCACGCCACCAGCTCGGTGGCGGCCCAGCTGCCGGGAAGGTCCTCGCCGGGGATGCCCATCTGGCGGTCTGTCTGCGCGCCCACCGCGTAGATAACCGCGTGGTAGCGCTCCTTGAGCTCGGCGTGGGTCACGTCCTCGCCCACCACGACGTTGCCGAAGAAGCGGAAGTCCGGGCTGGCGGCGGTCTTCTCGTAGACCCGGATCACCGACTTGATCTTCGGGTGGTCGGGGGCCACGCCGGCGCGGACCAGTCCGAAGGGAGTCGGGAGCCGGTCGTACATGTCCACCTGCACCGAGACGTCCTTGAGCTTGATGAGGTGGCCGGCGGCGTAGAAGCCGGAGGGGCCGGATCCCACCACGGCCACTCGCAGCGGACGCTCGGGTGTTCCCGGAGGGGAAGGCATGAGGATCGGCGGGCCCGCGGGCAGGGGCCGGACGGGTCGGCGATTATAGGAGGGTCGGCGAGATGCGCTTCAGCCGCCGGCGGGACGCCGCTCCTCGGCGTCCTGCATCACCAGATCGATGGCCGACACGGTCTCGATCGGCTTGATCGTCACGCCCGTGTCCTCCTCGGAAGGCGACTCGGGCTCGCCATCGGCGGCCAGCTCGTCCACTTCCACGTCCACGTTGGGCTCGCCTCCGCCAAGATCCGCAAGCGGGTCGGGCTCGTCGGCTGGGTCCCACGCCTCGGGACGGTCGAGCTCGACCAGGGGCTCGGGTCCGTCGAGATCGAGTCTCGGCCCGCGGCCCCTGGGTACGCCGGCGCGTAGAGCTTCGCTGAGCCGGTCGCTCTGGGCCGGCTGCGCGGGCTCGGACACGGCCGGGGCAGGGTCCGGGACGCTGGGAGCGGGCGCGGCACCGGGGCCCGGACCGGCGGCCCGGGTGGGGGCAGACGTGTCGGTGGCGGAGCCGCGGCGTGCCCTGCTCGCGAAGGCGGGCAGTGACAGCCGGCGCTTCAGTAGGGAGGGCTTCTTCGCGACTGCCGGCTTGGGGTCCGGCGGCTCGACCAGGGAGGGCTTGTCGGCCGGGCGGGCGGGGGCCGGGGCGAGGGCCAGGGCACGGGTGGCGGGGCCGGGTGCGCTCTCGGCGTCGGTGACCACGGTGCCCGCCAGGATGTCTCCGAGGCGCAGGCGACGGTCGCCCGTCACCAGCATCACGATCAGTCCGACGATGTGACCGTCGACGATACGGATCGCCGTGCGTTTGGCGATCTGCTCCATGGAGGCCGGCTTCCCGTCCGCCGAGACCACACGCAGGTTCATCGCGCGCTTGCCGAGGGTCTGCCCGTCCCCGGACTCGAGCGCGAAGAAGTAGTAGAGGGTCCACCCCACGCCCACCAGCACCACCCCCAGCGTGAGGGGGAGGCCGGCCACATTGGCGGCGGCTAATCCGGCCAGCGGGACCAAGAGGTCGATCAGGGCAGCCGCGACGCGGCGGTTGTCCAGTTCAGGGCCTGTCGGTACCGGTGACGTCTGGGCTGGGGCGGCCATCGAGATCCGTATCGGCAGTTCGCGCGCGGGGTTTAGGCCCCCAGCCGTCCGAGGGGCATCATCTGACGGGTGGAACGCGTCGCGGTGATCGATATGGGCTCGAACTCCTTCCGCCTGGTCGTGTTCAAGTACGAGCCGGGCGGCTGGTGGGCGCTGGTCGACGAGATCCGCGAGGCCACCCGCGTGAGCGCCGGGATGGGCGACGAGGGGGTGCTCAGGCCGAAGCCGATGGAGCGTGCGCTGCGCACCGCCGCCGTCTTCTCCTCGTTCCTCGGAGCCTCGGGGGTCGAGCGGGTGGAGACGGTTGCCACCAGCGCCATCCGCGACGCCGCCAACCGCGACGACCTGCTCGGGCAGATCCGCGACCGCACAGGGCTGGAGGTGCGCGTGATCAGCGGTGCGGAGGAGGCGTGGTACGGCTACCTGGCGATCGCCAACTCCACGACGGTGACCAAGGGATTCGGCATCGACGTGGGCGGCGGCAGCGTACAGATCATGCGGATCGAGGACCGCCGGCTGGCCGAGGCGGAATCCGTGCGACTGGGGTCCGTCCGGGTCAGCGAGGCCTTCCTTCCCGGCGACGAGGCCACGCCCAAGCAGATCAAGGCACTGCGCAAGCACGTGACCCGCCAGCTGTCGGAGTTCGAATGGTGGGGCGCCGGCGACAGCCTGCGCCTGGTGGGCCTCGGCGGCACGATCCGCAACCTGGCGACGGCCGCACAGAAGCGGCTCGAGCTGCCGGACGTCGACGTGCAGGGCTTCGCGCTCACGCGCGACGCGCTGGAGGAGCTGATCGAAGAGCTGGCCTCGCGCTCCGCCTCCAAGCGCGGTTCGGTGCGGGGAATCAAGCCCGACCGCAGCGACGTGATCCTGGGCGGCGCGCTCGTGGTGGCCACCGCGATGGACCATGGAGGCTTCACCGAGATGGAGGTCACCGAGGCGGGCCTGCGGGAGGGCATCTTCTTCGAGCGCCTGCTGGAGGGTCGTGACCCGCCCCTGCTGGAGGAGGTGCGCCGCGGGTCGGTGCAGAACCTGGCCCACCGGTTCGCCACCGACGACGAGCACGTGAACCACGTGGCCCGGCTGTCGCTGCAGATGTTCGATGCCCTGGCAGACGCGGGGCTGCACGATTTCGGTGACCCCGAACGGGAGCTGCTGGGGGCCGCCGGGCTGCTCCACGACATCGGCATGACCATCGACTACGACGATCACCACCATCACTCCCACTACCTGATCCTCAACTCCGGGCTGCCCGGGTTCAGCCCGCGCGAGCTCGAGCTGATCGCGCTCACCGCCCGCTGGCACCGCAAGGGCGAGCCCGACGCCGGAGCGCTCGGCGCGCTCGAGGAGAAGGGCGACGAGGACAGGCTGCAGCTGCTCTGCGGCGTGATCCGGCTGGCCGAGCAGCTCGAGCGCAGCCGTGACCGCTCCGTGGCCGAGGTCACCGTCGACCACGGCAAGAAGACGGTGCGCCTGTACGCGCTGACCAACGGGTCGGGTCCCGACCCGAGCGTTGCACTGTGGGGCGCGCAGCGGAGCTCGGGCCTGCTGGCGGATGCGATCGGGAAGACGGTCGAGGTGGTCGGCGCCCGCGGGTGACGTCTGCCGGTCCAGCCGCTACATCAGCGTGGTGCGCAGCCTGCCCAGCTGCGGCGAGGTGATCACAACCTCGTGGGGGCGGCGCCCCCCTTTGACGCCACCATCGGCCGCACGGGTCGGCGGCCCGTACCCTTGGAGAGAGTGGCCCGCGAGAAGGACACCTCCATACCCACGGGGCGGATCCGGCGAACGGCGAAGGTGGCCGGGCTGGCCGGCGGTCAGACCGCGCGCAACTACGCGACGCGCGCCACCAACCTCGGGCGCGGGCAGGAAGGCCGACACCGCGCCGCGTCTCGCCGTCAGGCCGAGGCCGCCGAGCAGATCCTCGAGGTGCTCGGGAACATGAAGGGCGCCGCCATGAAGGCGGGCCAGGTGGCCTCCTTCATCGACACGGGCGCCTTCCCGGAGGAGTTCCAGGAGCGCATCCAGGCCAAGCTGGTGCAGCTGCGCGACTCGGCCCCCCGGGTGTCCTTCAAGGACATGCGCAAGGTGGTCGAGTCAGAGCTCGACGGTCCCGTCGGCGAGGTGTTCGCCTCCTTCGACGAGCACGCCGTGGCCGCGGCGTCGATCGGCCAGGTCTACCGCGCGACGCTGCACGACGGGCGGGAGGTGGCCGTGAAGGTGCAGTACCCGGGCGTGGCCCAGGCGGTGCGCTCAGACCTCCAGAACCTGGGGATGATCATGCGGGTGGCCAAGAGGATCGCGCCCGGCATGGACGCCAAGGCGATGACCAAGGAGATCCGCGAGCGCCTTTCCGACGAGCTGGACTACGAGCAGGAGGCCCAGGCCCAACGCGCCTTCGCGCGCGCCTGGCGCGGCCACCCGTTCGTGGTGATCCCCGACGTGGTCACGTCGCTCTCCCGAGAGCGGGTACTGGTCACCGAGTGGGTGGACGGGCTCGGCTTCGAGGAGGTCAAGGGGCTTCCCCAGGCCGACCGCGACCGCTTCGGCGAGATCGTCTTCCGCTTCTTCTTCGGATCGCTCTACCGCCACGGTCACTTCTCGGGAGACCCCCACCCCGGCAACTTCAAGCTCATGGACGACGGCCGCGTGGCCTTCCTCGACTTCGGGATGACCAAGAAGCTGGGCCGCGGGCGCCTGGACGCCGAGATCGAGGCCCTGCGCCTGGGGATGGCGGCCGACGAAGACGGCCTGCACGCCCAGCTGGCCCGGATGGGCTTCTTCGACGCCGCCGATCCCGAGCTGGCGCCCGACGCGGTTCTGCGCCACTTTCGTGACGTGATCCACTGGTACTCCGAGGACGAGGAGATCACGGTCGACCGAGAGCTGGTGGCGCAGGTCCTGATCGACTTCGGCGACCCGCGCTCGGACCACTGGCAGCTGATGAAGCGCCAGACGATACCGGCCGACGCCATTCTGGCGAGTCGCATGCAAGCCCTGACTCTCGGCGTGCTCGGCCAGCTCACCGCCACCGCCAACTGGCATCGCATCTCCTGCGAATGGCTCTTCGGCGACCCGCCCGCCACTTCACTCGGCGAGCAGGAGGCCGTCTTCTTCGGCAGCGGCCGCGCACCCGCGGCGGCCTGATGCCACGTCCTGGCGCCGGCACCCGGACCACCCCCATCGAGGCCACCGCGGCCGCGCTGGCGCATCTGCAGGGCGCCGACCCTGTGCTGGGCGCTCTGGTGGAGGCCCACGGGCCGCTCGACGAGCAGCAGCGCAGGCGCGGGCGTCCCGCGGAGGCCTACGGAGCGTTGCTGCGCTCGATCGTGGGCCAGCAGCTGTCGACGAAGGCGGCGCGCACCATCTACGAGCGGCTGATCGGCCTGTATGACGGGCAGACTCCCGCACCCGAGCAGATCGTGGCCACGGATGGCGACCAGCTGCGCGCCGTGGGCCTCTCACGCGCGAAGGCGGCCTACCTGCGCTCGCTGGCCGGCCACGTGATCGACGGTGAGCTCGAGCTGGACCGGCTCACCGAGCTCGAGGACGACGAGGTGATCGCTCAGCTCACCGCGGTCAAGGGACTGGGCCCGTGGACCGCGCACATGTTCCTGCTCTTTCACCTGGGGCGCCCGGATGTGCTGCCGGTCGGCGATCTCGGCGTGCGCCGGGCCGTGCAGCTGGCCTACGGCATGGAGGAGCTGCCGACGGTCGCCGAGCTGGGGCAGATCGCCGAGCCGTGGCGCCCGTACCGTTCGCTGGCCAGCCTGTACCTCTGGTGCTCGCTGGACAGCGAGCCCGGCTAGCGGAGCTCGGCGGGCACCGGCTCGAAGCGGCCTACTGCGCAGAGTCCGCTGAGGGCTCTCGTGGCTCTGGGTTCAGGGCTTCTGACTCCTCGAGCGCCTCGGCCAGCGGGTCCAGGCCGATGAGCTTGATCTCGCCGTCTTCTCCCCCGAGCTCGTAGGTGCCCGAGCTCGTCGTGACCGAAGCCCGGTTCACCTCTATCTCGACGTCCTCTATATCCGCCTCAGCGGTATCACCGACCACTGCGGCCGCGCGGACGTCAAGGCTGTCGACCACGGAGACGCAGATCTTCTCCCCCTCCAACGCCTGCGGGTCGACGCTCTCTTGCACACCCGAGACGAGCAGCGCAGCCAGGAGATCGGCTCGGGCGCTGGAGGAGAGATACCCGCACGCCTTGCTGCCGTCCCGGGCCTCCAGCGCCGCCTGGAATTCCTTGAGCGAGCTCTCGACCTTGTCCTCGTCGGACTGACCGCATCCCGCCAGCGCCAGCATCGCCGCGATGGCGAGGCCGATCAGTGTGCGCATCTGCGTGCTCTACGCGACGGCGGAGCCGCAGCTGGGCTCTTCGTCCGCGATGCGGAAGGACGAGCCGCAGCCGCAGGAGGCGGTCACGTTCGGGTTGTTCACCTCGAAGCCCGAGCCCATCATGCTCTCGGTGAAGTCGACCTCGGAGCCGTCCACGTAGCGCAGCGAGGCCGGATCGACGATCAACCGGATGCCCTCGTACTCGAAGACGTGGTCCTCGTCGCGGCGCTCGTCGAGCGCCAGCGCGTACTGGAAGCCGGAGCATCCGCCGCCCCGTACTCCCACACGCAGGCCAACCTCTCCTTCGGACTCCTGGGAGGAGAGGAAGCCGCGCACCTTGTTCGCAGCGATGTCTGTGAGCGTGACCATGCTTCAACAAATGTAGCAATGGCTCCCAGCGAGGGTGTGCACGTACGGTCCGGCGCTATCGTCTGAGGCATGCCCACGACGGATGAGCTCAAGCAGCGGATCGAGTCGGCCCTGCCCGGGGCGCAGGCGCAGGTGGAGGATCTGACCGGCGGTGGAGACCACTTCCGGGCCGAGGTCGTGTCCGATCGTTTCACGGGCCTGAGCCGCATCGAGCAGCACCAGCTCGTGTACGGCGTGTTCGGTGAAGAGGTGGGTGCGGCAATCCATGCGCTCTCGATCAAGACTTCGACTCCCTAGGAGGATCAGATGGAAAGCACGGAGATTCGCGAGTTCCTCGAGCAGGCGATCGGCGAGAACGAGGTGATGCTCTTTCTGAAGGGCACCCCCGAGCAGCCCGCCTGCGGCTTCTCGATGCGCACGGCAGGCGCGCTCAACGCGCTCGGCGTGCGCTACGCCGCGCTCGACGTCCTGCCCGACCAGCGCATACGCCAGGAGCTGTCGGGCCTGTCCGGATGGCCCACCATCCCCCAGCTGTTCGTCGGCGGCGAGCTGATCGGAGGGTGCGACATCGTGATGGAGATGTACGAGAACGGCGAGCTGGCCGAGCGGCTCGGAGTGGAGATGCCCGAGGACGAGGACATCGAGCCGGCGCCGACCCAGGCCGAGATGCCGGTCAGCAACGGTCCGATCCCACTGGAGAACCGCCTCAACAACTGAGCGCTCGCCGGCACGCTGCTAGGAGGGGGGTCCTTTGCGGCGGCGGGCGTTCTCGAGCGTGGATCGGCCGCGCTGGACGTACTCGCGGGCCTGGCGCCGGTAGCGCTCCTTGTCCTCCTCGGGCAGCGCCTGCCAGCGTTCCCAGGCCATGAGCAGAACGGGCCACGCGCGCCGCCCCACCGAGGTCGCGCGCGAGAGGCGCGAGACCGGCAGCCTCGGCATCAGGCCGTTTCCGCCCCGGCCGTTGCGCTGGTCCCGCGCGCCGTGGACCCGATGTGGTCGAGGTACTCCAGGATGCGGTGCGAGTCGGCGATCGCCTCTTCACCGTGGACGAGCACCGGCACCCAGCGCTGACCCGTGAGCTCGTCGACCTCGGGACGGTCACGCTTGAGGAAGGGCACGCGGACCACCTCGTAGTCGATGTCCATCGACCGCAGCCGCCGGGCGACCGTGCCACACCGGCAGACCAGGTCGGTGGGCGCCTTGCAGCGGTAGAGCGTGACCATGACCGACCAGATTAGCGGCGCCGCAGGCCCAGGCCGCGCAGTACCCCACCGGCGTTCGAGACCGCCCGCTCGGCGGCCGAGATCGCAGCCCCCGCCATGCGGTAGGGGACCGGCTGCGACCGCCGCGACCGCACGATCCGGTCGTGCTCGCGCTCCAGGTACCACGCCACGGTGGCCTCCAAGGTCTCCTCATGCGGCCGTGCGCTGAAGCCCAGGTCGCGCTTGGCCTTCGTGGACCGATAGGTCCAGAACTGGCTGGCCGCCAGCACCTCCGCGGGGGTGAGCGTGGTGAGCCCCGGCCCCACGCGCAGGAAGCCCGCCGTGAGGGCCGCCAGCGGACGTGGCACCTTCAGCGGCGGATCCACTCCGCTGAGCCTTCCGAGGTCGGCGAACAGGCGGTCGAAGGTGAAGTTGCGACCTCCAAGTATGTACTGTTCGCCCAGCGCACCTTTCTCGTCGGCCAGCAGGTGGCCGGTGGCCACGTCGCGCACGTCGACCACGTTGAGCGCGCCGTCGGCGTACGCGGGCACGCGACCGAGGAGGAAGCTGCGAACCAGGCGCGTGGAGGTCACGTGCACGTCGCCCGGCCCGAAGACCACGGAAGGGTTCACGCACACCAGGGGCAGGCCCCGGGCCGCCAGCCGGAAGGCCTCGGACTCGGCCTCGTGCACCGCGTGCACGTAGGGGATGCTCAGGTGCCCGGCGCTGAAGAGCTGGTCCTCGGCGGCGGACCCGCCGCGGTCGGCGGGACCGAGCGCGGCGGCGCTGGAGGTGAGGATCACGCGGTCCACCCCGGACCGCAGCGCCTCGCCCAGCACCGTGCGCGCACCCCCCACGTTGACCTCGAACACCCGCTCGGCATCGGCCGGGCGCACCGACGTCATACCCGCGGCGTGAAAGACCTTGTCCACCCCCTTCATGGCCCTGCGCACGGACCGTCGCTGGAGCACGTCGCACTTGACTCTCTCCACGTCGAGATCGGCGATCTCTGCGGTGTCAGAGCCCTCACGCACGGTGATCCTGAGCTCGTCGCCCCGCTCCACCAGCGCGCGCGCGAGGTGCGCTCCGATGAAGCCCGTCGCACCGGTGAGAAGGGTCTTGGCCATTGGCCGGGCGAGTGTAGACGTGCCTGGCTCGACCAGCATCCGCTACAGGTCGGGCTATAGGCTGGCCTCGATGCCCAACGTCGCCGTCGTCACCGACACCACCGCCAACCTTCCGCGCGAGATGACCGCGGAGCTCGACGTGACGGTGGTCCCCCTCTACGTGATCTTCGGTCCGGATCGAACCGAGCGCGAGTCGGACATCACCGACTACCGGGCATTCTTCGAGGAGCTGCGCCGCGCGGAGTCGCTGCCCTCGACCTCCCAGCCCTCCATCGGCGACTTCATGGGCGCCTATGAGCCGCTCCTCGCCGAGGGGCTCGAGATCGTCTCGATCCACATCTCCTCCGGCCTGTCGGGAACCTGCCACTCGGCGGTGCAGGCCGCGGAGCAGCTCGCGCGCGATGGCAAGGGGGGCGAGCGCATACGCGTGATCGACTCCTCGACGGTGGCGGGAGCCCTGGGACTGGTGGTGCTCGGGGCGTCCGCGGCCGCCCGCGCCGGCGCCACCAGCGAAGAGGTCGAGGCCCGTACGCACGCCACGCGCGCCGAGCTGAAGATGTGGTTCGCCGTGGACACGCTCGAGTTCTTCAAGCGGGGCGGCCGGATCGGGGCGGCCAGCGCCTGGATCGGGTCGGCCCTGCGCATCAAGCCGATCCTCACCGTCGAGAGCGAGCTGACGCCGGTCGAGCGGGTGCGCACCGGCTCACGCGCGTTCGAGCGACTGGTCGGCTACGCGCGTCAGCGCCACGAGGCCGGCGCGGACGCCTGGGCGGTTCAGCACATCTTCGCCGAGGAGGAGGCGCGCCGGCTGGTCGAGCGCTGCACCGAGGTGTTCGGCTGCGAGCCCGTGTTCGTGAGCGAGAGCGGGCCCGTGGTGGGCACCCACACTGGTCCAGGGCTGCTGGGGGTCGGCTCCATTCCCGCTCGCATGCTGGAGTAACCCCCGTAGCCCCAGGCCGTCCGGAGCCTGCCCCAGAATCCGCGGGGGATGGGCACGTCAGAGCTTTCGGCCTCGCGCACCGTGGCCCGAACGGTTCTGATCATCGTCGCCGTCCTCATCGCGCTGTACCTGATCTACCTCCTGCGCAAGCCGCTCGGCTGGCTGTTCATCGCCACGTTCCTGGCCGTAGCGCTGGCCGGGCCGGTCAACTTCCTGGAACGACGGATGAAGCGGGGCTTTGCGATCACCCTCGTCTACCTGGCACTGCTGGCGGTGCCCGTCGCGCTCGGCGCGCTGATGGTGCCGCCGCTGGTGAACGGAGCCAGCGACCTGGCGGAGGAGGCGCCCTCCTACGCCCGCGACGTGACCAAGTTCGTGGACGAGAACCAGCGGCTGCGCGACCTCGATGCGGACTACGACCTGACGGGGACGCTGCGCGAGCAGGCCGCCAGGCTGCCCAGCAAGCTCGGCGGTGCGGCAGGCACCCTGCGCGACTTCGGGCTCGGTCTCGTGAACTCGATCTTCGCCCTGGTCACCATCCTCATCCTCACGGCGTTCATGCTGGGCGGGGGGCGGCGGTGGATCGACCACGGGCTGCGCTATCTGCCCGAGGACCGCGCGGAGCGAATGGAGAGGGTGCTCCGGCGCTCGGCCGCGGCCGTGGGCAACTACGTGGCGGGCGCGCTGGCCCAGGCCACTCTCGCGGGAGTCCTCTCCTTCGTCGTGCTCAGCATCCTCGGGGTCCCCTTCGCGGCCCCGCTCTCGCTGATCATCTTCTTCCTCGACCTGATCCCCCTGGTGGGCGCCACCATCGGAGCCGTCGCGGTCGGCGTGGTCACGCTCTTCACGAGCTTCCCGACGGCCACGATCGTCTGGGTGGTCTGGTCGATCGTGTATCAACAGGTCGAGAACAACGTGATCCAGCCGCAGATCCAGAAGCGGGCGGTGAGCATCAACCCGTTCCTGGTGATCGTGGCGGTGCTGTTCGGCTCGTCGCTGCTCGGCGTTCTCGGGGCCCTCGTTGCGGTGCCTGTGGCCGCCTCCATACAGATCGCGGCGCGCGAGTACATGGACCTCCGCGGAATCGCGCCCAGGCGCCCGGCGGATGACGAGCTGCCCCCGCCGGAGGACCCCCCTTCCCCCCTTCCGGACGCGGGCGAACCCGGGCCGACGCCCGCCTAGTCCCGCCACAGCGGCGCTAGCCGCGGCGCAACAGGGAGACGGCGGCGGCGACGCCGCCGCCGACCACGAAGCCGGCCACGACCGCCGTGACCAGGGCCGGCTGGCGGTTCTCGACCAGCTGCCGGCGCCAGTTCGTGAGCTCGCCCACCTTGGAGCGAAGGTCGTTGACCGAGAAGGCCAGCTCCTTGCGGGTCTCCTCGATCGAGGTCCGGATCTGATCCGGGCTGCGGTCGGCGGGCATGTCTAGGCGGTCTCGTCCTGCTTGTCGGAGCGCTCCCGCGAGCGTTCGAGCTGATCGCGCTCGACGCCTTGCCGCTCGAAGGTCTGCCGGGTGATCTTGGCCTCCTCGATCGCGAGGTCCGGAGTGGGCGCGCCGGTGCTGAGCCAGCGCTTGGCCAGCAGGCCCGCGACCACGCCCAGCGCGATGAGCATGAGCATGACGATCGCGAAGCCGGGCCAGACCAGCTGCGAATCGATCAGATCGTTGATGACAAAGGCAAGGGTGAACAGGAGCATCACGACGGCGAAGATCAGGAAGACCCCCGCCGCGGCCGCCACGCCGGCGCCCTTGGCAAGCGTCTTGGCCTTGGTGGTGACCTCGGCCTTGGCCAGATCGATCTCCTCGCGCACGAGCAGCGAAGCCTTCTCGGAGACCTCCGAGACGATCTCGCCGAGGCTCTTGTCGGCCTCGTTGCCCGAAGGAGGGCTCATCGCCCGATCAGCCTCAGCAGGACCGCCAGGGCGAGCCCGCCCGCGAAGGCGGCGCCCACGTAGACCTCGGGGCGCTCGGCAAAGGGGTCGTGGTCGGCGGCCAGGTCCGCATCCGCGGGCGAGGTGGCCGAGCTCGGCTTGGCTCCCGACTCGGGAGCGGGCACGAACGAGCGGGGCGTGAAGCCGGCCTGGGTTTCGTCCGCCATCAGTAGTCGGGCGGATCCTCGTCGAACAGCCGCACCCAGATCACCGTGGCCAGCCGTTGCGCCACGACCGTGGTGAGGGCACCGACTCCAGCCAGGAGGCCACTCCAGACGAGGCGCTTGACGAGGTCGTTCTCCATCGGCCGGGCATTCAACCAGACACGACCCGAGCACCCGTCGCCGGGGTCTCGAGCCCGCCGCAGATCGCGTCGACCACCAAACCCTTCGACTGCTCGTACTCCTCGTCGCTGCGCGGCAGCAGATCGAAGATCCAGGCGGTGAGCACCTGCTCGATCGCCCCGTAGAAGCACATGGCGGCGAACTCGGAGGGGATGTCCGACTTGAAGCTGCCGTCACACCGCGCGTCCTCGACGATCGCCGCGATCCCCTGATAGGCCTCGCGGATCTTGTCGAGGTGGAGGCGACCGAAGGAGTTGGCCGCACGCG
>Ga0136627_1000388_pt1 | contig 16294 bp, 13 predicted proteins | sample AntDrymUQ4892206_2_FD_104652 | JGI IMG/M metagenome (GOLD analysis project Ga0136627, IMG submission 104652) | Polar desert sand microbial communities from Dry Valleys, Antarctica - metaG UQ489 (22.06) | ecosystem: Environmental > Terrestrial > Soil > Desert | place: Antarctica: Dry Valley... | reverse complement strand
GATCTTCACGCGAGACATTGGCCGTGCACTCGCGTTCGTGCGCGAGGTGCAAGCGGGCATCGTCCACGTCAACTCGGAGACGGCGGGCGCGGAGCCACAGGTGCCATTCGGCGGATACAAGGGCTCTAGCTCCTACTCGCGGGAGCAGGGCAAGGCCGCGCGGGAATTCTTCACCCAGGTGAAGACGGTCTATTTCGATCCGCCTCCGGCGGGGTAACATTGGGCCAGAGAATCTTTGCAATCGATCACGCATGGAAGGAACATTCGAATGGCTGTGACGCAACGAAGCGCGAAGACGGTATGGAACGGCGACCTGGCATCAGGCTCAGGGACGCTTAACGGCGGCAGCGGCGCGATCAATGACCTGGGCGTGACCTGGGCGGCGCGGACCGAAGAGTCGGGCGGCAAGACAAGCCCCGAGGAGCTGATCGCGTCAGCGCACTCGAGCTGCTACGCGATGGCGTTTTCCCACGTGCTGGCCGGCGAGGGCCACGTGCCCGACTCGCTGGAGGTCACCGCGACGGTCGACCTGGAGCCGAACCCGGAAGGCGGGGTCATGGTGACCCGTTCGGCGCTGAACGTCGTCGGGCAGGTGTCCGGTCTCTCGGAGACGCAGTTCGCCGAGTACGCCAAGCAGGGCGAGCAGGGCTGCCCGATCTCGAACCTGATCCGCAACGGCGCGAAGATCGAGTTGACCGCCAGTTTGAAGTAAGCCAGCTTCAGGTGGACCAGCTCCCTCTGATCAAACTGCTTGTCATTCCGAGCGAAGTCGAGGAATCTCAGTCCCAACAATCTGCAAGGCCCGAATGTGGTTTCCAGTCGAGTCTGAGATTCTTCGACACGAGGACTGCGTCCTTGGCTCAGAATGACAACGAGGCGGCGACAAGGTCCTGATGGGCCAAAAGAAAGGACAGGCGACATGGCCGAAACCATCATTGCGAGGGGCGCGATCAACCGGAAGATCGGCGAGCCCAGCGAGATCGAGGAGTTCGAGGTACCGGCGCCCGGTCCCGGCGAGGCGCGGGTTCGCATCCTGGCGAGCGGCGTCTGCCACACCGATCTTTCCGCCCGGAGTGGAGTCTTCGGTCCTGATGTCGTGCCGCTGCTGCTTGGGCACGAGGGCGCGGGCATCGTCGAGGACATCGGCGAGGGCGTCACCAACGTCAAGCAGGGCGACTACGTCATCCTCGCCTGGCGCGCGCCAGACGGCGAATGCCGGTTTTGCAAGGCGGGCAAGCCGCACCTGTGCGCCGCCAGCCTCAACGCCACGACGAAGATGACCGCCGTCAAGGACGGGATCGAGCTCAATCCGGTCTTGGGCATCGGCACGTTCTGCACGCACACGCTCGTGCATGCCGCGCAGTGCGTGCCCGTGCATGAGTCGCTTCCTCCCGCGCAGATGAGCCTGATCGGATGCGGCGTGATGACTGGCGTTGGCGCGGCGCTCTACACCGCCAGGGTCGAGCCAGGGTCGTCGGTCGCCGTGTTCGGGTGCGGCGGCGTTGGCGATTCGATCATCATGGGCGCGAAGCTGGCGGGCGCCACGACGATCATCGGCATCGACCTTGATCCGCGGAAGCTCGAGTGGGCGGAAGGCTTTGGCGCGACCCATGTCATCAACGCCTCCGACGGCGATCCGGTCGAGAAGATCAGGGAGATCACCGGCGGCTTCGGCGTGAATTTCTCCTTCGAGGCCGCAGGGCGCGCCGATACGACGATGCAGGCGCTGCTCTGCCGTGATTTGGCGGGGACGTGCGTTGTGGTGGGCGTGGCGGGTCCGGACTCGACGATGGAGAGCGTGCCGTTGGGCAAGCTGTTCGACCTCGGGGGTTCCCTGAAATTTAGCTGGTATGGCGACTGCTTGCCGACCCGCGACTTCCCAATGCTGGCGGATTGGTACCAGCAGGATCGGCTTGATCTCGATGGCGTCGTGAGCCGGAAGATCGGGCTGGATGACGTCGAGGAGGCGTTCGACGCGATGCACCGGGGCGAGACGCTTCGCTCAGTGATCATGTTCGATCAATAGCGAACGAAGCACGCCCGGCGGCATGGCAATCAGGAATGTCCAGCGGGTTCCAGCAGCGCGTTCTCTTCATCGGTGGCGAACACGTGAAGCCCAAGGCGTTCCGACATCTCCTCGCAGACCTTTATGCCGCGCACGCTATTGCCGTATTCATCCAGCCCTGGCGAAAACACCGCGATACCCAGCTTGCCTGGCACAACGGCGAGGATGCCCCCGCTCACGCCGCTCTTGGCGGGAATACCGATGCGGTACGCCCACTGACCGGCGAAATCGTACATGCCACAGGTGTGCATGACGCTCAGCACATCCCGGACATAGCGGGATTCCAACACCCTTTCTCCCGTGACGGGATTCACACCACCGTTCGCCAGTGTCGCGGCCATCACCGCCAGGTCACCGCTGGTGACGTGAATGGCGCAGTGGCGGAGGTAGAGGGCAAGGTTCTCTTCGACATTCTGGCTGATCATGCCGAAGCTTCGCATGAGATACGACATTGCGCGGTTTCGGTCCGACGACGCCAACATGCTGGCATAGTCGTCTTCGTTCACCTTCAGATCGACGTTCCCGGCGTATCGCCGCATAACCCCGACGATGCGCTCAAGTCCCGCGCCGGCGCCTCCATGTTCGATGAGATCAGTGGTCACGAGCGCCCCCGCATTGACCATGGGATTGTGGGGGCGTTTGTGACGTTCATCGAGGGCGATGGAAATGGAATTGAACGCGTCTCCTGTTGGTTCCACTCCGACCCGCTCCAGTACCCCTGCGCGGCCATGGGTTTCGAGCGCCATCCCGTAGATAAACACCTTGGAGATCGACTGGAGGGCGAACGAATGATCGTGGTCGCCTGCATGATAGATATCGCCGTCAGTCGTTGCCAGGCTGATCGCGAATCGGTCATGTTCAGGTCCCGGCTCATCCAGCTTGTAATAACCGGCGCCTGGGGAGTAGTAGGTGGCTATCTTGTCGCCATGGCGTTTCCGATGGCGTTGATACAACGCCTCCAGCCGTTCGTGGACGATTTGGTGTGTCGCACCTGCTGGCATGCCGATCTCCTTCACATTGTCCCCGCGCAGGGGTGGCCGCTGACGTCGTTCCGCGTCTGCGCTGTCCGGCTATGTGGGAGCCGCTCGCGACAGGCTCAACCGGTTCCTCATTACACCGTCGCGAAGCGGCTTATCGTCTGCTCGGATCGGATGCCTGGCAGAGCCTTGGCGAAGATGCGATGGTAGGCGGCTTCCTCGCGGTTGCGCAGCGGCGGGTCGACGGAGTTCCGCTCCAGCGCGAACTCCTCGGAGGAGATGCTCTTCTCGACGAGGTGTTGCAGCGCCGACGTGGCGCCGGAGCCATCGCCGAACTGCGCCTTCTTTCGCCACAGGAACTCGTCGGGGAGCCATCCCTCGAATGCAAGACGGAGCAGGCGCTTTTCGGGTTGGTCCTCGCCCGCGAGCTTCCACCCAGCCGGGAGCGCCAGACCCAGCGCGATCATGTCACGCTCCAGAAACGGGACGCGGGCTTCCAGGCCGTGCGCCATCGTGACCCTGTCGGCCCGCTGCAAGTTCAGGTTATGCAGCGCCTCGATGATCCGGACGAGCTCGGCGTGAAGCGCTTCCTCGGTCTTGAACTCGTCAAGGTACTCATATCCCGCGAAGATCTCGTCGGCGCCCTCGCCGGTCAACACCACCTTGACGTGCTTTGACGCGAGCTCGGCGAGGAAATAATTTGCCACCGCGCTGCGCACCAGCGACGGATCGAAGCTCTCGATCACTCGAACGACCTCAGGCAATGCTCGCACCGCCTCTTGGGAGGTGTACAAGCGCTCGTGATGCTCTGTACCCAAGTGCGCGGCAACGGCGCGGGCGGCCGCCAGGTCCGGAGAACCCTCGGTGCCGACCGCAAAGGTCTTGAGCGTCTGCCCACGACGTTCGTACCAGCGAGCAGCGATGGCGGCGACGAGGCTCGAATCAAGCCCACCGGAGAGGAAGACGCCGACCGGCACATCGCCCATCATCTGGCCATCTACAGTCCTGACAAGCTGCTCGCGCACCCGTGTCAGAATCTCATTGGGGATCGTTGTGCCAGGCTCTGACGGACCGTCGAAATGTTCCAGGTCGTCCGGATTGTGGGCCACCGCCGAGGCGAATCGCACCAGTCCGGTTTCGGGCGTCCAATAGTGACCGGGCGGAAAGAACTCCACATCCGCTTGCCAATCCGTGTCGAACGTCCGCATCTCTGAGGCGAACCGGATTTGGCCATTGCGACGCGCCCAGTAGAGCGGTTTGATACCGACCGGATCGCGAGCGGCGACAAAACGCCCGTCATCGCCGACAATGACGAAGGCGTACATGCCATGCAGTTCCGAGAACGCTGCTGGTCCACGTTGGCCGAAGAGGTGCAGCAGCACTTCGTTGTCCGACAGGGTAAGTAACTTCGCTCCGGGAAGCGTCTCTCGTATCTCTTCGTGATTGTAAATCTCGCCGTTGCCGACTAGCTTGAGGCTGCCGGAGTCGTTCACCAGCGGCTGTCTACCTCCGTCGACGTCCACAATCGAAAGCCGGCGATGGCCCATCCAGTTTGTCCCGACCGTCGCGCTGCCATCGTCGTCAGGACCTCGGTGCACCAGTCGCCCGAGCATTCGTGACCCAGCTGGGTCGTCAGGATCACCATAGATCGCGGCTATTCCGCACATGTTTCGTCATTCTCCTCAACAGTATCGGGGACGCTTCCTGACGCGATACAGCATCAGGCGCCTGTGCTCTGCCACTGGGTTTCGTCCAATGAATCCAGTGTCTAAGCGTACAACATGTGAGCAGCGGAGCTGTTTTTGGGTCAATGGGCGTCGATGCCGGGGTTGGCGACGATGATGTTCTCCGCCATGTCCCAGAGACGTGGCAGGAACGCTGCCACCTCATCTCCGCGACGTTTCAGGTCGAAGGCAGAGTCGATGCCGAGCTCCCCCATCAGCTCCCGGTAGCTGCCTTCATACCTGTCCCGCACGCCCAGTGGCGCATCGCGGTGAAGGATGGTCTGGCAGCGCAAGGACGTAGCCACGATCCAGAAAATGGCTTCGCGGTGGTCGCCACGGTCGATAAGTTCCTTGCTGCCGTCAATTGCTATCGGGCGGGCGATTTCGGTAATGTCTGAAGAGAACGGCAGGGGAGTACTGGCCACGTTCGCCGACGCGTCGAACGCGGCAGAAAGCTCCGAAAGATGGTGCTCGACGCGGGCAGGAGTCATGTGCGCGCAGCCCAGCAAGGCCAGCAGTGGCTCGTAGAAGCTGGACTGACCGTAGCCTTGCAGCAGTTCTCGCACCGTGACGTACCGCTTGCGGACGGTCGGGTTTCTCAGTCCCGCCACCAGCAGCACATGCGTGGTGACGCCAGCGGCGAACAGCCAAGCCATTGTCTGATCGTGGAATTGCCGCGAGTCGTCGATGGAGTTGAGGTTCGCTCGGATTTTGTGCATGGCGTGCTCGCAGCGCTGGACTACCCACTCGCTCCTGGCATAGTCCCTGCCGACAACCGCCTGGAGTCGAGCTAACTGTCCGGTCGGGTCGGAGACGATATCCGGATACCTGAAGCTCTCAGCCAAATGCGAGTTCCCCAGAACCAGCTCGGGAGTGTGGCATTGGTCCCACGGCAGGAACGAGACGTCGAGCATCACACCCTGGTGGATGAACTTGCCCATCCTGACGTCGGGTTTTGGTCCGTCGACAACAACCACGATATCAACGTCGGATGTCGGCTGGATCGAGGCAGCGTCGGGGAGCGATACGATGGAGCCGTGGTACAGGGCGCCACGAAAGCCGGGCAGCGTCGAAGCCTCATCAGTAACCCATTGCCGTGCGGCGTCCTTGGCGTTCTTGACGTTCATGGTGACCTCAAAGTGCAACGTGGTTTGGGCTGTTTTCAGCGCGCATCACTGAATCATCTCGCAGGGGAGGACCTTGTGCCCTCCCGAATCTCCGGGCCGATCCGTTCGACGTCGCTCAGGACAGGCTTCAGGTCGGCCCCAACGAGGCGAAGGGATTGCAAACGGCGGCATTGCGCGGTTGGCGCCAGCTCAGGATGGTTGTCCGGCGCTGTTCTTCAGCCCGTAGAGCAGGTTGAGCGCTTCGAGTGGGGACAGAGATTCGATATCGAGTTCCCGCAATTGGCCGACGACAGTGGGTTCTTCGTTAAAGAAAGTCAACTGAAGTCCGGACGCTGAAGTGGGCGCAGGTTGGGCCATGGTTGCCCGGCGATGATCTGCCGTCTGCGCTCCCTGCCCGTTGGTCTCGAGTTGCTGCAGGATCTCTGACGCCCGGCGCACGATACTCCTCGGCAGACCCGCGAGTTGGGCGACATGAATGCCGTAGGATCGGTCCGCGCCTCCGGGCACCACCTGTCGGAGGAAGATCACCTGATCGCCTTCCTCCAGCACGTCCATCCGGCAAGCGCGAACCCTCGGCAGCACCCCTTCGAGCTCGGTCAGCTCGTGATAGTGCGTGGCGAACAGAGTCTTGCAGCCGAGGTTCGAGGCATTGTGGATGTACTCGACAATCGCCCTGGCGATGGCGAGGCCGTCGTAGGTGCTGGTGCCGCGCCCGATTTCATCGAGCACCAGCAGGCTGCGGTGTGTCGCGTGATTCAGGATATTGGCGGTCTCCAGCATCTCGACCATGAAGGTACTCTGCCCGGTGGCGATATCGTCCTGGGCGCCGATGCGGGTGAAGATCCTGTCGACCAGCCCGATGCGGGCATGTTTGGCTGGCACGAACGAGCCGATCTGTGCCATCAGCGTGATCAGCGCGACCTGCCGCAGCCAACTGCTCTTGCCGGCCATGTTGGGGCCAGTGAGGATCACGATCTGTTCTTCGCTGGCGTCCAGATGGGCGTCGTTCGGCACGAACTCGCCGCTCGGCAGGGTCGTTTCCAGCACCGGGTGGCGTCCGGCGGTGATGTCGATCGAGCTGGATTCATCCAGCTTGGGCTTGACGTAATGGTTGCGCACCGCGAGTTCCGCCAGCGATGAGATCAGGTCGATCCAGGCGATGGTGGCTGCGGTCTTGAGAAGATGTTGAGCCTGACCTGCGACCTCCCGCACGACCCGGTGGAAGACATCAGCCTCCATGTTCGCCAGGGTCTCCTCGGCGTGGAGGACTATCGTTTCGTACTCCTTGAGTTGCGGTGTGAAGTACCGGGTGGCGTTGGTAAGCGACTGTTTCGCGATGTAGTCGTCAGGGAGAGCGCTCCCATCTTGCCCACCGTCGAGGCTGTCACGGTCGGCGGAGGCCAGGGCAGCCGCTGTCACCTCGATGTAGTAGCCGAAGACCCGGTTGTACCCGACCTTGAGCGTCCGGATGCCGGTGCGATCACGCTCGGCTCGTTCGAGGTTGGCAATCCACTCTCTTGCTTCGCCGGCTTTGACGCGATGACCGTCGAGTTCTTTGCCGAATCCCGCCCGGATCGTCTGGACCTTGCCCAGGCTCGCGGGCGGTTCGTCGACCAGCGCGGTGGAGAGCAGGCGAGCGAGATCGTCATGCGGACGGATCGCATCGGCGTGAGCGACCTCCTGGCCGAGCGGCTCGATCGCAGCTACAGTTGCGAGCGTGTCGCGCAGGAAGCCGAGCTCCCGGGGCGTGATCGTCAAGGTGATTGCCCGATTCGCGAGCCGTTCGATGTCCTGGACCTTGCCGAGCAACTCACGCAACTGTGCTCTGGCGCCGGTGTTGGTCGTCATCGATTCGACAGCGTCAAGCCGCGTCTCCAACGCACCGACGTCCAGCAGTGGCTGGCTGATCCAGCGGCGGAGCAGCCGAGCGCCCATGGACGTCCGGGTGAGGTCGAGTACGGCGGTGAGGCTGTGCTTGCGCTCGCCGCGCTGGCTCTCGATCAGCTCAAGGTTGCGGATGGTCTGAGCGTCGAGCGTCATGTAGCCTTCGATGGAATAGGTAGACAGCGCCGAGATCTGCTTGAGCCCCGACATCTGGGTTTCTTCAAGGTATTGCAGCAACCCACCGGCCGCCTGGGTAGCTAGTGGCTTGCCGGCGCACCCAAACCCATCCAGGGAGTCGGTGCCGAAGTGCCGGAGCAAGGCATCGCTGGCGCGGTCCTGACGCCATCGCCAGCTTTCGCTTCTGCTGACGCTGGCGGTCTCCGGCAACCAGGAACTCTTCGGCAGCGGCAACGTGTCGGTCAGGTCGGCGGACAGCACGACCTCGGCGGTGCGCAACCGCAGCAACTCCCGCCCCACGCTCAAGAGCGCCTCCTCCTGGCTGTCGTCGGCCAGCTCTGTGGTGCGGAATTCGCCGGTGGTGATGTCGGCATAGGCAATTCCAGCCCGCTTGCCATCGATCACGACCGCCACGATATCGTTGTTCTGCCGCGCGTCCAGCATTGATGGATCGACGACGGTGCCGGGGGTGATCACCCTGGTGACGTCGCGCTCGACCAACCCGCGCCCTTTGGTGGCCTCACCGATCTGCTCGCAGACCGCGACCTTGTGGCCGGCGGCGATCAGCCGGGCGATGTAGCCATCGGCGCTGTGGTACGGAATGCCCGCCATCGGGATGCGCTGACCCTTGCCCATGTCGCGACCGGTGAGCACGATGTCGAGGATCTCCGAGGCGGTGATAGCGTCCTCATCGAAGGTCTCGTAAAAGTCCCCGAGCCGGAAAAAGAGGATAGTATCCGGATACCTGGCCTTGATATCGAGGTACTGCTGGCGCATTGGCTGGGCCTTGCCCGCAGAGGGCTTTGGTGATGTCGTCGTGCTCATGCGTCAGTGAACCTTCCGGGTGGTTGGTGGCGACAAACGCGTGATGCCGCATGCCGCGCAAGGTATTTACAGTATGGACAATGTTCGATAGTGTGTCATGCACGGGGCAACGCGAAGAGGTGGCAGGCGCGCGAGTGCCGTCTGCATGGGCGTCACCCCGAAAGGAGGACCATATGAGTTACTATCTTGAGCGAGCACTATCGTCAAAGGCGGATCGACGTCAGTTTGCGTTGGGAGCGGCAGGCGCCGCTGGCGCATTGACGCTTGGCGCCAGCAACGCCGGGGCGCAGGACGAGATTTCCGAAGGCGGCGAACTTCAGATTGCGATTATCGGTGAGCCGCCAGCAGTCGCGGACGCGGTTTTCACCACCGCGACGATCACGAACAACATCGCCCAGCAGATGTTCGAGGGTCTCTTTGCTTACGACGAGAGCTTCAATCCACAGCCGATGCTGATTGAGGACTATGACAGTAGTGATGACGGCCTGGAATTCAGCTTCAGGTTAAGGTCCGGCGTCACGTTTCACAACGGCGATCCAATGACCTCCGCAGATGTGGTGGCGTCGTTGAATCGCTGGGGTGAGATCAACGGGCGCGGGAGGCTGATCTACGACCGGATGAACTCGATCGAGGCGACGGACGAGACGACGGTTCGCATGGTGTTTGACCAGCCTTCGGGCGTGTTGCCGAGCTTCCTGGCCAGATCGGAGGCAATGATCACCCCCGCGTCGGTGGCCGAGGCGGCGGGCGCGGAGCAGATACCCACCGACCAATTGATCGGCACGGGCCCATTCCGATTCGAGGAACATGCTATTGATCAGTACTTGCGGCTGGTTCGATTCGACGACTACGTCTCACGGGATGAGGAGCCAAACGGGCTGGCCGGGCGGCGAACCCCATATCTCGACAGCATCGACTTTGTTCCGGTGCCGGACGAGTCCGTTCGCGCCAACGGATTGATCACTGGCGAGTATCACTTTGCCGACGTCCTCTCGGCGGACCTGGCGGAAATGCTGGAGCTCGATCCGGGAGTCGAGTCGATCAATGTCCAGCCCTACTACTGGTACAGTCCGCACTTCAACAAGGCGGCCGGGCTGTTCACGAATCAGGCGCTCCGGCACGCGGTGCAGCTGTGTTTCAGCCAGAGCGAATCGATGCTGGCGGGGTTCGGCCGTGAGGAGTTCGTGCGGTTCGATGCCTCGATCTGTGGCGAGGAAACCGCCTGGTACAGCACGGCGGGGTCCGACGCCTACGACAATCCTGATCTGGATCAGGCAAGAGCGTTACTGGAGGAAGGCGGATACGATGGCGAGACGGTCCGGTGGATCGCCACGCGCGAATATCCCTACAACTTCCTGATGGCCGACTACACCCGCCAGCAGATGGAAGCGATCGGCATGAACGTAGAGCTTGTGGTGTCGGACTGGGCGACGCTGGTGCAAAACCGCGCCGACCCCGATGCGTATGAGATCTTCCTGACCGGTCACAGCCAGTATAGTCACCCCGCCACGCAGCCGTTCAACGATCCCACCTGGCCCGGCTTCTGGGAGAGCGAGGCCAAGACCGATCTAGTGAACGCCATGATCGCGGAAACCGATCCGGACGCGCTCACGACGATCATTGACGATTACACCACGCTGGTGTGGGAAGAGATGCCGTTCGTGAAGTGCGGTGACAACTTCGTGCTGCGCGGTAGGCGCACCGAAGTCGCAGGGTACGTGAACGTGCCGGACTTCTTCTTCTGGAATGTTGGCCTGAACGGCTAGGTCGCCGGTTCGAATTCTGACCGCCTCGCCGGGAAGGCGCGGCGGTCAGGCTTGATTGCCCCATCAGGAGACCGGTCATGGTGAGCTTCATCATTCGGCGACTCGTTTCGATGATTCCGGTGATGCTGATGGTGGCGACAGGGGTCTTCCTGCTGCTCAAGCTGACCCCTGGCGATCCGGTCGGCGTGATCCTGGGGCCGGACGCAACCGAGGAACGGCGGCAGGCGCTTCGAGACGACCTGGGTCTGAATGATCCCCTCATCGTTCAGTATGTGCGCTGGCTCGGGGATGCTGTTCGCGGAGATCTGGGGGACTCCCTCTTCCTCAATCAACCTGTCCTGATTTCGTTGTGGGAGCGGGCAGAGCCGACGCTGGTGCTTACCATGTTGGCGACGCTGGTCGCGCTCAGCATTGGCTTGCCTACCGGTATCCTGGCAGCGCAAAACCGGGGCAAGTGGCTGGACATGGGGTCGATGGGGGTAGCGATCCTCGGGATTTCGATGCCTACCTTCTGGCTCGGCCTTAATCTCATTCTGGTGTTTGCGGTGACATTGCGCTGGTTGCCGGTGGCGGGCTACGCGCCACTGTCGGAAGGGCTGTGGGAATCCCTCCGGTACATGATCCTGCCGGCGATCACGCTTGGGGTGGCCCAGGCGGCGTTGCTCGCGCGAATGACCCGCTCGATGATGCTGGACGTATTATCGGCGGAATACGTCCGTGTGGCTCGAGCGAAGGGTCTGAGGGAGCGGCGAGTCGTCTACTTTCATGCCTTGCGCAATGCGCTGATACCGCTCATCAATGTGGCGGGCCTGATCTTTGCGGCGCTGCTGGGCGGCGCGGTCGTCACCGAACAGATATTCAATATCCCCGGAATCGGCCGATTGCTGATTCAGGCAGTCGGCCGTCGAGATGTGCCATTGGTGCAAGGAACGGTGCTCGTGATCGCGGCGATATACGTGCTCGTGAACCTCATGGTGGATATCTTTTCGGCCGTTCTCGATCCGCGGTTGCGGGAAACTTAGGGGGAGCAATGGCAGTCACAGCGGGAAGTTTGGCTGGAGCGATTGAGCGGCGAAGTCGTTGGACTCAACTGCGGCTCACCGTGGGTCGAAACCGCAATGTGCTGGTTGGCGGGTCGTTGCTCTTGCTCATCGTCGCGGTTGCGGTGCTTGCATCTGTCCTAATGACTCATGACCCGTCCTTCCAGGACCCCGGTGAGAGACTGCTTGCCCCATCAGGTGACTACCTCCTGGGTACAGACGGTTCCGGTCGAGACGTGTTCAGCAGAGTGGTCAAGGGAGCGCAGTTGTCGCTCCTCGTGGGAATCGGCGTGGCCACTGCGACGTCAATCATCGGCGGGTTTATCGGTCTGATCACTGGGTTCGTTCCTCGTGTTGACGCGCCAGTGATGCGGGTGATGGATGGTCTGATGGCGTTCCCAGGAATCATCTTGGCGATAGGCATCATGGCGGTTCGAGGTGCGGAGATCAGCAATGTCATCCTTGCGTTGACGGTGGTCAACACGCCCCGAATGGCCAGAGTGGTGAGATCAGTGGTGCTGGGACTTGCAAATACACAATTCGTCGAGGCGGCGGAGAGCAGTGGTTGCACCCTGTGGCGCATATTGGGAGTGCATCTGTTGCCCAACACGCTGTCTCCACTCATTGTGCAGGCGAGCTTCGTCTTCGCCGAGGCGGTGCTGGGCGAGGCGACATTGTCCTTTCTGGGAGCGGGCGCGCCGCCTTCGGTGCCGTCGTGGGGCGGCATGCTGAGCGAGTCCCGACTGTTCCTCAGTCAGGCATCGTGGACGATGATTGCTCCTGGCGCGGCATTGACATTTACCGTGTTTGCCCTCAACTTGCTCGGAGATGGTCTGCGGGACATGTTTGACCCGAGGCTGAGACATCGTTGACGTGGACTGGAAGTCGTTGCATTGAGAGAGGGAGGAAATCATGGCGCTTTTTGCGGTAGCGATGACATTTGTCGACGATGAGGAGCGGCGGCTTCAGGTGAGACCGACCCACCGGGAGTATCTGCAAACGCTGCTTGACGCGGGCAAACTGCATGAGTCGGGTCCGTACACCGACGACAGCGGCGCGCTGCTGATCTATGACGCCGAGAGTGAGGCGGACGTGAGGAAGCTGCTCGCCGACGATCCGTACACGGCCGGCGGCGTGATCGACAAGACGACGATCAAGGAATGGAATGTGGTGTTCAGCCGGGTGACGAGATGAAACCATTACGTTCTGTAAAGTCGAGAAGACCCGGAAGCGCAAGCTTCCGGGTCTTCTGTGCGAGGGAGCGAGCGATCGTGACTAAAGTTCCTGATGATAGGCGAAGAGGCGGTCGCCATCGAGGCGGCGCAACTTCTGCAGCGCCTCGTTCTCGATCTGGCGGACACGCTCCCTGCTGATCTGGAGCTGCTCGCCGACTTCGGCAAGCGTGTGTTGATGTCCTTGGCCCAGCCCGAACCGCAGCTGCAGCACGAGCTTCTCACGAGCCGACAAGGTGTCGAGCGCCGCGCCGACATCGCGCTTGAGCATCGATTCGCTGGCGGCTTCGTACGGAGTTTCCGATACCTCATCGGCGATCAGGTCACCGAGGCTGGTGTCGTCCTCGTTGCCGATCGGCGTCTCAAGCGAGATCGTTCGCTGGGCTGCCTGTACGATCTGGTGGATCTTCTCGGGCGGTACCTCCATCGCTTCGGCGACCTCTTCCGGGGTCGGCTGGCGACCGAGGTCCTGCGCGAGCAGGTTCAGGGTCTTGCGGTACTTCGAGATCGAATCGCCCATGTGGACCGGCAGCCGGATTGTGCGGCTCTGGTCGGCGATGGCGCGGGTGATCGCCTGGCGAATCCACCAGGTCGCGTAGGTGCTGAATCGGAAACCCTTGCGCCAGTCGTACTTCTGCACGGCGCGCATGAGGCCGATGTTGCCCTCCTGAATGAGGTCGAGCAGCGTCAGGCCACGGTTCACGTACCGCTTGGCGATCGAGACCACCAGGCGGAGGTTGGCCCGGACGAACTGCTGCACCGCCTGGAGGTCGCCGTTCTCGACGCGCTTGGCGAGGTCGATCTCCTGATCGTGGGTGAGCAACGGGGTTTCGGCGATCTCGCGGAGATACAGCCGCACAGGATCGTTGATGAAGTTCGGGTCGAGCTTCTGCAGCACGTCCAGATCGCGTTCGAGATCGACTTCTCCATCGTCCCCGTCCTCGGTAGCCATCTGCGTGGTAATCTCTTCAGGGACCTCGACCTTGTCGTCGTTGTTGATGTTGTCCTTGACCAGGTCGTCGATCTTGGCGACACCGTAGGTGCCCATATCATCATTCATCGTTGTGTCTTACTCCTTCGTGTGGCACGCATGACTTACCGCTTCGAAACGTCGTCGTTACGAGCGTGGTCGGGCCGCATCTACCCATCTGCTGGTTTGTATCGCAGGGAGCGTACCTGCAATGCTGATCAGACCAGACCCAGACCGCATGTTCCATAGGTCGCGCATGACTGCAACTCCCAATGCGGGGCCAAACCTGTCTCGTGCGGGGTATCGATGTGGCGATTCAGTACTGCCTCGGTATCGGAGTGGTTCCGATCCGGTCAGGAGCAATCCTGCCCACCGCTTCAGGTTTGCCAGTATAGAGATCGCTCAGCGGTCTGTAAACCCCTTGTGCGAAAATTCACGAACATAGGATGCGCAAAACGGATCAATCACGCCTCGAAGAGGGCGTCTACTGACGCCCTCTCACTGTACTTTACGTATGGTAGTCGCAATTGGATGTATTGCGGGACCGATTTTGTTTAGACGCGTCCCGCCGCGCTCCCGCCCGATCCGCAGCCTTGGGCGGTGCCTGCGTTGCCACCGGCATCGAAGGAGTGGCCACACGCGCAACCGGCCACGGCGTTGGGGTTGCTGACGGTGAAGCCACCGCCCATCAGGGAACTGACGTAATCGATCTCGGCATTTTCGAGGTACATCGCGCTAAAGTTGTCGACCAGGACCTTGACGCCCTCGGTCTCAACAACCTCATCGCCTTCATCCGCGCCTTCGTCGATGGTCATGCCATATTGAAGGCCCGAGCAGCCGCCAGGAGCGACAAACACGCGCAGCGCGTGATCGGGTGTTCCCTGTTCCTGGAGAAATTCGCGTAGCTGGCCAACAGCTTCGGTCGTCATCGATATCATGAGTGTCGTTCCTCCATCATGAGGTGGTGTATCCATTTCGGGTGAGTAAGCCCACCACTTCCCTTCCGTAAGCATAGCGCAGCAGGACGGGATGTCAAGGCTGCCTGCGCGGATATGCCGCTCCCACGCGCGCCATTTGCCGCGTTCAGCATTTACACTGGTTGGCACAAGGACGTGATCTCAGTTCGCTCCGTATCAGGAGGTGATTATCGTGTACCAGCCTATTCAGCACGTAGCCATTCACGGGAGTCTGTGTGACCAAACCACAAAAGCAGAAGAATACTGATCAATCCCGGCGACGCCAGAAGCGCTCGTCGTCATCTCCTAGGTCCGCCAACCCGCTCTTCCAGCGAACACCACCCGATGGCGCGATGCGAGGTGTCGTTGTTCGCGCCCATGGACTCTGGTACGAGGTTCGGGTCGACGAGCGCGGCGGGACCTTCATTGCGACGATCCGTGGAAATCTCAAGCAACAATCGAAGCTCACGGACATCGTCGCGGTCGGTGACAGGGTCTGGATCACTGATGCCGGCGAAGGCGAAGCCGCGATCGAATCGGTCGAGCCCAGGCAATCGGTGTTCTCAAGGATCGCGCGCAACACCCGTGAAACCGAGCAGGTAATCCTCGCGAATCCTGATCAGGTGTTGCTGGTCTTCGCCGCCAGGGATCCGGTGCCACACCTGCGGATGCTTGACCGGTTCATCATTCTCGCGGAGCGGCAGGAACTGTCCACTCGCATCGTTGTCACCAAGCTCGACCTCGAACAGGGGATCGGCTCCGATGATGAGCTCGGCCCCGCGCGCGCGCGGTTTCGCGTGTACGAAGGCATCTACCCGGTCCACTACATCAGCTCCGTCAATGGCGAGGGAATGGATTGCCTCCGCGATGCAATGAGCGGGCGAATCTCTGTGGTAGCGGGACCTTCCGGGGTCGGCAAATCCAGCCTCCTGAATGTGCTTGATCCGGACAACCGTCGTGAGATCGGATCGGTGTCGTCGGCAACCGGCAAGGGCAAGCACACGACCATTGGCACGCAGTTGTACGAGATTGCCGAAGGCGCCTTCATCGCCGACACGCCGGGCATCCGATCTTTGGCGATGCACGCCATATCGGACGACCAGCTCGATTGGTGGTACCGGGAGTTCCGACCGTTTCTCGACAATTGCCGGTTCCGAGGGTGTGCGCATGATCACGAACCCGGTTGCGCCGTGCGCGAGGCCGTCGAGCGTGGAGATATCGCAGACCAGCGATACCAGAGCTACCTGCTGGTTCGAGCGGAGAGCGGATCACAGGCAATAGGCTGACAACTTTTACACGCATTGACTGAATATTAAGGCAGCCTCCGCCATGCAAGGACATTTGGGAAAAGACGGTGTCACGGTCGAACAGATCGCAGATGACATGCAGGAGCTGATCGAAGATCTCCTCGGTCGGCTGGAGGGCGACGAGTTCACGACGACGCAGTTCATCGAGGTGCTGCGTTCGGTGCCGGAAGGCGAGCGAGCCTACGACGCGGCGTGGCGCCGATGGGGCGAGCAGGAACGTGCCAGCAAGATGGTGATCCACGGT
>Ga0136627_1000387_pt1 | contig 16298 bp, 19 predicted proteins | sample AntDrymUQ4892206_2_FD_104652 | JGI IMG/M metagenome (GOLD analysis project Ga0136627, IMG submission 104652) | Polar desert sand microbial communities from Dry Valleys, Antarctica - metaG UQ489 (22.06) | ecosystem: Environmental > Terrestrial > Soil > Desert | place: Antarctica: Dry Valley... | reverse complement strand
CGGGGTACTTCTTCGGACGGGGCATATGACTTGGAGTTCCCTTCGCCAGGACCAAATCCTGGATTGAAGGTCTCCGTCAAAGCCGGGATGGCTCACCAAATATCAGGAGGAATCGACGAGAAGGCTCCAGAATCCGAGGGCGATTATCATCGGCGCGCGTGACGCTGCGCGCCCGCCGGCCTAGACGGAGCGAATCGATGCCCCCCACACCCAGTCCGAAGCGACACCCGTACGATCAGTGGGCGCCGGACGCCCGCGCGCTGGACCTCGTCGGCGACAAGTGGACGCTGCTGATCGTCCGCGACCTCGCTGCGGGCGCACGCCGGTTCGTCGAGCTGCAGCGCGTGCTGCCCGGCATCTCCACCGAGCAGCTGCGCTCGCGCCTGAACCGGATGGTCGCCGGCGGCCTGCTCACGCGCCAGCGCTACCGCGAGGTCCCGCCGCGCGTGGACTACGAGCTGACCGCCCGCTCCAAGGAGCTGCTGCCGGTGCTGGGGTCCTTGGCGCGGTGGGGCTATGACTGGGCATGGACCGCGCCTCGCGCGTCGGAGGCGATCGACATCGGCGCCATCCTGCGCATCGCGCCGGGCCTCATCGAGCCGACCACCGCGCTCAGCGGCGCCGCGCACCTCTCCGTGACCGTGGACGAGGAGACCACGAACGACTACACGCTGACGGTCGGCAAGGGCCTCGTGGAGATCGCCGAGCGCAAGCCCGAGCAGGCGAGCTGCCAGATCCGGGGCAACCAGTCCGACTGGATCGACGCCCTCGGTCCGGGCGCCGACCTGGATGCGCTGCAGATCACCGGCGACGAGCGCTTCGCGACGCTGCTGATCGATGCCATCGGCGCGCACAGCACGCGCCGGGCGCGGGCCGCCTGACGGGCGTGACGTCTGCTACGCACGGCGTCTGACCCGGCTACGCTTTAGCTCATCTGGCACCCTGCCGATAGGAGCCGGGCAGCCCTCCTCGCCCGAAAGGATCCTGAACCGTGAAATTTCGCCTGCTCGTGCCGTTGCTTGCTGTCGTGGGTGTCGTGGCCATGCCAGGCGTCGCCACCGCGCAGTCCAAGAAGGTCAATGTCGCCGTCGGCATCGGCGATCAGAGCCCGCGCATGTTCGCGGACGCCAACTGGAAGGCGCTCAAGCTCAGGCGGACGCGCTACTTCGTCGAATGGAACGCGATCGATCAGCCCGATCAACTGGCGAAGTCCGACGCCTTCGTCAGCGCGGCCGGCGTGGCCGGCGTGAAGGTGCTCATGCACATCTCGACGGACGACATCAACAGCATCCCGCGCCGCCCGCTGCCGAGCCTGAGCGACTACAAGTCCAAGGTCAGGCAACTCATCAACCGTTACAAGCCCCTCGGCGTGACGGACTGGGGCGTCTGGAACGAGGTCAACCACAAGTCCCAGCCGACCACGAAGAATCCCAAGCGCGCCGCGCAGTTCTACAAGGCGTTTCCCAGCATGTGCAAGGGCTGCAAGATCGTCGCGCTCGACGTGCTCGACCAGCGCGGCGTGGAGTCCTACATCGGGCGCTGGATGAGGTACGCCGGATCGGCCGGACGCAGCTCCAAGCTCGTGGTCGGCATCCACAACTACTCCGAGGTCAACCGCAAGCTGAGCGACCGCAAGCGCTCCAAGAGCGTGTCGTTCAGGAAGTACCCCGGGACGTTGCGCATCATCAAGAAGGTCCTGGAGCGCAACCGGCGCGCGAAGTTCTGGTACACCGAGACCGGTGGCGCCGCGAAGGTCTCGAGCCTCGGGTGCAACAGGTCCCGCCAGTCCAACCGCACGAAGTTCATGTTCGATCGCGCCAAGAAGTACGACAGGTACATCGAGCGCCTCTACTCCTACAACTGGTTCGGCTCGGACTGCGACCGCTTCGACGCCGGCCTGGTCGAGAGCAACGGCGCGCCGCGCCCGGCCTTCACGACGTTCCGGTCCAACCTGAAGAGCTTCCGGAAGTAGTCCCCGCACCGGGCGCGCGCCATAGGATGACGCGCGCGCCCGGGTGGCCCAATCGGCACAGGCAGGCGGCCTTAAAAGCCGCTGGCTCGTGAGAGCTTGCGGGTTCGAATCCCGCCCCGGGCATCGAACCTCCGCCGGCTCGCTAGCCTGACAGGCGTCGCAACCGCGGAACTCCGACCCCGGTAGGGGGTTGGTAGGACCACGGCGCGCAAGAGCGACGTCGAACGACCATGGAAGCCTCAGCACTCAAGCATCCGGTCCCGATCGGCATGCGGGGTCCGACCCCGCTGCTTCGCCTGCAATCCGACGAACGGCTCATCGCCCTCGTCCGGCGCGGCAACCACGGGGCGTTCGAGGCGCTCGTCGGGCGCTACCAGTCGCGGCTGCTGGCCTTCTGCCGGCACATGCTGGGCTCGCGCGAGGACGCCGAGGACATCCTGCAGGAGGTCTTCGCGGCGTCCTTCAACGCGATCCTCGCCGACGACCGCCCGATCAATGTGCGTCCGTGGCTCTATCGCATCGCGCGCAACCGTTCGCTGAACCACCTGCGCCGCGTGCAGGCGATCGGCGTCGACTCGATGGACGTGCATCTCTCCGAGGGCGGCGTCACGACGGCCGACAAGGTCCACAAGCGCGAGGAGTTCCGCCTGCTGATCGCCGACGTGCAGGAGCTGCCCGAGACCCAGCGCACGGCACTGCTGCTGCGGGAGATCGACGCGCTGTCCTACGAGCAGATCGCCGAGGCGATGGAGACGACGATCCCGTCGGTCAAGTCGCTGCTGGTTCGCGCGCGCGTCTCGCTCGCCGAGGCCTCCGAGGCACGTCATCTCTCCTGCGAGGAGGTGCGCGAGGAGCTCGGCGAGGTCGCCGAGGGGCTGCGACGCTCGACCGCTCCGGCGCGACGCCACGTGCGCACCTGCGAGCGCTGCCAGGGCTTCAAGTCTCAGCTGCGCAGCACGAACAAGGCACTCGCCGCCGTCTTCCCCATCGCGCCCCTGCTGATGCTCAAGAAGGCCCTCCTGGCGCAGTTCGGGATGACGGCCTCGGCGGGCGCCGGCAGCGCGGCCGGCGCCGCCGCCGCGACCGTGGCCGCCGGGGGCGGCACGAGCGCCATGACCGCCGGCATCAGCACGATCGCCACGAAGACCGCGGCCGGCCTGGCCGCCGCGGCGATCGTCACGGCCGGCGCGGTCGAGGTCAAGCACGTGCAGACCAAGCTTCCCGCGCCGCCGGCGGCCTCCTCGGCCAAGCGTTTGCCGGCGCCGGTGACCAGCGAGCCGGAGGTCGTGGCCTCCGCCCAGCAGCCGGCGACCGCCCCGAAGGCCAGGGTCAAGGTGCGCGCCGCCGCAACCAAGCCGGGCGCGGCCGGCTCCGCCGCCGACACCGAGCCGAAGGCGACGATCCCGGACTCGCAGCAGTCCGCCGCGCAGGCCAAGATCGACGCCGCCGGGGCGGATGCTCCGGGCGCCGCCGGTCCGGGGGCGACGACCGACCCGGCCGCGGACCCGAGCACCCAGCCGGCCGCCGACGGCGGACCGGCGACCGGAGGAGCCTCCGCCCCGGCCGTGTCACCGAGCACGGCGGGCAAGCCGCCGGCGCCGGTGATCGTCGGCCCGTCTGCGGTCGAGGAGAGCCCGAAGGCGCCCGCGGCCACGCCGCCGAAGTCCGACGACGCCGTGACCCACGACGCGACGGTCGCCGCCGACGGCACGGGCGGCGCGGTCGCCAAGTCGGTCAAGCGCATGAAGCGGCTGCGCCGAGAGATCACGCGGGCCACGCGCGGCGGCTGACCGCCCGGCGCGACGTCAGGCGATCCGGTCCCCGGGCTGCGAACCGGCGTCCGGCGCCAGCAGCAGCACCGGATGGGTGTCGGAGACCGCTCCGAGCACGAGGACCTCGGAGCGCACGGGACCGATCTGACGCGCCGGGAGGTTCACGACGGCGACGACCAGGCGCCCCTCGAGCTGCTCGCGCGCATAGTTCGTGATCTGCGCCGACGAGCGCTTCTCGCCCACCTCGGGGCCGAAGTCGATGCGCAGTTTCCATGCCGGGCGGCGGGCCTCGGGGAAGTCCTCGACGGCGACGATCCGCCCGACGCGCATCTCGACGCGCTGAAGGTCCGCATGGTCGATCACTGCTCGCCGCCGGTGCGCGACGTCCCGAAGCGAAACGACCGCAACGCGGTCTTCAGCGGGCCGGCGTTGCCGTTGGCGATCGCGTTCGGCGTGCCGGCCGCGGGCGTGGACTCGATCTCGATGACGACCCCGCGGCGCGCGCCGTCGGGCTCCTCGGGCACGAGCAGCAGATGGCGGACGTAGAGCGTGCGCCTCCCCTGCTTGGTCTGCATCACGAGCTGATAGCCGATCGCGTTGTTGATGCGCGTACGCCCTTCGAGCTTCAGTCGTGTCGAGGCATAGCGCCGGCGCATGCGCTTGAGGTAGCCGTCGGCGTACACGGGCAGCAGCCCGCCCACCACTCCGCGGTACGCGGGCAGGCTCAGGGGCCGCACGACGTAGGAGTCCAGGAACAGGCCGTCTGCGCGCTCACGGCGCAGGGCGAGCAGCGCGCCGGGGCGCGTGACGCGCTGCAGCTGCGACGGGTAGATGAGGTTGAAGGTCTGCGGACCGCGCACGATCACCGCGATCTCGTCGGGGCGCGTGCGCACCGCGATCGTCAGGGCCCCGGCCACCAGCAGGACGCCGACGGCGATCGTCGCGATGCGGGCGGCGCGCGGCAGATCACCGACGAGGGCGATCAGCGTGGGGCCGTACTGCGGCTTGACGACGGACACCGGGCCATTCTGACGGCCGGGCCGTATGCGGCGCGCGGTCGACAACTGCCGCGTCTGCTTGTGCGCCGGTGACGTTCTGCCGATCTATGGCGAAGAATGGCACGTCGCAGGCTCATCCTCTCCGATCTGCACTTCGGCTCCGGCGACGACCTGCTGCGCTCGCCCGAGGCGCTCGAGCGCCTCGAGCCCGAGCTGGAGTGGGCCGAGGAGGTCGTCATCAACGGCGATCTCCTGGAGCTGGTCTTCGCCTCGCTGGAGGATGCGGTCGGCGCGGCACGCGCGTTCCTGCGTCTCGTCAACCGCCATGTCGGCCGGGTGCACTACGTCGTCGGCAACCACGACCACCACCTCGTCTCGCTCGCCGGAGACGAGCGCCGCTTCTGCGACGCCCTCGACACGCCTGCGCCTGCGGCCTTTCGCGTCGCCCCGGCCGAACGCCTGCTGCGCGCCCTGTGTCCCGACGCCGAGGTCATCGCGGTCTATCCGATCTGCGAGCTGGACGGCATGCGCATCACCCACGGCCACTACGTTGCCGCGCACATGGCGTCCTCCGACTGGCGCCTGATGGACCGCCTCGCCTGGACGCTCACGGGCGCCGACGCGCGGACCGACCGGCTCACGGTCGCCGACTACGAGGCGCTGATCTCGCCGCTGTACGAGCTGATGTACGCGATCGCCAACCTGCCGGCGGGCAGGCGCGCTCAGCAGCGCCTGGAACGCTGGCTCGACCACGCCGCGGCGATCGCGCGCGTGCCGCGGCGCGCGACGCGCCCGTTCACGCGCGTGGCGCAGGCGCTGGCCGATCGCGGCGGCGAGCGCGAGCTGCTGGCCTCCCAGGACGCGCCGACCGCGCAGGTCCTCGCCGCGATCGCGTCGATGTGCCGCAACCTCGAGATCCAGCCGGGAACGGTCGTGGTCGGCCACACCCACGTCTCGCTGGATGGCGCCGCGACGCCCGACGGGCGCCACCGCGTGTACAACTCCGGCTCATGGGTGTGGGACCGGCGCACGCGCCACCACCCCTCTTACCGCGAGAGCGCGTGGCCCGGCACGGTGCTGCGGGCCACCGGCGGCGTCGTCCAGCTGCGCCCGCTGCTCGCCGACTGCGACGAGCGCGACCTCGCGCGGATGCTCGGGGTCGACGTCGCACCCTCGCGCAGGCGATCGGCCTGGCCGCGGCTGGCCTACTCCCCGATCGAGAACATCGCCTCCAGATCGTGACGCGAGAAGGTCTCGAAGGCGACCATCGTGTGGGTGCGCGCCACCCCCGCCATCGTCGAGATGGTCCCCGTGACGACGCTGGCGAGCTCCTCATGGCGCGCGACATGCACGATGCAGACGAAGTCCCATTCGCCCGTGACGGAGTACGCCTCGCGCACGCCGTCGACCTCCGCCAGCGCTCCGCCCAACGTCGACATCACATCTCGCTCGGCTTCGACGAGCACGATCGCATGCGTCATGGCTGTCTCCCTTCTGGGTCGTCCGCGCGTCGCGTCGCGAGCTCCCGCGCGAGCTCGAAGCCGACCGACACGCCGACGAGCATCGCCAGGCGCGTCTCCTCGGCCACGAGCTCGTGGATCGCTTGAGCGCGCTCAGTCTCGTTCTCGGTCTGCGACACCTGCGCCAGCTGCGCCTCGTGTGCCTCGCCGAACCAGCCGCCCGCCTGGAGCGCCGCCCCGAGCACGCGCTGCAGGCCGGGAGCGGCGTGGGTGACGATCTCCTGGGCATGCCCGAAGCGGTCGGGGTCCGCGAGGGCCTGCACGGCCGCGTCGACCTCAGCGGCGCTGTAGGACTCCTGCGCGGTCAACGCGCCGGCCTCAGGCCCGCCAGCGCGAGACCGGCGAGCGCGCCGAGCCCCGCGCCGATCACGCCGACGAGCGCGCTGCCCTGCGAGAGGACCGGTACGAGCAGCAGGACCACGGCGATCACGAGCACGCCGAGCAGGTCGACGTCGTCGTCGTCATCACTGCGTCCGCGGCGTGCGATCAGGGCCGGTACGAGCCACGCGCACAGCAGCCCGAGCGCCGCTCCATGGCTGCCGAACACGAGCGTGCCGGGGTCGATCGCGATGGCGATCGCCAGTGCGGCCGGACCGCAGAGCAAGAACAGCGCGACGATGGCGATCGGCCCGTGGCGGCGTTCGAGCAACCAGCCGAAGACGCCGAGGCCGACGACCGTGGCCAGTTGCGCCGGGGTGCCGTCGTTGAGCAGCGGCGCGCTGAGATACAGCCACGGGTCGCCGTCCAGCGCGCTGAGCGCGAGCGTCGGCACCGCATAGAACACGAGCAGGAACCAGACGCCGAAGGACATCGCGACGAGCGTGATCGTCGCCCAGGGCCTGACATCCTCGTCGCCGCGGATGCCGGGGATCTCGCCACCCCGCAGGCGGGCCAGTCCCGACCTGGAGCTCGAGGATCTCGTCTTGGCGGAGCTTCCCCGCTGCTTGACCCGTCCGCGCCCGCCGGCGCGCGGGGCGCGCCGCGGCGCCTTGGACGGCGCGTCCTCGGGGCGCTCGATCTTCGGAGCGCGCTTGCGCAGGCGCATTCCGCAGTAGGGGCACTCGGTGATGTAAGGGCTGACCTCCGCCTGGCAGTTCTTGCAGACGACGAAGAGGTCGTGTTGGGACATACGACCGATTCTACGGAGCGGGCGCTGCGCTACCCGGCAGTGACCTCGACGATCTCGGCCATGACCTCGTTGAGGTCGTGGTTGGCCTCGTAGACGACGATCTGGCGCGCCGCGCCGTTGCCGCGCGCGAGCAGGTCGGCGATGCCGCTCAGCGCGTCGGCCGAGCCCAGATCCTGGGCATGCGGCGTGAGGCGATCCAGCAGCCGCCGCGTCAGCGCCCTCGTCGCGACGCGCTCGCTGGAGGGCAGGTCGACGACCTCGCCCTCCAGGCCGTGGCGGGCGGCCAGCCACTTGTTCTCGTCGAGCATCTGCCACGGGTACACGGCGAGCTGCTGGCCCGTCTCGTAGTGCTCGCTGAGCTCCTTGACCATCGCCTGGATCAGTGCCGCCAGGGCGACGGTGTGCTCCACGCGGGTCTGCGAGTCGCAGCAGCGGATCTCGACGGTGCCGAGGTTGGGGTGCGGTCGCACGTCGTACCAGAGGTAGGTGTAGTCCTCCATCACGCCGCTTGCGACCATGAACGCCACCTGGCGCTCCCAGTCCTCCCAGTCGGTGTACGCAGGCGGCATGCCGACCCGCGGGAACTGGCGGAAGATCGGCGTGCGCGTGGACAACAGACCCGTCTGATCGCCACGCCAGAACGGGGAGTTGGCGCTCAGCGCGAGCAGCACCGGCACATGGACGCGCATGCCGTTGGCGACGTGGATCGCCTTGTCGGCGTCATCCATGCCGATGTGGACGTGCATACCGAAGATCAGCTCCTGCCGCGCGACGAAGCGCAGGGCGGAGATGAGATCGCGGTAGCGGGGCCGCGCGACGATCCGCTGGTCCTCCCACATCGCGAACGGATGCGTGCCCGCCGATCCGATCGCCAGCCCGCGGCGCGAGGAGATCTCGCGCACCTGGCGGCGCAGCGACCGCAGCTGGTCCTGCACCGCCGCCATCGTCACGCACGGCTTCGTCGCGATCTCGAGCACCGACTCCATCAGCTCGGGCTTGATGTCGCCGTCCTCGCGCTCGGCGTCCGTGGAGCCCGTGTCCTGCAGCAGCGTCTCGATGGCGTTGACGAGCGAGTAGCTCTGCGCGTCGACGATCATCAACTCCTCCTCGACGCCGATCGTGAAGCTCGGCCCGGTGAAGTTTGCGCGCACGGCCGGAGGCTACCCGGCGCAGGCGAAATCGGACGTCACACGTGACGGTGACGATCGCGTCCGGCCACGCACGACTGTGCGAAGATTCTGCGGCTTGCGCCGCGCCGGGAACGCCCTGCGCGTAGCGTGCGGACATCTCCAAGCGCACCCCGGTCCTCCTGCTCCTGCTCGCCGTGACGATCGTCACGCTCACCGCAGCGCCACACGGCGCCGGCCCGGGCGAGAGCGCTGTGATCCCCGCGGCCGACACCGACACGGTCGTGCGCGTCGTGGACGGCGACACCGTGGTGTTGCGGACCACCGGCCGCAGCCGGCTGATAGGGGTCGACACGCCGGAGGTCCACGGACGCCGCGAGTGCTTCGGAGCGCAGGCGTCGCAGTTCGCCAAGCGGTCGCTGCGGCCCGGTCTCCGCGTGGCGGTCCGGCGCGACGTCGAGGCACGCGACCGCTACGGGCGCAGCCTGATCTACCTGACGCTGCCCGATGGGCGCTCGTTCAACGAGCTGCTGGTCGCCAGGGGGTTCGCCGTGGCGCTGGCGATCGCGCCCAACATGCGCTTCGCCGAGCGCTTTCGCGAGCTCGCCGGCCGCGCGCGCCGTGCGCACCTGGGCCTGTGGTCGCCCAGTACCTGCGCTGGACGTCACGGGCGGCCCGAGTTGGGCTACGCTCCGTAATGCATGGCAACCCGGATGCGACAGTCCCTCGCGGAGTTCGAACGCGCGTTTCACGAGGAGACCCACGAGGATCGCGTGCGGCGAGAGTCGCTGCGTCGGCGGGCAACTCTGCGCTCCCAGCAGCGCCGGCTCGACCAGACGCACAAGAGCGGCACCGCCCGCTTCGTGGTCCTCGTACTGGTGCTGATCGCGACGGCGGTCATCGTGACCATCGCGATGTTCCAGACGCTCTACGTCGTCATGGGCTGAGGCCGGCCGGCGGCGGTCGCGCACCGCGGTGCAGCGGCGGCTACGAGCTGAGCCTGCCCAGCGCCTCGTCGACGGGACCAGCGGCACGCACCTGCCCGCGCTCAGCCTGGATCTCCAGGTAGACCTCCTTGCGGAAGACCGGGATGTGCCGCGGCGCCTGGATGCCGATGCGGACCTTCTCTCCCATGACCGACAAGACGGTGATCTCGATGTCGTCGGCGATCATGATGCTTTGGTTGGACTTGCGTGTCAGGACCAGCACGGGACGGGCCACCTTCCTTGTCGCCGCGACCCACTCAATCATGTCTCCGGCGCAATGGCAACCATTGCATCGAAGCAACCCTTCGCGGTGCCGCGGTGCCAGGGAGGTCGCGGGCCCGCTTCTTGTAAGGTCTCGCGACCATGGCTCGCCGTTCTCTGCGCCCACATCTCAATCAGATTCGCGGCTGGGTCCGCCAGGGTCGCACGGACGCGTGGATCGCCCATCAGCTCGAGGCCACCGTCCAGCAGATCGAGACCTTCAAGCGCGACAACGATCTGGCGCCCGCCGAGGCCGAGAACGGCGATGCGCCAAACGTCGACTTCGACGCCGAGATCGACCTGCGAGCCGAGGACGAGGCGCACGTCGCGGCCGAGCTCGAGGAGGCCGAGGCGCGCAAGGCCGAGGAGGACAAGCTCAAGGCCGAGGAGGCCGCGCGCCGCGCGGAGGAGTCAGGCGAGGACGGCGACGTTGACGAGGCGCCTTCCCGCACCGGCACGCGCCGCCGGGGCCGGCGGGGCGGGCGCGGACGCGCGGGCGCGAAATCCGCCGCGACCGCACTGGAGGGAACCTTCGACCACGGCGAGGATGGCTACGGCCTGTGGCTGGATCCCGCGGTCGCCGACAACCCCGTCTACGCCGAGCACTGGGCCGGGCACCGGCCGGTCGAGGTCTCCATCGAGGAGGATCAGATCGTCATCCGCCGCACCGGCGGCGACGGCTGACGCTACTAGGGCTCCGTGCGCCGGCCCCCCGCGAAGTCGCGGGCATCTCGCAGGTAGCGCAGGAACGCGCTGTCGGCGACGGTCCGCGCATCCCACGCCCACGCCGCGCCCGGAGCGACCTCGGCGGCCAGGTCGGTGCACCAGTCGGTGCCCTGCTCATAGAGCTCGACGAGCTCGTCGCTGGAGAACGTGCCCCCCAGCCGGCGGCGCAGCTCGGCCTCGATCGTACTCACGACGACCTCCAGCGCCGGGCGCTGATCGGGTGGCGCCCCGGCCATGCGCCGCTCGCCCTGGTGCCACTGCTCAAGTGCCGTCTCGAAGCGGTCGGCCATCGATCGCCAGGCTAGTGGACTCCTCGCAAACGTTGCACGCAAAACGTCGGGCGCCGGCCACCGGCGCCGGCTACCGCGCGGGCAGGTTCTTGACGACGTAGGCGCGCTCGTCGCGTCGCACCATCCCGAGCCGGCGCGCTTCGATCTCGATGCTCCCGGCTCGGTTCAGGGCGCTCTGGCGGCGCAGCAGCGTCGCGTGCTCGCGCTGCAGCTCGGCGACCTCGGCGCGCTTGGTCTTGGCCTCGCGCATCGTCGCGATCGTCGTGCGCAGCGGGTTGACGTAGAGGCAGACGAGCAGCACGCCCACGAGCAGCAGCGAGAACCGACCGACCCTGTCCCAGCGCACGCGCACAGCCATGCGAGGGTGCTTCGCCCCGAGCGCGAGCGCTCCTGCCCGCGCACGCGATCGATCGCGCGCCGCAACGTTCTACGAGCGCAGCACCCCGCGCCCGAGAAAGCGGGCGTCGTCGCCGAGCGCCTGCTCGATGCGCAGCAGCTGGTTGTACTTCGCGACGCGATCGGAGCGCGACGGCGCACCGGTCTTGATCTGCCCGCAGCCGGTCGCGACGGCGAGGTCGGCGATCGTCGTGTCCTCCGTCTCGCCGGAGCGGTGGGACATGACGGCCGTGTAGCCGGCCGCGCGCGCCATCGCGATCGCCTCGAGCGTCTCGGTCAGCGTCCCGATCTGGTTGACCTTGACGAGGATCGAGTTGGCGACGCCGGCGTCGATGCCGCGCTGCAGGCGGGAGGTGTTGGTGACGAACAGGTCGTCGCCGACGAGCTGTACGCGGTCGCCGACGGACTCCGTGAGCCGCTTCCACCCGTCCCAGTCCTCCTCGTCCATGCCGTCCTCGATCGAGACGATCGGGTAGCGCGCGCAGAGGTCGGCCCAGTAGCCGGCCATCTCGTGGGCCGTCAGGCTGCGATCCTCGTGCTCGAGCACATAGCGCCCGTCGTCGAAGATCTCGCTCGTCGCCGGATCCAGCGCGATGAACACGTCTTCGCCGGGGGCGTAGCCGGCAGCCTCGATGCCCTTGACGAGCATCTGCAGCGCCTCCTCGTTGGAACCCAGGTCTGGTGCGAACCCGCCCTCGTCGCCACCGGCCGTTCCCAGGCCGGCATCGTGCAGCGTCCGCTTCAGGGCGTGGAAGACCTCGACGCCCATCTTCAGGCATTGCGAGAACGTCTCGGCGCCCGCCGGCACGACCATGAACTCCTGGAAGTCGACCTTGTTGTCGGCGTGAGCACCGCCGTTGAGCACGTTCATCATCGGCACGGGCAGGATCTGCGCGGACGCGCCGCCCAGATGACGCCACAGCGGCCGGCCTTCGTGCCCGGCTGCGGCATGTGCCGCCGCCAGCGACACGCCGAGGATCGCGTTGGCCCCGAGGCGGGACTTGTTGGGCGTACCGTCGAGCGCGATCAGCGCACGGTCAAGCGCCGCCTGATCGAGCGCGTCGAGGCCACCGATCGCGCCGGCGATCTCGCCGTTGACGTTGGCTACCGCCTGCGTGACGCCCTTGCCGCCCCAGTCCGCCCCGCCATCGCGCAGCTCGGTGGCCTCGAACTCGCCGGTCGAGGCCCCCGAGGGGACCGCGGCGCGTCCGACCGCTCCCGACCGCAGCGTGAGCTCGACCTCGACGGTCGGATTGCCGCGGCTGTCGAGGATCTGGCGGGAATGGACGCGATCAATCTGGCTCATGGCTCTCCTTGGACGAAATCGAAGCTCTCGCGGAAGCGCCGGGCCGCCGCACGCAGCGCGAGCTCGGGGTCGACGCGCAGCCTGCGCGCCTCGTCTACGACCGCGAACAGCCGCTCGCCGATCGCCTCGAACGCCGCCGCCCGAGACTCGGTCGCGGATGCGTCGGGCGCCCTTTCGATCAGTCCTGCCGTCGCGGCACGGCGCTGGACCTTGCGGGCGTACAGCAACGCCGGCAGGTTCTCGGGGACCTCGCCGAAGGTCCCGGGCTCGCGGCCGGCCTCGCCGGCCTTGATCTGATCCCAGTTGCGCAGGACCTCCGTGGCACCGGCGACCTCGACGTCGCCGAAGACGTGCGGGTGGCGGCGGATCAGCTTGCGCCGGCAGTGCTCGGCGACCTGGCCGAGATCGCCCGCGCCGCGCTCCTCGAGCAGCAGCGAGAGGAAGTGCACCTGAAACAGCACGTCGCCGAGCTCGTCGAGCAGCTTGGCGTCGTCCCCCGCGTTGGCGGCGTCGGCAAGCTCGTAGGCCTCCTCGACGGTGTGCGGCACGATCGAGCGCTCGTCCTGCTCGCGATCCCATGGGCACTCGACGCGCAGCCGGCGCGTCAGGGCGTCCAAGCGCCCGAGCGCGTCGAGGATCTCGGCGGGGGCGGTCATCGGTGCGCGAAGCCTTGCCGACTCAGCTTGGATTCAGGCTAAGGCTGTTGTGGAGGCGCCTGCTGGGGTGGCGCCTGCTGGGGCGGCTCCTGCTGGGGCGGCTCCTGCTGGGGCGGCGCCTGCTGCTGCGGTACTTGGCCGGCGGGGGCCGTGGCCGTCTCGGCCTTCGGCGCGTTCTTGCACTGCTCCATCACGAAGCCGTCGCGACAGCTCGTCTTGGCCTTCCACTTCTTGCGCAGCGCGGCGTTGAACTCGTCGTCGGCGGCCTTCTGGGCCTGCGCCTCGAGCTCCTGCTTGATCGCGGTCTTGGAGTCCTTGAGGGACTGCTGCTCGGCTGGGGTGATCTTCTGGACCTTGAACACGTAATAGCCGAACTGGACCTTGACCGGCCCCGTCAGCTCGCCCGTCTTCGCGCTGAACAGCGCATCGTCGAAGGCCTTCTCCTGGGAGCCCTTGGCGATTCCGGGAAGCGCTCCGCCCCGTCCCTTGGAGGCCGGGTCGATCGAGTACTTCTTGGCGACCTTGGCGAAGCTGTCGCCGTCCTTCAGCGCCTTCAGAGCGGCATCGGCCTTGCTCTTGGTCTTCGTCAGCACGACGCGCACATCGCGGGTCTCGGGCTGGGCGAAGCGCTCCTTGTTCTTCTCATAGAAGGCTGCGATCGCCTCGTCGGTCACCTTGTCGGCGCCCTTGATGGCCTTCTCGCGAAGCTTGGTGTAGACGGTGTTGAAGGCCACCTGGAAGCGAGCGTCGGAGACCGTCATACCCGACTGCTCGAGGAACTTCTTGAAGTCCGACTCCATCGGGAACGCGTCCTTCTTGGCCTTCTCGTAGTCGGCCTTGAACTCCTTGGCGGGGACGTCGATGCCCTGGTCGTTGGCCTCGCCGGCGACCCACTTCTCGAGAATCAGGAACTGCAGCGCCTGATCGCGCAGCTGCTCGTACTCCTGCTTGCACTGCGCCTTGTACTGCTCGTCGGTCGTGGCGGGCTGGCCCTTGGCCGGCTTGGGCGCGGTCGTCTTCTTCGTGGCGACGCACGCCTTGAAGTCCGGCGGCGAGTAGTCGACCTTGCCTGCCGGGTTGCTGGAGGCGGCGACGTCGAGCCAGCGGTCGAAGTCGACCTTCGTGATCGACGAGTCGGCGACGCGAGCGACGGCGTTTCCGGGCACGGAGTCCCCGCAACCGCCCACGACGGCCGCGGCCACAAAAAAAGCGCCTAGCGCTGGAAGACGGCGAGAGATCGACACGGCGGCGATCATAGCCAACGCGTCTGCGCCGCAGCGTCACCCCGCCCGCGCTTCATCGGAGCTTCACACGAGCTAGACGCCAGCTTCATGCGGCCGGCTCAGGCCGCTTCGCGCGTGACGGCGAGCAGGACGTCGGCGGCGCGCACGACGGCGGGGAAGCGCTCGACGGGATCGTCGGGCACGCGCAGCGACAGCTGGCTGCGCCCCGACTCGTACAGCGCACCGGGGATCTGCGCACGCAGCTTCTTCGCGCGCACCGAGTCCAGCTCGATCGGTGTGACCGCGAGACGCCCCCCGCGGAAGCTGACGGCCGTCGCGCCGGCCTGGCCGAGCTTGATGCGCGCGCGCTGCAGGTCGATGAGGTTGCTCATCGGCTGGGGCAGGTCGCCGAAGCGGTCCTCGAGCTCCTCGCGCAGCAGCTCGAGGTCGGCGACGTCGACCGCGCCCGCGATACGGCGGTGCACGTCGATCTTCGCCTGCTCGTAGGGGATGTAGTCGGCCGGGACGTAGGCGTCGACGTTGACGTCCATGCGCACCGGCTCGGCCATCTCCGGGCCGTGGCCGCCGTCGGCGGTCTCGGCGGCGGCGACGGCCTCGTCGAGCATCTGCATGTACAGCTCGAAGCCGAGCGCCGCGACGTGGCCCGACTGCTCGTCGCCGAGCAGGTTGCCCGCGCCGCGCAGCTCGAGGTCGCGCATCGCGACCTTGAAGCCCGCGCCGAGCTCGGTGTAGTCGCTCAGCGCTGCGAGGCGCTGCGCGGCTTCGGCTGTCAGCGCCGCCGCGCTCGGATACAGCAGGTACGCGTACGCGCGCTCGCGGCTGCGGCCGACCCGTCCGCGGATCTGGTAGAGCTGGGACAGGCCGAAGATGTCCGAGCGGTCGACGATCAGCGTGTTGGCCTGCGGGATGTCGATGCCCGACTCGATGATGCTCGTCGAGACGAGCACGTCGGCCTCGCCGCGCAGGAAGCTCAGCATCCGCTCCTCGAGCACCCTGTCCTCCATCTGGCCGTGGGCCACGAGGAAGCGCATCCCCGGGCACAGGCCGCGCAGGCGCTCGGCGGTCTCGTCGATCGACTCGACGCGGTTGTGCAGGAAGAACGCCTGGCCGCCGCGCGCGTGCTCGCGAACGAGCGCCTGCTTGACGAGCTCCTCGTCGTACTCGCCGACGTAGGTCTTCACCGGCCGCCGGCCCTCGGGCGGCGTCTCGATCACCGAGATGTCGCGCACCCCCGCCAGCGACATCTGCAGCGTGCGCGGGATCGGCGTCGCGCTCATCGAGATGACGTCGACGCGCAGCTTCAGCTGGCGCAGCAGCTCCTTCTGCTTGACGCCGAAGCGCTGCTCCTCGTCGACGACGATCAGGCCGAGCTCCTTGGCGCGCACGTCGCGGCTGAGCAGCCGGTGCGTGCCGATGAGGATGTCCACGGCGCCGGCCTCGAAGCCGGCGATCGCCGCCCGCTGCTCGGCGGCGGGCCGGAAGCGGCTGACCTGCTCGATCGTGAACGGGTAGTCCTTCAGGCGCTCGGCGAACGTGCCGTAGTGCTGCTGGGCGAGGATCGTGGTCGGCACGAGCATCAGCACCTGCTTGCCGGCATCGGCGGCCTTGAAGGCGGCGCGCAGGGCGACCTCGGTCTTGCCGTAGCCGACGTCGCCGCAGATCAGCCGGTCCATCGGGCGCTCGGACTCCATGTCGACCTTGACGAGCTCGATCGCCTCGCGCTGGTCGGCGGTCTCCTGGTAGGGGAACGCGGCCTCGAACTCGCGCAGCCAGTCGGAGTCCGCCGGAAACGACAGGCCCATGCGCCGGCGTCGCTCGGCATAGAGGTTCAGCAGCTCGCCGGCGAGCTCCTGGGCGGCGCGACGCGCGCGCGACTTCATCGTCTCCCAGCTGCGGCCGCCGAGCTTTGACAGCG
>Ga0136627_1000386_pt1 | contig 16319 bp, 16 predicted proteins | sample AntDrymUQ4892206_2_FD_104652 | JGI IMG/M metagenome (GOLD analysis project Ga0136627, IMG submission 104652) | Polar desert sand microbial communities from Dry Valleys, Antarctica - metaG UQ489 (22.06) | ecosystem: Environmental > Terrestrial > Soil > Desert | place: Antarctica: Dry Valley... | reverse complement strand
TCCCGGGCCGAGGGTGGCGAAGCCGACGACGGCCCCGCTCAGCGCCACCAGGGTGGCGAGGGGGGTCACGCCGATGGTGGAGGAGACGAGGAGGCCGGTCATGAGTTGGCGCCGGGAGAGAGGGAGCAACTCCAGGCGGGCAGGGTCGAGCGTCTCGTCGGTCCCGAAGACGAGGAGCGGGGCCAGCAGCCATCCGAAGAAGACGGCGGTGAAGCTCATCACGGCGATGGGCAGGCGGGAATCGGGCTCGGCCCGTGGGACGATCGCCAGGAGGAAGAACCCGATACCGGCCACCGGCACCGCCACGCAGATCGTGAGGACCAGCGCGACAATCTGAGCAGAGCCGATGCGCAGTCCGTTTCGGATGAGACGGAGCTTCAGCCGCGCGAAGTGCCGAGCCAACCCAACTCCCGGCTGTCCACCTCGGTGGCGCCCACCAGCTCCACGAAGGCGTCCTCGAGGCTCGCGCGACCGCCTCGGACCTCGTCCAGCGATCCCTCCGACACCACGCGTCCGAGGTGCATGACGGCCACCCGGTCACAGAGGCGCTCGACCAGCTCCATGACATGACTGGAGAACACCACGGTGGCCCCGCCGTCGGTGTAGCGCTCCAGGACCCCACGTATGGCTCGGGCCGAGACGGGGTCGATGGCTTCGAAGGGCTCGTCCAGGAACAGGATGCGAGGCCCGTGGAGCAGGGCGGCGGCCAAGGCGATCTTCTTTCGCATGCCGTGGCTGTAGTCCACGACCAGCGTGTCGGCCGCGTCGGTGAGCCCCAACACCCCCAACAGCTCGCCCGAACGCTCACCGATCACCGGCTCTGGCATGGACCGGAGGAGTCCGCTGTAGGAGAGCAGCTCGGTGCCCGTGAGCCGGTCGAAGAGGCGAAGGTCTTCGGGCAGCACACCGATGCGGGCCTTGGCGGCGCGGGGATCTCGCCAGACGTCGATGCTGTCCACCACCGCCGAGCCGGCGTCGGGGCGAAGCAGGCCCGTCGCCATTCGAAGTGCCGTGGTCTTCCCTGCCCCGTTTGGGCCGACCAACCCGAAGAAGCACCCGTGGGGGACGGCGAGGGAGATGCCGTCCACCGCTCGCTTGGCACCGAAGGACTTGGCCAGGCCGGACAGGAGCAGGGCATCCCCGGCGGCCGCCGGGTCTTCGGTGCTCATTGAAAACGACCCGCCGGCCCCCTGGGGCCGATCCGGTGGATCAGGAGGGAGCGGGAACGGGCTCGACGCCGAGGCGCCGCAGATAGGCCAACTTCTGCTCGATGGCTTCCTGCCAGGCCGTCAGGTCGGATTCGAAGTGGGAGCGGTCGCCGTCCTCGTAGGCGTGCTCCAACTCGTCGAAGGCGGCATCCTCGGCATCGAGCAGCTCGCGGTACCGCCTCAGGAAATGGTCATCGATCACCTCGGCCAACGTCACGTATCGTCCTTTCACCACCGTCGTCGCGTTCCCTATCGGAGCGTACCGGACGCCGTCGGAGGCGGCACCCGGTTTCATCGCCGGGGTCAGAAAACGCACTCCGAGATGCCGTTGGCCTTGGAGAAGCCGAAGATCCTCTCGCTCAGCTCGTTGCTCTCGGCGGAGATGCCGGCGTAGCTCTTGTTGTCACTCCGGCGGAGGGAATCGGCGAAGCGTCGACCGGTGACCACGTAGGCGTCCCAGTCATCGAGCCAGCGACGTACCTCGGCCTGGTCGCCATCGCTCACCGGCAGGCCCCGCACCTCTCCGGTCAGGCGTGCCAACTCGTCCGATGTCCGGTCGACGGTTCCGGCCAGCGCCGTTTCCTTGTTCTCGTCTCCGGTTCTTCGCCGGGCTCGGTCCCGGCGGAGGTCGGGGAGGCTGCGGGCGCACGAGGCGTTGGCCTGACGCACGAACTCCTGGTCCTCCACCGTTCGGGGCGGCAGCTTGGGACCGCTGTTAAGGCCGCGGACGAAGACGACGCCGAAGAGGACGGCGAACAGCGCGCCGGCAGCTATCAGCACCCACCGGCGCGAGGGCGGTGCCGGACGGCCCGTCCCGCGGGTGGGCGCCCTGGTCGGCACTCGCGTCGTGCGCCACGGTCTCTTGGCTGCCCCCTTCTGCCGCGCCACCGAGGCCGACCCGTTGCTGCCGGGACCCTCCGCCTCGGGCACTGCCTTCGGTGACTCGGGTTCCTTCGGGTCCTGCGGGTCCTGGTGCTCGGTCATCAGTACGACGTGCGTCCACGGAGCTCGGAGAAGGTTGCGTCGAGACCCCGGAGCGCTTCTTGGTGGTCGATGAGGGTGGCGATGTTCCCGGCGAGGCGGATCTCCCCCGACATGAGGGCCGTCTGCACCCGCGTGTCACCCCTCACCACACTGACCGCAGTGTCGTACGACTGGCTGATCACGGCGTCGGGGGAATCGACCTCTCCCAGGCCGGCGGTCACCGCTCCCTCGTCGTCCAGCCGGATCCAGTAGCGCACGTCACCGGCCGGGGTGCCCGTCACGACCTGCTGGAGGCAGAGACGATCAGAGCCGGCCTGCGGCGGCCCTGGCTTCTTCCGCGCCGCGGCGTTGAGGTCATCGAACCAATCGGGGCTCAGGTAGCGGGCCACGCCGAAGGTCTAGTACGCGCGTGGCATGGTTCCGGCATCGTGGGAGCGTCGTCACCCGGGTCGGCGCGAGTTCTGGGGGTTCGACTTCTACACGGCCGATGCCTCCCTGGGTGGGTTCGTGGGCCTCACCTTCCTGCCCGACCGCCGGCGGTGCTGGTACTGGGCCGCATTGGTGGGCGACCACCGCCCGTACCTCCTCGTGCGGGACTTGGAGGTCACCCTCCCTCGCCTCCTCACGTCACGAGAGATCCGCTCGGAAGCTCTGTGGGCGGACATGAACTGCGAGACCCCGTTCGAGCACTGGTCGCTTGGGCTGGAGGCCTTCGGCGTGGCCATGGACGATCCCGACGAAGCGCTCGGGGCCGAGCGTGGCGAGCGCGTCGGTCTCGGACTGGACCTGGAGTGGGAGTCGGAAGGCGAGATCGTCGGGGCGGACGGTTCCTATGACCAGCCGGGCGTGGTCCATGGCGAGATCCTCGTTGGTGGTAGCAGTGTGGAGAGGATCGCCTTCGAGGGGCACGGGTGGCGCCGCCACGCCTGGCGGCAACACGACGAGAGGGGCCCCCACTGGATGACCGTGCCGAGTTCGTGGTTGGGCGGCCGCCTTGACGACGGCACGCCGCATCGATCGGAAACCGTCGGCGACGATCTCGTCGTCGAGACTCTGCACCGAGCGCCAATGGTGGTGGAGGCGGACGGCGGTCCTGCTGTCTTGGAGCGCCGCCTGTGCCGCTTCGACGATCCGCTCGCCGGCCGGGGCGCGGGTTGGGTGGAGTGGTTGCGGTCGTGACTGGCGCCTGGCCTGGCCGAGGCGGCGGTGGCCCGCGTCCCGGGGCGCGGTGCGAGCCACAGCCACCGTCGAGGGTGCGCAGGTTCGGGCAGCACGGGGTGAGGTCACGTTCGTCGAGGGAGCGACGGGCAGAACCAGCCCGTACCCGGTGGCGACAGCTGAACGCCGGCACCGCCCTGAACCGCGCCTTGATGCAGGATGAGGGCCATGGGAAGCCTGACCCACTACGCGTTCAAGAGCGTCTGGACGATCGAGGCCCGCTTCGACGATGTGTGTTCCGTGCTTGCCGACGTCCGGGCCTACCCGGCGTGGTGGCCGGAGATTCGAGCGGTGCGGGAGCTCGACCACAGTCGTTTCGAGGTTGTCGCTCGGGCGCTCCTGCCCTATGAGCTGCGCTTTGTGGCCGAGGGGCGCATCGAGAACCCGCGACTCGGCGTGTTCGACGCCGGACTTTCCGGGGACCTCGAGGGCTTCGCCCGCTGGTCGGTCGAAAGCCTCGGTGCGAGCTGCAAGCTGGTTTATGACCAGGAGGTCGACACTCACAAGGCGCTGTTGAACGCCTTCGCCCCCATCGCCCGACCCGCGTTCCGGATGAACCACGCGTTGATGATGCGGAACGGCCAAGCAGGTCTGCGGACCTTCATGGCCGGCTACGCACGTAGTGCCGCCAGACGCGCCGATCCTGGGGGTGAGCGAAGGAGGTGACAAGAGCGGTCAGGAGGCCCAGACCGGCTCGACCGACGCGTCCTCCTGGCCGGAGAACGTCGCCCGACCCCGCCGACGGGCGGGCTCAGGGGCGAAGCGAGATGGTTGCCGCCAGCCCATAGTGATCGGAGGCGACGATGTGGGGCTGCTCGTCGTCAACCCGATCGAAGGTGACCCACGCGTCGTGCACCTCGATGCGGTCGTTGACGAAGAGGTAGTCGATAACGACGCCTGACCCGGAACGGCCGCCGAGGGGCGTCGGTATGGTCCTTTCCGGTTCGGCTCCGTGCACGGCGTGGTAGGCGGAGCGAAGTCTCTCGGAGACGAGTCCGATCGTCGGCGCCGAGGGCCGGGAGTTGAAATCCCCTACAAGTACCTGCGCTACCCCGGTACGACCGTCCATCCAGTCCAGGAGCTGCCTGGCCTGCTCGGTACGAATACCCTCGTTGGCGAATCCGGACGCCAGATGGACGTTGTAGAAGTCGAGTAGCTCGCCGTCCGGCAAGCGGACTCTTGTCACGTTGCCAACTCGGTACTGGCCCTTCAGGCGGAGGTGACTGCGTTCCACTGTGGGAAGCTGTGTGAGGGTGGCTATACCCTCCCAGAACCACCAGATGCCGCTCTTGTAGGTGGGATGGACGTCATAGGTCAGCGACTTGTCGAGAGCCGCGGCGCGATTTTTCAACCAACGGGCTTGTCGCGGGTAGAAGTGGCGGAGCTCCTGCAGTCCTATGACGTCGGGCTGGAGCTCCACCAACTGGGGTGCCAACAGCGCAGCTCTGTCCGTCCAGCCATCCGCGATGTTGCGGCAGTTGAGCGTGCCGATCCTTAGGGTCCTGGCGGCGATGGGAGCCCCCTCTCGATCCTGTGGGGAGAACCTACTGCTCCACGGCGGTGGGCTCCCAGCGATGAGTTCCGGGACGTCGGCCAGTCGATACCCTCATGGACATCACATTTCCAGGAGAGATGCGGCTGGCCGAGCTGTTCGCGCCGGGCGGGACTCACTCGTGATCTACAGCTTCATGTTTCCCCGCGACCCTGCTGACGACCGACCGGGGCCAGCGCAAGGCCGGACGGCCTTCCTGCCGATCCTGGAGAGCCCGTGTCCCTCGTGCACGGCCATGCTCGATCAGCTCGACGGCGCTGCGGAGCACGTCTCCCAGCGGGTCAATCTGGTGGCGGTGGCCAAGCCCCCACTGCCGAGGCTCCTCGCCTACGCCGAAGAGCGCGGATGGCGACGGCTGCGGTTGTTGTCGTCGACCGGCAAGTCCCACCGTGACTACCTCGGCGAGACGGAGGAGGGAGACCAGAGACCGATGCTGAACGTGTTCCACCGCGACGGAGACACGATCCGCCACTCATGGGGTTCGGAGCTGCTCTACGCGCCGACCGACCCCGGACAGGATCCCCGCCACGTCGGCACCATCGAGCCGCTCTGGAACCTGTTCGACCTCACCCCTGAGGGACGCCCGGTCAACTGGGACGAGCAGGTGAGCTATTCATGACGGCAGTGCTGCTTCCCTAGAGTCCGACGTCCTCGTCAGATGCGGTCGAAGAGGCTCTTTCGCTTCACCTCTTGGATGGCCTGGGTGACCTTGATGCCGCGCGGGCAGGCCTCGGAGCAGCTGAAGGCGGTGCGGCACTTCCACACCCCTGTTCGCTGGTTGAGTAGATCGAGACGTTCGGCGCCGGCCTCATCCCGGCTGTCGAACACGAAGCGGTGGGCGTTCACGATGGCGGCCGGCCCGACGTACTCCGAGTTGCCCCAATAGACGGGGCAGGCGGTGGTGCAGGCGGCGCAGAGGATGCACTTGGTGGTGTCGTCGTAGCGGGCCCGGTCCTCGGGCGACTGCAGGCGCTCGGTGTAGCCGGGATCGTCGGTGTTGACGAGGTAGGGCATCACCGATCGGTACTGGGCGAAGAACGGCTCCATGTCCACCACCAGGTCCTTGATCACCGGCAGGCCCCGGATGGCCTCCACGGTGATGGTTCCGCCGTCATTGCCGGCGGCGTCCTTGACCAGCACGATGCAGGCCAGGGCGTTGGCCCCGTTGATGACCATGGCGTCGGAGCCGCACACACCATGGGCACACGAGCGCCGGAAGCTCAGCGTGCCGTCCTGGTCCCATCGGACGGTGTGCAGGGCGTCGAGCACGCGGTCGGTGGGCTCGGCCTGCAGGGCGAAGGTCTGCCAGTGCGGCTTCTCGTCGCAGTCGGGGTTGAAGCGCTTGACCTTGAGCTCGATGTCGATCATGGCGGTCAGTACTTCCTTTCCATCGGGAGGTAGTCGCCGCCGACGACGGGCTTGTAGGACAGCTCCACGGTGCCATCACCCTTCCTAGTGGCCAGAGTGTGGCGCATCCAGTTGGCGTCGTCGCGGAGTGGATGGTCGGTACGGAACTGGGCTCCGCGGCTCTCGGTGCGGGCCCGGGCGCTCACCACCAGGGCTTCGGACAGATCGAGGAGGTACCCCAGCTCGAGGGCCTCGGTGAGGTCGTAGTTGAAGGTGGGGCCCTTGTCGTCCACGGTGACCTCGGCGTAACGGCGGACCAGGTCCCCCAGGGTGGCCAGCATGGACGACAAGGTCTCCTCGGTACGGTACACGAACGCCTTCTCCGTCATCGCCGCCTGGAGGTCGGCGCGGATACGGGCCACCTTCTCTCCGCCGGCGCCGCTCACCAGGTTCTCGATGCGGCCCCTCACGTCTGCTTCCACGCCGTCGGGCAGCGCGGGCAGATCGATGGAGCGCACGAAGTCCACCATGGCCCGCCCGCCGCGCTTGCCGAAGACCACGATGTCGAGCAGGGAGTTCGTGCCGAGGCGGTTGGAGCCGTGGACGCTGACACAGGCGCACTCCCCGGCGGCGTACAGGCCGGGGAACACCGTTCCGTCGGCGTCCACCACGACCTCGCCGTCCACGTTGGTCGGTATGCCGCCCATGGCGTAGTGGGCCGTGGGCTGGATGGGGATGGGCTCGGTCTTGGGCTCGATGCCGAGGTAGGTGCGCACGAAGTCGGTGATGTCGGGGAGCTTGGCGTCGATCTGCTCCGGGGGAAGATGGGTGAGGTCGAGGTAGACGGCGTCCTTTTCCTGGCCGACGCCCCGGCCCTCCAGCACCTCGCTCTGGATGGCGCGCGACACCATGTCCCGCGGGGCCAGATCCTTCACCGTGGGGGCGTAGCGCTCCATGAAGCGTTCCCCGCTCTCGTTGCGCAAAATTCCGCCCTCCCCCCTTGCCGCCTCCGAGAGCAGGATGCCCAGCTTGTAGATGCCCGTGGGGTGGAACTGGAAGAACTCCATGTCCTGGAGGGGAATGCCCCGGCGGTAGAGGAGCCCCGGCCCGTCGCCCGTCAGCGCGTGGGCGTTGGAGGAAACCTTGAACATCTTGCCGTAGCCCCCCGTGGCGAAGAGCACGGCCTTGGTGTTGAACACGTGCAGGTCGCCGGTTGCCAGGTCGTAGGCGATGACGCCGCTCACCCGGCCGTCCACGAAGGCCACGTCGAGCACATGGAGCTCGTTGAAGAAGTTCACACCCCTGGCCACGCACTGCTGGAACAGGGTCTGCAGGATCATGTGGCCCGTGCGGTCGGCGGAGTAGCAGGCTCTGCGAACCGGCGCCTCGCCGTGGTTGCGGGTGTGGCCGCCGAAACGGCGCTGGTCGATCTTGCCCTCGGGGGTGCGGTTGAACGGCAGCCCGAAGTGCTCCAGCTCGATGACGGCGTCGATGGCCTCCCGGCACATGATCTCGGCCGCCGGCTGGTCGACCAGGTAGTCCCCGCCCTTGATGGTGTCGAACAGGTGCCACTCCCAGGAGTCCTCTTCAACGTTGGCCAGCGCCGCGCACATGCCACCCTGCGCCGCTCCCGTGTGCGAGCGGGTGGGGTACAGCTTGGTTATCACCGCCGTGCGGCACCTTCCGGCCGCCTCGATGGCGGCCCGTAGCCCTGCCCCTCCTGCGCCGACGATCACCGCGTCGTAGCTGTGGCGATGGACCTTCATGTTCGCGTTGGATTCCTCGTCAGGCCTGGTAGACGTCGATGGTGTGCCGGAAGAGCTCGAAATCGTCGAGGTGCCTGGTGTAGACGGCCACTGCGTGGGCGTGGGCGCCGTAGGACCGGGCCTTTCGGGCTTCGTCCGCGCGTGCCATGTGCACGCCGAAGTGGAGCTCAGCCAGCGTGGCGACTGAGATCGCCGCCTCGTCCGGCAGGGACGATGCCTCGGTGGCGATGACTACGGACGTGTCCAGCACGCCTCCGATGAGCGTTCCCACGGATCGTCCAGCGGACCGTCGCAGGCAGTCAGCTCGACCATCTGGCTGGAGTCGGTGGGCGTGGCCAGGACCTCTCGGATAGCGGACTGGGAGACCCATTGTCTCTTTTCGTAGGGACCGAGCGCGGCGACGGGGCGGCCATCGACGGTGATCACGAACCGCTCGCCCGCCTCGGCCCTGCGGAGATCGTGGCGCCGGTGTTTCGGAGCTCCCGTTGAGCTATCGACGGCACCGCCGTAGCGTATCTGCGGCGAGGCCTCGTCCGGCCAAAATGCTCGTAGGCTCACGCCGTGAGCTCACGGCCCGCCACCATCGGCCGGCTACGGGAGTCGGGCTGGGAGTCGGTCCCGGTCAAGGAGGAGCTCCGGCGCAACACCGCCGCCCGCCTGGCGGCGCGCCGGCCCCTCCTGGACGGCGTGTTCGGCTACGAAGACACGGTCCTGCCCCAGCTCCAGAACGCCCTGCTGGCCGGCCACGACGTGATCTTCCTCGGTGAGCGGGGCCAGGCCAAGACCCGCATCATCCGCTCGCTCCCGTCGCTGCTGGACGAGCTCGTCCCCGTGGTCGCCGGCTCCGAGGTGAACGACAACCCGTACCACCCCATCTCCCGCTTCGCCCGAGAATTGATTGCCGAGAAGGGAGACGAGGCCCCGATTGAGTGGATCGGCAGGGACCAGCGCTTCGGCGAGAAGCTGGCCACACCCGACACCTCGGTGGCCGACCTCATCGGCGAGGTGGACCCCATCCGCGTGGCCGAGGGCCGCTACCTCTCGGACGAGCTCACCCTGCACTACGGCCTGGTCCCCCGCAGCAACCGGGGCATCTTCGCCATCAACGAGCTGCCCGACCTGGCCGAGCGCATCCAGGTGAGCCTTCTCAATGTGCTCGAGGAACGGGACGTGCAGGTGCGCGGCTACAAGATCCGCCTGCCCCTCGACATCGTGCTCGTGGCCTCGGCCAACCCCGAGGACTACACCAACCGCGGTCGCATCATCACTCCCCTGAAGGACCGATTCGGCGCCCAGATCCGCACCCACTACCCGCTCGACCTGGCCACGGAGCTGGACGTGGTGGCCCAGGAGGCCGTCCCCCTCGCCGTCCCCGGGCTTCGTGTGCAGGTGCCGGCGTTCATGAGCGAGGTGGTGGGCACGCTGACCCACCTTGCCCGGTCCAGCCCTCACGTCGACCAGCGCTCTGGTGTCTCCGTGCGGCTCACCATCGCCAATCACGAGACCCTGGTGGCCAACGCCGCCCGCCGATCACTGCGCCTGGGCGAGAAGGACGTGGTGCCGAGGGTCAGTGACCTGGCGGCGCTGGCGTCGTCGACGGCGGGCAAGGTGGAGATCGAGGCGCTCGAGGAAGGCCGCGAGGCGCAGGTCATCGATCGCCTGGTGAGCTCGGCCGTGCTCACGGTGTTCAAACAGCAGTGCTCCATCGGCCGCCTCGCCGACGTGGTGCTCGGATTCGACGAGGGCACCGTGGTCCACGCCGGGGAGGACCTGGACTCGGCGGCCTATGCCGACCTGCTGGCTGCCGTCCCCGCCCTTCGGGGCCCGGCCATGGAGCTAGCCGGAAGCGAGACGCCCGCCGCCGTTGCCAGCGCCACGGAGTTCCTTCTCGAAGGCCTGCACCTCTCCAAGCGCCTCAACAAGGAAAGGCTCGCCGGCCGCAGCGCCTACCGGGGCCGGTGAGCGGTCACGAAGTGGTCAGCCACCTGGTCAGTCACCCCGCAAGATGGAGAGCAGGCGCAGGATCTCGATGTAGAGCCACACCAGCGTGACCATGATCCCGAAGGCTGCGAACCAGCCATAGCGGGCGGGCAGGCCCTGCCGGGCGCCCTTCTCCACGAGGTCGAAGTCGAGCACCAGGTTGAGCGAGGCCAGGCCGATGGCGAACAGGCCGACGCCGATTCCAAGCGGTCCTTCGCGCAGGCCCAGGCCTCCGTCGGTGAAGAATCCGGCGACCAGGTTCACCATCATCAGGAGGAAGAAGCCGATGGTGGCGCCCACGACCATCTTGGTGAACTGCGGTGTGACGCGGATCTTCCCGCTCCGGTAGAGGCCCAGCATGACCGCGGTGACGCCCGCTGTACCCATGACGGCCTGGACCACGATGCCGGGGTACCGGTCGTTGAATAGCTGGCTGACCCCGCCGAGGAAGACGCCTTCGATGGCGGCGTAGGCGACGATGGGGACCGGGTTGGTGACCTGCTTGAAGATGATGACCAGGGCCAGCACGAGGCCAACGATGGCAGCGGGGAACGCCAGCCCACCCAGGCCGAGGATCCAGGTGGCCGCGCCAGTGAAGAAGGCCACCGCCAGCAGGAGCGCGGTCCTGCCGATGACGTCCTCGACGGTCATCCGCCCGGTCTGCCGCGAGGTGGCGCTTGGGCCGTGGTACGCCTGCTCCAGGGGGTCGATGGTCTGACCTCGTCCGGCCCCGGTGAACACCGGGCTGCGGGTGAGGGCGGGGTTGCTGCTGGTACGCACTTCAGTCCTCCTCCGTCACACGGGCGCGCTGCCCGTCCGAACGCCTCCAACTCTACGCCTCGCAGTACCGTAATTCCGTGCGCCCGAAGTTCGGTTACTCCCGTTGGGACGGCACCCAAACGGGCTTCGATCTCGACGCCGAGGACGTGCTGGCCGAGCTCACCGATGACGTCCTGTACCACGGCGACCTCAACGCCGCGCTACGTCGCCTCCTGCAGGCGGGGATGCCCGAGCGGGACATAGCCGGCATCCGGCACCTGCTTGACGAGCTTCGCCGCCGCCGCCGGGAGGATCTCGACCGCTACGACCTCGGAGGGGCCTACCACGACCTGGCTCAGGCGCTGCGAGACGTGGTCGACACCGAGCGGGCCGCGCTCGACGGCCTTCCCGAGGCGGAGGCCGCCGAGCGTGGGGTCCAGCTCGACCTGCTTCCACCCGATCTGGCCGGGCGGGTTCAGGCCCTCCAGGAATACGAGTTCACCTCCGACGAAGCCCGCCGACGCTTCGAGGCGCTGGTGGAGGACCTGCGGCGCCAGCTGGTCCAGAGCCAGTTCAACCGCATGGCCGGCGCCATGTCCGACCCCGACCCCGCCCAGCTCCAGCGGGTGAAGGACATGGTCGACGACTTGAACCAGCTGCTCGAGATGCGCCAGGCGGGACAGGACACCGACCGGGCGTTCGGGGAGTTCATGCTCCGTCACGGTGACTTCTTCCCGAGCAATCCGCGCACCCTCGACGAGCTGCTCGAGCACATGGCGGCCCAGATGGCGGCGGCCCAGGCCATGTTCAACTCCATGTCACCCGAGCAGCGCGCTCAGCTCCAGGCGCTCTCCGAGCAGCTCCTCGGCGACATGGACCTCCAGTGGCAGCTGGACCGGCTGGGGCACAACCTGCGCGATGCCGTCCCCGGTGCCGGTTGGGACCGCGGCTACGACTTCGCCGGGCAAGACCCGCTGGGGCTCGTGGAAGGGGCCGGGGTGCTCGATCGCCTGGGCGAGCTCGACGACCTGGAGAACCTGTTGCGTTCCGCCACCAGCCCGGGAGCACTGGCCGACGTGGATGTCGCGAGAGCCGGACAGCTCCTGGGCGAAGACGCCGCTCGTTCCCTGGAGCGCCTGGCCGAGCTGTCGAGGCTGCTGGCCGAAGCCGGCTTGGTGGAGAACCGGGAGGGCCGCTTCGAGCTGACACCCAGGGGCCTGCGCCGCATCGGGCGAAACGCCCTCGCCGACCTCTTCACCAGGCTGTCCAAGGACCGCCTCGGTCGCCACGCCGTCGATGCCTCCGGCACCGGGCACGAGCGCAGCGACGAGACCAAGCCCTACGAGTTCGGTGACCCGTTCAACCTGAACATCGAGCGCACCCTGCGCAACGCGCTATCGGCGCGAGGGGGTGGAACCCCGGTGCTCTTGTCGCCGGACGACTTCGAGGTGGACCGGACCGAGACCCTCACCCGTACGTCAACCGTGTTGATGCTCGACCTCTCGCTGTCCATGCCCATGCGCGACAACTTTCTCGCGGCCAAGAAGGTGGCCATGGCCCTCCACTCGCTGATCTCGACGCAGTACCCGAGGGACTATCTCGGGATCGTGGGGTTCAGCGAGCTGGCCCGGGAGATGAAACCCCGGGACCTGCCCGAGGTCTCGTGGGACTTCGTCTACGGCACCAACATGCACCACGGCCTCACCCTCAGCCGGAGGATGCTGGCCCGCCAGTCGGGCACGAGGCAGATCATCATGATCACCGACGGCGAACCCACCGCCCACGTGCGAGAGGGCGGGGAGGTGTTCTTCCACTACCCGCCGATGCGGGAGACCGTGGATGCCACCCTGGCCGAGGTGGCTCGCTGCACCCGGGACGGCATCTGCATCAACACCTTCATGCTCGACGCCACCCCGTACCTGAAGGCATTCGTGGGCGAGCTGACCCGCCTCAACCGGGGCCGGGCCTTCTTCACCACCCCCGACACGCTCGGCGACTACGTGCTCCTGGACTTCATCGAGCAGAAGCGCTCCCGCCGTTCGGCGTCGTGACTCTGCCGGTTGACGCCTGCTGTGGATCGACGATTCCCTGAAGGTCTCGGAGTTCCCGGGGAAGCGGTTGCTGCGGGTTCACCAACAAGAGCCACTCACGGTGCCATCGAGCGGCTTGCAGGAGGGCGTCGCCATCGTCCAGTGTCCTTTCCGCCCTCGACAAGACATCCTGAGCGATCAGCAACGCCGACTCGGGATCACCGGTCTGGGCGGCGTAGTGCGCACCTTGGTGGCGACTTATGAGGGTGTCGCGGTGGTCGGGACCGAGGACGCGCTCGCTGTCGGCTGCGACCTGGCGGTACAGATCGAGTGCGGCGTGGGGAGCGCCGGTATGGCCTGTGTAGTACGCAACGCCCTGGCGAGTGTTTAGGGTGTCGCCGTCGGTGGGTCCGAGAACCCGCTCGCTGTCTGCGGCAACTTGGCGGTACAGCTCCAGGGCGGTCTGAGGGCGACCGGTCGCACCGATGCAATCGGCGATCCGGCAACGGGTGCTCAAGGTATCGCGATGGTTTTCCCCGAGCGACGTTTGCTGGCGTCCGAGTAGCTCCTCGAGTAAAGGCAGGCGCTCCTCGAGCTCGGCCGGAGACGTCTCGTCCCACACGCCGGCCTCATCAAGATGCCGCGTCAGGCGAGCGGCTATCCGAATGTCGAGCGCCGACGGCAGCTCCCCGGGCCCTGATTTCACGATCCCTGGCAGCACTGACCGCAAGAGCTCATCCGGACCGTAGAGATGAGTGAGGATGTCGACCAGAGCGCGGACGCGGCCCTCGCCGTCGGGGCGGCGGAGCAGGTGGTAGAGGTTGTACAGACGCTCGCTCAGCTCGTAGCGCTGCCTGCCTGCCTCTTGATCCACGATCTCGATGGCGCCTCGCCCGACCAGCCGTCCGAGGAGAGCGCTGACTTTGCTGCTCGACATGCGAGTTCGCTCGGCTACCTCGGCGGCGGTGGCAGGCGCCCAGATGTCGGCCAGGGTCACAAACACCTTGCGCTCGACCGGTGGCAGCGCCTCAATGTTGGCTTTGAAGTACGGCGTGTAGTCGTCGATCAGCAGCTCCAGATCCTGGCGCAGGTTCGAGAGGTCGGGGTGTTCGGAGAACCGGCCCAGCACGGTGATCAGTCGGGGGTTGCCCCCCGTGAGTATGCGGATGGGCACGGCCCGGCTGCCGGCCAGGTCGACGCCGGTCACGTCTCGCCACAGGCTGCGCACGTCATCGTCACCCAGCGGTCGAAGGTCGATGCGGTGGAAGAACCCGTAGAACGCCTCTCTGGCTTCCTCCGCCTGCACGAAGGTGCTCACCGCGGTGGCCATCAGCAACAGGTCATGCTCGGTTTGCAGGGCCTGCCGGAGTGCCCAGCCCTCGTCCGATGCCACCTGGTGGCCGAGCAGCATGTCCAGGTTTTCGACCAGCAACAGCACCTTGCGCCCACGCTCACGTGCTGCGGCCAACAGGCGTTGGAGCGCCAAGGCCTCCATGCGCGAGGGATCGGTTTCGGCCAGCAGGGCGCGATGCTGCGCGGTGAGATCGGCATCGCTCAAGTCCGTGGCCAGTCGGTCCAGAGCGGCCAGCCACAGCTCGCCGATCGACGTGACCTCGTACAGCTCTTCGGGCATGAGCACCGGTAGCCAGCGGACGCTGAGCTCGACGTCGTCGGCTACGGCGACGGCGACCCTCCGCAGCAGCAGGGACTTGCCCATACCACGTTGTCCGATCACGAGGGCGTGGCGGGGCGGGTCGTTCTCTCGGAGGTGTGCCACCAACTCGTCGAGCTCGTGGCCACGGACCACGAAGCGGTCACGCACATCGGCGTTGCTGAGCTGGACGACGTTGTGAACGGCCCGGTTCATGAAGAGCTTCGCTTGCTTGCCGGGACGAAGCCCATCTCGTTGCCCCGCCGCCACCAGTCCTGGACCAACCGGGAGCGGAACCGCCAACCATCCGCCCCGCGGCCCAGGTAGGCGTCGTGCTCCAGGATCTCCAGTACTTCCCGGAGCGTGGCGGCGCGCTCGCCGGTGTCCTCGACGAGATCCTCGGCCAGCTTGGCCGCGTCGCCGGCGGTCAGAAGCTCGGCCACCGCCGCCTGCGTGAGCAGGTCCCGCGACAGCCTCAGCGCATCACCCTCGCCGAGGACCGTGCTCAGGCGGGTCTCGAGATGGAGCAGGTGAGCACTCACGGCGCTGGTCAGGAAGGGCCCGAGATAGATCCGACTGACGTCTTCTGCCTTGACCCGTCGGTCTCCACGACGATCTGCGTCCCTCCGGAGCTCGTCCATCAGGAGCTGGACGTGATAGGGGACTCCCAGGCCGAGCCGGGTATGAACCATGCGTGCTGCCCCAGCCTCGAGGGTGAGGCCCGTCGACTGGGCCAAACCCATGACCGCGCCGGTGGTCGTGTCCTCGTCCCAGGCGTCGATCGGGTAGGCCCGCAGGTGGGTGATCGTCCCGGTGAGCCCGGCACGGTGCAGGATCGGCTCCAGGCCGATCGAGCCGCTGACCAGCCAGCGCACGGCCCGGAAGTCGTCGGCCAGCGCACGAAGGGTGCCCATCAGCAGCTCGGCTTCGGACGGATCCCGTTTGAGCACCCGGTCCACCAGGAGCGGGAGCTCGTCCACCGCAACCACGGTGGGGCTGCCGGCCTCTGCGAGGGCCCCGACGATGGCCCGGCCGTCGTCGCTCCAGCTCCCGGCCATGGCCGCCTGGAGCTCCACCTTCAGCACGCCGAGGTCGATCGACTCGAGTCGGTCGACGGTGTCGCCCAGGCGCTTGCCGAACCAACCTCTGATCCGCTGCCATACCCCGGTGTCGTCGCCGGCGGCAGCAGCCAGCGCGGCGAACATCTCGGTCGGGTTCGAGTGCTGCTGGACGTCTACGAAGAGGGGAGTGGCGGCCGGCCCCAAACCTGCGAGCACCCGGTGAACGACGCTGGTCTTGCCCACACGGCGCGGCCCGGTGAGGAGCACGCCCTGCCCGTCGGCGAGGTAGGACGTGATCTCCTGGACCTCACGCTCGCGGTTCCAGAAGCGCTCCCCCGCTGCGTAGTTCCCGAGGGCAGGCAGAAGGGCAGGCGCTTCGGTCATGGCAACAGGATAGTTGGCAACAACAGTGTTGCCAACAGTTCTGTTGCCGCTATCTGGAAAGGCGGTCCTCGAACAGGCGCCGCGTCTGCTCGTCGAAGGCCACCAGGCGCACCAGCTCCACGTTGGTAACTGTCGATCGGATGGTGTCGACGGCGACCGTCGCTGCTGCGTCCTTGGGATAGCCGTAGATGCCGGTGGAGATGCCGGGGAAAGCCACCGAAGCGGCGCCCAGCTCGTCGGCCACCTCGAGACTGCGGCGGTAGCAGGAAGCCAGCAGGGCCTGTTCGCCGTGGTCGCCTCCCCGCCACCGCGGACCCACGGTGTGGATGACCCACCGGGCGGTGAGACGGTACCCGGCCGTGGCCTTGGCCTCCCCGGT
>Ga0136627_1000384_pt1 | contig 16353 bp, 16 predicted proteins | sample AntDrymUQ4892206_2_FD_104652 | JGI IMG/M metagenome (GOLD analysis project Ga0136627, IMG submission 104652) | Polar desert sand microbial communities from Dry Valleys, Antarctica - metaG UQ489 (22.06) | ecosystem: Environmental > Terrestrial > Soil > Desert | place: Antarctica: Dry Valley... | reverse complement strand
CCTCGCTCAGTTCCGAGGCCTTGAAGCCGCGGTCCACCGGCAGATCCGGCAGGCGCCTGAGAAACTCCTCCCAGAGCTCGACCGCGGCATCGCCCAGGGCGCGCGCCCGCGCCGGATCCCAGTCGAGGTCTCGCACCGGGTCGGGGCGGCGGGACGTGGTCACCGCGGAACGACGCTCATCACGGTCACCCGGCTCGTCAGACCCTTGATCTTGATGCGCTTCGGCTTCGTGAAGGAGATCTTTCGAAGCCGCTTCGCCGCGAGGTCGCCCGCCGCCTCGGACACGATGATGTCGCCTGGACTCCAGTGATCGAGCAGGCGCACGGTCAGGTTCACGTCGTGGCCCAGCAGGTCGTCGCCCTCGATCTTCGAGCCCTCGTCCTCGACCGCGATGCCGGCCAGGAGGTGAGCGGTCGAGAAGCCAAGTCGCGCAATCCGAGAGGGATTCTTGGCAACGGTTTCGGCCAGGATTGGCTCGAGCGCGCCGGCCACCTGTAGCACGGTGCCGATCTTGGTGTCGTCCTGATCGATGCGATCAACGTTTCGCGCAGGTTCATCGTCAGAGACTCTACCGAGTGCGATACTGCTCGCGTTCGGACCTGCGACATCCATCGTCTTCACGGGAGGTCCCCAATGCGCTCGTGGCTCGCCGCTTTCAGCGTTGTGGCGCTGCTGCTCACCGGCTGCTCCGACGACGCGGCCGAGTTCTGCGATCTCACCGTCGATCTCGAGCAACAGGCTGAGGACGAGGAGCTCGAGTTCGGCACCGAGGAGTTCCAGGACCGGTTGGACGAGATCGCCGATTCTGCGCCCGATGAGATCGAAGACGACGTCGATCTCATCGCCGAGGCCAGCGAGGACTTCGAGAACGCCGATCCCGACGAGGTGACCGAGGCGTCGGAGAACATCGAAGAGTTCATCGAGGAGAACTGCGAGGAGGACTAGCTTCTGGGCACCCGCATCCGGAGTCGGTCGATCAGCTCGAAACTGACCGGGCTGCTGAGATCGATGAGTTCCCCGTCGCAGTTGAACTCGATCGAGGGGTCGGCGCGGATCTCGAAACGAGGAGCGCGCCTGGTCTCGACGCCGTTGATGTCTCCATGCGAGCCGCGCCTGACGCTCGCCGCCAGCTTGAGTGCTGCCCCCACTCCTTCGGCAGGTAACACGCAGAGATCGAGTGCGCCGTCACCCGGATGCGCGTCCGGCCAGACCTCGATGCCGCCGCCGGCGGTCCGCCCGTTGCCCACGCCGGCGGCCACGACGTCGGTGAACTCCTCGCCGTCGACGACCAGGCGCCAGCGGGTGAGATCGGCCGCCGCCTTCGCCCCCCCCACCCAGAACGCAAGCGGACCGAAGCGTTCCTTGACGTCGCCCTCGATCGCCTCGTTGACCTGGACGGGAAACCCTCCCATGCAGGCGTTGACGAACAGCCGGCTGGTGCGGGGGCTACTCGCGCGGCCGACGTCGAGCGTGATCTCGGTGCCTCCGACGAGCTGCTCCGCCGCGGTGACCGGGTCGGGATCGATACCGAGGGTGCGAGCCAGGTCGTTGCCGGTGCCCATCGGAACGAGCGCGAACCGCCAGCCCTCGAAGTCGTCGGCGAACCCGTTGATCGTGCAATTCACGGTTCCGTCTCCACCCGCGACGACGATGAGCCCGTCGTCGTCGCCGAGGGTAGACCGGATGTCGTCTCCGAAGCTGGACGCGTCGTCGGGTTCGACTCGTTCGACTGGTCCCAGCGACGAGAGCCTCTCGGAGACCGCCGCGAGCAACTCGTCGTCGGAGCCGCCCGACGACGAGTTGGTAACCAGCACCACTTTGCTCATGTCCGGAAGCTACCCCGCCGGGGGGAGATTAACTGTGAAGGATCTGGAGTCCGGTAGGACTCTCCGAGCCCCCCTTGGGCTCGACCGTTACCGCAACGGCCTCGACATTGGCGAGCGAGTGATCGGTCTGCAGCGTGCCGAGCCCGGAGTCGGGATCAAACGTTCCCGCGCTGATCGGCTCGTCGTCCTCGATCAGCCATACCTGATAGGTACGGTCTTTGGGCGCATCCCTGAGTCCGTGCACCACGAAGACACCGCCTTCGTCCGTGGGGAGCATCGCCGCGACCGCTTCTCCACCGGGGCTCCCGAGGCGGATGGCGCCCTCGGAATCGGCAAGCTGGGCGATCCGGTCTCGCTCGCGCGCGAGATCGGTTCGGGTGTCGTTGAGGTCGTTCGTGGTCGAGATGAGAGCTCCGGCCAGCACGGCGACGATCAGAGCCACCGCCGCGGCGGCCATGAGGGCGTAGGCCGGCCGTAAGCGCGGGAGTTGCGTGACGGTGGCCTCGCGCCCGGAGTCGACCGGCTCGGCAGGAGCGTCGGTCTCGCCGGGAGAGTCCAGGCGCGACTCTGCGGTTCGCGTCGCCACTGTGGCCATCACGCCCTCGACAAACCCAGGCGGGAGGGGCTCGGGGTCGACCGACAGCGCCAGAGCCGACACGATCTCCGTGTAGCCGTCCGCCTCCGCCATGCACTCGTCGCAGGAGACCATGTGAGCGCGCATCTGCTCGGTCTCATCGGGCGACACGGCGCGGAGCACGTAGGCGGCGACCAGGCCCTTCATGTTCTCGTGGTTAGGTCTCATTGAATTCCGTCCGACTCGATAACACTTGGCGAAGCTTCGACAGGCCGTCTCGCAGCCTCGTCTTGGCGGTGCCCTCGGGGATGTCCAACTCCCGCGCAACCTCTCGGTAGGTGCGGCCCCCGAAATAGGCGAGGACCACGGCATCCCGCTGCACTTTCGAAATCGACGACAGAGCCGTTTTCAGCTCCTCTCGCTCTTCCATTCCTGCTGCTAGTTCGGGTGTCGAGGGAGTCCCGGATGCTGCTTCGGCCTCGGTAGTCAACGCATCTTTGGCCTTCCGCAGCGACTCCTCGTGGCGCACCAGGTCGATGGCCTTGTTCCTGGTCACGCCGAGCAAGAATGCCTGGAGGCTCCCCCGCTCGGCGTCGTAGGCGCCCGGGCGCCTCCACAGCGCGAGAAAGGCATCCTGGGCGACCTCTTCTGCCATGGTCGGATCGGCGACAACCCTCTTGGCCAACGCGTAAACAATGCCGCCATAGGTGTTCATCACCTCGCGCAGCGCCTGCTCGTCCTCTTCAGCCAGCCTCCGAACGAGCGCATGATCTTCTGAGCGGTCCACGCAGCAGAGACTATCTGCCGCCGTGATTGAATTCGTCGATTGGCGCTCGTCAGGATTGCCTCAGCCTATGGATATTTGATGGAAGCGCGGGTTACGGAGCGCAACCGCCGGGGACCTAAGGGGCCACGGGGGAAGTACGCTTCGGTCATGAGAGCCGATGTGGTCAGACCCAGGAGGCCGTTCGCAGTGGCTCTCATCGCGCTTGCGCTCGTCGCCGTGGCGGTCTTTCGACTCCCCGAGGCGCTTATCCTCCAGATTCAGAGGGACGGTCCGTTCACAAGCGAGCAGGCGGACTGGGCCTACCGCCTGCTCGCCGTTGCCGCAGCGGGACAGGCCGCCTTCGTCGGCTTCGTGGTGCTCCGCATCGAGAAGGTCAAGAGTTCCATCGAGCGCGATCCCAAGCTGGCGGAGATGTCGAAGAGCCAGATCGCCGCGTCTCTGGGGCGGGCGGCCGCCGGAATGGCCATGCTGACGGTCGTCTACGGGCTCTCCGCCCTATTCATCGGCGGCCAGAGGGCCGGGTTCTGGCTCTTCGTGGCCTTCACATTGGTCCAGCTCGCCTGGTACTACCGCCAGACCGGCGCGATCTCACAGTGGCTCGAGTTCCAGCCCGAGCCCACCCCACAGCGGATTCGAAACGTGTGGCGGAGAGAACCGCCCGACTACTGTCCTCCGCTGGCCAGGGGGTTGACGGGCGGCGACAGGACTTGAGCGGGTTCGGGGGCGCCGCCGCCCCCGAGACCCCGGCGCTCATCTGCGGCCCTCGCACGCTCTCCTTCGGCCGCCTCGGCCATCTCCATCACCGGCTCGCCGGGCGCCTCGACGAGCGAGGCGTGGGCGTGGGCGACAGGGTCGCGCTCCTGTCCCCGAACCGCATCGAGCTGCTCGCTGTGACGACGGGAGTGCTCCGGGCCGGCATCGTGCCCGTGCCCATCTCGCCGCTGCTGAGCGCGGCCGAACGAGCGCACCTGCTCGAGGACTCGGGCGCCTCGGTGTTGTTCGCCGGCGTCGACGAGCCCACGCGCTCAGACAACGTCGAGGTCGTCATGCTCGACGGTCTCGAGTCCTGGCTCGAGGGCGCCGTGCCCGCCCACTCGCTCGCGGGTGTCACCCTCACCCGTCCCCTGCACTACAGCTCGGGCACTACCGGGCGTCCCAAGGGGGTATGGGTCCCGCCCGCCCCTGAGGCGGAGGCGCAGGAGCGCTCGAAGAGCTACAGGAGGCAATGGGGCATCACCGGCGCCGACGTGCACCTCGTGTGCTCGCCGCTGACGCACTCCGGCCCCCATCGCTTCGCCGTCCGCACCCTCGAGGCCGGGGGTCGAGTCGTGCTCCAGGAGCGCTTCGAGCCCGAGGCGACGCTCGCCACAGTGGCGCGCCACCGGGTCACGACCACGTTCATGGTGCCGACCCACCTCGAGCGCATCCTCGCCCTGCCCGAGGCGACCCTGCGGCGCTACGACCTGGCCTCGATGAGGCTGTTGGCCCACGCCGGCGCACCGATCAGGCGGGCCACCAAACTGCGCTCTCTAGAGCTTTGGCCCGAAAACAGCGTGTGGGAGTTCCTCGGCTCGACCGAGGGCGGCTTTACCCGGATCTCACCTCACGAGGCCGAGACGCGCCCCGGAAGCGTCGGCCGCCCCGAGGATGGAGCGCAAGTCGAGATTCGTGATCAGGACACAGGGCGCGTCCTTCCCGCCGGCGAGGCCGGCGTGGTCTGGCTGCGGGACCAGGGGGCCGAGCGCTTCGAGTACTGGGGCGACCCGGCCGCGACCGCAACCGCGTGGGACGGCGACGCCTTCACCGTGGGTGACCTCGGCCGCCTCGACGACGACGGCTACCTCTACCTCTTGGGCCGGCCCGGCGATCTCATCATCACAGGCGGGATCAACGTCTATCCGCAGGAGGTCGAGGAGGGGCTGGCGGCCCACGCCGACGTCGCCGAGGCCCTGGTCTTCGGGGTCGATGATGCCGAATGGGGTCAGCGGGTGAGCGCCGCAATCGTCCCTACGCCCGGCCGGACCCCCGATCCCGAGGCGATCCGCCGGTGGCTCAGGAACCAGATCGCAACCTACAAATGCCCTCGCACGATCACAGTGGTGGCAGAGCTGTCCCGCACCCCAACCGGCAAGGTCAAACGTGGCGGCATCCCTCCACCCTTGGGAAAATCAGTGATTTCGACGGGTTCAGATGACACTCCTATAGCGCTCCTGTAAGAGTGTCGCAGCGACTATTTCCAGGCGATGTCGCTGCCGTGAGGGCCACTGCTCGCAAGAACGACCTCATCGCCACCCGGCCAGGTCCGCAGGCACACCGCAAAGGGCAGCACCTCGTCGCTTGGTTCGAGAGTCAGGTGCGCGAGCGGTGCTTCGCTCGTCGCCCGCTCGCCCGCGGCCTCCAGCACCTGCAAGAACGTCGTCCTTTGTTCGTCCGTCAAGTACTGCAACACCACCGAGTGAAAAATGACGGTCGCCACACCCCGAGTCGGACGTCCCAGCCAGCGCGGGGCCACGTCGGAGACGGAGCCTGTTTCTAGCTCGATCGGCAGTGACGCTGCGGCCGACAAGGCTGCCCGCAGGCGCTCGATGCGGTCGAGCTGGTCGGGCCAGACCGCGCTAAGGAGTCTGATCCGATCACTCTGTTGCGCCGGGTCCAGGGGGACGAGATCGCATCCGCTTCGCCCGGCGATTACGATTGGAGCTTCGAGGTGTGCCGGCGGATCATCCCAGATCAAGCGCACCGGCGAGCCGGCCGGCCCCCATGACCCCCGCGGAGACTCGTAGCGGTAGCGGTCCCAGCGCAGATTGAGTCCGGCCGAGCAGCCGACCTCGAGCAGCCGCAGCGGCATGCGGGTCTCGGCGGCAACTCGCAGGAAACCCCCGATGAGTGCGGCGCAGCGACCGACCTCGTTGGTCTGGACCGGCGCACCCGACAGCTTACGTACCTCGGCGAGGTGGTCGCCGAGCGTCGCTGCAAACGCGGGCCACTCATCTCCTCGTACAGCTCCACCACCGACTGACGGATAAAACGGCTCCAGCGCAGGCGCGTCTCCTCTCAGCACGAGGGTGTGGACGGCCGCCATGAAGCGTAGGGGCAGCATCACCTCCATCTGAGGCGCGGGAAGATGAGCGCTGAGCGCCCTCCACACGAGTCCGCCGCGCCCGGCATCCGCTGCCGCCTCGGTGAGCAGGCGCGCGTAGAGATCGGAGCCGAGACGCTTGCACCATTCCGCCTGCCGCCGGAACTGCTCGGCGAGCTCCGCTCGCAGGTCCGCCGAGTTGTCTCCGTCGGACCGCAGAGAGTCGGGATGAGGAGGGCTAGTCACGAATCTAGAAGAGCACGAGCGAAAGGGATCGGCGCGCCGCCAGCGCACGCGGGTCGTCGGCGGGGAGCGCTTCGAGGAGGCCCAGCAGGTGCGTGCGGGCTCGTTCGCGTTGTTCTCCGGCCGTCACGCGCACGGCCTCGATCAACACCTTGGACGCAGCATCGAAATCGCCGCGCGCCGCGAGGATGTCGGCGAGCCCCGTGGCGGCGTCGACGTCGGTCGGATCTCGAGCCGCGCGTCGACGGAGATCGTCCTCGTCGCCGCCCGCTCGCAATTGGAGATCGACCCGGCTGAGGGCGGAGCGCGCCGCTGCGTTGGCGGGCTCGGCCGTCAGCGCGGCCCGGTAGCGGTCGGCGGCGAGCTCGAGGTTTCCCTCGGTCTCCGCCTCGGCCCCCTCGGCAACGAGCAACTCGGCCGGGGTCGGGCCGAGCTTGTCGAGCCAGGCTCGCACCTGCGGCTCGGGGAGCGCGCCGGTGAACTCGGCCACGATCTTGCCGTCCTTGATCGCCTTGACCGCAGGGATGCCCTGAATTCCGAGAGCTCCGGAGAGCTGCTGATTGGCGTCGACGTCCACCTTTGCCAGCGACCATGCCCCGTCGGCTTCGGAGGCGAGCTTCTCGAGCACCGGACCCAGGGCCCTGCAGGGCCCACACCACTCGGCCCAGAAGTCGACGACCACGGGGGCGGTGTGGCTGCGGTCGATGACCTCGGTCTGGAAGGTCGATTCGGTCACGTCGATAGAAGTGTTCATGTCCCGGTCAACGCGCTGGGGTGGACGGCGCTTCCCGGGCGCACCCGATCCGCCGGCTCGGTGCGCGTTCGGCGCGCGCCGGGAGAGAGGTTTCTGGTCTTCCACGCGGTGCAAAGGCTTCGCCGGTGATGTCTGATTGCGGTTGGGGGAAGAAAGGCCGCCGCCCGTGGAGCACATGATGCAACTCGCGCACGAAAAGTGGTTCGTCGACGACCCCAGTGCCTTCGGGGCCGACTGGAGCTTCTTTCTCCGGCCCATCGGAATCGGGCTGGTCGTAGCCTCGCTGGCCTACACCTTGTTGTGGCGACGGATCGCACTGCACTTCGGCTCACCTGAACTGAGTTTCCTTCGTCCCTTGGGACGGCTCGCTCCCTGGGTTCCCCGCCTGCTGGCGATCCACCTGGGGGTGAAACTGTTGTCGCTCGCCGTTGACAACGCCTACCTGGCGCCGTCGCTCGACCTTCCCACCAACCCGGTCGGGACGATCGTCGCCATCGGTGAGGGCCTCGTCGGCGTGTGGCTGATAAGCGGAGTCGGGCTTCGTCCCGCCGCTCTCGCCGTGGCGCTCATGGGCCCGATGGCCCTCGTCCTCGCAGGGCCCGTGGCGATGCTCGAAGCGGCCGACGTGCTTGGCATCGCGCTGTTTCTCGCCGTGCTTCCCCCGGGACGCAACGGCTGGGGTCGAGTCGATGCCCATCCCGAGCGCGTGGGCGTTGCGGTGTGGGCGTTGCGGATGGGGGTCGGCGGTGCGCTCGTGGTCCTCGCCTTCAGCGAGAAGTTCGCCAACTTCGGCTTGGCGGAAGAGTTTCTCGACCGCTACCCGGCCTTCAATCTCTTCTCCGCACTCGGGTTAGAAGTCGGCGCGGAGACCTTCGTACTGATTGCAGCGGCTCTGGAGCTCACACTGGGGCTTCTGTTGCTCTCGGTGGTCGCCCCTCCGTTCCTCGAGATAGTCGCCGCGATCCCGTTCAACGCCGGTCTCTTCACGCTGGGGCGCACGGAGCTGATCGGCCACCTGCCGATCTACGGGGCGATGCTGGCCCTGCTCGTCTACGGCTCCTCCGAGCGTCATGCGCCCGAGATGGCCCGGCTGTGGCCCTTCAAGAAGCACGCGGCGAAGGGTGCGAGCCGGTTGAGCCCGAGCGATGCCGAGAGCGTGCCGTCGCTTGCTTCTCGGCCCCCATCCGAGCCATCATCCCCAATCGTTCCCTGAGGGCTCCGTCGGCGAGTGACCCCTTGGTCCATTCGACGAGGCGGGCATTGGTCGAGCTTGGTCGACGAATGTCTCCTTGGTCTACTCGACCAGACGACCCTGAGTCTCTATCTCATCGCCGGGCCTCGCCCACCGCTCGAGTTCCTCGGGCACGCGAGGGACCGGCTCGGACGCGAGCTTCAGCTCGCCGTCGCCGGTCAACTCGCACTGGATGTTGACCTCGAGTGACTCATCGAGCTCTGGATAGTCGGTGCGGATGTGACAGCCGCGCGTCTCCCGGCGCTCGAGAGCACCCAAGAGCGTCGCGCGGCCCGAGACCAGTGCGGCGCGCAGGTCGAGGACGTGGGCGAGGTCGGCGTAACCCTCGCTCGAGGGCCGGACGTCGACATCTCCGATCGAGGACGCGATGTCATCGAGCTTGGTCACGCCCTCGGTAAGTCCGTCGGCGCTGCGCACGACGCCGCAGTGTTCCCACAGCGCGTTGCGCACGGCCCTCTGCAGGGGACGCGCAAACTCCTCCCCCGGTTTGATGAACGAGTCGAGTTCAACACCGGCGGCTGCGATCGTCGCGCGCGAGCGAAGCTGCACGTCGCGACTCTGTGACAACGACGCCGCGGCCTCGCCGGCTCTGCGTCCGAAGACGATGGTCTCGGCGAGCGAGTTGCCTCCGAGCCGGTTCGCGCCGTGCAGGCCCGCGGTGACCTCTCCCGCCGCGTACAGTCCCTCGACGTCGGTAGCGTGGGTATCGGGATCGGCCACGACTCCACCCATCGAGTAATGGGCCGTGGGCGCGACCTCCATGGGTGAACTCGAGATGTCGAGCATCTGATACTCGATGAACTGCCGGTACATGCGCGGGAGCTTCTCGAGAATCGTGTCTTTGCCGACGTGACTGATATCGAGGAACACTCCCCCGTTGGGACCCCCACGTCCCTCGGCTATCTCGGTGTAGTTGGCGAGCGCAACCCGGTCGCGCGTCGACAACTCCATCCGCTTCGGGTCGTAACGTTCCATGTAGCGCTCGCCATCGGCATTGAAGAGCCGCCCGCCCTCACCGCGCACCGCCTCGGTCACGAGGGTCCCGGCGACCTCCTCGGGCATGACCATGCCCGTGGGATGAAACTGCACCAGCTCCATGTCGGCGAGCCGGCAGCCCGCGCTCAAGGCCAGGTGCATGCCGTCACCGTTGTTCTCGTCTCGACGAGATGAGCTGCGACGCCAGTTACGCGTGTGGCCACCGGCCGCAAGCACGACCGCATCGGCGAGGAAGACCGTGCGATCGCCGGTGTTGATGTCGAAGGCGTAGGCGCCGAAGCAGATGCCGTCGTCAACCAGCAGGCTAGAGACGTACTGCCCCTCGATCACCTCGATCCCGAGATCGAGCACCTTTTGTCCGAGCGCCTTGATCATCGCTCGTCCCGTGAAGTCGCCGGCGTAACAGGTGCGGCGGTACGTGTGCGCTCCAAAGAAACGCTGGTCGATCCGCCCGTCGGGGGTGCGAGCGAACTCGCAGCCCCATTCGTCGAGCTCTCGGATCGCCTCCGGGGCCTCGCGCGCCATTAGTTCGACGACGCGTGGATCGCTGAGCCAGTAGCCCTCTCGCAGCGTGTCCCCGAAATGCTGCTGCCACGTGTCCTCTGGGTCGCGCGTGCCGAGCACGGCGTTGATGCCCCCCGCAGCAAGCACGCTGTGTGCGTCCTTGCGGGCGCGCTTGCCGATGACGGTGACCTCGCACCCGGCCTGGTGGGCCGCGATGGCGGCTCTCAGACCGGCCGCGCCTGTGCCGATGACGACGACGTTCGAGAGGGAGGTTCGATTCGGCGAGCGATCGATCACAGCACTATCCTCGCCGATTGTGTGCCGTTATGCGCGCTGCACGCGCATGAGCACCGACTATGGCAGCTAGGACACACCCTGGCGGGCGGACAGCTCCTCGCACTTGGCCCGGATCGCCTCGGCCGCCTCAGTGAGCTGACCCTTCTCGTCGTCGTTGAGGTCGAGCTCGATGATCTCCGTGACCCCGCCCTTGCCGAGCTTGGCGGGCACACCGAGATAGACCCCGTCCACCCCGTACTGTCCGATGGTCCACGCGCAAGTCGGATGGACTTCGCCGTCGTCGGCCATGATCGACTTGACCATTGCGACGGCCGACGAAGACGGCGCGTAGAAGGCCGAGCCCTTCTTCAGGAACCCGACGATCTCGGCCCCCCCATCTTTCGTGCGCTGGAACAGTTCCTGCAAGGTGGACTCGTCGACCAGCTCGGGCAGCGACTTGCCCTGCACGGTCGCGTGGCGAGGAAGCGCCACCATCTGGTCGCCGTGGCTTCCCAGTGTCGTGGCCTCGACCTCGTAGGGGCTGACCTCGAGCGTGGCGGCGATGAAGTAGCGCAGGCGGCTCGAGTCGAGCACGCCGGCCATCCCGAAGACCTTCTCCTTGGGAAGTTCCGAGACGAGGGCTGCGAGGTAGGTCATCTCGTCGAGCGGGTTCGAGACGACGACCAGGATGGTGTCGGGGCTGTGCTCTAGGAGTTGCTTGGTGACTCCGCCGACGATCTCGGAGTTCTTGTCGAGCAGATCCATTCGGCTCATCCCCGGCTTGCGCGGCAGGCCCGCGGTGATGACGCAGACGTCGGAGTTTGCGGTGTCGGCATAGTCGTTGGTCCCCGTGACGTGTGCGGAGAAGCGCTCGACCGGCGCGCTCTGGTTGATGTCGAGCGCAAGGCCCTGGGGAAGCCCCTCGACGATGTCGATCATGACCACTTCGTGCGTAAGATCCTTCTCGGCGATGCGTCGCGCGGTGTTCGAGCCGACGTTTCCTGCGCCGACCACCGTCACCTTCGTGTCGCCACCCTTAGCGTGATGCATCAGGCGTCGTCCATCTTGGCGATGATCGCGTCGGCCACCTCGGAGGTGCCGATGGCCGAGGGATCGTCCCGGTGCGGCTTCATGTCGTAGGTCACGTCCTTGCCCTCGGCGATCACCGCCTCGATCGACCGTTCGAGCCGGTCGGCCGCGTCCATGGCTTCGAGGTGACGAAGCAGGAGCACACCCGACAGCATCATCGCCATGGGATTGACCTTGTTCTGGCCCGCGTACTTGGGGGCCGAGCCGTGGGTCGGCTCGAACACCGCGGCGTCGTCACCGATGTTGCCCCCGGGAGCAACGCCGAGGCCGCCGATGAGACCGGCCCCCAGATCACTCACGATGTCGCCGTAGAGGTTCGGCAACACCAGGACGTCGTAGAGCTCGGGCTTCTGCACGAGCTGCATGCACATGTTGTCGACGATGCGGTCCTCGAACTCGACGCCCGAGTCGCCGTACTCCTGCTCGGCCACCTCGCGCGCGGTCTTCAGAAAGAGCCCGTCCGAGTACTTCATGATGTTGGCCTTGTGTACTGCGGTGACCTTCTTGCGCCCCATCTTCACCGCGTAATCGAAGGCCCCGCGCACGATGCGCTTGGTCCCGGTCACCGAGATCGGCTTGATCGAGATGCCCGAGTCCTCCCGGATGCGCCGGGCCCCCAGGTCGGTGATGAAGTCGATCAACTTCGTGGCCTCGGAGCTCCCCTCTTCGAACTCGATGCCGGCGTAGAGGTCCTCGTGGTTCTCACGCACGATCACGAGGTCGATGTTCTCGTAGCGGGAGCGAACGCCGGTGTAGGACTTGCAGGGCCGCAGGCACATGTAGAGATCGAGCTCCTTGCGCAGCGCGACGTTGACGCTGCGGAAACCCGTCCCGACCGGGGTCGTGATCGGTCCCTTGATGGCGACCTTCGTGTCTCTGATCGAATCGAGCACGGCTTCGGGCAGAGGTGTGCCGTGCTCGTCCATCACGTCGACCCCGGCGTTCTGCACATCCCAATCGAACTTGACTCCCGTGCCCTCGAGCACCCGCCGGGTGGCGTCGGCGATCTCAGGGCCCGTCCCGTCTCCGGGGATGAGCGTCACGCGGTGAGTTTTCTCGGCCATCCAGACTCCTGTGAGTAGCGGCTTTGCGGGAGAAAGCCGAACTACCCTACCTGTTAGGTTTGAGGGTAAGAGATGGGTGAAAAGAGACCGTTTGAGAGGGCCTTGACGGCGGCGCCAACCGAGCGTGAAGAAAGGCAAGGGTGTTGATGGCTGGACCCGGCAAAGGTCTTGAGGGAGTCGTAGCCGCCGAGACTGCAATCAGCGACATCGACGGACAGAAGGGCGTCCTTTTCTACGTCGGTTACGACATTCACGACCTCGCTGAGCACGCAACCTTCGAGGAGACGATCTACCTCCTGCATCATCTCGAGTTGCCGAAGGAGCAGGAGCTTCAAGAGCTCAAGGAACAACTCGGTCGTGAGCGCGAGCCGAACCGGTTCGTGATGGACCTGATGCCGTCGCTGGCGGGCAACGAGAAGCCCATGTCGATGCTCCGCACCACAGTTTCGGCGTCGACCGCGAAGGACCCCGATGGCGACGACATATCGGAAGAGGCCAACTACCGCAAGGCAATTCGGCTCTGCGCCGTGATCCCTACGCTGGTCGCTTACTACGACCGCCTGCGGAACGGGGAGAAAATCGTCACCCCCGACCCAAACCTGAGCCAGGCGGCCAATTTCCTCTACATGCTTACGGGCGACAAGGCCGACGACGACAACGCCCGCATCTTCGACCTGTGCCTCACTCTGCACGCCGATCACACCATGAACGCATCGACCTTTGCGGCGCGCGTGTGTGCCGCCACTCTCAGCGACATTCACTCCGCAACGACCGCCGCCATCGCCGCACTCAAGGGGCCGTTGCATGGCGGCGCCAACGAACAGGTCATGAAGATGATGACCGAGATCGAAGAGCCTTCCAAGGCGAGCGCCTACATTCAAAAGAGGCTCGCCAACAAGGAAAAGGTCATGGGCTTTGGGCACCGCGTCTACAAGAGCGAGGATCCACGCGCCACATGGCTGCGCCGCATGTCAAAGGATCTCGCCGAGAAGACCGGCGACGGCAACTATTTCGAGATCAGCCAGGCCATCGAAAAGACCGTCATGGACGAGAAGGGTCTCTACCCCAACGTCGATTTCTATGCGGCGTCGGTGTATGGCTACCTCGGGATCCCGACCGACATCTTCACCACGGTGTTCGCCTGTAGTCGCGTGTCGGGTTGGACTGCCCACGTCAGGGAACAGTACGCGGACAACCGTCTGATCCGCCCGGACCACGCCTACGTCGGTCCCGACCCCCGCCAGTGGACTCCGATCACCGAACGCTGATTCTCCGGAAACCAAGACCACGCGGGATAACCGAAACCTCGACGACTTACTGGACCAACCGGGACTTACTGGACCAACCGGGACTTACTGGACCAACCGGGACCTACTGGACCAACCGGAACCTATTCGACGTCGGGGTCCCGATCTCCTTCCCTCGATTGGGTTGAGAACTCTCCCCATTCGGGGGATGTGCAGGTCGCCTCGGCTCTGCCACCCTGATTGATAGGGCAGATTCGGCGCGCGGGCCCGCACACACCACCTAGTCCGACGCACGGCGATCTGCCTCTTTGTAACTTCCCCAAGAGCAGAGACGAGCGCATGACAGGACGGGGCTACCCCCTCGTTGGAGCGACTGGCGGGGGCGCTACAAGCACTCCAACTGCTGACGCGTTCAGAAACGCCCGCATCCTCGTGGTGGACGACCAAGCCGTCAATCTGAGGTTCGCCGCCGCCGTCCTCACCTCCGCCGGTTACACGAACTTCGAGACCATCGAGGACCCCCGAGAGGTCGTTGACACAGTCGCGCGAGGCGGCGCCGACCTCATCCTGCTCGACCTCCGCATGCCGAGGCTCGACGGATACGCGGTCATGGAGGCGCTCGATGCGATCGTGTCCCCCGACAGCTACGTGCCGGTGGTGGTGCTGACCGCCGACACCTCGTCCGAGGCGCGCGAGCGCGCCCTCGCCTTGGGTGCAAAGGACTTCTTGACCAAACCCCTCGATCCAACCGAGATGACGCTTCGTATCGCGAACTTGCTCGAGACGAGAACGCTTCACCTCCGCCTCCGTGCGCATAACGCTCGCCTCGAGGACACCGTCATCCAACGCACCACCGCGCTGTCGCGCGCGCTCGAGCGCGTCGAGTCGATGCGAGAGGAGTTGAGGCTGTCTCAAGACGAGACGGTCAAACGCCTGTCGATGGCGGCCGAGTTGCGCGACCCGGCGGCGGGTACGCACATCGAGCGTATGAGCAAGTACTGCACGCTCTTGTCTCAGCGCCTCGGGATGACCCCGGCGCGCTGCGAAATGATTCGCGTCGCCAGTCAGATGCACGATGTCGGAAAGATCGCCATCCCGGACAGCATTCTGCTCAAGGCGAGCGCCTTGGAGCCGGGCGAGCGACTCGAGATGCAGGAGCACGCGGAAATCGGCAGACGCGTACTCGCCGGGTCGCACTCCGAGCTAATGCAGACCGCGGCCACGATCGCATGGACGCACCACGAGCGAGTCGACGGACGGGGCTACCCACGTGGACTGAGTGGGGGCATGATCCCCGTCGAGGGCCGCATCGCCGCCATCGCAGACGTCTTCGACGCGTTGACGAGCGACCGTGTCTATCGGAGGGCGATGACTCTCGACCAAGCCCTCGAAATCATGGAGGAAGGAAGAGGGCATCACTTCGACGCTCACCTGCTCGACGAGTTCTTAACTCTCATGCCCAAGTTGATCACGATCCGCGAGGAGCACGGCCACGACCTCGCCGCCTGCTGAAGGCGGCACCTTCGCAGGCGGTCTCCTTAACTCAGAGCTCTCTTCGTGTTGGCTACGACGTTGCTCAGAAGCATGGCGATGGTCATGGGACCCACGCCTCCCGGCACCGGAGTAATGGCCGCGGCAATCTCCTTCACGGCTTCGAAATCAACGTCGCCGACGAGGCCGGCATCGGTACGGTTCATGCCGACGTCGATGACGACTGCTCCGGGGGCGACCATGTCGCCCGTGATCGCGTGAGCCTGCCCGATGGCGGCAATGAGGATGTCGGCGCGCCTGGTGTGGTCGGCGAGCTCCCTTGTGCGCGTGTGACAGATCGTCACCGTCGAGTTGGCGCCCGTCGCCTTTTGCATCATGAGCGCGCCCATCGGCTTGCCGACGATGTTGCTTCGCCCCACGATGACGACCTCGGCCCCCGAGGTCTCGACTCCGGAGCGCACCAGCAGCTCCTGGATACCCGCGGGGGTCGCGGGGGCGACGACCGGGCTGCCCGCCAGCAGTCGTCCCAGGTTGTAGGGATGGAATCCGTCTGCATCCTTCGTCGGAGCCACCGAGTCGACGATGGTCTGCTCATCGAGCTGATCGGGCAACGGGAGCTGAACGAGGATCCCGTGCACAGCATCGTCGGAGTTGAGCTCTCCAATCAGCTCTAACAGCTCGTCCTGCGGCTTGTCGGCCGGGAGATCATGATCCCACGACTTGATTCCGACCTCGGCGCAGCTCTTGCGCTTCGCGCGCACGTAGACATGGCTCGGCGGGTCCTCGCCGACCAGGACGGTGGCCAGTCCGGGGACGACCCCCCGAGCGATGAGGTCCGACGTCGCACGGGCGACCTCGGCTCTCACCTCAGCGGCTATAGCTCTGCCGTCGATTATCCTGGCCGTCATACGTCACCTCGTCGTCGTCGTGCGGTTCGGGCGTTCGTCGAGACGGTCACCGGTAGCAACCCGCTCGCCCCGCCGAGAGGCTAACCCGTCAGGGATCAGCCGATGAAGCAAGAGACAGGTCAACCCGACATCGACGCGTCCTCGGCTGTGCCGGAGGGGCCAACGCCCGCGCGCCGCGGGCGCTTGGCGATGTTCCGCCCTTTGAAGATCCGAGACTTTGCCCTGTTGTGGACGGGATTCAGCGTGTCGCTGCTTGGCGACGG
>Ga0136627_1000383_pt1 | contig 16376 bp, 21 predicted proteins | sample AntDrymUQ4892206_2_FD_104652 | JGI IMG/M metagenome (GOLD analysis project Ga0136627, IMG submission 104652) | Polar desert sand microbial communities from Dry Valleys, Antarctica - metaG UQ489 (22.06) | ecosystem: Environmental > Terrestrial > Soil > Desert | place: Antarctica: Dry Valley... | reverse complement strand
GATCCGATTGCGATCTGGGAGAGTCCGATATGTGGTCAAATTACAGCGCACTTACGGCGATCGAGCAAGCGTATTTCGAGCGATCCTAGCCCACGTATCCCGTCCCAACAAACTACCGGTAAGTCCGGAGATGAGCCGGAGGCAGTGCAGGCGGAGGGACAGTCTCGGAAGGCCTCCTGGTCCGCGACGGTCCGGGTCGGCGAGAGGAGAACGGATATACTCCCCTCCATGCGACTGTACTCGCTGTTGTTTGCCCTGATCTCGCTGGTAGTACTGGTGATGTTCTTTATCTACGTGATCCGGGGCCCGGTCGATCTCCTGATAGCGGGCGGCCTCTTCGTCTCTTTTCTGGCCTGCTTGGCGCCGGCGCTGCTCCTGCTGAAGCCTTTCGAGCCGTCGGAGGAGCTCAGGCGGCGCAAGGAGGCCCGCCAGGAGCGGGCGAGGCAACGGGGCTTTACGGACGACCCTCCGACAGGTCGAGGGTCATGAGCAGCGCGTCCTCGTCGCCGTAGTAGCGGGGCCTGCGGCCCGTCTCGCGGAAACCGAGGGACGTGTACAGGGTCCTGGCGGTCGCGTTGGTCGGGCGGACTTCGAGGTGGACGAGGCGGGTGTCCGGGTAGGCGGAGAGGGCGCCCCGGATCATGGCCCGGGCGTGGCCGCGGCGGCGATGTTCCGAATGCACGGCGACGGTGGTGATGTGCAGCTCGTCGAGGACGCTGCGGACCCCGATCTGCCCGACGATCTCGTCCCCTTTTTCGAGGACGAGGTAGAGGCCGAACGGGCTCTCGAGCTCGCTGCGCCAGATGCCCGCGCTCCACGGCTTCGGCAGAGAACTCGCGTCGATCTCCATGACGGCGCGGAGGTCGGACGTCCTCATCCGGCGCAGGGACGGCCCGGCCTCGGGCCTCCTCACGACCTGCCCCACGGGTTCAGGTCACGCCGGACCTCCGCGTCGGGCTCGCGGACGTAGATGGGCACGAGTTGTTCCGCGGCCACCGGGGCTAGATCCGCGGACATGACGTGCCCGACCGCCGAGACCCGGTGCAGCGGCGAATCGTCCGGGGAAATGTAACCGAGGCGTTCGAGCGATTCCCTGTAGCGGACCGCGCCGTCGCCCACAAGGAGCGGGCCTCCGGCCACGGAGAGGTCGGCCGGTTTCGTGCGGATGACGTCGGTTGTCGGCCCGTCGGCCGAGAACCGCCGGGCGAACACCTCCCCCCTCCTGGCGTCGAGGACGGCGAGCACGTCTGCCCGGCAGGTGAGCGCAGGCGCCGCGAGGGCTTTGAGGGTGGAGTTTTTGGCGAGGGTCGAGCCGGTGCCGAGGACGAGGGCGCGCGCGGTGGCGGCCGCGATCCGGATGCCGGTGAAGGTACCGGGGCCGACCCCGCAGAGGACGAGGTCCACAGAGGAGAGCTCCTCACCAGCGAGGTCCAGCGCGGCGTGGACGGCGGGGAGCAGGGCCTCGGAGGCGCCGCCGGAGGGTCCGCGGGAGGGCACGGAGATCTCGGCCAGCACCCTGCGCCCGTCACCTTCGGCCCGGGCGAGGGCGACGGTGGTCACGCCGGTCGAGGCGTCTAGCGCCAGGATCAGCACGGCGACAGCCGCCCCGCGACGGGACCGCGGATGCCCGCCCGACGGGTCGCGGGGGTCTCGTGGTCGAGGTGGATGATGGTCGGCTCTTCTATGGCTTCCAGCGCCGGCCGGGCCCACTCGATGAACGTGACGGCGTCCGGCCCGAGGTAGTCTTCGATCTCCAGCACGTCCGGGGCCTCGATGCCCTCCAGCCGGTAGAGGTCCAGGTGGTTGACCGCCACCGGACGCCCGTCCAGCTCCCCCTCGTAGCCGCGGGCGAACTGGTAGGTCGGGCTCGTTACACGCTCCCCGACGCCCAGGGCGCGGGCGGCGGCGCGGACGAAGGTGGTCTTGCCGGCGCCGACCTCGCCTGAGAGGACAACCACGTCGCCGGGCCCGAGCACGCCGGCCACGCGGGCGGCGAGGTCTTCGAGCGCGGCCTCGTCGAGGCCGCCCATCTCCACAACTGGTTCCCCAGCGTCTACCAGAGCCCCGGCTGGAGGGGTTCCGGCTCGGCGGAGCGGGTGACGTTCAAGGTCTCGTAGGTGGAGGGGCGTTCGGCTTCGAGGAGCTCCGGCAGGCGGGAGAAGTCCGAGAGGAGAAACGCCCGGTCGGCCGGGGTGTAGAGAGCGCGTGTGAGAGAGAGCGTCGGGAAGACGTAGCGGCCGTCCAGGGGGATGGCCCGGCCCCGGATGCGGGCGGCGGACTCTTTTCTTCCCGTGAGCACCCGGCTTGCCAGGTCCCCCATCGCGACGACGACCAGCGGGTCCACGGCGGCGAGCTGGGAGAGCAGGTAAGGCCGGCAGGAGCTAACCTCTGACGGCTTGGGCGGCCGGTGCGGGGAACCCGGCGGGCGGCACTTGACGAGCGTCGTCAGGTAGGCCTTCTCCCGTCCGATCCCGATCGAATCGAGCAGCCGGTCGAGCAGCATCCCGGAGGCGCCCACGAATGGCTTTCCCTGGGCGTCCTCGTTGAAGCCCGGCGCCTCGCCGACGACGAAGAGGCCGGCGTTCAGCGGTCCTTCACCGAAGACCACCTGCGTCCTGGACTGGCACAGGCCGCACTTCGTGCAGCCCAGGGCCTCCTTCTGGGCCTCCGCGAACTCCAAGCCCCCTAGAACTCCTCGCTCTCCGGAAGGGTGACACCAAGGATGATGTAGGCGATGAGTATCACCACGTTGGGTCCGGGCACGACGATGCCCAGGATGACCGTTATAAGCCGCACCACGTTCGAGCTCCAACCCTGGGACCGGGCCAGCCCGCCGCACACGCCGAGCAACCAACGGTCCCTCTTTGCCCTCTGGAAACGCAAAATCGTACCTCCCCCGGCCCCGAAAGGCCGCCGTTCGAGTGCCTGGATTTTATAGCACGCCGGCTTCGCCGGCTTTTAGCCTGTCAGGGGGTAGGTGGTTGCAGGAGGGAGGAGGCGCGGGCGATAGCCGCGTTTGTTGCCGCTTCGGGGTCGAGGCCCCGGGCGGCGAGGAGGCGGGCGTGGGTTGCGGCGTATCCGGCGTCGGCGTCCGTCGCGTTCGACGGCAGGGCGTTTGCCAGGGCGCCGTAGTCTGGTTCAGGGTATGGGTTTAGCTTACGGCTGGTCTCGAGGAAGTCGGCGCAGAGGGCTACGTGGCGGTCTATGTGTTCGGGTTTAAGGCGCGGGCCCTGGGCGGCGAGGCGGTCGGCGAAGCTGAGGACGGCGAGCTCTTCGCCGAAGGGGCCGGCGGCGCGGGCGAGCCTGTCGGGCGGGTGGTCGGTGCGGGGGTTCCGCATGAAGCCGATCTTGAGGTGCAGGGCGGTGAGGGTCGCGGCCAGGTCCGCGTGGGCGGCCGAGACGTCGAGCCGGCGGCAGATCCGGCGCGCGAGGGCGGCGCCCAGAGAGTCGTGGGCGACGAAGAGGACCCTCCCTTCGAGCTCGCCACGGGTCACGGGCTTGGCGACGTCGTGAAGCAGGGCGGCGAGGCGCAAGCCCCCCACGCGGTCAGCGGGAACGCGGGCGCCGAGGCGTCCCATCGCCAGCTCCTCCTCCACGCGCCGGACGACCTCCAGGACGTGATCCAGGGTGTCCAGGTGGTGGTACGGGCTGCCTTCGAGGCCGCGGGCGAGGGAGAGCTCCGGTATCGCTTTTAAGAACGCGGCGGGGTCTACGGGTGGTTCGAGGGCGGCGAAGAGCGCCTCGGGTGGGAGCATAAGCTACCGCTTGCGGCGGGACTTCTTGCGGCTCGTGTTGGGGTTCGGGCGGCCCTTGAAGGCGCTCGGGTTCTCAGGGTCGCCTTCGAGGCGGGAGGGCTTGTTCGATTCCTTCTTCGAATGTTCGATGCGGCGGTTGCGGTTACGCTCCACAAAAGCGTAGACGACCGTAAAGACGAAAAAAAAGATCACGGCGTTTATCAGGAGGCCCGTGATCTGGGCATTGTCCCCGAGGCCGAAGCTCTCCGGGAAGGCTACGCCCAGGACGTAGAACAACGCTATGTAGATACCGATAACGATGGCCGACCGGCGGGCGGCGGCCTTCCAGTTAAGACCCTCGAACATCCGTGTAGCTCCTCTCGACGCGCCGGGGGTTTATTCCCGTGGTGATTTCGTAGTTTATCGTGCCGGCAAGCCGACCGATCTCCTCCGCGGAAACCCGCCCTCCCCCCTGCTCCCCGAGCAGCACGACCTCGTCCCCTACCTCCACCCCATCGTCCACCCCGAACACGCAGGCGTCCATCGTAACCCGCCCGAGAAGTGGCCTCCTGGCGCCCCGGATCAGGGCATGCCCCCTCCCCGACAGGGCCCGCCGGTACCCCTCCGCGTAACCCACCGGCACCGTCGCCGCCAGGATCGGCCCGTCGGCCCTGTAGGCCAGCCCGTAGGAGACCCCTTCTCCGGGCGAGAGCCGGCGCCTGTCCGCGACGTAGCTCTTTAGCATCAGGGCCGGCCGCAGCCCCTCCTCGGCCGGGTCCCCCCCGTCTCCTTTCGGGTGCAGGCCGTAGAGCGCCACCCCGGGCCTGACGCAGTCGTAGCGGGAGTTCGGATGCCACAGGAGGGCGGCGGAATTAGCGGCGTGGACGGGCAGGCCGCCGAAGGGCTGGTCCGCGAGCACGGCGTCGAAGCGTTCCATCTGGAGGTGGGTCTCTGAAGCGTCCGAGTCGGCCGAGGCGAAATGGGTGTAGACGCCCGCGAGCTGGCCGCCGAGGATCTTACGCGCCTTCCCCACCTCCGAGGGCTCGACGCCCCAGCGGTTCATGCCCGTGTTGACCTTGAGGTGGGCCGCGAGCCCCGGCACCGCGGCGACGCGCTTCGCGCTCTCTACGGAGTGGGCCGTCACCGCGAGGCGGTGCTGCCGGGCGACGAGCAGCCTGTCCGGGGGAAGGTCCGTGAAGACCAGGATCGGCGCCACCACGCCAGCCTCGCGGAGCTCGGCGCCTTCTTCCGCGGTGACGACGGCCAGGGAGGCGGCGCCCGCTTCGAGGGCGGCGCGGGCTACGGGGACGGCGCCGTGGCCGTAGGCGTCGGCCTTGACGACGGCCATCAGGGGGACGGCGGCGCGGCGGCCCAGGGCGCGGACGTTGTGGCGGACGGCGTCGAGGTCAACCTCCGCCCAGGTGCGAGAGGGCGGCGGGCTGCCGTCCAACGCGTTCTCCTACCGGCGGGGGTTGAGGACGTGGAGGGTAAGGATGTCCATGCGGGTGACGACGCCGCGGAGGGCCTCGTTCTCGGTGACGGGCAGGATCTTGACCCTGTTCTCGGCCATGACGGTCGCCGCCTCGGCCAGGGTTGCGTCGGGCCGGATCGTCCTGACTTCCTTTGTCATCACCTGGTCCACCGTGACGCCGGCGCTCTTCATCGCTTCGCGGCGGTACTCGCTCCAGTCGCCGAGCGGGATCACACCTCCCAGGATGTCCAGGAAACCGGGCGACTTGATGTCAGCGTCGCGGAAGATCAGGTCCCCCTCGGTGACGATGCCGACGATCCTGTCACCCTCGACGACCGGCACGCCCGAGATGCCGGACTCGGCGAAGACCTTGATCGCGCCCTCCACAGTCTCCCCCGGCCCGAGCGTGGGCCACTCCTCGTGCGCGATGTCCGATACCTTGAGCTCTCTTATGTCCTGCTGATCCACCCCTGCTCCCCCCATGTTGCCGAACCGCCACGCCGTCATTCTAAACGGCTTCGCGCCCCTGCGGACGCCACTCCCTGCGCACCGGCTCGATGGAGGTCGCCTCGCGCCGCCCCGGGTCGAACTCGACCAGCGCGGCGTTGAAGGCCACGAGCCCGCGGGACTCGACCTGTATGCCCCGCCGCCCGTTCTGGACGAACAGGCCGAGGAAGTCGTCGCGGTCGAACCCGATAACGCTCTCCCGGCAGCCGGTCATGCCTACGTCCGAGGCGTAGGCGGTGCCGCCGGGCAGGATCTCGGCGTCCGCCGTCGCGACGTGGGTGTGTGTCCCGAGCACGGCCTGGGCCCTGCCCGCCAGGTAGTACCCAAGCGCCTGCTTCTCCGCCGTCGCCTCCGCGTGCGAGTCCACCAGCACGAGGTCGACCTCGTCGTCCAGCTCGTCGATGGCCCGGTCCACGGCCTCGAACGCCGAGGTCTTTGTCCGGTCTATAAACACCTTCCCCAGCACGTTCGCGACACCGACCGTCACGCCGTTCACCTTGAACGTTCCCCACCCTCGCCCAGGGTGGCGGCCGTCGAAGTTGGCGGGACGTATCACCCTCTCTTCCTCGTTCAGGAAGCCCACGTGGCCCTCGGCGTCGAAGGCGTGGTTGCCTAAAGTGAGGAAGTCCGCGACCTCCAGCAGGGCGGCGCCGCTCTTCGGGGTGATGCCGCGTCCCGTGGGGGCGGAGTTCTCGGCGTTGGCGACGACGGCGTCGAGGGACAGCTCCTCGCGCAGCTTCGGGACGAGGTCCAGGACGGCGGAGACGCCCGAAGGGCCGACCACGTCCCCGACGAAGAGCAGTCGGAAGGTCAAAAAAGCTCGCCCATCGCCCGCGGCAGGTAGTCCAGGAGGTCCGTAGCGACCAGGCTCTCCGCGGGCCAGCCGGTCTCTTCCAGCCACAGCTCCGCGGCCCTGCCGTGTACCCACGCGCCGACGCGGGCCGCCTCGAAGGGCTCCGCGCCGCGGGAGAGCAGCGCCCCGATCACCCCCGAGAGGACGTCCCCCGTCCCCGCAGTCGCCAGCGCGACGCTACCCGTCGAGTTGACCGCGGCCCTCCCCCTGTCGACGACGAGCGTGTCAGATCCCTTGAGCAGCACGCAGCAGCCGTTGTCGTGGGCGGCTTTCCTCGCCGAGGCGAGCCTGCGGGCCGAGACCTCCTTCGCACCCGAGCCCAGCAGCCGGCCGAGCTCGCCGGCGTGGGGCGTTATGACGGTAGTGGCGTCCCGCCGGGCCAGGACATCCGTGCCGGTGAGGGCCGTAACGGCGTCGGCGTCCAGAAGCACGGGGAGGTCGGTTCCGGCGAGCAGGGCCTCGACCAGGCGGCGTCCCTCGTCGCCGGAGCCGATGCCGGGCCCCACGACCAGGGCCGTCGCCCTCTCGGAGCGGACCAGGATCTCCTCGGCCGCTTCGGCACCCATGCCGCCGGATTCGCCTTCCCGCACACCGTAGACGATGGTCTCGGTGAGCGCGATGTCCACGGCCGGGGCCGCGCCCGCGGAGGTCGCGAGAAAGGTTATGCCGCAACCGGCCCGCTCGGCGCCGCGCACGCTCATCACTGCGGCCCCGGTCATCGCCCTGGAGCCCGCGACGACCATCACGGCGCCCGCAGAGTACTTGTGGGCCGGTTCCTCCGTGCGCGGGACGAGGCCGCGGATGGCGCCCCGGTCCGTCCACGAGAGGGAAGGCTCCACGTCGGCCTCGGGCGGGATGCCAATCTCCACGACGACCGTCTCTCCGGCGTGCTCCCGACCCGGGGAGACCACGCACCCGACCTTCGCCGCGTGGGCGCACACCGTCAGGTCAGCCCGCACCGCCCCGCCGGCAACCTCGCCCGTCGAGCCGTCCACACCGGAGGAGACGTCCACGGCGACCGTCGTCACCCCGGCGTCGTTGAGTTGCTGGATCAGGGCGGCCTCCTTCTCCCGCACCTCCCCGGAGAACCCGGTCCCGAGCAGCGCGTCCACGACAAGGCGGGTTCCGTGGAGCAACTCTGACAGCATCTCCGGGCCGTGAATGCTTACCCCGAGGTTCCTTAAGACCTCCAGGTTGGTCGCCGGGTCGCCGGAGTACTCGTCTTTGGTGGCGACGACGGCGACCTCGACGCCGGCCCTGTAGAGTTCGCGGGCGATGACGAACCCGTCGCCGCCGTTGTTGCCGCCGCCGCAGACGACGAGGGTCTGGAGGAGGTGAGGCGGGTACCGCTCCAGTATCTCTTCTGCCATGGCTACGCCGGCGCGTTCCATGAGGACGCCGCCGGGGATGCCGAGGTCCTGGGCCCCGCCGTCCGCGCGGGACATCTCCTCGGCAGTGTAGAGCTTCACTGCTCCTTACGCACGACGCAGACGGCGACGGCGGAGATCTCGGAGTGGGTTATGGAGAGGTGGAGGTCCTCCTCGCGGATGCCGACCATGTCGGCGAAGCGTTGGATCTTGCGCCCCGTTATGCGGACCGTCGGGGCCTGGCGCGGCTTGCGGACCACCTCGACGCCGTTCCACTGGATCAGGCCGCACCCGAGCGCCTTGGTCACGGCCTCCTTGGCGGCCCACCGCCCGGCGTAGTGACGGTCGAAGAAGCGAAACTTCTCGCAGTAGGCGATCTCGTCTGGCGTGAAGAGGCGCTGACGTATCCTCGGCGTGCGTTCGAGGGCGAACCTCATCCGCTCGACGTCAACCACGTCCACCCCGACACCCGGTACCACGAATCCATCCATAAGCCATATGTTACGCCAGATCCGTCGCCGGTAAAAGGACTATAGTATGAAGGATGAGAGCCACCTCTGATGCGGTCATTATCGGGAACCCGAACTCCGGGCGCGCGGGCGACCGGGATTTCCTGGAACACCACGCGGAAGCCCTGCGCTCCGGCGGCCTGTTGGTAGAGGTTCACAACACCGAGTACCCGAACCACGCGACAGAGCTCGCGGCGGGGGCCGGGGAACGCCTGGTCGTGGCGGCGGGGGGCGACGGCACGGTTAACGAGATCATAAACGGCCTCTCGCCGGAGGCGACGCTCGGCATCCTGCCCCTCGGGACGGCCAACGTGCTGGCCCGGGAGTTGGGGCTGCCGCTGGACGTGGAGGGTGCCTGCCGGCGCATCATGGAGGGAAGCGAGACGCGGGTTGACCTCGGGGTCGCCACGGACGTATCGGGCAACGAGCGGCGCTTCGCCTGCATGGCTGGTGTGGGCTTCGACGCGAAAGTCGTCGGCGAGGTGACGCCGCGCCAGAAGCGCTACCTGAGGGGCCTGGCCTTCCAGGTAACAGCCTTCAGGGTCCTCTTCGGCAACAGGTTCCCGCCTGTCAGGATCTCCGCCGGCGACGACGTCCACGTTGCGAGGTTCGCCATCGTCGCCAACGGCCACTACTACGGCGGAGACTACAAGGTGACCGGGCCGGGCCTCCTCACCAGCGGCGAGCTGGAGACCGTCCTCGTCGAGCGCGTGGGCTCCCTCCTCCGGCCAGACGTCTTCTGGAGCATCATCTTCCGCAGGCCCCTCAACCGCACGATGGAGTCCTTCAAGGCCACGGCGATCCACGCGGACTCCGAGGGCGATCACGTCCCGATCCAGATCGACGGCGAGCTCTGGGGAGAACTGCCGATGACCTTCCACGTCGAGCCGGCAGCGCTGAAGGTGGTTTGCTGAATTAGAGGTATCAGGTTTCAGGTGTTCGTGGGCGTTTGTGAGGGGACTATCGGCGGTCCTGGAGGGCCAGGCGGAGGCCGAGGGAGATCAGGACGCCCCCGGTGAGCCAGCCCAGGCCGCTCGCGACCTCGGGCGGGTCCTCAGCCACGACCCCCGGGTTCCGGAAAAGTAGGCCAGCACGCAGAGGAAGGCAAGGCCGAGCAGCGCGAAGGTCAGGCCCAGGAGCAGCAATTGTGGGGCAGCGCTGCCCGCGTCGGGTCCCACGAATTGCGGCAGGAACGCCAGGAAGAACAGCGCCACCTTGGGGTTGAGGACGTTGGTGGCGAAGGCCTGGACGAGGATGCTCCTGAGCTTCGGGGGCGGGGCGTCGTCGGCATGAATCGCGAAGCCCTCCCTGCTGAGCAACGCACGGACGCCAAGGTAGATCAGGTACGCAGCCCCTACGTACTTGATCACCGAGAAGGCCACGGCAGACTGCGCCAGCAGCGCCGAGAGGCCGACCGCGGCGAAGACCGAGTGAACCACCAGCCCCAGGCTGGCCCCGGCCGCCGACACCAGCGCGGCACCGCGACCCTGGGTCACGCCGCGCGTGAGAACCAGGATGTTGTCCGGCCCCGGCGCCAGGATCACGACCAGCGAGGCCGCGAGGAAAAGGATCAAGTTCCGTCCACCAATATCAGAGTACTCTTCTCTGGCGAGGCCGTTTGCCCCCCTACGGAGAGCATCCGCAGGGGGGCATGGATAAAACCTCTAACCAACGAGCCCGGAAGTCCACGATCCACAGAGTATAAGGTCCTCTGCTGTCCCGCTCTTGTCGAAACAACACGGTTTGTCGCTAGGCGATGAACATCTCCTACTGCGACACGCCGTGGCGGCTTCCGCCGGCCGGTCCTGATGGGACGTACCGACTCGCGCCCTGCGCACCACAACCGGGGTGCCGCAACTACGTGGGAGACGATGGCACCGGGCCCCGGTTCACGGCGAGCCAACTCCCAGAGACGCGGACTCGGCACCGGCGGCGAGCACACCGGCCCCGAACCCGACGGCGAGGAACACGGCCCCGAACACGAACAGGCCCGCCGCTACCAGGCCGAGCACGAGGGCGTCCCTCCTGTAACCCTTCCCCAGTTCTTCCTCGGAGCGGTGGCTGATCAGGAACCCGCTCCTCTCGCCTCCGTCATCCAGCGGCCCGATCCGCCCGTCCTCCCGAACGACCCCGAGCACGTAAACCGGCGCGTCGATGGGCAGCACGCTCTCCACGTGCCGGTAGCCGATGGTGCGCTCGCCCTGGCCCATGTGGACGGTGACGCCACCGATGGTAATGCCAGGCTCCCCGCCCGCGTCCTTCTCGAACCGGTTCATCACCTCGAGGGCGTCCACCTCGGCCCCCTCGCCGCTCACGCCCACCGCCCCAGAAGGGTCCTCCACCGAGAACGGGGCGAACCGTTCGCTCTCGGCCACCACCTCCGTGCGCCTCCGGGTCTTGAGGTCCCCGTCCGCGTCCCGGTCGGTCTCCCGGTACTCCCGGATCACCCGCGAGAGATGGTAGGCGCACCTTTGTCCCGCCATCTCGCTCGTCAGCGGCCCCTCGCAGCGCAGAGTGCCCTTGACCTCGACCGGGGTGCCGGGGAGCAGGGCCGCCACCCCCGCCGCCGGCGTGGTCTCCGTGTCGCGCATGAGCCCGGTCTTGCGCAGTTGCCTGCGCCTGAAGTAGAGAAGCACCTGCCGCCCACCACCCGCTCGCCGTCCGAGGGAGAGGTCGCGGGCTCGCCTTCAGGGACGCTCTTCGTCGAACGGGCGCGTTCGACCTCGTCGGGGTTCCGCCTGACAAGAGAGAACGCCGCGGACGTGGCGGCGATCTGCTGGCGGCTGGCGGGGCTGCCCCTGGCGCTGGAGCTGGCGGCCGCGAAGACGAAGTTCCTCGACCCCGCGACCCTGCTCTCGCGCCTGGACCGGGCGCTCTCGACCGCCTGGGGGCGTGACCTGCCCGAGAGGCAGCGGACGATGAGGGCAACGCTGGATTGGAGCCACGGGCTGCTCTCCGAGCCGGAGAGACGGCTACTCGGGCGCCTCTCCGTGTTCGTCGGGTGCTTCTCGCTCCCGGCGGCCGAGGCTGTGGGGGCGGAGCCGGGCGCCGCGGGGGGCGTCGATGCCGAGGGGGTGATAGACCACCTCGGGGCCCTGGTGGAGCAGTCGCTGGTGACAGTCTACCCGAACGGTGGCGGGACCCGTTACGGGATGCTCGAGCCGGTCAGGCAGTACGCCCGCGAGAAGCTGGAGGAGGGCGGAGAAGACGGGGAGGCGCGCCGGCGGCACGCCGCCCACTACCTCGCCCTGGCCGAGCGGGCGGCCACGGAGCTCTGGGGACCCCGGCAGGGAGCATGGCTGGAGAACCTGGAGCGCGAGAACGGCAACCTGCGCGCCGCCATAGCCTGGGCGCTCGACGCGAACGGGGCCGAGATTGCCGGGCGCCTGTGCTGGGCGCTGTGGCTGTTTTGGTGGGCCCGCGGGCACCACCGGGAGGGACGCCGGTGGTCCGAGGCAGCCCTCGCGCGGGCGCTCCCCCCCGCCTGGCGCGCCAGGGTCTTGCCCGTCGCCGCGGCGATGTCCTACGCTGGCAACGACGGAGATCTGGCCGAGAAGCGCTGGCGCGAGGGCCTGTCCGTCTCCCTCCGGGAAGGCGACGCGCTCGCCGAGGGCTACTCGAAGGCGGGCCTGGGGCTCGCCGAGATGGCCGGTGGGGATTACGAATCAGCCGCCACGCGATTCGGGGAGGCCCTGCCGCTCGTCGAGGACTGCGGAGACCCCCTGGTCTCCCTGGTGCGCGTCTGGCTCGGGACGACCTCGCTCATGCGCGGCGACCCCGCGCGGGCCGAGCGGGAGATCGGGGAGGGCCTGAGCTCCGCCAGGACCCGGGGGGACACGCTCTGCACCTACGTGGCCCTCTACAACCTGGCCCAGTTGGCGATCGCCCGGGGCGACCTCGGGCTCGCGGCCGGCCTCCTCGAGGAAGTCGTGAGGCTCTCCAGGCACACCAAAGACAGGGCGAACCTCGCGCACTTTCTGGATGCGCTCTCGGCGGTCGCCGCGCTGCGCGGAGAGGCGGAGCGCTCGGCGGTCTTGATCGGCGCGTCCGAGGAGTCCCTCCGGGAGGTGGGCGCACCCGTCTACAACTTCTACGCCCCAGATCCCACCCTGAAGGAACGGACCTCGGCAGAGGCCCGCGCCGCCCTGGGCGACGCGGCGTTCGAGCAGTTGCGCGAGCACGGACGGGCCATGACCTTCGAGGAGGCGGTAGGGCTGGGAGCGGGCACCGGCGGAGACGGCGGCCCGTAGAGCAGAAGGCCGCGCGGACCCGCAGAGGCCCCTGTCCACGAACAATAAAGTCTTTTACTCTGACGAGCTCAAAATGCTTTATCTACGTTGCTATCAAAATCTTGGGGTAAAAGAAAGTTGTTTACTGGCGCATCCGAAACTTGCTCGCTCTGCACAAAATAAAGTCGATTACTGTGTCTAACTGGAGGAACGCGGTAATCGACTCTATCCATCGTAGCGCCTAATTAGTCCCTGCCTTGCCGAGCCAGGCCTGTCCAAGCCACGCCTTGCCGTGCGCGGCCAGCTCACCCTTCGGATTCCGAGAAGTCCAGCCGCCTCAAGTTGACCTCCAGGCGCCTGAGGCCTTCCCTCACGCGCTCGTTCTCCAGGTCGAAGAGGCCATTCTCGGCCAGGAGGTTGAGCTGGCCCACGTAGAAGGTCTGATCCTGGCCACCGAGCTTGGCGTTCGCCTCGATCTGCATCGGCGTCAGGTCCCTGCCTTTCATGTGATCGATGGTCCGCTTGAGCGGGATCGCGCCGTCCGGGTGGTCAGCTCGGTGCCGGTCCGGCGGGCGGTGAGGTCCCCTACGTAGGAGGGCCTCACCGACAGCGCGGCGGCCAACCGGCCAGGATCGACCGAGAGCCACTGCGCGATCGCGGCGCACCGGACCTGATCGTAGGGGGCGAGCCTCGAGCCGTGGGCGGAGTTTAGGCGCACGGCGTCCTCGAAGAGCTCGCCCTCGCCCATGTAGTCCTTCTCTATCGCCTCGACCAGAGCCTCCCGTCCGTGGATCCTCCTGTGGGCCTCGACGCGGTGGAAGCCGTCCACTGACGGCGAAGTTACTACCGGCGAGATCTGGAGCGGGAACCGCGTTCACGTTCCGGCGGGTAAATCGTTGTTGCTCCCGACATCGTGGGGGTTCCCTTCATCGGCTTCACATCCAAAAGTCTGTTTTGTCTGCCGACTCGGGTCAACACCAGGGCGCTGTTGGGTCGGTACGCCGGGCGCGGTTCTTCCGTATAGTTGCGGTGTCGACAGGCGATCTTGGTATCGGAGAGGAGCGGTGGGCGCGAATGGGAGGCAGAACGGGCGGGTGCGTGATCCCCAACCCAACATGGGTCGGGTGCGGAGGCGAGCCCGAGGGGCGGCACTGGAGCATACCCCCCGCCCGCCTTCTTTGGCGGGGCAGGTCCGAGGGGCACGCTCTCTCGCGTGAACCACGTCGCGATAAGGGCAGATGACGTGGGGCCGCAGGCGAAAGAGTGACCATAGATACCGGACAATATCCTGCTCTCGGGAGGCGCGTCGGACCGTGACGATCATGCGGCGGAGCAGCGTCCGGGGAGGTTCGTCCGGCGGGAAGTTGGGTTCCTTGTGGGGGAGGTTGAACGCCAGCTTTTGGTTTGTGCCGGCCCTGCTAACCGCGGGCGCAGTGCCCCTGTTTTTCCTCACCCAGTACCTGGACCAGCTCACGCAGACGTACCTGGCTACGCTTCCGGTGGTGTTTTCGGGCGGGGCGACCGCCGCCCGCGCGGTGGTCGCGACCATCGCGGGGAGCCTCATAACGGTCGTGGCGACCGTCTTCTCGCTCACCGTGGTCGTCCTTCAGCTTGCTTCCTCCAGCTACACGCCACGCATCATGCGGAACTTCACCTCCGACCGCGGGGTGCAGGCGGTACTGGGGACCTACATCGCGACCTTCCTGTACTCGCTGCTGGTCTTGAGGATAATCCGCGCGCCCGAGAGCGAGGGCGCGCCGTTCAACCCCGTGATCTCGACGACCACGGCGGTGGTCCTGACGCTCGTCTGCGTGGCGCTCCTGATCTACTTTATAGGCCATATCGTGAACATCATCCAGTCCTCGAAGATCGTCGGAAACATCCACGCGGACACGCTGAAGATAGTCGCCCGGCTCGACGACCTGGTCGACGCGCCCGCGAAGGACCCGGACGAGCCCGGCGCCCGTTCCGAGCTCGCCGGCCTGCTCGCCGGCGAGCCTCTCACGGTGCTGGCGAGGGAGAGCGGCTACGTGCAGTACGTGGGCGTCGCGGGGCTCGTGGAGGCTGCGACCGGCGGGGCCCAGGGCGGGAAGACGACCGTCGTCGAGATCCCGTTCGGCCCCGGCAGGTTCGTCGCCGCCGGGCTCCCGGTGGTCCGGGTCTGGCCCGCCCGGCAGGCGAACCGGCGGGACGAGGATAGGATGCGCGGCGCCTTAGTCTTGGATAGGGAGCGTTCTTTTCAGCAGGACTTCGCCTTCGGCCTCCGGCAGCTCTCGGACATCGCCCTCAGGGGCCTCTCGCCCAGCGTCAACGACCCCACGACCGCCATGCAGGCGATGGACCGGATAGAGGCCATCTTTATCGCCCTCGGAGAGAAGGCGATGCCCCCGCGGGTGCGGGAGGAGGAGGCGAACGGGGCAAGCGTCCTGGTGAAGATCGGGTACTACGGCTTCGACGACGTGGTGGGGTTGGCCTTCGACCAGATCCGGCGGGCCTCCTTCACCAGCGGCCAGGTCGCCGTCCTGGAGCGGCTGCTGGAGGTGCTTGGAAGGGCCATCCGGGCGAACGGACTCCCGGAGCGTCGCCGCTCCCTCTGGGCCCGCGCCTACTCCGTCGCCCGCCTCGCCCCCGAACAGGTTTCCGACCCCGAGGACGCGGTGAACCTTATCCTCAAGGCCGTCGGGCTTGGGGGCTACCTTGCAGAGACGGGGCAAGCCTCGCTCGTGAAAGGAGATCTGAAGAACCTGGTCGAAGCCGCGGAGGTTCTCCGCGGTGGAGAGCGGGTACGGGTGGCGGTCGGCGGGGCGTCGACGAACGTGAGAGACCGCTGACGGGTCGGCATCCGGGACTACCGGCACGTCTTGCAAAGGAACCTTTACCGACGCTTAACCGACCTTTAAGGGATCCACGCCTTCCCGATTAGGTTCGGTCAAGAAGTTCGTAGACGCTTACCGCAACTATCGAAAGGTAGCAGCGTAGCAGAGAGGCAGACCGGTCGGATATAGGAACAGGAAGGTTCGGATGGATCTGCTGCGCATCATTCTCGCGATACTCCTCCCGCCCCTGGGGGTGTTTTTGCAGGTGGGGATCGGCAAGCACTTCTGGATCAACATCGTACTGACGATCCTCGGCTTCGTTCCGGGCATAATCCACGCGGTGTGGGTCATCGCCAAATACTAATTGAGCGTCTCCACGCTGACAGTGAACCTCCGCCGTGCCCGGTAGACGCAGCGCACGCCACCGCTGGCGACTTCGCAAGATCTTAACGGGCCCTTGACGATGCCTTAACGGGCGGCGGTGCCCGCCGGTTCGTCGGGTGTTAGGGTCACTAATCATGCTGACGACCAGACCAGAGCGCCTTCGTGGCCATACGTCGGAGGCCGAATGACGAGAGGGAGCCTGACCGACCGCGGACTCCTGCAGGCCGTACTGGTCGCCTTCGCGCTGCTGGCGGCCTGGCGCTTCGTGGCGGCGGTGGCCACGGTCGCGCTCCTGCTCGCGACGGCCCTTCTCCTGACGGTGGCCCTCTCGGCGCCGGTCGAGGCGCTCCACCGCAATAAGGTACCCAGGCCCGCCGCCGTGGCGGCCATAGTTCTGGCCGTTGTTGCCGTTCTGGGGGTCGTCGGCTACCTGCTGTTGCCGATCCTCGTCCAAGAGGTCGCGCTACTTGCGTCCTCGTTGCCGGACGCGCTCCAGCAGCTCGTCG
>Ga0136627_1000380_pt1 | contig 16410 bp, 15 predicted proteins | sample AntDrymUQ4892206_2_FD_104652 | JGI IMG/M metagenome (GOLD analysis project Ga0136627, IMG submission 104652) | Polar desert sand microbial communities from Dry Valleys, Antarctica - metaG UQ489 (22.06) | ecosystem: Environmental > Terrestrial > Soil > Desert | place: Antarctica: Dry Valley... | reverse complement strand
CGGGTTGGCCCGCGTCGCTCATTGGGTGCGCTGGGGGCCGGCGTTCCCGCCCGCGTATCTGACCGCGACGCTCGCCGCGCTCGTGAGGCGCAAGAACTTCTACAGAGACAACCACTTCGAAATCGAGGCGAGGCGACTCGCAGGCCCCTGACCGTCCGTCCGACCCGCCGCCCCGGGGCACCCCGCATCCGCACCTCGCACGCGCTCCGGCCCGGTCGGTGCTGCCAAACGGCTGCAGTGCGCCCCAAACGCAGCACCGACCCCCGCTGCGCGCCCGGAGCTCGACCCGGTGTGCACGGCGCATCCGCTCCAGACCGGTCGGTGATGCCAAATGGTCGCTGGGCGCCCCAAACGCAGCACCGACCCCCGTCCTGTGACGCGCGTCACAGACGAGACGAGATCCCGGGGTCATCATCGGGACGTGTCGACCCGAACTGAGCGTTTGGCCTACATCACCCGCAAGCAGTACGGGCTCGCATCGACCGGACAGCTTTTAGGCATCGGCTTCACGCGCAGCGCGATTAGAAATGCGCACAGAAAAGGTGAACTCGTCCCCAGCCTGACGAAGGTGTGGCGAGTGGCGGCGGCGCCTCGGTGCTGGGAGCAAAGACCGATGGGCGCAGTGCTGTCGTGTGGCCCGGTCACGGTTGCATCCCACCTGACCGGCGCGCATCTCCACGAGATGCTGCCGCGCCGGACGGGAGCCATCGAGGTAACCACGGACCGCTGCCCCAAGCGCCGCTCCGGCATCATCATTCATCGCGCTGCGCTGGAGCCGGTCGAGATCGTCATCATTCAAGGCATTCCGTGCACCAGCGTTGCGCGCACGCTGATCGATCTGTGCGCGACACAGCCGGAGATGCTGTGCGAAATTGCCCAGACGCCGCTCTAAGAATGCGACGCAAGAGTCTCGAGCACCTGCGCGCCTACGTCGAGACCGCGCAAAGCCGATCGCTGCCGGGACGAGCGGTGCTGCGCGCGTTGCTCGAGCAACGCGGGGACGATGAAGCGCTGTCCGAGAGCGAAGCCGAGAGCATCTTCGCTAGGGCGTTGCGCAAGGGCAAGCTGCCTATCGGTCAGCGCCAGGCCGAGCGGCCCGGCGTCCGCAACGGACGGGTCGACTTCTTCTACCCGGAGCAGAATCTCGTGATCGAGATCGACGGCCGCAAGTTCCACTCGGGGAGGCGCGAGGTGAAACGCGACAAGCGCTACGACAACGGGCTCAACATCGGCGGCAAGCGAGTCTTGAGACTGACCCACGACGATCTCGTCCACGACGAGGACTACACGCTCGATGTCGTCGCCAAGGCGCTGGGAACCAGCGCCTGTGGTGATCGGCCCTGAGTGCGAGGGCGGCGTTTGGGGCGCCCAGCAGCCGTTGGCATCACTCACCGGGTCTGGGAGCCGGCGAGGGTGCGGGTGGGGTCGGCGTGCGAGGGCCGCCCCCCGCCAACTCCGGCAACGGAGGTGAGTGCGGCGTGTGGGGCGCCCAGCAGCCGTTTGGCATCACCGACCGGTCTGGAGCGGTCCGACCCGGTCGAGCTTCGGCGAGCGAGGGTTCGGGGCTCGAGCGGCCGCCGCTTAGCTTGCGCCTGAGTCGAAGGGCGGCACGCCGACGTTCTCCGGGCCCTTGCCCTGGAACTCGGCCCTGAAGGCGTCGAAGTCGGCCTCCGAGAAACCCTCGCAGCGCTGCAGGGCGGTCCAGGCGGTCAGAATGATCTCGTTCGTGCCGCTGAGGTTCTCGTTCGGGACGACCAGGACCGAGATCGCGTCGTCCCGGAGGAGTCCCTGGAGCGACGTGACCGTTTCCTCCGGAGCGTCGGGGGCGAAATGGATCACGATCTGGCCGTGCTCGAGGTTGTGGACGAGTTGCTCCGCCGGTGGAGCAGTCGAGAAGAAACCTGGGTCGGCCGGCCTCGCATAGTGGGGGCCGGACGTGGGTGGATCGGAGTTGTAGTCCTCGACCTCGGTGCCCTCGGCGACATGCTCGTTTCCGGCGTCTTCGAAGTTCTCGATGGATCCGCAGACGGCGGCGGTGGGGGATGGTTGCGAGTCGCCCTCGTCCGTGTTGATCGTGGCGCTGGTCGAGCCGTCGCAGCCGGCGAGCAAGACAAGCATAAGGAGCCCGAGGGAGGTCTTCACGCGTGCGTTTCTAACAGACCCACAAGGTATCTAAATGCGGCGCGACGAATCTTGCCTAAATAGGCAGAGGCCTTGTCCAGGGCATCTTGTGGAGACGAGGGGCACGAGGGACTCGCCGGGACGAGGGGCACGGCAGAGGTCTTGTCCTGAACCGGGAACACACGGCACGAGCTACCCAGGACCGAGAGATATACGAACGCACGGGGCGCGAATGCTTCAGGGGGCGGATATGAAGTCGATGATGCGCCTTACGCTTGCGGTGGCGCTGCTGACGACGCTGCTCGCGCCCGCAGGGGCGAGCGCGGCCCCGGCTGGGCCCGCCATCGAGAACGACATCATCGTCGAGTCCAAAGACGGCACGGCCGATCGTCGCGACCTTGATGCTTCCCGCGGGGGCGAAGAAAGGTCCGGCCCCCCGTCGTGCTGCAGACCCACGGGTTGGGGAGGGACCCGAGCGGAAACTCCGAGCGGCATCCTCGCTCGGGTGGATTGGCGGCTCCAACGCCGCCGGCGTGCAGCTCAACACCGCGGCGGTCGACAAACGCATCGACGCGCTCGTGCCCGAGATCTCGTGGGGCAACCTCGTGCGCGACCTCCTTCCCGGCGGCGTGCTCAAGCAGACGTGGGACCTCATCCTCTACGGCGGCGGGGAGCGACCGTGGCGACGCTCGGCATCTGGTCTCCCGCCGGCCCCCAGACCCCCCCTTCCCGCTGCCTAAGACCAAGATGAAGCCCGGACGGCGGGTGACCGACGTGTCGCTCGTGGGCCCCCGGGGCCACGGGTGGAGACGACATCGCGGCCGGGGCCCTGCCCCCGAGACCGAGCTAGGGATCACCGCCCACCGCGCGGTGATGGGCAAGAGCAAGCGCCCGCGCGCCATACTCGGCAACCCGCGCGTGGCGATGAAAGGGCGGACTCTCGGGCTCGCGGCCCACGCATTCTTCGAGTTGATCGACGTCGCACCCGATGGCACGAGGGTGACGGTCGACGACCAGACGATGCCGCGCTCGCTCGAAGGGGGCGAGTTCAAGTCGAGCTTCGACCTTCACGGAGTGAGCTGGTTGCTAAAGCCGGGCCACAAGCTCGAGCTCGAGATCACGACCGGGTCGACGCAGTACTCGATCCCAAGGACGGGCCCCTACCCGGTCACCTTCGACAACGCGAGGGTGAAACTTCCGCTTACCCCCTGGCCGGCCCACCGCCACCGAGGCGCCCCCTGACGAAGCCCAGAACCACTAGGACTGTCTAAGGTCGACGGCGAGGGCGCGGGTCGCGGCTTGAAGCAGAGCCGGCGCCACCGGAAAGACGGTGTCCGGCCGGCCCCCGGCGGCCCAGACCTCGTCGAAGTCCAACAAGTCGGCGTCCATGAGCGCCGGGATCTCGTGCGCGTGCCCGAACGGAGGCGTGGCGCCGATCGAGAAGCCCGTGACTGCCCTGGCCTCGTCCGCGCCGGCCTTCTCGAGACGGTCGACTCCCGCCGCAGCGGCCCCCTTGACGAGGTCGACTTGGTTGGCCCCAGAGACGAGCAGGAGCAACGGGCGTCCTTGTGCCTGGAAGATGAGCGACTTGACGATCTGTCCGACCTCGCAGCCGACGGCGCGCGCCGCGTCGGCCGCAGTCCGGGTTTCGGCGGGGAACGTGACCGGCCTGACCTCGATGTTCCTCGAGCGTCCGGCCTCGATCACGCGCAGCACCTTGGGATCGGTGGGTGTGATCTCGCTCGCGGTGGACATGACCACAAGATAAGCGAGCCTTCAGTGCTGTAACTGGGGAGCCGGAACGAAAGAACGGCCCCCTTGAGCAGGTGGGCCGTTCTTGTCTGTCCGCCCGGCGCGGTCGCGGGTCCAGGCCGGGCGTAAGAGCAGCGCTTTGGGGGCTGCCTCGGTTCTGGTTACTGGCATAAGGTGCCTACCCTCGCCGATTCGGGTCAAAACAGACAACTTTCAGAATATTTTGCAACCGTAAGGAACTAGGAGGCAGACAGCGTGAACCTCAGCGACAAGGTGTGCGTGGTCACCGGCGCATCGAGTGGGATCGGTCGCCGCACGGCCCTCGATCTCGCCGGACGGGGGGCGCGCCTCTGCGTGGTTGCGCGCAGACGGGAGCGGCTCGAGCAGTTGCTTGCCGAGATGGGCGGCCCGGACGGCGGGCATTCGCTGTTCGTCTGCGACGTGAGCGACCGAGACCAGGTGCGGAGCCTCGCCGCGCGCGTGGACGCCACCTATAAGCGCTGCGATGTGCTCGTCAACAACGCGGGATTTTCAGCCGACGGAACCTTCGAGGGCCCGGATGACGTCGCCCGCTTCCAAGAGGTCGTGGCCGTCAACTTCTACGGAACCGTGTACTGCTCGGCCGAGTTGCTGCCGCTGTTGCTTCGCTCGCGCCCGGCCGGCATCGTCAACGTGGGCTCGGTCGCCGGACGCTTCGGCCTCGGAGGCAACTCGTCTTACTGCGCGAGCAAGTCCGCAGTCGCTGGGTTCTCCGAGTCGCTTCATCTCGATCTCGCGGGTCGTGGGGTGTGCGTGAGTCTCATCGAGCCAGGCTTCATCCCAACCGAGGGCTGGCCGCAGACGGATTTCGTAGCTCATCCGATCATGAAGCACGCGCTCGGGACGGTCGAGGATGTCTCGGCCGCGATCATCGATGCAATCACCAAGCGGAAGATGCAGCGCGTGGTCCCGCGCTGGTATCACCTTCTACAGCTCCCGCGCGTGATGACCCCGCCGCTGTATCGCTGGGCCGCTGGGAAGATGGCGGGTGCCCGAAGTAGCCGGCGCGTCGCGACCGCACGAGAGGAGAGCCCGAGATGAGGGCGTTCGTCACCGGTGGAACGGGGTTCATCGACCGCCACCTCGTGAGCCGCCTGCGCGCCCGCTCGCGCCGCTGATCTCGAGAGCAATGGGACTGCCGTCAAACTTACGCGAGCTCGTCACGGCGTCGGACGGCTTCACCTACTGGGCGCGCGACAAGGCGAGACGGGAACTCGGCTACGCGCCGTCGGAGTACGCACAACAAGGTACGCGCGTGGCAATCCCTGGGGGATAAGAGCGACAATGTTTACGTTGGTGTCTTTTCGATCCACACGGAGGCGCGGTCACGTTCGTGTCCGAGTGCGTAACGACGATGTATAGCGGTGGCGGAGGGATAGGCGGCGCGCAGCAAAGCTTCATCTGAGATCTGGTGGAAGTTGTAGGCGTAGCCCTGCTCGGTGACGTCGACGAGCGCGTAGCCGAAGGGATAGTCCCTGGGGATCGCCACCTCGGTGACGGGCACTCGTCCGAAGCGCCCCGAGAACTTGTTGCGATGCGTGTGGCCGGCGAAGATGCCCCAGACGTTGCCCGAGTCGCTCAGTGCGTGCAGGCGACCGGAGTCCGCGTCCCGCAGGCCGAACACGATCGGTGGAAAGCTCGTGAACGGCTGGGTCGGATGGTGCAAGAAGACGAATGCGGGCGGCGCGCCGGGGGCGGCGACCTCGGCAATGATGTCGTGCTGCGGGGTCGTGAGCGCTCCCCGCACGATCGCGCCGCCGTTGCCGCTCAGGAACTGACCGGTTACGAGACTGTAGGGCGCGAACGGCGACGCGACCTCCTCGGCCGTATCAAGAAGGGCGAAACGGTGGCCGTGGTGCTCGAGCAGGAGGCCGTCCGCGCTGCGCCCGAAGTGCTCGGCGAAGAGCGCGCGCCCGGCGAGAGTCTCGTCGTCGGTTGAGTACATGTCGTGATTGCCGACGATGACCTCCCAGGGCATCGTCAGTTCATCCATGACCCTCCTTGCGAGCGCGAACTCGCCGGGGTTGCCGTGGTCGGTGATGTCTCCGAGCTGGATGGTGAGCTCGGCCCCCGAGTTGTTGATGTCGTTGATGGCGGCTCGGACCATGGTCTCGCCGGCGGGGGAGCCGATGTGCATGTCGCCGAGGATGGCGAAGCGCCAGAGAACCTCCCCCGGCGCTTCGGCCGACGGCGTCCTCACCGGTTCGAACGGCGGCGGCGCGGGCGGGGCCGGCTCGGTCAAGAAGCGTTTGTCGTCTTCGTGCAGCTCCTTTAGGCGCACGGCTCCCTCGCTCAGCAGGTCACTCGCGTGCGCCGCGACCCAGTCCCCGAGCCGGGCGACGAACCAGTCGGCCAGGGGAGCGGCGCCGGCTCCCTCACCGACGACGCCGGTGATCCACGCCGCGTGACCATCGGCCACGGAGGGGTCCGTTCGGACGCCTCTGTCCGCCAGCTCCACCTCGAAGATGCCGGCGGCCTCGGTGGCGTTGAGCGCCGGCCGCTCGAACCGGGTGTCGTGTGCGGCCCAGCGCTTGTAGACCAGCGCCCGGGCCGTCTCGATGACCCAGCCGGACCGCATGAGGTCGGATACCACGTCCTGGATCGGGTCTTTGCTCATGAGCGGAGAATAAGACGGGCGGGATGCTCAGCGCGCAGGCTTACAATCTCGGGCGTGTCCGCGACCGAGCGCGCGAAGGGCCGCACCGACTGGGATCGTTACTTCCTCAATCTGGCGAGGGAGACGGCGACGCGCTCGAACTGCGTGCGCCGCCAGCACGGCGCGGTGATCGTCAAGAAGCGGCGCATCCGCTCGACCGGGTACAACGGCCCGCCGTCGGGTCATCCCCATTGCAGCGAGGGGGCTTGTCCGCGCGCTCAGTCGGAGACGCCGAGCGGCTGGGGGCACGACAACTGCATCGCGATCCATGCCGAGGCGAATGCGATTCTGTACTCCTCGCCCGAAGAGCGCGACGGCGCCACGATCTATATCACCGGCGTCCCCTGCTTTGGCTGCGCGAAGTTCATCGCGAACTCGGGGATCCAGGAGGTCGTCGCCGAGGGCGAGACCTACAGCGAGTGGGACAACGTGAGGGACTTCCTGCTGAACTCGAACGTGCGGGTCAGGTTGCTCTGACCGGCTTGATCCCCTCGATGAGGGTTGCGAAACGCCGGCCCCGGACGGAGCGCAGAGCCAGTCCCACACCGGTAAGGGCTTCAATCAGCTCTCGGCGCGACCTCAGCACCGTTGGGAGGCGTCGCCCCACGCCGGCCGGAAGCAGCGCGGCGACCGGCATCGTGATGACCGACGTGTAGAGGGTCGCTCCGGGGGCCAGGACACGCGCCAGCTCGCTCAGCGTTTGCTCGAGACCGGGGATCACCTGCAGCCCGTTCGTGCACAGGATCGCTCCGAAGCTTCCGTCGGCAAAGGGAAGGTGGTGCGCGTCCGACCGTACCGCGACGAGGTTGCTCAGGCCGGCCGCAAGTCCCTCGCGACGCGCGCGCGCGACCATGCCCGCTGCGATGTCCGCGCCGACCATGAGACCTTGGTGCTGAGCGGCTGCGGCGAGGGTGAAGAATGCGGTTCCGATGGGCATGTCGAGAATCGGCCTTCCCTTTGCCGTCTCGACCGCGCGCCGACCATGCTCGAGCACGAGTTCGTTGAGGTCCCCGCCCAGAAGCGGGAACGAGCCTCGCACCACGAGAGGCTCGTAGATGCGGTCGGCCGACCACGAGTAGACGTTGCCGATGGCGCGTTTCAGCGATTCGCGCGGCCGGCTCACCGCCGGTTCCAGCCGGCCGCTTCAACGAGCGCTTCATACGTGCACTCCGACGGGTCCTTGTCCGCGCGCAGGCCCTTGAACGAGGGCGCGCGCAGACGAAGACCGGTGGTCAGCTCCCTGAACTCAACCGCTGCGACCAGCGCGGGCTCGCACCACCTCGCATGTCGCAACGCCTTTCCGAAGCGGCTGGGAGGAAGCCCAGTCGGGTCCTCGACGAACGGGCATTGTTCGCTCTCGTGCGCCTTCAGTTGCGGGAGCAACTCAGCGAGCGTGCGGTCTGAAAAGCCGGTGCCCACCGCTCCGATGAAACGCAACCCGTCGTCGTCGTAGATGCCGGCGAGCAGCGCGCCGAAGGACGAGGACCTGGCCCCCTCACCCGGCGACCACCCGCCGACAACGACGTCGACGTCTGAGGTGACCTTGATCTTGAGCCACTCTTTGCTGCGCTTACCCACCCGGTAGGGCGACCCGAGCTTCTTGGCCACGATGCCCTCGAGGTTCTGGGCGCGCGCTGCGTCGGACAGAGCGATGCCCTCGCCGGTGACGGCCTGCGAGATCTGCACCTTCGCGTTGGGCACGACGAGCTCCTCGAGGACCTCTCGTCGTCTTTCGAGGGGCTCCGTGACGAGTGAACGACCGTCGAGATAGAGGACGTCGAAGGCGATGTACGACACCGGAATCGATTTCATTGCGAGCCCGATCTGCTGTTCGTTCTGCAGATTTATGCGGCTCTGCAGCTTCTCGAAGCTCGGCCGACCCTTCTCGAAGGCGACGACCTCACCGTCGACGATGGCGTCGAGCGCGACGAGCTGCTCGTGCAGCTTGTGTAGCTCGGGGTACTGCACGGTCATGTTCTTGCCACTGCGCGACACGAGCATCGTCTCTCGCTCGCACACCGCAAGCGCGCGCACGCCGTCCCACTTCGGCTCGAACAACCAGTCGTCGTCGTCGAACGCCTCGCGCTCGAGCGTCGCCATCATCGGTACGAGATCGGGCGGATCGTCGCGCGCCGGCGCGTAGCTCTCGCGGAAGAACACGAGCCATTCGTTCTTCTTCTGTCCGCCGGCGGCGGCGTTCTTGTCGGGCAGGATCATGTGCCACTCGCCGTCGAGCCGGTTGCCGCGCAATCGGAAAGTGAGCTTGCCCGGCTCCTGCTCGAGGAGCTCGTACGTCCCCGAGTCGAAGATCCGGACCTCGCCCGCGCCGTAGTTCCCCTCGGGGATCGTTCCCGAGAAGCCGCCGTAGTCGAAAGGATGATCCTCGACGTGCACGGCCAAATGCGGCTTGCCCTTGGCGAGCGGAAGATTCTTGGGGACGGCCCACGAGGCGAGCAGGGGCGTGGCCCCGTTGAGCATCTCGAGTCGCAGATCGAAGTGCAGGCGCGTGGCGTGGTGCTGGTGGATCATGAAGGAGCCACCCGGTCGCGCCGCCGTGACGTCGATGTTGCCGGTCGTGCTCGCGCCTGGCTCGGGCGTAGCGTCGAAGGAACGCTTGTCCGCGTAGTCGCGCTCCTCCTCGGACATCGCGCTTAGCCTCGGGTCTCTGCGGTGAGCCACTGCGCCAGCCCGACGCCGCCGTAGAGGTCTGTTGTGGGAATGCCCTCGTGCTTCGAGAAGGCGAAGACGTCGCGTTCGCGCGACTCGCGCCTTAGCAGCTCGAGCCATCCGGCCCTGGCTTCGGGCGAGTAACGCTCGGTCCTCAGCCGCACGTACGCGAGGGGGCCGGGTGGCAGCGACTCGGGCACGTCCCCGTCCGTGTTGGAGATGCAGACCGTGCCTCCGGCGGCGGCGATCGTCTCGGCGACCCCGTCCGCGGCCCACGACTCGTGGCGGAACTCGAGCACCGGGCGCGTCTCCTCGGGGAGAGCGTCGAGCAGCGCTACGAGCGCGTCGTCATCCCTTTGCCGGTGCGGCGGGAACTGGAATAACACCGCGCCGAGCCGGGGGCCGAGCCCGCCGACCGATTTTACGAAGTCGTTCAAGAACTTCAGCCGGCCCTCGTCCGGGGCGATCGATCTCGAGTGCGTGAGGCCGCGGTGCGCCTTGGTCGTGAAGCGGAACGACTCCGGCGTGTTGGCCGACCATTTCTCGAAGGTCGCCGGCGACTGCATCCGGTAGAAGGTCGCGTTGATCTCACACGCGCTCAGAGCGGACGAATAGTGCTCGAGCCACAGCCTCTGAGGCAGATCGGCCGGATAGAAGTCCGGTTTCCACTCCCTGTAAGACCATCCCGAGGTCCCGACGAAGAGCTGTCCCATGACGCCGAGCCTACGAGGTCTAGAGGCGGCGAAGCCGCGCCCGCCTCATTGTGGGTGGTGGTACGCGCCCAGCGCGCACCACGACCGAGAATCACTGACCGGAGCCTCGACCGCTAGGGCCCCCGACTACGCGCGCGTCGACCCAAACCAGGCGATGATCCGAGCTCGGGAACGGGAAGGTCCCGGTGAGGCGGAAGAGCGGATCGTCTGTGGTCGGCCAGAACACCTCGGCGTCGAGCAGCTTCAAGGTCTTGGACGGAAGCACGTAGTCGACCCGCAGGTTTCCCGGCGCGCCGTCGGCGAAGTCGGCCGTGTCGAAGGCGGGATCGCCCTCGTGGGTCTCGTTGGCTCCGCCCTGGAGCTCGGCGGCCTCGACGCCTCCCTCGCTCGACGGGGTCAGCTTGGTGTTGACCCTCGGGTGCTCGAGCAGAAGCTGGGCCGAGCCCTCGATGCTGTCGCCGTCGAACGGGTCCGAGTTCTGATCGCCCGCGATGACGAAGCGCGCGCTCGGGTGCAGACCGCCGCGGCCCCCGTCGTCGTCGTAGATGTAGCGGCTGCGATGCCCCGGCGAGATGTAATCGGCCCAGAAGCGGATCTCGTCGTGATTGCGACGACCGTTGCGGTCCTCGGGTCCGTCGAACACCGGCGGGGTCGGGTGACTGACGAGGAAGTGAACCTGGGAGCGCCCCACCTTAACGGGCACGTCCCAGTGGCTCTTGGACGACAGCCGCACGACCTCGAGCTCCTCGTCCGAGTACCAGTCGTCCGGCTCGGGTGTGTCGAGGTCGTCGGGCAGCAGCGCGCCGGGCATGTCCGCCCACAAGAAGTTTTGGAAGGTGCGGACCTGCTTCTCGGCGATGGGGTGACGGCTCAGCACCAGCATGCCGAACTGACCCTCGAAGAAGCCGAAGCCGAAGGCGTCGTCGGGCCCACCCACGCTGCCGTCGTTGTTGAGGTCGAAGCCCGACTGGATTCCGGTGTTGCTGGGGGCCAAAAAGGAGTGTCTGTAGGTGATCGGCCGCGCTCCGTTGTGTCCGACCGAAAGGTAGTTGTCCTGGAACAGCTCGGCGGCCTCTCCGTTCTCGTCGTAGTCGAACTCGTTGATCAACAAGACGTCGGGTCGCGTGCGCTGGATGATCTCGGCCACGGCCTGCGCCTGCGCGTTGTCCGGCGTCGAGAGGTCCTCGACAAGCCGTCCCTCCGAGCTGCGGTTAAGCGATGCGTTGAAGGTGGCGAAGCGAACCGTGTCGCCGGCCTTCGCCTTGTGGTGGTGGTGATCGTTTCGCTTCGGCCGCGCGCCGGCGTCCGAGAGCCCGAGCGTGAGCAGCAGCGTCGCGACGACGGCCGCAACGATCTTCATCCCCGGTCGTATGGCAATAGTCATCTGAGATTCCTCCGATCGCCTGGGCCGGTCCCGCCGCCGGCGCTCCGAGACTACCTGCGGCTCACTCGGGCCGCGTGCCCGCCCCGCGAACTTGACGTGGCGAAAACACGTCGGCGTGATTGTGGGGCGCGTTCAGCGCGCGTGGCCACCCAGAATCGCTTCCCGAGCCGTCCCGAACGTCCCCGCCCGGCGCGGCTCAGCGGTCGCGGCGGACCACTCGAGCCTTGCGAGGCTTGGCGTCGATGGTCGACAGCGCCACGGTCAAGGACTGACCCGGCCCCTCGGCGACGGGTAGAAAGGGATCGCCCACCTCGGCTGCGCGCGGCCAGATCGTCTCGATCGTGAAGTCACTCGGGTGCACGTCTGCGATCTCGTCCCAGCGCAACGGCGTCGACACGGTCGCGCCCGGCTCGGGCCTGACCGAGTAGGCGGCCGCGATGTTCGCGCCGGAGCGGTTCATGTTGACGTCGAGAAAGACCTTGCCGGTCCGATTGCGGACCTCCCATTCGAGCGTCGTCGTGTCGGGATCGACCGTGTGCACCATGTCGGAGATCGTGCCGACGAAGCCCCTGACCTCGTCGAAGCCAAGCGTGCAGTCGAGCGGAACCATGATCTGCATGCCGGTCGCTCCCGAGGTCTTCGGGTATGCGTCGACGCCGAGTTGATCGAGCACGACCTTGATCAGACCGGCGACGTGCGCGACCTCCGCCCACCCGGCGGGCTCGAAGGGATCGAGGTCGAAGAAAGCGTAGCTCGGGTGCTGCTGGTCGGTTCCCTTCGCGTGCAGGGGATGGAACTCGATGCACCCGAGGTTGGCCATCCACAGCATGTGCGCGACGTCGGCGACGGCTAGGAAGTTGATCGTGCGCTTCGTGTCCCCTGAGTAGACCGGAATGGTCGGCATCCACTCGGGCGCGTGGCTCGGCGCGTTCTTCTCGTAGAAGAAGTCGCCGGTGATTCCGTTCGGCATTCGCTTCATGGTGAGCGGACGGTCGACGAGGTGAGGCAGCATCAGAGGCGAGATGTTGAAGTAGTAGGTGATCAGGTCTGCTTTGTTGTAGCCCTCGACGGGCCAGAAGACCTTGGACAGATTGGAGAGCCGCAGCTCGCGCTCGCCGGCGCGCGCGACCCAGTGATCGCGCCGCTTGACGACCGGAAGATCGACGGGAAAACCGACGGTCGTGTGTGAGCTCATGAACCAGGCGCCGGCTGCGGGATCATTTCGACTTGTCGGTGGTGCCGACGATGAAGGTCTGTTCCGGCTCGTCGACGTTCTCGCTGCGTCGCTCGCGTCGAGGTCTCTTGCGCGCAATGATGGCGTCGAACGTGAAGATCGCAGCCAGCGCGCCACCGAGGGGTCCCGCGGCGTACAAGAGGAGGTCGCCCCAGGGAATCGAGCCCGCATCAAAGGGTAGCGACGCAATCAGGGGGCCGAGGCTCCGCGCGAAGTTGGCCGAGCCCCCGGTCAGCGGCGCGGCCACGAGCAGAGCGCCTCCGACTGCGACGCCGACGAGAGCACCGGACCACGGCGCCGGGGTGTTGCCTGCGCTGCGGAACTGGAGCGAGAGGATGGCGATCATCCACACGAACGCCACGGTCGCCTCGGCCGCGAGCGCCTGCGATTGCGATACACCGCCGGCGAGAACGGGAGCGCCGAGCAAGACTCCGGCCGAGCCGAGCGCAACGCCGTCGACTCCGAAGAGCGCCGCGATCAAGAACCCTCCGGCGACACCCCCGAGGCACTGCGCCGCGACGTAGGGAGCAACCTCATTCCAGCCAAAGCGATGCCCGGCCGCAAGCGCCACCGTCACGGCCGGGTTGAAGTGCCCGCCGGACAGCCGCCCGAAGGCGGGGACGATGACGGCGAGCGCGGCGACGGCGGCCAGCGCGACGGTGACGAGGTCCGCGTTCGAGGTAGCGAGCATGCTTTCGAAGAAGTCGATCTGTGGGCCGGCCACCACCCCGAAGCCCTCGATGCTGGCGAGGCGGCGAGCCTCGGCCAGCAACAGTGCACAGGCCGCGCCGGAGACGAGCGCGACGAACAAGAACGCGCCGAGAAACTCCGCCCCCAACCTGCGCGTCAAGGGGGACCGCTCGCGGTGTGCGCCGGGCCCGTCCTCGGACCTCGGTTCGTTCGAGGGCTCCGTCACTCCTCCTTGTCCGCGCCCTGCGACGCCTTGGCGCGAATCTCCTCGAGGATCGGAGCGTTGAGAAGCGTGGTGACGTCACCGAGTTCCCGCTTCTCGGCGACGTCGCGCAGCAACCTGCGCATGATCTTGCCCGAGCGTGTCTTGGGGAGGTCGTCCGTGAAGATAATCGACTGCGGACGCGCGATCTTGCCGATCACTTGGGCGACGTGCGCGCGCAGCTCCGTGGCGAGGTCGTCGTCGCCCGTGACGTCTCCCTTCGGGGTCACGAACGCGACGATCGCCTCACCCTCATGCGGGTCCTTGCGGCCCACACACGCGGCCTCTGCGACGCTGTGGTGGTCGACCAGCGCGCTCTCGACCTCGTAGGTCGAGAGCCGGTGACCCGCGATATTCATGACGTCGTCGACGCGGCCCAGCAGCCAGAAATAGCCGTCCTCGTCGAGTTTGGCCCCGTCGCCGGGAAAGTAGACCTCGTCGCCGAAACGGCCGAAATAGGTCTCGCGATAGCGCTCGTCGTCGCCGAAGATCGTGCGCAACATCGCGGGGAACGGGCGCGTCAGAACGAGGTAGCCGCCTCCGCCTCGGCCCACGGATTTACCTTGCTCGTCGACGACGTCTGCAAACACGCCGGGATAGGGCTTGGTCGCGCTGCCCGGCTTGAGCGTCGTGATGCCGGGCAGGGGAGTGATCGCAATAGCGCCGGTCTCGGTCTGCCACCAGGTGTCGACGACCGGCGTCTTGCCTCCGCCGATGAACTCCTGGTACCAGATCCAGGCCTCGGGGTTGATGGGCTCGCCGACCGATCCCAGTAGCCGCAACGACGACAGGTCGTGGCTCTGCGGATAGTCGGTGCCCCATTTCATGAAGGTGCGAATGGCGGTCGGCGCGCAGTACAGGATCGTGACCCCGAGTTCCTCGACGATTCGCCACCAGCGGTCCTTGTCGGGCCAGTCGGGAGCGCCCTCGTAGAGAACCGAGGCGCAGCCGTTGGCGAGGGGGCCGTAGACGATGTAGCTGTGGCCGGTGACCCAACCGATGTCGGCCGCGCACCAGTAGACATCGGTTTCCGGCTTGATGTCGAAGATCGCCCTGTGCGTCGACGACACGCCCGTCAGATAGCCGCCGGTCGTGTGCACGATTCCCTTCGGCTTGCCCGTGGTGCCCGAGGTGTAGAGGACATAGAGCATGTCCTCGGCGTCCATCGGCTCGGCCTCGCACTCGGACGAGGCCTGGGGCACGACGTCGTTGTAGATGACGTCGCGACTCTCGACGAGGTCGACGTCCTCGCCGGTGCGACGCACCATAAGCACCTTTTCGATCGATGGCGTCTCCTTCAGAGCCTCGTCCGCGCTCTGCTTCAGGGCCACGACCTGGCCGCGCCGGTAACCACCGTCGGCGGTCACCAGGACCTTGCACTCGGCGTCGTTGATGCGCTCGCGCAACGACTCGGCAGAGAACCCGCCGAACACGACGGAGTGCGCCGCGCCGAGGCGGGCGCAGGCGAGCATTGCGGCCGGGAGCTCGGGAATCATCGGCATGTAGATGGCGACCCGGTCGCCCTTGGTGACCCCGAGGTCCTTGAGCACGTTGGCGAGGCGGCAGACCTCCTCGTGCAGATCCGCATAGGTGACGGTGCGGCGCTCGTCGTCGGGCTCGCCGATCCAGTGGTACGCGACCCGATCGGGCACCGCGCGCGCGTGGCGGTCGAGGCAGTTGTGCGCGGCGTTGAGCTTCCCGCCGAGGAACCACTTGTGGTGCGGGGCATCCCACTCCAGCACCGTGTCCCACTTTTGAAACCAGTCGAGACGCTCGGCCTGGCTCGCCCACCAAGCATCCGGGTCCTGCGCCGCGCTCTCGTAGACCGATGCGTCGTTGATGTTCGCAGTCTCGGCGAAGCCCTCCGGTGGCTCGAAGGTCCGGCGCTCCTCGAGCAGCGCCTCGATCGCCCTCTCGACCTCTTTCTCAACCATTGAGACCCCTTTCCTCGACCCGTTGCAGTGAGGTTAGCGCGCTCCCGCGGCCGGCACGGCCCGAGCGTCGAATCTCCGGTCGGCGTGGTCACAACGGACTAGCCCGACAAACCAACCGGGCCGCTTCCGGCGTAGAGAGGCGCATGAGTTGTCGCCTTTTCTCACGAGTGTGGGCGCGGCGACTACGACGGCCTCGTCGATACGATCCGCTCCGGCCTCGAGCACACGGGTCACGTCGTGGCGATCCTGCCCCGCTACGCCGAAGAACCCGCCCTCGCCCGTCTCGAGACCTGGCGGAGGGCCAGGCGCTCGGCGCCTCGGTGTCCTCTGTGGGCGAGATCGCTTTCCTCGGCGCCCTGTCCTTGACCCTGATCAACCCCGAGCAGGAGTTCGTCGCCGACGACGCGGCGGTGGCGGGCGGTAACGGGATGATGCTCGCTCTCGGCGGCGTCGCCTTCGGTCTGCTGGGGGCCGCTCTCGGGGCGCTCGGCGGGCGCAAGCTGGTCGGGGCCGGTGAGGCGCGGGGCTCTTCTCGGCGTCGCACAGAGAGCGACGCCGGTCGAGGGCGGCGGAAGCTTCACCGACGCACCGGTCGTGCCCCAGCGGACCTACTCGGACACCATCCGCTTGACCGAGGAGCTGCTCTACGGCGTCGAGCTCGCCGAGGGCCAGAGACTGAAGGTTACGGCCCGAATGTTGGGTCAGCGCGGCGGCCCCGAGCGAGCCGGCCTCCGCGGACACGCCCTACGTCCGCGTCTATCTGATGACCTTCCTCATCGGGCTGCTCGCCGGTTTCGGCATCGTGGTCGTGCGAGGCCTCGGAGCCCGCCGCGCGCGCTCCGCCTGAACCAGGCTGCCCGATCGACCGCGGTCGGCTCGAGATCCCAACGACGACAAATAATGTCGCCGTGGGGTAGATGGAGCGCTCGGAGCCCGGCCGCGCCGTCCGCGCACCTTG
>Ga0136627_1000378_pt1 | contig 16423 bp, 16 predicted proteins | sample AntDrymUQ4892206_2_FD_104652 | JGI IMG/M metagenome (GOLD analysis project Ga0136627, IMG submission 104652) | Polar desert sand microbial communities from Dry Valleys, Antarctica - metaG UQ489 (22.06) | ecosystem: Environmental > Terrestrial > Soil > Desert | place: Antarctica: Dry Valley... | reverse complement strand
GTTGAAGAGCTGGTCGGTTCCCCCCAGCTCGACGTCGGCCCCCACCGCAACCGAGTCGTAGCCCTGCATGAGTGGGTACATGAACTCGCTGATTGAGATCGCGCGCTGCTCCTTATAGCGCTTGGAGAAGTCGTTGCGCTCGAGCATCTGGGCGATGGTGTACTTGCTCGTCAGCTCCAGAACGTCACCGAGGTCCATGGGCTCCAGCCATTCGGAGTTGTAGCGGACCTCGAGGTTGTCCTCACTCAGGATGTCCTGCAGCATCGTCACGCAGGCGTCGGCGTTCGCCTTGACTTCTTCCGTTGTGAGCTGCGGCCTGGTGGTGGACTTTCCCGATGGGTCCCCGATGCGGGCCGTGAAATCGCCCACGATGAGGACGGCTATGTGTCCGGCGTCCTGGAACTCCCTGAGCTTGCGAAGGGGCACGGCCCATCCGAGCGTGATGTCCTTGGCCGTGGGGTCGAGGCCCAGCTTGATTCGCAGCGGGCGGCCCTCCTCGAGGCGGCGTTGCAGCTCCTCCGCGGGGACGACATGCTCGGCGTTGCGAGTCAGGTCCCGAAACCCTTGCCTTTTGAACCCTAGGGCCGTGTCGAGCGTCTCAGTCATGTGTGCGTGATGCTAGTCGAGATGTTCGGGGCGGCGCGAGTGTCCGTTTCTTGTCGCTCGATCCGTATCTACGCCCCCTCCGGGACTAGACTGACCACTCCGTGAAACGACTCTCCAAGCGCGCCATCCTCGTCCTCCTAGCTGCCTTCGCGCTGCTCGCGGCGTCCTGCGCCGATTGGGTCGACGAGATCCCAGAGCTCGCCAAGAAGGACCTGAAGTTCAACCCGCCCGAGTCATCGAAGTTGTTCTCCGACGACGGGACCCTGATAAAGACCTTCCACGGGGAACAGAATCGCACCGTCGTCAATCTCGGGCAGATTCCGAAGCACGTGCAGAACGCCGTGATCGCGATAGAGGACCAGCGCTTCTGGGAGCATGACGGCGTCGACATCAATGCCATCATCCGGGCTGCGCTCGCCAATGTCGGTTCGGGTCGGATCGAAGAGGGCGGATCGACCATCACGCAGCAGTACGTCAAGCAGGTGATCATCGCTCCGGGCGAGATCGCCGAAGAATCGTATGAACGCAAGATTCACGAGGCCGCCCTGTCCCGCCAGATCGAGGAGGAGCTGACGAAGAAGGAGATCCTCGAGCGCTACCTCAACACGATCTACTTGGGCCAAGGCGCCTACGGTTTTCAGGCAGCGGCCAAAGCGTACTTCGGCATCCCCGTAAAGGAACTAACGCTCCCACAAGGCGCTCTTCTCGCGGGCATCATCCCGCGGCCCGGAGCCCTCGACCCCTTCAAACGTCCCAAAGCCGCAAAGAAGCGGCGCAACGTGGTCTTGAACCGGATGGCGGCGCTCGACTACATCTCTGAAAGGCGAGCCGTCAAACTCGGCAAGAGGCCTCTGGGAGCAATCGCGATCGATGAGAGGCAGAAGAATCGCTTCAAGGCCGCATACTTCGTCGACTACGTCCAGAAGATGTTGGTCTACAGCCCCCGCTTCAAGATGCTCGGTGACACCCCGGCCCAACGAAACAAATCCCTATTCCAAGGTGGCCTACGCATTCACACCACAGTGGATCTCGATATGCAGACGGCGGCCGAGAACGCCGTCTCCTCGATCCTGTATGAGTCGACCGACCCGCACGCGTCGCTCGTGGCGATCGAGCCCTCGACCGGACACGTCAAGACGATGGTCGGAGGCCGTGGCTACTTTGCGAAGAAGAACGAGCCGAACGGGCGATTCGCCAAACTGAACCTCGCCATCCTCGGAGAGCCCGGGCTCGGGCCCAAGAAGTCCGGCGGGACCAGCTCTGGAGAGGGTCGTCAGTCTGGCTCGGCCTTCAAGGCATTTACTCTCGCAGCCGCGGTCGAGCAGGGAGTATCGCTGTCCGAGACCTTCAAAGGCGGCGACTGCAAGGTCTTCTCCGACATCCCGGCTTGGGCCGAGCCGCCCGGGCTATGCAACTACGAGGGCAGCGCATACGGAATGGTCTCCCTCCTCCAGGCAACGGTGAGCTCGATCAACATCGTCTACGTCGAGCTTGGCCTCGAGATAGGCATGGAGTCGACCACGGACGTCGCCGAGAAAATGGGCATCCGGACCGAGCTCCTTGGAGTGCCCTCGGCTCCTATCGGCACTAACCCTGTCAACGCGCTGGGGATGGCGTCCGGTTACGGGACGCTGGCGGCCAACGGTGTCTACCATCGACCACTCGCCATCACGAAGATCTACGACACTCGCAAGGAAGAAATCGTCTATCAGGCGGACAAGCCCCAGGGCGAGGCCGCCATCAGCCCCACCTCTGCGTTCATCGTGACCAGCGCCCTCGAGCAGGTCATCTCGGAGGGCACGGGGACGGCCGCCAACATCGCCCGCCCGGCTGCCGGCAAGACCGGAACCGGGCAGGAATACAGGGACGCGTGGTTTGCCGGCTACACCCCGGACCTTGCCGCCGCGGTGTGGGTTGGTTTTCCTGAGGCCGAGATTCCCATGACGACGACCCGAATCGGCTCCGTCACCGGCGGGTCCTGGCCCGCCCAGATCTGGCAGGACTTCATGTCCAACGCTCTGGTCGACACCCCGGTCACCGACTTCGCTCCTCCGAGCGACCTCACCTACGTCACCGTCGACACTCGCAGTGATTGCCTCGCGAACACCTTTACTCCGAGCGAGTTCACCATCACCGCGCCCTTCGCCCCCGGCACGGCTCCGACGGTGAGTTGTCCCACACCTCCTCCGCCCCCGCCGCGCACCGGTTCGGACGAGGAGGAGCGCTCTCCCGGCAATGGTGGCAATGGCAATAGTGGCAACGGCAACGGTGGCAACGGCAACGGTGGCAACGGCAACGGTGGCAACGGCAACGGCAACGGCAACGGCGGCAACGATTGAAGCTCGCTCCCGAGCCGCTTTCTAGTTGTTGCGCGACGCGTAGGGATGACCAGGCACGACGAAGCGCCAGGGGATGTCGTCGCCCTTGCCGGCGCTAAGGCCCACCCGCACGGTCTGCGCGACTTTGCCGGCCCTGTAGTCGTCGGTCTTGTCGTCGGACGCGATGAAGAATTCTCCTCGCAGCAGACTCGTCCCGTTGTGCCGCTTGCCGATGCCCATCGCGAGCGTGAGACGGGCGGGACCGGAAGCGAGATGTCGATCGTTGGTGATCTTCGGCCGGCGGGACCGCATCAGCTCGATACCCTCGACCGGCTCAGCGGCCCTCAGTAGCGTGGCCTCACAGCGACCCTGCTCGGCGCAGACCACGTTGGCGCACCAGTGCATGCCGTAGGTGAAGTAGACGTAGAGACGGCCTGGGGGACCGTACATGACCTCCGTGCGCGGCGTCACGCCGCGATACCCATGGGAGCCCGGATCGAGCACCCCGCGGTAGGCCTCGACCTCGACCAGTCGGACCGCGGTCCGACCCTCGGCGTCGTCATGGACGAAGATGCAGCCCACGAGCTCGCGCGCTACGGCGAGGGCGTCGCGTCGATAAAAGGCTGATGTCAGCCGTTTCATCCCTCCCCTAACAACCACAGCAACAGAGCCTTCTGTGTATGGAGACGGTTCTCGGCTTGATCCCACACGACCGAGCGCTCTCCATCCATGACTCCTGTTGCGATCTCTTCGCCGCGGTGTGCAGGCAGACAGTGCATCACGATGGCGTCCTCGGCCGCGACCTCTACGACGTCCTCGTTGAGCTGATAAGGCTCGAAGATGGCGGCGCGCGCCTCGGCCTCGCCCTCCTCGCCCATCGACGCCCACACATCCGTGTAGAGAACCTGGGCACCGGCTGCGGCCTCGACTACGAGATCCGTCACCGTGACCTTGCCTCCCGTATAGGCCGCGACCTCGCGCGCTCGCCGAACGACGTCGGCATCCGGACCGTAGCCTTTGGGGCCGGCGATGCGCACGTCCATGCCCATCTTCGAACCCCCGAAGAGAAGTGAGTGCGCGACGTTGTTGCCGTCGCCGATGTACGCCAGCGCCACACCACCGAGCTCGTCGTGGCCGTGCTCTCGTATCGTCAGGAGGTCGGCCAGAACTTGACACGGATGAGATCGGTCGCTGAGCGCGTTGATCACCGGCACCGACGATCCTGTCGCAAGCCGCTCCAGCCGCTCTTGACCAAAGGTGCGCACGACGATCGCGTCGACGTAACGAGACAGGACCCGGCCGGTGTCCTCGATCGTCTCGCCCCGGCCGAGTTGAAGCTCGTCCCCCCGTAGGACGATCGCGTGTCCGCCCAGGGAGCTCACCGCAACTTCGAACGAGACGCGCGTCCGGGTGGAAGGTTTCTCGAAGATCAGCGCGACCTGACGGCCTTTCAGCGCATCTGCGTGCCCCTCCGGCTTGGCTTTGATCTTCATCGCGTCATTAAGCAGGTCATCGAGTTCCTCGGTGGTGAGGTCATCGACCGACAGGTAGTCACGCGTGGCCATTGTTCCGTGTCCTTTGTCTCGAGTGATCAAGTGCGAATGATGCCACCGGTGCGTTCCTCAAGGGCAGGAAGAATCCGAGCGCGCACCGCGAGCACATCGTCGTCCGTCATCGTCTTGTCTTCGGAGCGCAGCTCCAGGGCAAAGGCGAGTGACTTCCTACCTTGCTCGATCTGTTCGCCTCGGTAGACGTCGAACAGCCGCACCGACACCAGCTCCGGAGTTCCCGCCCTGACGATGACGTCACGCACCTTGCTCGCCGCAACGCCCTCGTCGACCACCACCGCGAGGTCGATGTAGGTCGCGGGCAGACGCGCCAGGTCGGCCACCTGAACCCTCTCGTGCAGAGCGCTTATCAGAGGCGCGAGCGACAGTTCGAGAACGAGAGTTCGTTCGGCGACGTCGAAACGGGCGCAGATGTCGGGGTGGAGTTCCCCGAACGCCCCGAGAGGGACCCTTCCCATGCTCACGGTCGCGGCGCGCGTGGGATGGAAGGGACTGCCTCGTGCCGGAGCGAAGTCCGGCGTCGCCACGCCGAGTGCAGAGAAGGTCGCCTCGATGAGGCCCTTGACCGCGAAGAAGTCCCAGGGCCGCGCGGGTGCCACCCACTCCTGCTGGCGACGAAGCCCTGAGAACGCCCCCGCGAGCACGAGTCCCTCTTGAGGGAGCTTGTCGTCGGTCGGCTCGTAGATGCGAGCGATCTCGAACAGCGCCACCCCCTCGGCGCGCTGGGCCCGGTTTCGAGCCACCACCTTGAGCAAGCTCGGCAACAGCGTGGTCCGCATGGCACTTTCGTCCTCGCGCATGGGGTTGGACGTCATGACCATCCGGAGCGCGGGACTGCCCTCGGCAAGACCGAGGGCTTCGACATCCGCAGGCGCGATGAGGGATGGCGTCACCGCTTCGTAGAGGCCCAGGTCCGTCAGCACCCCCCTGATCCTGCGCTCGATCCTTTGCTCCGGCTCGAGACCTCCCACCGAGCCCTTCGGAAGGGTCGAGGGCAACTCGTGGAAGCCGTGGAGGCGACCCACCTCCTCGATGAGATCGACCTCACGCGCGAGGTCGGGTCGGAAGCTCGGGACCTCGACGTCGAGCGCTCCCGCCGCGTTGTCGACCACCAGCTCGATGGAACGAAGGCGCTGCGCCTGTTCGGACGCGGGGATGTCGATGCCGAGCAACTTGTTCGTCCTGGCCGGTCTGAGTCTCAGCTTGCGCCGTTCGACGGGGGCCGGGTACTCGTCGGTGACCGTCGGCGAGATGCGCCCGCCGGCCAGCTCCGCCATCAGAGACGAGGCGCGCGCGGCGGCAAGAGGGACGATGGCCGGGTCCATGCCTCGCTCGAAGCGGGACGAGGCCTCCGTGCGCAAGAGCTGCCGGCGAGCCGTGAAGGCGACGCTCTCCGGATCGAAGTAGGCCGACTCGAGGATGATGGCGGTCGTGCTCTCAGAGACCTCGGAATCCTCGCCGCCCATGATCCCGGCGAGTCCAACGACACCATCGCGGTCGGCGATCACGAGGTCTTCGGGGTGGAGCTCGCGCGCGTTCCCATCGAGCGTGGTGAAGCGCTCGTCCTTGCGCGCTCGGCGCACGATGATGGTGTGGTCGGAGATCTTGGCCGCGTCGAAGGCGTGCAGGGGATGGCCGAGCTCCAACAACACGTAGTTGGTGACGTCGACAATGCTCGATATGGGCCGGACGCCGCACGCAAGCAGGCGCGTCGCCATCCACTGGGGGCTGGGGCCCGCCTTGATGCCCTCGATGTAACGAGTGAGGTAACGAGGGCAACCTCTGGGGTCCTCGATACGCACGGTGACCGGCGAACTGAGGCCGGTTGCGACCTCAGCCTCCACCCGGGGCCGGCGTAGCTCCCCACCGGTTAGAGCGGCTATCTCGCGCGCCACGCCGAGCACGCTCATGCAGTCCGGTCGATTGAGCGTGATCTCGAGATCGAGCAGCGTGTCGTCGAGTCCCAAGGCGGGCACGACGTCGGCACCGACGGGAATGTCGGGCGGGAGGACGAGGATTCCCGAATGGTCGCGCGACACTCCCAGTTCGGCCCCCGAGCACAGCATCCCGCGCGAGACCTCACCTCGAATCTTGCGCTCGGTTATGTCCATCCCCGGCAGGCGCGCTCCCACCTGCGCGAGTGGCACGCGGTCGCCCACGGAGAAGTTTCTGGCGCCGCAGACGACGCGCTGCTCACCGTCCGGCGTGCGCACATCGACGAGGGTCAGCGTGTCGGCGTTCGGATGCTCGTCGATGTTGAGCACCTCTGCCACGATGACGCCCGACAATCCCTCACCGGGGGTGGATACCGACTCGACCTTGGTTCCGGACAGATCGAGCATCTCGACGAGCTTGTCGGTGTCGACCTCGATGTCGACGAACTCCCTGAGCCAGTTCAGGGTGACCTTCATGGGCTTCCCTTGAACTGATCGAGAAAGCGGATGTCGTTCTCCCACAGCATGCGGATGTCGGACACGCCGTGGGCGAGGGCGCAGATTCTCTCGACGCCCATGCCGAAGGCGAAGCCCGTATAGCGCTCGGGGTCGTATCCGACCCACTCGAGGAGGTGCGGGTCGACCATGCCGCAACCGAGCACCTCGATCCAGCCCGATTGCTTGCACAGCCGGCAGCCTTCGCCCTTGCACTTGAAGCATTGGACGTCGAGCTCGGCCGAGGGCTCGGTGAAGGGAAAAAAGTGCGGACGGAGCCGGATTTCGAGGGTGCGTCCGAAGATCGCGCGCGCGAAGTGCTCGAGACTGCCCTTGAGATCGCTCATCGTGACGCCCTCGTCGACGGCCAGGCCCTCGATCTGAGTGAACCCGCTGAGGTGCGTGGCGTCTTGCGTGTCGCGCCGGTAGACGCGCCCGGGGCACACGATGTAAACGGGCGGGTCCTGAGCCTCCATGGTCCGTATCTGGACCGGCGAGGTCTCGCTCCTCAAGAGCACCTCGTCACCCCTACCCCTGATGAAGAAGGTGTCTTGGGGGCTCCTGGAGGGGTGGCTCGCGGGCATGTTGAGGGCGTCGAAGATGTAGCTCGACAGCTCGATCTCGGGTCCCTCGGCGACTCGATAGCCGAGACCGACGAAGACGTCGACGATCTCCCAGATCGTCTTAGTCAGAGGATGAACGGTCCCCACCGGAGGAGCGTCGCCCGGAAGCGTGACGTCGAGCGCCTCGCGTTTCCAGCGTCTCTCTATCTCCTCCGACCTGAAGGTCTCCTCCTTGGCCGCAAGCGCTCGATTGATCTCCGCCGTGACCTCGTTGGCGCGCCGCCCGAGGTCCTTTCGGGCCTCCTCCGGAACGTCGCGCAGGCCGCTGCGCACCTGACTCAGCGAGGCCTTCCTGCCGAGCACCCTGATGCGGGCATCCTCGAGCGAGGCCATGTCGGTCACAGCTCCGACGATGGCGAGCCCCTCGGTCCTCGCCTCATCGAGGCGCGCTCTCAGGTCGTCGCCGCTCACCGTTACACTCGCCCCCTTACGGGAAGCGTGACCACGAACGATGCGCCCGAGCCAACCTCACTGTGGACCTCGATCGTTGCATCCTGCGCGCGCAGCACTCTGTACATCAGGGCCAGGCCGAGCCCGCTGCCCGTGGGGGCATGTTGATCTCGGGGGCCCGGTCCGGAAAAGATGTGCGGCAACCGCTGCGGTTCGATTCCCGGACCTTCGTCGCGCACGCTCACCGTCACGACCTCGTCCGCGCGCCTTGCCTCGAGCCACACCGGACCATCGGAGAACTTAAGGGCGTTCTCGAGCAGGTTCTCGAGGCCGCGCTCGAAGCGTTCGCGATCCGTCCAGGCGCTGACACCGTCTGGGACGTCGGCTTTGATCCGCTCGATTGAGTGACGGCCTCCGAGCTTCTCCACGACCATCTCGACAGACGGGGACAACTCCACAGGACCGAGCTGGAGCTCCAGCCGGCGCGCTTCGATACGGGCGAGATCGAGCACCTCTGTCACGATGCGGCTCATCCGTTCCGAGTCCGTGTGGATCGTCTCTACGAACTGCAGACGCTGATCTTCCGAGAAACGACTCCAGCGCTTGACCAGGGTCGACGAGAACCCCTGGATCGAGGTCAAGGGGGAGCGCAGCTCGTGTCCTGAGCGCGCTATCAACTCGGCGAATGAGGCTTCTTCGTTCATCTGAGGGCCGAGGATAAACGGCCGGGGCCGAGCTGCGTCATCCGCGCTGACTAATGGCCTTCCTGTTCACGCGCGCGCAGACGCACGACCTCGAACAGCAAGATCGAACCTGCTATACCCACGTTGAGGGACTCGGCGGGGCCGGGCATCGCAATGCCGATCACCTCGTCGAGCAGGCGGCGAGCCGAGGGGTCGATGCCCCAGGACTCGTTCCCGAGCACGAGCGCGACCGGCCTCCGCAGGTCGACCCCTGAGGCGGCGGCCTGAGCGCCGGCGTCCGCACCCACGAGCAAGAAGCCCTTCGCCCCCAATCCCTCGAGTGCCGCCCGCAGCGGAATGTCCGTCACGAGACCGACGTGGAACAGCAAGCCGGCGGTCGCGCGCACGGTCTTGGGATTGAACGGATCGACCGCCCCGGTCGCGAACACGACCGCGCCTGCCCCCGCCGCAACCGCGGAGCGAACCAGCGTCCCCGCGTTGCCCGGATCCCGAACGTCCGCAAGCACGACGACGAGGTCACCCTCGACGGCGGCCAGCCGCACGGTGCGAGCCTCGGCCACGGCCACGACCCCCTGCGGCGTCGCGGTATCTGTAAGGGCCGCTATGACGCGGCCGGATACGGTGATGCCGCCCCGCTTCAGAAACTCGGCGGCGAAGGACGCTTCCGCGTCGACGAAGAGATCCTTGACCGAACCCGAGACGAGCGCCTCGCGGACCGGCACGGCCCCCTCGACGAGAAATGCTCCGGCGCGTGCTCGGTCGCTGCGCCGGAGCAACTTGCGGGCCGCAAGGACGCGCGGGTTTCTCAGCGAGGTTACGGGTTGGCTCAGCTCGCCTTGCTCTCGTTCTCGAGCGCGTCCTTGGCGGTCTCGACGAGACCCTTGAACGTCTCGGGCTCGTTGACGGCAAGCTCCGCCAGCATCTTGCGGTCCAACTCGACCTCTGCGAGACGAAGCCCGGCGATGAAATGGCTGTAGCTCATGCCGTTGAGGCGAGCGGCCGCGTTGATCCGTTGGATCCACAGGCGGCGGAAATCACCCTTGCGGGCCCGACGATCTCGATAGGCGTAGTTGCCTGAGTGCAGCACCTGCTCGCGCGCTGCCCGCAGGTGCTTGCCTCGGGACGAGTAGTAGCCCTTGGCCTTGGCCAAGACCTTTCTGCGCTTCGCCCTGCTTGGGACGCTTCCTCTTACGCGTGACATCGGAACTCCTCCTTGAAAGAGCCTCGGTTCGTGGTGGTCCGGCTACTTCGCCAGCAACCTCCGGATTCTCTTGCTGTCTGCGGGCGCCACCTCGGCATCGGCTCGGCCCAAGCGTCGCTTGCGTCTCGAATCCTTCTTCTCGAGCATGTGATTCAGATTCGCTCTGCGGCGACGAATCTTGCCGGTTCCCGTCACCTTGAAGCGCTTGGCCGCGCCTCGGTGCGACTTCATCTTCGGCATCTCATTCTCCTTATCTCGGCGAATCGTCGAATCGGCCGCTACATACGCCGCTGGCCGCTTAACCTCCCTCGGCTCTCGTCACCCTGATGGGCCGGGAGGTCTTCTCCGGCGCCTCCTCTGCGGGAGCCTCGGCGGCCTCCTTCGGAGGTGCGCTCTGGGTGTTCCGCTTGGATCTAGTCGACTGCTGCTGCTGGGGTTTTCTCGGCGCCGCGTCCTTGTGAGGGGACAGGACCATCGTCATGTTGCGACCGTCGAGCTTCGGCGGGGTGTCGACCTTTGCGAGCTCCTCGACCTCCTCCGACAAGCGGTCCAACAGCCGTTGCCCGAGTTCCGGGTGAACGGTCTCCCGGCCGCGGAACATGATCGTCACCTTGACCTTCGCTCCCGCCTCGAGAAAACGAACGACGTGACCCTTCTTGGTCTCGTAGTCATGGCGATCGATCTTCGGCCGCATCTTCATTTCCTTGACGACCACGAGGGATTGCTTCTTTCTGCCCTCTTTCTTGCGCACCGCCTGTTCGTACTTGTACTTGCCGTAGTCCATGATCCGGCAGACCGGTGGGTCGGCCTGGGGGGCAACCTCGACGAGGTCGAGGTCCTGCTCCATGGCCATGTCGAGCGCCGCCTTGGTCTCGAGAATCCCGACCTGAGACCCATCCGACCCCACGACGCGCACCCGTGGGATCCGGATGCGGTCGTTAACCCTCAGCTCCTGCTGTGCGATACGACGGCTCCCTTCGGCGTGTGTGGCCCCCGCGTCCCCGTTGTGCGAACGCGAAAAAGGCCGGCGACACCAAGAAGGAGGCGTCACCAGCCCCACGACGAGTCCGGCCTCAGCGAGCGTTGCCGGCTCGTTCTCGACCCCCTCGCCTCGGCCCTTGCGCTCCGCCTGATGCTTGAAGCGGAAGGGCATTCCGCCGGGAGGTGAGGGGCCACTTCGACCCCTTCTTGGCGATATCTGCTAAGTGAGAGTATAAAGCCCCACCATGGACAACGATCAAGGCCCCGACCAGGAACAGCCACGCAAGATTCGCGTGGTCGACAAGCGCACCTCGTCGCGCTCGACGTCCTCCACCGATTCACGCGAGGGAGATACTCCCGCCCCGAGTGGCCACGCCCCGCCGCCTCCTCCACCCGACACTCCCCCGAAAACCGCCCCAGAGGAGCGCGACGAGACTTCCAGGGATGCGACAGTGACCACTCTGCATCCCCCCACCCCCGAGGGCGTAGCGAACGCGCACCCGGCCGGAGGGGGCGCCGCGGCCCAAGCGTCACCGTCCGCTCCTCCCGGCCCACCGGGGGGTCCGGGGGGTCAAGGGGTCTGGACGCCGGAACAGGAGGAGGAGGCCCGACGCATGGCCGAGGAGATGGCCCGAATCCCAAGCCTCGAATGGGTCATCAACGTTTCGGTCACGCTCGCCAACGCCGCGGGCACCAAGCTCAACGCGGGCCTGGTCGAGGACGCCGCTCTCGCCATAGACGCCCTGTCCGGCATTCTCGAGAAGGTGGCGGGCCACCTCGGCGACGCCGAGGCCCCGCTACGCGAAACCCTGGCGCAGCTACAGATGGCCTACGCGCAGATTGCTCCCAACCCCGAGGATCCCCTCCCCTGAGTGCTCGAGGCACTCACCCTCTTAAAAAGGCCCCCAAAGCTTCGGGGGCCTTTTTGCAGGTGTGGTTTTAGGCGCCTGCTGCGCGGACGTTGGACGCCTGCTTGCCCTTGGGACCTTCGGTCACCTCGAACTCGACGGCCATGCCCTCGTCAAGGGACTTGTAGCCGTCCATCTCGATGGCCGAAAAGTGGACGAAGACGTCCTCTCCATCGGACTGTGAGATGAAGCCGAAGCCCTTCTCGTTACTGAACCACTTCACCGTGCCTTGAGCCACGTTGCGCACTTCCTTTCGATGCTTCGTGGAGCACGCACCAAGGCGCCCTCCCCCTTCCAAACAACGGCAAGAACGTAGCACATGGAGGCGTGCCTCTCACCCCCTCCGCCAGAAAAGAGCCTGGACCGAGCGCTACCTGGATGGTTTCAGAGGCGCGGGCGCGGCTATTGGCTTAGGAGGGGCCGGGGCATGGTTGGTCGACGTTCGAGCGCAGTCGGACGTGCGCAGGCCGTTGTTCAGCAGAGCAGCACCGGCCGACCGTGCGGACATCCGACCTGCGAGGGTCGTTGAACCCTTCCTAGGGGACGATCTTGGCGATCGGCATCTCGACGATGTCCTCGGCCCCCATCGCCTTCAATCTCGGAATCAAGACGTTGATCGTGTTCTTCGGCACCACCGTCTCGACGGCGAGGAAGCCGGTGTCGGCGAGGTGGCTCACGGTCGGCGACCTCATCGCCGGAAGCAAGCCCAGGACGTCGTCGAGATGGTCGGACTGGACGTTCAGCTTCACAAGCACGCGTCCTCTTGCGTCGACCGTCCCCTTGAGCAAGATCGTGAGCTCGTCGATCGCGCGGCGTTTGGCGGCGTCGCCGAACGATGCCTTATTGGCGATCAGGTGAGTGCGCGACTCGAGCAACGTGTCGACGATGACCATGCCGTTGCGGCGCAGCGTAGAGCCCGTCTCGGTCAGATCCACGATCGCATCGACGATCTCGGGAACCTTCGCCTCGGTGGCCCCGTAGGAGAGAAAGATGCGAACGGGAATACCCAGCTCGTCGAAGTAGGCCTTCGTGAGGTTCGGCAGCTCCGTTGAGATGCGGGAGTTCGGTTTGATCTGCTGGGGCTCGGTGATGCCCGACTCGCCCGGGACCGCGAGCACGATCTTGACCGGGTTATCGGTTTGCTTGGAGTACCTCAGGGGAGCAACCTTGACCACGTCGGACGCGGTCTCTGCAATCCAGTCCTCACCCGTGATGCCGATGTCGAAGAAGCCGTCCTCGACGTAGGTCGGGATCTCCTGAGGGCGCAGGATGGCCACCGACTCAATGCGGGGATCGGCGATGGAACCGCGATACTCGCGCTCGCTCGCTCGGTCGACCCTGAGGTCGGCGTCCTCGAGCAACTGAAAGGTCGCGCGCTCCAACGAGCCCTTCGGGATCACAAATTTGAGCATCGCCGAACCCTAAAGGCTGGTCTGCGGCTTGGGGAGCGCGGCGAAGAGAGTGGCCATCTCGATCGCGGTAACGGCCGCGTCGTAGCCCTTGTTGCCAAGCTTTCCGCCCGCTCGTTCCGAGGCCTGCTCGGTTGTCTCCGTCGTGAGCACACCGAAAGCGACGGGTACACCGGTGGCCAGCGCTGCCTGGGACACCCCGGTCGCAGCCGGGCCCGCGACGTAGTCGAAATGAGCCGTGTCCCCCCGGATGACGACGCCGATGGTCACGACGGCGTCGACTTCGCCGGACGACGCGATGCGCTGAGCAACCGCTGGGATCTCGAAGGCTCCCGGTACCCAGGTGAGCGAGACGTCGTCGTCAGCGACCCCGTGTCGGGCCAGCGCCTGCAGGGCGCCCTCGACCAGGCGCTTGCAGATAGTTTCGTTGAAGCGGCTCGCGACCACCGCTATCCGAAGCCTCTTGCCGTCCAGAGAACTCTCGAAAGTCTGCATCAGCGGACCTTTCCCTTGATTGGGTCTTCGGCCTCGGTGTCCGCCCCGATCGTTTCGAGTAAATGACCGAGCTTCTCTCTCTTCGTGGTCAGGTAGCGGATGTTCTCCTCCGTGGGCGCGCTCTCGAGCGGCACTCGCTCGACGATCTCGAGCCCGTAACCCTCGAGCCCCGCTCGTTTCGTGGGGTTGTTGGTGAGGAGGCGCATGGTCGAAACGCCAAGATCGACGAGAATCTGAGCCCCCACGCCATAGTCGCGCGCATCCGGAGCGAATCCCAGTTCGACGTTTGCCTCGACGGTGTCGAGCCCTCCATCCTGCAGCGCGTAAGCCTCGAGCTTGTGTCGCAGGCCAATCCCCCTGCCCTCGTGACCGCGAATGTAGACGACCACACCCTCACCTTCCCCTTCGATCCGACGCATCGCGTCGTGAAGCTGCATGCCACAGTCACAGCGGATACTGCCCAGCACGTCTCCGGTAAAGCATTCCGAGTGGACCCGCACGAGCACGTTGTCCTTGCCCGCAACATCTCCCTTGACCAGCGCAACGTGCGTGCGGCCGTCGTCGCTCTCGTACGCAACGGTCGTGAACTCGCCGAACGCCGTCGGGATGCGAGCGCGGGTTTGCCGCGCGACGAGCTGCTCGTTCGTGCGCCGGTAACGAATGAGGTCCGCGATGGAGATGATCAGCAGGTCATGTTCGGCGGCAAAGCGTTCGAGCTCTTTTCTGCGCGCCATGGTTCCATCGTCGTTGACGATCTCGCAGAGGACGCCACCGGGGTAGAGACCGGCAAGCTTGGCGAGGTCCACCGACGCCTCGGTGTGTCCCGCGCGCCGGAGGACGCCGCCGGGCGTGTAGCGGAGGGGAAAGATATGTCCCGGCCGCGCGAGATCCTGCGGTCGGGTCTCCGGATCGATCAAGGCTCTAATCGTCGTCGCCCGGTCGGCCGCGGAGATGCCGGTCGTGGTATCTCTTACGGCGTCGACGCTGATCGTGAATGCGGTGCCCAGAGCGTCGCCGTGGTTGGGCGCCATCAGCGGCAGCTGGAGCTGATCGAGTCTGTCTGATTCGAGCGGCACGCAGATGATTCCCGAGCAGTGGCGGACCATGAAGGTGACCATCTCTGGGGTGGCCTTGCGCGCGGCAAAGATCAGATCGCCCTCGTTCTCGCGATCCTCGTCGTCGACGACGATGACCATGTTCCCCTTGCGAATCTCCTCGACCGCTTCTTCGATGCGCGCGAGTGGCATAGGCGTTCCTTTCTGAGCTAGCGGCCGTGCAATGGGTCGACGAATCTCTCGACGTACTTGGCGATGACGTCCACCTCGACGTTCACAACGGAACCAACCGACAGATCCTTCAAGGTGGTGACCTCGAGGGTGTGCGGAATGAACGCGACCTGGAAGGAGGTGCGACCAACCTCGGCCACCGTCAGAGAGACGCCGTCGATAGCGACGGATCCCTTCGGGACGAGGTAACGCTGGGCGCTCTCGGGCGGGGCGAACCACACTCGGCGGGTTCCGTCTTGCTCTTCGATCCGGATGACGGACGCCCGGTCGTCGACATGGCCCTGCATCAGATGACCCCCGATGCGATCCGAGAACCGAGCGGCGGGTTCGAGATTGACGAGGCTTCCCCTCTCGAGCGCGCCGATGGTCGTCGCGGCGAGTGTGGCTTCCATGACCTGCGCTTTGAAGCTCTTGCGCGTCGAGCCGGTGACCGTCAGGCACACGCCGTTGACCGCCACGGAGTCGCCTGTTCCGAGTTCCCTGGCGACCCCACGAGCTTCGATGTCGAGATCGAGGATGCCCGCACGCAGTCGAGCCCGTCTCACCACCCCGGTGCCGGTCACGATTCCGGTAAACATCAGTGACTCCGTCCGTACGAGGCCACGAGATCGTCGCCGATCACCTCTGATCCCAGCAGCTTCCATCTGCGCGCGTCGGACATCGTGGTGACTCCGAGCGCGCCGATCTCTTCCCCACCCCTGCCCAGCAGGACCGCCCCGAGATGTACTTCGAGACGATCGACGAAATCGGCCTTCAGCAGCGAGGTCGCGAGACGGGCGCCTCCCTCGCAAAGGATCTCGAGCCGGCCGCGCCGTCCCAGGACGTCGAGCAGCGCCTCGAGGTCCACGCCGTCGGCCGTCGCCGGCAACGTCATCACTTCCGCTCCCGCTTCCTTCCAGCGCGTCTGGACGTCGTGCGGGGCGTGCTCGGTCGTGGCGACGATGACCTCCCCGTCGTCGAAGAGGCGCGCCGTCGGCGGCGTCCGGCCGGTCGAGTCCAAGAGGATCCGGGCCGGCTGGCGCAGGGCTTGCACGGCGCGCACCGTTAGAGCCGGATCGTCGGCCTCGACGGTGCCCGAGCCGACGACTACGGCGTCGACCTCCATGCGGCGACGGTGCACCCTCGTCCTGGAGGCTTCCCCTGTGATCCAGCGCGCCGAACGATCGGGAGCGGCCAGGCGACCGTCGAGGCTCAGAGCCAGTTTCAGCGACACGTAGGGCCGCCCTGTGACGCGCTGGTGGATGTAAGAAGCGTTCAGTGCACGCGCCTCGGAAGCGCACACGTCCGTCGTAACCGCGAGGCCCCCCTCCGACAAATGCTGGAGCCCCCGCCGGTTCACTCTCTCATCGGGGTCGGCCATGGCCACGACGACGCGTCGGATACCTGCGGCGACCAGCGCCGGGGCGCAGGGTGGAGTGCGTCCGTGGTGTGCACAGGGCTCGAGCGTCAGGTAAGCCGTTGCGCCGGAGACGTCGCCCGCGCTCAGGGCGACGATCTCGGCATGG
>Ga0136627_1000376_pt1 | contig 16483 bp, 16 predicted proteins | sample AntDrymUQ4892206_2_FD_104652 | JGI IMG/M metagenome (GOLD analysis project Ga0136627, IMG submission 104652) | Polar desert sand microbial communities from Dry Valleys, Antarctica - metaG UQ489 (22.06) | ecosystem: Environmental > Terrestrial > Soil > Desert | place: Antarctica: Dry Valley... | reverse complement strand
TACCAACTGGGCGCCTCGGTCGGGCTTGTGCCGACGATGGGGGCGCTGCATGAGGGGCACCTGTCGCTGATTCGCCGCGCAGCCGCCGAAAACGATCTTGCGGTGGTCAGCGTGTTTGTGAATCCAGCTCAGTTCAACGATCCGTTCGATCTCGCGCGTTACCCACGGTCGCTGGAACGCGGTGTCGAACAGGCTACCTCGGCCGGAGCGAATTTTGTCTACGCACCAGAGGTGGAGACCGTCTATCCGGCGGGATTCGCGACCGGTGTGCATGCGGCGAGGATCACGGAGTTGTGGGAGGGGGAATCGCGGCCGGGGCACTTCGATGCGGTGGCGACGGTGGTCAGCATCCTGCTTAATCAGGTTCGGCCGGACCGGGCGTACTTCGGGGAGAAGGATTTCCAACAACTGGCGATGATCCGGCAGATGCACCGCGACCTCGCGTTGCCCGGCGAGATCGTGGCCTGCCCGACGGTGCGCGAACCCGATGGCCTGGCGATGAGTTCCCGGAATGCGCGCCTCAGCGAGGGGGAGCGGGCTATTGCTCCGGTCCTGTACGAGGCGCTCCGGGCGATGGATGAGGCGGCCCGCGGCGGGGAGCGGTCGTCGCTCAAACTGGCGATTCTGGGCGCGGTGATCGTGAAACGGGCAAAGGAAATCGAGCTGGAGTATTTACAAGTCATCGATCCGGAGACGCTTGAGCCGCTGGAGGTGGCGATTCCTGGCGCGAGAGCGATTATCGCGGCCACGATCGGCAATATCCGCCTGATCGACAACATTGCATTGTTGGACGGCGAATCATGACCGCGAGCGCCACGCTGTCTCCACCGCAGATATGGCTGATGGCGGTGCGGCCGAAGTCCTTGACCGCGGCGGTGGCGCCGGTGATCACCGGGACGACGTTCCCGGATGCGCACGAGCTGGCGGAGCGAATGCGCGGTGTGGGGCTGGAGGATGTGCAGTACGCGCTGCTCGGGCTCGGGACGGTGGCGATCCACAGCGGCGTGAAGCCGGGATTGCGGCCGTCCTGTTCGTGAACGCAACCCTGCTTCAAGCCGCCCCGCAACCTCTCCCCTGCCCAACATTTACCTCATCCGCGCACTAGCCCTTGCGCTCGCGTCCTCTAGTCCTTCGCAGTCAGCATGTCGGCTCTCCCAGCCGTTCGAGACGTCTTCCAGACGGTAGTATCTATGGTGTTGGATGTGGTTTCGGACAGTATCCGGTGCACTCCACTCGGTCCGCCTGGGCAGACAAGCGCAGGCAGGCGATGACGAGCCAGCAGGCGGGAGAATTCGGAAGTCCACGTTCGGAGATCGGTTTTTATATTCGAAGGAGTAGACGATGAGCACTCGAGATCCACGTTCAGCGCCGCCACCATCGATCTTTGACGACTCGGCCGATGTCAGTTCGGGCACGTTTCAGGGCGATGAGTCCGATTCCCCCAGCAGCAAATCGGAACGCAAAGCCGATGAGATGGTTAGCGGGGTTCAAAACGAGGCCGGAGAGATGGCTGGCAAGACCGAGGACAAGGCCAAGGAAATGACGGGCAGGGCCCAGGACAAGGCCAAAGAAATGACGGGCAAGGCTGAGGAGGTGGGCGGCAAGGCCCAGGACAAAGCCGATCAGGGTATGGATTCCGCAGCTTCGGGGCTGGGGCAGGCGGCCAGCAAGATGCGGGAGCAGGGCGCACAGCGCGAGGGAGCAGTCGGGACAGCGGCGGCGAAGACGGCTGACACGCTCGATAGCGCGAGCCAGTTTCTCCAGAACAAGGACACGGCGCAGTTGATGGACGACGTCGAGGCCTTTGTGCGGCAGAAGCCGGTCGAGTCGCTGCTGATTGCCGCCGGCATCGGATTCGTTCTGTCGAAGATCGTCCGCTAGGACACCTGCGACGAAAGGGACAGAACCGTGGACACGGAAGTCAACAAACAGCCCAGTCCAGAGGGTCTCGGATCAATCGTTTCGGGGATCGTCAAGGACCTCCAGGAGATTGTGCGCGGCGAGGTTAAACTCGCCAAAACCGAAATCAAGGAAGACGTTTCCGCGATGGGCAAGGGCGCCGCCTCGATCGCCGCGGGCGGTATCGTCGCGTTCGTCGGGTTTGTGTTCCTGATGCTAAGCGCGACGTTCGTGCTCAGCAAGTGGGTCGAGATGTGGATCGCGGCGCTGATCGTGGCCGTTGCCCTGCTCCTGATTGGGGCAATCCTGGCGATGTCGGGGAAGAAGAAGCTGAGCGCATCGTCACTGAAACCGACGGAATCCATGGAATCGCTAAAGGAGGACCAGGCATGGGCCAGTCAACAGATCAAATCCGTCAAGAAATAGACCAGAAGCGCGACGATGCGGCGGGCAAGATCGATCGGCTCGAATCCCAGGTGATGGATTCCGCCGATCAGCTCAAGAGCGGTGTGCAGGATACCGCTGAACAAGTGCGAGAGCAGGTGACGGGCACGGTCGAAGACACGATTGAGACCGTGAAACAGCAGGTGCAAAACGTGGACTTTCGTCAGCAGATCGAGGAGCGCCCGCTGGTGGCGCTTGGCCTGGCGCTGATTGGTGGATTCGTGGTGGGCGGAATGATGAGTGGTGGCGGTGGTGGTCAGGCGCCGTCGTCTGCAGGTCAGCAAGGATCGTCGCACTCCGGATCGTCGATGGGCAGCGGGATTCGCTCGATCGCCCAGCAAACTGGTATTGAGGACACGATCTCAAATGCGGCTTCGGCGTTGATCGGCAGCGTCACCGATCAGCTCAAGGACACGCTCGACGGGATTTTCCCGGGTTTCGCCAGCAAGATGGAATCAACCAGGGAGACGCCCGGCGATTTCGCCGCGAAGAGCCGCGAAGCGCAGACGACGAAGTAGTCATGACCGCGGGGCGACATCTCGCTCCGCATTCGATGGCAGTACCGCCCATGCGGGAAAGCGGCGCCAACCGGTTCATTTTCATCAGGCGTTGCGAGCACTGAAGCGAAGGGACGAAATCCGGAAATGGGAGCGCCAAAGATTTCTCGTTCCTCGAAATGACATTTGCGGCCATTGGCTTGCGATGGGCAACGCGAACCGTCATGCCCCAACGGTGAAAAATGCTCCGTTTGCAGTCATGCCGGCGATTGACAGTATCGATTCCTTCCTCCTATGATGTGCTTCCCTGCGTTGAGATGGCGAACCGCGCCAATCGAATCCGTTTTTCTGGTCCAGTGGGCAGCGGGGATTCGTGTCGCCAGTTCTCACGGGAATCGACGCTTCGACTTTACGTCAAGGAGTGAACCATGAAACGGGCAACGCGTCCCGGTGTGCAACTGTCACGTCGCTCGCTGGTCAAAGCTTCGATGTTGTTCGGCGCAGTGGGAGCGGCGCCCGTTTTCCTCCTCTCACCGGCCGGGGCCCACCGGCAGGACGAGGAAGTTTCCGGCACCCTCATCGAGTGGGGATTCGGTATTGCCGAAACCAACCCGCTGGGCCGCAATCGCGTGCTGGCATTCCAGGAGGCCTATCCCAACGTCGACCTCGAAATTGTCGAGGCCTTCGACGAGCAGACGCTTCTCACCGCCGTCGCCTCGGACAACGTGCCCGATGCGCTCTGGCTGAGCCGGTTCGAAATCGCCACCTGGGCATCGCGCGGAGTGCTGATGCCGCTCACAGACTACATCGAGCGCGACAGCTACGATACGTCGATTTTCTACGAATCGGCAATCGAGGAATCGACGTACGAAGACCAGCTTTATGGCATTCCCGGCGGCATGGACGTGCGGGCCCTCTTTATCAACCTCGATCACCTCGCGGAAATTGACGTCGACGCCGCCGCGATCGACACCTCGAACTGGGAACAATTGGGCGAATACGCCGCCCAGCTCGTCCAGCGGGATGGCGACGCCTACACACGCTGGGGTTTCGACCACAAGGTCCAGGCCGGCCACCTGTGGCTCTGGGGCGACGGCAACGGCGGTAGCTTCATGAACGACGACGCCAGCGAAGCAACCTTCAACAACGAGCAGAACGTCGAAGCGCTCGATTGGGCCGTCGCGGCCTACGAGGCTCAGGGTGGCTTCCAGGGCTACGAGGGATTCGCCACCACCTGGCAAGGCGACGAGCAGTTCGCCCGCGGCCTGGTTTCGATCTCGCTCTACGAGCAGTGGATGATGAGCGGGCCGATCGCCAGCGTGGCGCCAGACCTCAACTTCGTCGTGATGCCGGTGCGTGAGAATGGATCCGGGGCCGATGGGCGGATGGTGAGCTTCGTCGGCGGCAACTCGTGGTGCATCCCCGCCGGCGCCAAGAATCCGGAAGCGGCGTGGGAATACATCAAGTTCCTGCACACCGACGACACCTGGATGATCGGCGCACAGGGCGTCAAGGACCTCCGGACCGAGCAGGGCGATCGACCCTACATTCCATCGTTGACGGGCAGCATGACGGCCGACCAGCTCCAGATCGAGCAGCTCTACGAGCCGGTTGCCAGTCCGTTCGACGACGCCGTCAACCTCTTCCCGCAGATTCTTGAACAGAGCCAGAACCGCGAGATCGGCAAGTCGCCGGTGGCCGGTCAACTCGACGACATCATGGCGTCCGAGGGCGTGGAGCCGGCGCTTCGTGGCCAGATGTCGGCTCAGGAGTCACTTGACCAGGCCAACCAGAGCGCCCAGGACGCGATCGATTCGTTCTAGTGGTTTGACATCCCGAGCCCGCGGTCGTTGCGCTTCGCGCAGCGACCGCGGGCAGAGTTCGCACCGCCCGGACGGTTGTGGACGCCACATCGATGAACGGGATTATCGGGCGACCGCTGACGCAGGCTCGCTTCGCGGAGGGATCTACTCGTCGTCGGAATGACAGTAGAGGTGCTTGTCGGTCAGAACGATGGTGATGGGATTGGCGAACATAACGAATTCGCGTGTGACCGACCATGAGGGACACTCGCTACGCGGGGACGGGCATCGTATTTAATTCCCTCGCAGCCATCGCATCAGGGAGGGTCAACGATGGCGAACGCCGCACTTGACCGCACCGGGGACGTTTCCGGGCAACCGCGTCCGAAATTTCGGTTTCGGCCATCCGAGGAGACCCGGGCCGGCTGGTTGGTGATCAGCCCCTGGATCTTCGGCTTCATCGTGTTCACGATGTTCCCGTTTTTCTCCTCGCTCTACTTCAGTTTTACAAACTACGATGTGATCAGTTCCCCGGAATGGATCGGGCTCGAGAACTACGACCGGTTGCTGACCAGCGACCGGCTCTTCCCGATCGCCCTGCGGAACACCTTCCTCTACACCGCGATGTACGTCCCGCTGCACCTGGTCACGGCCCTCGCGGTGGCGCTCCTCCTCAACGAGGCTCGGAAGATGAAGGGGTTCTACCGAACAGCCTTTTACCTGCCCTCGATGACCCCCGTGATCGCCACCGCTTACCTCTGGATCTGGATGCTCAATCCCAACAATGGCTTGGTCAACCGCACGCTTCGCGCACTAAGTCTCCCGGCCCCGGCCTGGACGGTCGACCCCGACTGGACGAAGCCGACGATCGTGATTTCCCAAGTCTGGATGATGGGTGGGGCGATGATCCTCTTCCTCGCCGCCCTGCAAGGGGTGCCCAAGGATTTATACGAAGCCGCCACCCTCGACGGCGCCGGGGCTTGGCGCCGGTTCCGGAACATCACGCTGCCGATGATCTCCGGCGTCTCCTTCTTCCTGGCGACGGTCTCAACGATCGCCGCGCTGGGTGTTTTCACCCAAGGCTACGTGATGTTCGACAAGGATGGAGGTCCCCAGGATTCGGCGCTGTTCATCGTGATGTACCTGTTCAAGCGGGCATTCGGCAGCGGCTACTTCCAGATGGGCTACGCCTCGGCGATCGCCTGGATCCTGTTCCTGATCATTCTCGCGGTCACCGCCCTCCAGTTCTGGATTTCCAAGCGTTGGGTCTACTACGAACACGATGCCCGCGGCTGAGGAAAGGGTCCTTCCGATGGCTGTACGAAACGAAACACTCCCGATGGCCACTAGCGTGGCGGGAACCGGTCACCGGCAGTCCCGGTTCTCGCCCCACTCGCTTCGCGAGCCGCTGATCTACCTCGCGCTCACCGCGCTGGCGGTGATCTTCTGCGCGCCCTTCGTCTGGCTGGTGATCACCTCGCTCAAGCCGGCTGACGAGATTTTCGCCTCGAACTGGATACCCACGGAGTGGCGGTGGGACAACTACGCCGATGTCTTCAACTTCGCCCCGGTCGCGCGGTGGATGTGGAATACCCTGGTGATTACGGTGTTGGCCGTGGTGGCGGTCCTGCTCTCGAGCTCGCTGGTCGCTTACGGCTTCGCGCGCATCCGGTTCCGGGGCCGGGGGGCGCTCTTCGCGCTGGTGATGGCCACCTACCTTTTGCCCGGCGCGGTGACGATGATTCCTACCTTCCTGATCTGGAATGAGCTGGGGGCAGTCAACACCTTCTGGCCGCTATGGGCGGGAAACCTGTTTGGGTCGGCGTTCTACATCTTCATGCTGCGCCAGTTCCTGCTGACCATTCCCCAGGATTTGGTCGATTCGGCGCGGATCGACGGGGCAGGGTTCCTACGCATCTACTGGACGCTGATGTTGCCGTTGATCAAGCCGGCGCTGGTGGCGGTCGCGATTTTCGAAGCCAATGCGAAGTGGGACGATTTCATGGGGCCGTTGATCTACCTCAACCGGCCCGACGACTACACGTTGGCGCTGGGTCTCGGCACGATGAAGGAGTCGGTCCAGGAGTTGGGCACCCAGTGGTCGCTGCTGATGGCGGCTTCGGTGATCTTCACGATTCCGATGATGGTGCTGTTTTTCCTGTTTCAGCGGTACTTCATGGAGGGCGTGACGCACTCGGGGATCAAGGGGTGATACGACGACTTGATGCAATGGTGTTCGATTCAGCAATGCGGGTTAAGGTTGGGTCGAAGGGCGGTCGATGAACAGGCCGACCAGGCGTTGCACGGTCACGAGGGTTTCGGTTGTAACGGCGCCCCGTTTTCGTTGAAAGCGGATCAGGCTCTGCGACTTGACCTGTTCGCACATGATGACCGAGGGTTTGGTGATACCACCTTCGGGCTCCTCGATCCGGATCTGATTCGAAAGTCCCTTGTCTGTGCTCGTAATGGGAATCACGATTCGCAGGCGATGGGGAATGGCGTTGAAATCGGCTCCTGAAACTCGGAATCAAGCCGGTTGGGACTAAGGGCGTATGCCCAAGCGGGAGGCCGGTTGGCCTCCCGCTTGGGCGTGGTGTGGGGTGGTGAGAAGTTGGGTTAGTTGGCGGTGGATTTCCAGACGCTGTCGATCGTGGCGCGGCTGGCACCAACCACACCGGCGTCGATCACCGGCGCGTGCTCGCCAGTCTTGAGATCGTGGATGACGACCGCCGGGAGGACATGGTTGATGTCCTGCACCAGACCAGCGTAGGTGCGCACGCCTTGCTCGGCGAATTCCTGGGTGGCGAGATCCTCGAAGGCCATCGCCGTGGTATGGAGGATGGTGTAAGCGATCGTGACGTGGTTGTAGGCGGTGTAATCGTCGCGGATCGATTTGGTGACGGAGTCGTGGCGGACCTTGTCGATTACGCCCGCCACCTTGCCAAGCAGGGTTGCGCCGACCTTGATCACCGGGTTGCCGGCGGTTGAACCGTACTGTTTCTGGTACGCCTCAGCGCGGTGCTTGCTATCGCGCACAGTGTCGTGAAAGCGTTTGAAAGCGGCATCGAGTTCGGAGTTGCCGGTCTCCAGTTTCAACTGGTGGTCCATTACCTCCTCGATGTGGGACTCGAGAGCGACGATATCGCCCAGCCAGTCAGAAATTTCGCGATTGATCTTTTTAGAAGTAGTGGACATTTGTTGCCTCCTAAGGAGATGAGGGATGGGCCGCTTCGCACGGGTCGGCCCGGGACGACGAAGTCCTGGCCGAACTAGGCTCGTTGGGTATCGTTTCCGGCCATTCGCACCAGGGCGGAGAACTGGTACACGCCGGAAACGGCGACGAGGATGTAGACGATTCGGGACAGGACGTTGACTTCGCCAAACTCTTCGCCAACGATCGTGGCGACGAGATCGAATTCGAACAGACCCACCAATCCCCAATTCAACGCGCCAACGATAACCAGAACCAATGTGACAAGATCGAGTGACTTACGCATGTTTTGTCCTCCGTGGTAGAATCGAATTATGAATCTAATTCTATACTACAGGTTTAGATTCGTCAACGTCTCATATCGGACTCGTTCGCTATGGAAAGGGGGATGAGTCATGACTCTCTCCTCTGAAGCACGGCTGTTCACTATCGGGGAGGCAGTATCCGAACTCCAGGGCGCTTATCCCGACGTTTCACACTCCGCCCTGCGATTCTTTCAGCGAGAGGGTTTGGTAAACCCGTTGCGCACGGCAGGCGGACACCGGCTGTTCACCGTCACCGACCTCGATCGAATTCGGCGAATCAGGAACTGGCAGGCGCAGCGGTACTCACTCGCCGAAATCCGGCAACGGCTTGAGACGATGGATGCTCTTGCCTCGCCAGCGCACCTTTCGCAGCGACTACTTGAACTGGCGACGCATGGCGAAATGGCGGCCGCCACCCATTTGATCCTCCATGCAGACGATGTGGGATTGCCACTGGCGTCGACGTTCGACGACGTATTGCGGCCCGCCATGATCGAGGTCGGGGAGCGTTGGGTCAGTGGGCTGCTAACGGTGAGCCAGGAGCACGAGATTTCGGAGCTGTCGCGGGATCTCATCGCCGAGCTGACCCTGCGACACACAGAACCTGACCGGCTCAAGCCGATTGTGGTTGCCGCCTGCATCGCCGAAGAGTTGCATGACCTCGGGTTGCGGATGGTCTGCGGTGTCTTGCGTGAACGGGGGGCGAGAGTGCACTACCTTGGGGCGAATGTGGACCCATCCTCCATAGAGGAATCGGTGCGTTTGCGTCGCGCAGAGATTGTATTGCTCTCAATCTCCTTGGAGGCACACATGCCCGCGTTGCGCGAGACCATCCGCGTCGTCCGCGACACGACGGTCGACATGCCGCGACCGAGATACGTCGTCGGTGGAAGAGGTTGTCTCGGTCATCGCGAGGAGTTGGCGGCACATGGAGTCGAAGTTCTTGCGGACCATCGCCTTGAGGACATCGCGCGCGTCGTACTTGCGGATTCGAACCAACATCCAGACGAGATTTCAGGACCGGAGGAAGTGAGCAGCCACTCCGCCGCCCGGCACGCCAGGTGATTTGCAGTTGGCGTTGTTTCAGGATTACAGTAACCCAAAAGAGTCATTGTGAGCCCGATGTGCTTCTGCAATACTTGACCCGTAGAAGAAATTCGTCTGCAACGTTATTCCGCCAGTGGCCGATGCTCCTTCGGATCGTTTCCGGAGCCAGTGTCCCCACTTCATTGAAGGAGACGGACAATGTCGCGATTTGCAACCTTGAAGAACATCACACTCGGCGCGATGCTCGCTGGCGGGATTGCGATCGGCGGGGCTGGACTGGTGTTGGCGCAGGACGATGAAGCTACGGCTTCTCATCCGGTGCACATTCATGCTGGCGATTGCGTCAATCTCGATCCGAATCCCGCTGTGCCGCTGAACAACATTGAGCCGCGCGGAGCCGGCGAGGAAGAGGAAGGCGAGGACGCCCCCGCTCCCCAGGGCATCCTGACAGCGGCTAACGTGCTCTACTCCCTGACCGACGATTCCGAATTCAGTTTCGACGATGAGATGCTGGCTGAGTCCCATGCGATCAACATCCACGAGAGCGATGACAACATCCAGAACTACATCGCCTGCGGCGACATTGGCGGCGTGGTGTTCGAAAATGAACTGGTGATTGCGCTGCAACCGCTGAACGACTCCGGGTACTCGGGAATCGCGATCCTGACCAAGGATGACGACGGCGGCAATGTCGACGTCAAGATTTACCTCGCCGAGCCGCCTGCCGATGGCGTCGAGGCGACTCCGGTCAGCTAGTTGCTGTTCGAATTGAAGACATGAAGACAATGGCCGTGGGGTGATCCCACGGCCATTGTTGTGTGGCATCGAAGGCGTTCTGCCTCTCTACCCCGAATCGCAAAGTGGTTGAAATCCCACGCCTGGACCTACGGAAATCACAAGATTCCTCGTTCCTCGGAATGACAATTGGCTCGCTGGCGATCGTCGAGCAATGACCACAGAGCGGGACGACACCCGTTCGACAAGCTTAGGACAGGCTCCGGTCGTCCCCTACGAAGCCTGATTGTGGGTGCGGGGACAGCGGTGCGTGGTTGTCGTGCCGCATTCCGAGCTTCCAACGCGCCATAATTGGCGGAGCAGGAAGTTCGAGCCGTTGACGACAAGGGGGAGAAGACGATGAGCGCCAATGACGATTCCGGCAAACGAGACGTGAACGGGCTCCGGATTCTGGTTCCGCTGGATGGATCGAAGCGATCGGCCAAGGGTGCGGAATTTGCCGGTCGGCTGCCGGCGAGCGAAATCGTGCTGTTCCATGTCGCCGGAAGTCACGAGGCCGACTCCCGCGCGATCGAAGTCAAGCTCGAGGAGGTCGCCGGGCCGCTGCGACGCGAAGACCGGTCGGTTGAGGTGGTAACGCGCACGGGAGATGTGGCCGGCGCGATTCTGGACGCCGCAACCGGATGCGACCTGATCGCGATGGCCACGCACGGTCGCGGCGCCGCCGGCCGGTTCCTTTTCGGCAGCGTGGCGGACAGGATCAGCCGCCACAGCACAACGCCCACGCTGCTTGTGCGCCCCGGAGACGACAAGTCCGAGATTCCGCCGACGGCGCGGATCGTGGTCCCGCTCGACGGGTCCGAGCTTGCCGAGCGGGCGCTGCCGATCGCCTCCACGATCGCGATCGGGATGTCGTTGCCGGTGCACCTGCTGCGAGCGGTTGGTCTCGACGAGATTCGGTTGACGATCCGAGAGCAAAAGAAGTCCGGGAAGGTCGTAGGCGGTGAGGACCAAACCTACGATGATGCTCGGAAGGAAACGGAGCGCCGCGCCGGAGAATATCTGGCGACGGTGGCCCAGCGGCTGCGCGCACTGGGGCAAGACGTGCAGACCGAGGTGCTGGAGGGCACTGCCGCGTTCGCGCTCCTGTGGAAGATTCAGCCAGGCGACCTGGTGGCGATGACGTCTCATGGCCGAAATGGATTCCGGCGATGGCTGCTGGGAAGTGTTGCGGAAAAGCTGGTGCGCGAGGCGAAGGGGCCGGTGTTGCTGGTGCCGACGCGAGAGCGCCAGGCATAACCGGGAGGCAGCATGCTCGCCCCCAATGCGTGACCAATCTGGCACAATGGGGCCACGCATCAATCGTCGTTTAAGCGGGAGGCCACACAGGGCCTCCCCTACAGACCGGCGGCGGCGCCAAACCGATTTGGACTGGAGACAGTCACATGGTCGAGAACGAACAACCCGCGATTTTCCGCCAGAACTTTCATGAGTTGCTGCAGCACGATCAATACACGCCAGAGGAGGCGGCCTTCCTGTTGGGGGTCGATCCGGGCGTAATCAACCAGGTGGCGCACCGGCACGAGCTTCCGGCAATTTTCGCCGAGCACTATGTGATGTACATCATGCGGGCGGACCTGGTGCGTTGGCTGGAAAACCGGTAGGGCGATTGATCGAAACGGGAGGACACGCAGGTCCTCCCCCGCGACGATCGGCATGGCCGCGCCTGGGGGCGAACATGAAGGTGACGGTTGGGTTGGCCCAGATTCAGACAACGACTCTGGACAAGAGCGCCAATCTCAAGAAATTCGACGATTTCATAGAGCGGGCGGCGGCGATGGGCGCGCAACTGGTGGTCTTCCCGGAGCTGGCGTTGACCGGCTACGCTTGCGGAGACGCCTTTTTCGACATGGCCGAGAACATTCCCGGTCCGTCGACGAACCACATTTGCGAAACTGCCCGCAAGCTCGGTCTTCATGCGATCTGGGGTATGCCGGAACGCGGGTTGCCCGGTGTGCTTTACAACTCAGCCGTGTTGGTAGGCCCGGAAGGTCATATCGGGACATGGCGCAAGCACACGCTGCCCGGTCAAGCAACAGATCATGGTGGGGCGGGAGCGTTTCCCGACCGACGATTCTTCCGCGGCGGCAAACGCAGCCCGGTATTCGACACAGCGATCGGCCGGATCGGGATGATGGTCTGCTACGACATCTTCTTCCCGGAGATCGCGCGATTGCTGACGCTGAAGGGCGCGCACCTGCTGGTCGGGATATCGGGATCGCCGGTCTTCGAGCGTCCGATCTTCGAGCCGCTGGTGCTGGCGCGGGCGATGGAAAACACGATCCCGTTCGCCTACTGCAACCTCGCGGGGACCGAAGGCGAGATCAACTACTGGGGCGGCAGCCGCCTGATTGGACCTGGCGACCTGGCGACGAAGGTTCCGGGCTCGCCGATCATTTGCCAGGCCGCCTACGATGTGGAAGATTTGGTCTGCGGCGAGGTCGACTACGAGCAAACGCATCGCTTTCGACCGGTCTTCCCGGTGCTTCGAGACCTCCGCGCCGAGATGTACACGCAACTGGAAGCGGCGGTTGAGGGCGAGATGGATTAGCGTTTTGCGGCGCAATATCAATGCGTGAAGCGCGGGCGGACCCATTCGACAAGCTCAGGGCAGGCTACAGGTCCGCAACCCTACGCAAATTGGAGCGTACATTGACGGACTACGCACAACGCAACCGGGACGTGTGGGATGCGTGGGCGGCCGAGTATGCGGAGTGGGCGCCGCGCGCCTGGGCTGGAAACGAACCATCGTGGGGCGAGTTCTCGATTCCAGACCGCGAACTCGGCGCACTGCCGGAATCCGTGGAGGGGATGGACGCGATCGAGCTTGGCTGCGGCACGGCCTACTTTTCGGCGTGGCTGGCCAAGCTTGGGGCTCGCCCGGTGGGGATCGACAACTCTCCCAACCAGCTCGAGACGGCCCGCCGGATGCAAGCAAAGTTCGAGGTCGAGTTTCCGCTGCACCTTGGAAATGCCGAGGAACTGCCGTTCCCGGACGCCAGTTTCGATCTCGCGATCAGCGAGTACGGGGCTTCGATCTGGTGCGATCCCAACAAATGGATTCCCGAGGCGGCGCGGGTGCTGCGGCCCGGAGGTCAACTGGTTTTCCTCGTCAATGGCTTGATCAAGATGCTCTGCACGGGAGAGGACGATACGGTCGCGACACCGGTTGACGAATGCCTGCGGCGACCCTACTTCGAGATGCATCGCTTCGAATGGCCAGATGACGACTCGGTCGAGTTTCATCTCGGGTACGGAGACTGGATTCGTCTCCTGCGGGCGAACGACTTCGAGATTGTGGAACTGATTGAACTGCGGCCACCGGTCGATTCCACACGTGTCGCCCAGCAAGTGCCGCTTGACTGGGCGCGCCAGTGGCCGTGTGAGGAAATCTGGAAGGTGCGCAAGCGAGACTGACCTGGCGTTCGAACGTAGTGGTTTCGGAGAACGTTCGCTCGATCAGGATGGCATCGCTCCTGCCAGGGCATGCTGCCTCCCTCCTTTCGGGAGGCAACATGCCCTCCTGAAGTGTTACCCATGTATCCGAACGTGTGTTACCCATGTTCCCGGTCTAAACACGCGCAAGAGGTGCGGCCGTTTCCTCTGAATGCGCTGTCCTGGGGTTGGCAAGGACAGCCGGCTAGTGGTCGGGTATCGGGCGGAACAGGTTTGGCGGGCGGGCACAAGGTCCGCAATCCTACACGATCCGGTGCGCCGGTCAGGCGGCTTCCGGGGTGCCGCTGGCGGCGACCCGCCGTGCCCGCGCCACGGTCCGCTCGTCGTACTCCGAGATGGAGTTGTCCCACTCTCCGCCACAGGTGATCAGGGTCACCGCTTCGTAATCGGTCATCCCCAGCACCTCCTCGCTCGGTGGCTCGAGGTTGCTCTCCTGGCGCACCCACTCCACCGCGTAGGTGTAGGCATCCCCGTCCTCGTCGACGACCACGACCTCAGCGCCTTCCTCCAGCGTCCCAAGCGCGAAGAAGACGGCTTCCGGCACCCCCCACCAGTTGAGGTGACCGGCGATCAGGATGTTGCCGAGCTCGCCCAACCGTGCGGTTTCCTTGTACCAGGCGACATGATTCTCGTCGGAGGGTTGCTGCATCACCCCGCCGACGGTTTCGAGAATCTCGACCGGCGCCTCAACCCCGATGCTGGCGATCGTCAGTCCGGCGGGCACGGCGCCTCGGAAGCAATCGGAACCATCAACCGGGGTTGCGGCATCAGGGGTCGCGGTCAGGCAGAGACTGGCCGGTGTGCCCTCGGTGGGCGTGCCGTCGATCGGTTCGACGACCTGATCCCCCTGGGCGAAGATGCCGGACCGGATCAAGGCCGTTCCGCCTAGCGGCAGGGCCAGCGCCGCGGCCGCAAACCGGCGGCGTGAATGTGTGTCGGTCATGGGAGTCTCCCGGGTTGTTGGGGAGGACACACGGGTCCTCCCGTACGAATCGCGGCTTTCGCAGGGGCCGGCCTGTGTGCCGGTCCGTGGCGACGCCGCGAAAGGGCGAGTAGGCGGGAGGACACGCAGGTCCTCCCCTACGAAGTTCGGGCGCCGTGTGTTGCGGCGGGATGCGAGGAGGGCCAACAGGCCGGTCAGCGGCGCGAAGGCGGGCAGTTCCTGGAGTGGACCACTCTGATCGGGACCAACACCCGTGTCCGGGTACTTGGTCGGCGTCTTGCCAGGGGTCCCTGGATCCTTGCCGCCGCAGTTGTAGACGACGACCACGGTTTCCTGGTTGTCGTAGACGTTGAGCCAGTTGCCGTCGTCGGAAAGCTGCTCCGACTTCATGAAGCACCAGTCGTCGCCAAGCTCGTCGACCCAGTACTCGCCAGGCGTCAGGTTGAACCACATGATCTTGCCGAACCCGTCCGTGGTCTGGGTATCGGCATGCTCCCACGCGGACCCGTTCCAGAACACGAGATCGAAGTCCTTGCCGCCTTCGTACACTTCACAGTCCACATCGGAGACGTAGGTCAGCGTGGAGCAGTCGAGCTTGTAGACCGTCAACCGCCCGACTTCGGGGTCCCACTCCGGCACGTTGTACCAGTAGCAGACGATCGACTCGCCGGCACTGAGATGCAGGTCGAGCGTGTCCCCAAACTCGAGCGGGTACGGGCGAAGCTCGCCCATGCGTTGGCCGTAACAATCGAGCACGAACACGTACCAGGTATCGGCCGGAACGGTTTCGATAATGGTGTACGGGCCGGGTTCGAGACCGCCGAAGTAGACCGCGCCGTCGATCGAGTCACCGGTCATCGTTTGCAGATCGACCGTGCCGGAATCGTCATCGATCAGCGTGAAGTTCACGCCGTTCGTGAGTTCGGTGCAGTCTTCCATCGGGTCCGCGCCGAAAGCGTTCAGGTCGTAACCTTCGGGGCAGGCGTACTTGATAATTGTGATCTCGCCCGGGCCGCCGGGGATGTTGTACCAGTTGCAGAAGTAGCTAGTCGCGGGGATGGTCAGCTCGGCTTCGAAGTAACCGCCGGGCGCATCGACCCGAGGCGGGAAGCCGTCGACGATCGCGCCGTTCTGGAGAGCGGTGAAGCCGCAGATCACCACCGGCTCCTCGTATTCAGGCGGAATGTGCTCAAGGATGCTGAATGGTCCGATTGGCACGTTGCCCCACTCCACCATTCCTTCCGCGCCCGTGGTCTGGTACTCGACGCCCTCGCTGTGGGTCAGCTTGAAGTCGATGTCTTCCATCAGCACGGTGCAGTTGGCCTCGTACCATACAGGATCCTGGTCGTAGGCGGTCCCTTCCGGGCACTCCCACTTCGTGACCACGATCGTGCTGCCGTCACCGGGCAGGTTGTACCAGTTGCAGTAGTAGTCGAACCGCTCCTCCAGCAAATCCGGTTGTGGAATCACGAAGCCATTCACCGAGGGCACGAGGACCGGATCGCCATCATTTGACCAGCAGAAGACGACCGGATCGCCGAAGCCATCAGGAATCTCTTCGATGATCTGGAGTTCGCCCACCGGGCCGATCGTCACATTGTTCCACTGCGTGCCATTGGCCTGAGTCGTCGTCGCGTGCTCGCCGTTGGCGTCCACGAGCGCGATTGGGATGTTGAGGTGCTCCGTGGCGCACTCGGCCCCGTAGTAGTCCTGGTCCATCCCGTACGTGGTTCCGACCGGGCATTCCCACTTGTAGACGGTGACGGTGTTGTCGTCTGCGCCGGTTGGTGTCGCAGGGGCAAGGCCTTGCCCCACGAACCAGTTGCAGAACACGACCTCGTCATCGAGCAGGTTCCACTCGATTGCGCCATTGGTCACCATCATCGATATTTCGCCTGTTTCCGGCCCGCCGTTCTGGACGATGCCGCTGCAGGTGACATAGGTTTCGGCAAATGGCGTGGTCTGGGTCACGGTCGTCATGCCGGTCGGCTGTTCCGTGAACGAAATGTGCGAATCGCCGAACTCTCCGGTTAGTTGGGTTTCGGTTCCGCCCCCGCTCTGCAGGATCTGGAACTCGACATCGT
>Ga0136627_1000375_pt1 | contig 16502 bp, 14 predicted proteins | sample AntDrymUQ4892206_2_FD_104652 | JGI IMG/M metagenome (GOLD analysis project Ga0136627, IMG submission 104652) | Polar desert sand microbial communities from Dry Valleys, Antarctica - metaG UQ489 (22.06) | ecosystem: Environmental > Terrestrial > Soil > Desert | place: Antarctica: Dry Valley... | reverse complement strand
TGCGACGCTCGATCTGCTCACTACCTTGCGGTACCAATGCTATGACGTGTAGTCCCGTCGAGCGCAATCTGGAAAGGGCAGTTGCATCCAGCCGGCGAAGGTCGGCCGAGAGCACCACCGCGCGGGCCGCACCGGTACTGGCGGCAGCCAGCAGATCGGCAAGATCGACGCAACGACGCACCACCCTGATCTGGCTTCCGGCGCGCTCCACCGCGGCAACAAACTCCGTCTCCCAGGCCGTCGCGCTCACCGCGGTCACAATCGGCAGGCTCAACACGGCTCAGTTCCCCTGCGACGCCGGGGGCGTCTGCTCATCGGGTGGCTTCTGTTCATCGGGCGACGCTGACGCGCACGGGTCGTCGTCGGAACCGGCGGCAGCGACCACGGCAATATCCACTACCTTGCCCCGTACCGCGCCGATCAGCTTCTTCGCACTGTCTTGGTTAACTCTCACTCCCACGGCCCACTCACCGCTGTTGGCGACGGCACCGCCACCAGGGGAAGTCACGTACTGCACTAGGACCCCGCTCAATAGCTGCTCGGCCTCGCTCTGGTTACCACCCTCAGAGGTGGCATACACGTCGATGTGTGCACCGCGGCGCAACGTGGACGGTAGGTGTCGGGGCGCAACGGGGACGCTGACCAGGCTGCCACAGGTCGGACCGCGCAACGCGGCGCGCGGCAGGAGCTCACCCTCACCGACATCGCGACTAAGTGTCTTACCGGCCACGTCTTTATCGGACCGAACGTACTTGTCCTCACCGTCACGCAGCTGCACTTCGACGAGCACCAAGTCATTGGAATTCAACTGTGTGCCCCGAGGTAGTGCGGTACGTAGCGACCACACGCCTTGGGTGTCATCAGCTGCAGAGACGATCATGGTGCCGCCGCCGATAGCCAGCATGACGAGAATCGCGCCGATCAGGAACCTTACGTTGACCAATCGGAGCTTCTGTAACCGCCGCGCAGGTGGAGCAGCCACTGACCGGCCTGGTTGTTGCGTTACCTCCGGTGAATCCGCGTTCATTTGGTATCCCTTCGCAAGCGACCAGCGCAGCTGAGACTATCCGATACCTGTCGTGATGCATCAGTCCTCAGCCGCTGCCTGTGGATTACGGGCTCGCAGGCTTGACCAGTGGCATACTTAAGAGAACACGTTATGCTGGCATTCTAAGAGCTTAATACACACAATCAACGCTGATCGGGGAAAAGCTATGGCTTCCGAACGCTTTTTGCAGCTAAACGAGGTGGCCGAGCTACTGAACATCAGTGCCTCTCAAACCTACGCACTAGTGCGTAGTGGCGATTTAGCGGCAATCAAAGTGGGCGGTCGTGGTCAATGGCGCGTAGAGCGGGCAGAGCTGGAAAGCTACATCGAGCGGATGTACAGCAAAACCCGCGACTTCGTGGAGGCCCAGCCACTTGTCAAACCGCGTGATTAGTCAGCCTCTCCTGAAGCCGAGCGATGCTCAGGGCGCCACTCTTGCCAGTAGTGACAGCCAAGCTCCCCGAGGAGGTAATAAACGTGCAAGTCAAATACACTCGGAAGCACCGGTCCGCCGACAGGTCCCGACTGCGTTTGAACGGAGCCGAAGATGACGAGTGTCAGCGTTATAACCGCAGTAGACCCACAACGTAGCGAGCATCTACCGCAGACGTGGGAGTCCCTGCGAACACAACGACTCCCACCCGGCTGGGATTGGGAATGGCTAGTCCAGTGTGACAGCACCGATGCCGATGACCGACGACGAGTCCAAGCGTTGATACCCGACGATGAGCGGATTTCCTTTGGTGCCAGTAGGCGGGGTGGCCCAGGGATCGCACGGACGATGGCACTTGCTCGCGCTACCGGCGCACTCGTTAAGACACTGGACGCTGACGATCAACTAACCGAGGGTGCACTCGCGCGAGACGTGGTGGCTCACCAACAACCCAATGTCTACTGGTCAGCAAGTCGCGTACTGGACTGGCGCGAGGGCGAGACGTCACCGCATTATCCGTGGGACCCACAAGCGGGGCGGATCAAGTCAGGTATGGTATACGGCGCTTACAGAAACAACTTCCGCATCCTCGTTCACCCAGCAACACTATGCATCAAGTTTCAGCTACTGGTGGCCCTCGGCGGCTGGATGGCCTTGCCTGCCAGCGAAGACACCGCGTTACTGCTAGCTCTCGATGCCGTCTGCGACGGATGGTTCAACGACGAAGTAGGCATGAACTACCGAAGGTGGGAACCACAGATGAGCGCCAATACAGACCCGGAGGAATTTGCCGCACGGCGCTATCTCGTCACCACTAGAGCCGAAGCTCTGTCGGCACTGATCACCAGACGCTAGACCGGGTGGCGACCACGTCAGCTCCTCGATTCCGACGCCCCTGGTTTGCGTCATGCGAAAACGCACCGGTTAAACTATTACCGAGTTGGGCAACGTCTTATCATGCGTTTGCTGTAGCGACCTCTAAGCATCGATTAGACCAGCCTTACCAGCGCCAACGCCGCGAGAGGAATAGTGCGCAGCTGATGCTCACGGCGAAAGCGGCGCGCCTCGCCTAGTTCGCGTGGTACCACATCCAGAAAATCCGCACCAGCTCGTTCGAGCACGCCATGTACTACTTCGCCGGTACGCAGCGTCAGCGCGGCACTCGCCCGATCGCGTACCAGTCGACGGAGTACCAGCCGCATGTCGTAACGAGCCGCGACATGGCCCTCGCTTCCGGGGGTTGTCGCGGCGAGCGGCAGCCCCCGGAACGAGGTCACGGCACCCAGCGGCAGCAGGAGCCGTCCACTGGATTTCCCGCCATCGGAGCTTGTGACAACAGACTCCTCGTGTGTCGCGACATCGCTGACGGGTTCTACATAGCTTCGGGCAGCTGATCGGCCGGCCAACATCAGCCAGTCCGGCCCCACTTCGGTCAGAGTTCCCGAGACAACCACATCCCCGCCTCCATCCATGCTCGCAATCAGCTCGCCACCGACCGCCGCCCGCAGGCGATCCACCAAACGCACTACGGCGAGTTCCCGTCGCGTGCGGTCAACCACTTCTGCCGCGAACTCGGCATCGTCGGCTGCGGCTAGCTCGGACTCCAAGTCCGCGAAGAGACGATCCCAACGTCCGGCACCAGTCAACGGCGCACTGAAGCCGGCGGTACGCCACGGATCAAGTTCGGCCATAGGCCTCACTGTGTCACTTCCTCGACCAAATAGGAAGCTATAAGAACTAAATGTAAGAAAACTCAGTTAATACGAAGAAAAATTAGGTTAACGAAGTAAGTTGACCTTATCCAAGCTAAGCTGTAGAACTTAAACCTAAGCAAATGAGGGTTAGGGGCATCCAGTGAAAGTTGTGGGCAGGCTACTCCGATTGGGTTTGGTCATGTGCGGCTGCGGAATTGTCGCTGCCGTACTGCTGCCCCACCCGGTAGCGGCCTGGCGACAGCTCGACCAACTCGTCGATCAGAGCACTGCCGATAGCGAGGCAACCAACGACTTCACGCTCGCGGTGTGCAGCCTCACGGTCTGGATCGCAATCGTTTGGCTCACGACCACGTTGCTGATGCTTGCGGCCACGCAGCTACCTGGCCGCATCGGCGTTACGGCCCGAGTGGCCAGTTGTTTGGTAGTCCCAGCCATCGTGCGACGTCTCGTCTGTAGCGCCCTGAGCATCTCGCTGGCCGGTGGCGTGCTTACCGGAACCGCGCAGGCGGCTGAACTCCACCACGGGGCGGCCACTAACCAGACCTCGACAATCGGCCGACAAACGACTCCGCGTGACCTGGACTGGCCACAACCCGGCGACGCGGCCGAGGCAGACCAACCTGACTCCCCCACCGGCGCCGGGACCATCACCGTGCAACGGGGCGACTCACTGTGGAAACTCTCCGCGCAATCACTGGGGGCAAAGGCATCGGAGGGGGCAATCGCCGCAACGTGGCCTACCTGGTGGGAGCACAACCGTGACGTCATCGGCGAGAACCCGCATCTGATCCGCCCCGGCCAGCAGCTTCACCCGCCGCCGGTCTCCTCGATAACACGGTCTCCTCGATAACGCAGTCGAGTAATTCCACCACCTTGAAGGAGCCACACCATGACCAGCACCATGACACCTGACGCCTCTACCAGTGCGTTACAGCTACGGTCCGCACCGCCATTGGAGCCGCCGTATGACGACGAGCCGATCAAACGACACGTCGCGGAGCTGGCCAACGCGGTGGATCAGCCACTATTGCCCTGTTTCAATGCAGCTGACCTCGGTAGTGCCGACTTCCGCACCGCTAACTTCGGTACCGCTAACTTCAGTATCGCCAAGGACCAGGCAGCGATAGGGGTTGATTCCGATTACCCCCGCAATGTTGGCGAAAATCGCGGCTTCTGCCGACAGCGCGCGGCCAGTTCACAGCTGCCCGAACCACGTAATCACGCCCGAAAACTGGTCCAAGCGCTGATGGAGATGATTGCCGGAGCACGGCCGCTGGGTCAGCTCGTGCCCTGGTTGCATGAAACGTTGTATTTCGAGCTCGCCGATCAATACGGCGCGGTCCGCGCCGCGAATCGACATACAGCGCGCTATCGAAATCGGCGCAACGCGTCGGAGCCTCGCTCCAATCAGGTCCGCACCCGAGTGGCGAGCGTTCGTACCTGTGAACCTGCCGACGGCATCGTGGAGGTCAGCGCCGTGGTGCACGACCGGGGACGCAGCTATGCGGTCGCGCTGCGCATGGAGGGCCTTGACGGCGGCTGGCGCTGCACCGACTTCGCCGTGGTCTGAGCCATTGCGCGACAACTTGTGCCGTTGAGACGGCATCACTACCGGCACGCTCAAGCCGCTTAGCGCGGTGCTCACGCACCCGGGGCGCCATGACATTTCTTGTACTTCTTTCCCGAACCGCACGAACAGGGAGCGTTGCGGGCCGGATCGCTGCTGACTCGCCGACTGGCTACCGGCTGCTTAGAGCCAGGGACCGGGCCGGTACTGCCTTCAGCACCTCCCGAGCCGAACCCGGCACCTAGCGCATCCCCGTCGAGGGTAGGAGCCGAATACTGCAGCGGAACCTGTTTACGCGGCGTATCCAGGCCCTTGGCGCGGATCTCCCGATGCTTGGCGGCGACAGCGGCGATCTCGCGGACGTCGAGCACTCTGGTGGGGTCGTCCACGTCAACCGAACGCAGCTCACCTGCTGGAATCTCCTCGATCTGCACTTCGAGATTGAACAGATACCGGATGGCTTCTTCCTTCACGCCCTCCAGTAACGCACTGAACAGCTCAAATGCCTCGCGCTGGTACTCCACCAACGGGTCCCGCTGGCCGTATCCTCGCAGCGAGATACCGTCCCGCAAGTAGTCCATCTCATACAGGTGCGCGCGCCAGCGCTGATCGAGCACCTTCAGCACCACCATGCGCTCCAACTCGCGCAATGCCTCAGGGCTCAGTTCCTTCTCACGCTCGTCGTAGGCGGCATGAATGTCATCATGAATTTGCCCGCGTAAGAACTCGGCATCGAGTGAGTCCTTGCCGCCGGCATCGGCGGTCACCTCGTCGACGATGATGGAGATGGGATACAGCAGTTTCAGCTGCGTCCACAACTGGTCGAGATCCCAATCCTCGGCGTCCCCATCGGCGGTTGCGCTAGCGACGAGCTCGGCTACCACATCGTCGATCATGTTGCGCACCTGCTCCGACAGATCCGCACCTTTGAGTACCTTGTCACGCTCTTCGTAGATGACCATGCGCTGCTTATTGTCGATCTCGTCGTACTTGAGCACGTTCTTACGTGTCTCGGCGTTGAGTTGCTCCAGCTGCGTCTGAGCACCCTGAATCTGACGACTCACCATCTTGGATTCGATCGGCACATCGTCGGCCATACGCAGGCCGTTCATCACGGCTTCCACCGCGCCGGAGTTGAACCGCCGCATCAGCTCGTCTTGCAGTGAAAGGTAGAACCGCGACTCCCCCGGGTCGCCCTGCCGGCCGGCACGACCACGCAGCTGGTTGTCGATCCGGCGTGAATCGTGCCGCTCGGTGCCAAGGACGTAGAGCCCACCCGCGTCGAGTACGTCGCCCTCTCCGGCCTTACGGAGTTTCTTTGCCCGCTCAAGCGCGGCATCCCACTCGGCTTGGTAGGAGTTCGAGCCGGTCTCAGGACCGATGCCGCGTTGCCGTAGCTCCGCGGCGGCGGTGTGCTCGGGATTGCCGCCGAGCATTATGTCGGTACCGCGACCGGCCATGTTGGTGGCCACGGTCACCGCGCCCGGTCGCCCGGCCTGCGCAATGATCTCGGCCTCTTTGGAGTGGTTCTTAGCGTTGAGCACCTCGTGCCGCACCCCACGCCGGGTGAGCATCCCCGACAGCAGCTCCGATTTCTGCACACTTGTGGTGCCCACCAGCACCGGCTGGCCGATGGCATGCCGCTCCACGATGTCTTCTACCACGGCCGAGAATTTCGCCGGCTCGGTCTTATAGATCACGTCGGCCTGGTCGAGCCGAATCATGGGCATGTTGGTAGGGATCGGAACCACACCGATGTCATACGTCTTCTGGAACTCCGCCGCCTCGGTCATAGCGGTACCGGTCATCCCGGCAAGCTTTTTGTACAGGCGGTAGTAGTTCTGCAGCGTGATGGTCGCCAGCGTTTGGCTCTCCTCTTTGATCCGCACGCCTTCTTTGGCCTCGATGGCCTGGTGCATCCCATCGTTGAAACGTCGCCCGGCAAGCACCCGGCCGGTGAATTCATCGACGATGAGCACTTCCCCGTCGGTGACGATGTAGTCCTTGTCCCGCTTGAACAACTCCTTGGCTTTCAGGGCGTTGTTCATGAAGCTGATCAACGGCGTATTCGCAGCCTCGTACAGGTTGTCGATACCCAGCTGACGCTCCACCTTGGTCACGCCGGATTCGGTGATACCGATCATCCGCTTGGCCTCGTCGACCTCGTAGTCGTCCTCGCGCTTGAGTTTGGGGACGATGCGCGCAAACTCCGTATACCACTTGCCCGATTGCTCTACCGGGCCGGAGATGATCAGCGGCGTCCGCGCCTCGTCGATCAGGATGGAGTCGACTTCGTCCACGATGGCAAACGCGTGGCCGCGCTGCACCATCTCGCTTTCCGACCAGGCCATCTTGTCACGCAGGAAGTCGAAGCCGAACTCGTTGTTCGTACCGTAGGTGATGTCGCAGCCGTATTGCTTACGTCGATGCTCGGGCCGTTCGTTGGCTAAGATGACGCCGGTCTCCAAGCCCATGAACCGGTGTACCCGTCCCATGGTTTCGGCGTCACGCTTAGCCAAGTAGTCGTTCACGGTGACCACGTGTACGCCGTCTCCGGACAGCGCGTTGAGGTAGGCCGCGGGCACACACGTCAACGTCTTACCTTCACCGGTCTTCATCTCGGCGATGTTGCCGAAGTGCAACGCGGCGGCACCCATGAGCTGCACGTCGTAGTGGCGCTGCCCCAGCACCCGGCTCGCCGCTTCTCGCACCGCGGCGAACGCTTCCACTAGCAACTCGTCAAGGGTCTCACCATCGGCGTAGCGTTCCTTGAACTCATCGGTCAGCGCACGAAGTTCCGCATCGGTGAGATCGACGAATTCGTGCTCGGCAGAGTTGACGGCATCCGCAATGCCTTTAAGACGTCGGATGATGCGGCCTTCACCGACGCGAAGGATTTTCTCCAGGAACACAGTCCATGCCTCTCATGCGAACAAACCTTCTCGAGTACATGGTATGTCGCACGACTAGCTCACGTGGTTGCACCCATAGCACCGAAATCAGCACTCGGGCTCAGGCAAATTGGATCGGCCAAAAAGTGGGCGGCTGTCGATAATCGACAGCCGCCCACTTGTCCCCAACCTTAGTTGGCTAGCCACCCTATAAGCCAAATTAACTTTCCAGGGACAGTACGCCGTAGTTGTAGCCTTTGCGTCGATAAACCACACTGGGAAGACCGGAATCGACATCGCTGAACAGATAAAAATCGTGCCCGACCAGCTCCATCTCGAACAAGGCCTGATCCAGGGTCATGGGCTTGGCAGTGTGTTCTTTGTGGCGGATCACCTGGCCTGGAAAGTAAGGCTCTGCGCCGTCGACCTCCACTGCGCCTGAGGTCGGCTCCCAGGCGGCCCAATCGGTCCCTGGGTTCGCGGGCTCGTCGCGATTTTGACGCTGTCGAGGTATGCCGAGCCCACTGTCGTGCCACTGGACGCTGGGCGTATTTACCAGCCGGGCGGTGGCGGAGGCGACCGACACCGGAGTTCGACGCCCACGATGAATGCGTCGGCGATCAGCGGCACGTCGAAGCCGCGCCTCCAACTTCGACGACGCCTTGTCCAGAGCGGAGTAGAAATCTCCGGCGCATGCCTCGCTACGGATCACGGGGCCGCGGGAACGACACGTGAGTTCGACACGTTGGCAGGTATGGGATTGGCGAGGGTTGGGCTCGTGGAAGAGCTCCACGTCTATCCGGAACAGCTTACCGTCGTACCGCATCAACCGGTCGAGTTTGTCTGCCACGTGCTCGCGGTAGTGATCTGGTACTTCGACATTACGTCCGGTGACAGTGATCTGCAATTGATTGCTGTCGATGGCAACTGCTGCGTCGGTTTCAGTGTGCACGTGTACCTCCACTGTAGTTCCTAGTTGCTCACTAGATGTCTAAGCGCAACCGCCGGGACGCTTGATTGTGAGTACATTCGGCGGCGCAAGAGCTAATCGCGCTCCTCTCCCTCGTAGAAAACAAGCCGCGTACTACCCGCCAGGGGCGGCACGCGTTCAGGTAGACATGACGTTAACGCCTCCGGCGTGCAGAGTCACCCCTTCGGCCACGAATTCTTAAGCGAAAATCGACATCAACGAGGTTGCTCTAGTCAACTCCAGCGAGGACTACTGCGCCTAGGACTCGGTAACCCATACCGCGTAACACCCGTGCGGCTTCGGCCAGCGTCGCTCCGCTGGCCACCACGTCGTCGACCAGCAATACGGCACGTTCACGACCGGGAGGTGCCCAGCGGCGACACGCAAAAGCGCCTGCGACATTGCCGCGCCGAGCCGACGCATTCAGCCCTACCGAGTCCGTCGGTCGCTCGCGTGCGCGAAGCACCTGAATGATCGGCGGCTGCGCGGCCAGACCACCCCGGCGAACCCCCCCGAGAAGTAACGGCAGCAGGTGATCGCCGCCCCGGCGGCGGCGGGCGGTCCTGGCGGTGGGAACGGGCACCAGCGCCACACCGGCGCCCCCACGGTCTGCCGGTTGCGCGGAGAGCGCGGCGGCCAACCCGGCTCCCAACACCGGCACCAGACATCCCAACAAGCAACGCCTAGGGCGCTCTTTGTAACTGAGCAGCACTTGCCGCAGCACGCCGGCGTAAGGCGCGGCGGCTAAGCAGGAAGGAAAGCCCGGCGGTGGCTTAGCGGGAAATACCCGGTGCACAGTCGCCACGCACGCCGCGGTGCAGCCGCGGCAGACCGCGCTCCCGGGTCGACCGCACGCAACACAACGCACCGGTACCGCAAGGTCCGCACCCACGCGAAGCACATCAGCGGCCGTGCTCCGCAGGCCGGGAAACCAGCTCATTATCCGAACATGCCAGCTGGGTGTGACATAACGTTGCCCCAACTGTCCTCCCCGGCACCGGAACCGGAGCTCCGTCGTCGGGAATACTGCCGCAGCCGGTCATGGCAAGTAGCAGCGTCGACGCCAGCGGTAGCACCATGCCCACGGCGCCTCGTCGCCGTGGGCATCGACAGAGAGCCTTGCTACTCATTTCTCGCCCCCTGAAGCTTCGACAACCTGTGGTCCTGGCGACTGTTCTTCCCCCGACGTAGCGTCCGGCGGCTCCAGTGGCAGCGGGGAGCTGGACACCGTGGCATCGGCGTATCTGGGCAACGTAAGTCGAAACTGCGCCCCGACACCGCGACGCCCCCAAGCCTGTAACCATCCGCCATGCAATCGTGCGTCTTCCAGAGCAATCGAGAGCCCTAGGCCGGTACCACCGGTCTGACGTGCCCGGGAAGGATCGCCCCGCCAGAAGCGGTGGAAAACCGCCTCGCATTCTTGTGGGGAAAGGCCGACTCCGTAATCGCGAACCGTGATGGCCACCGCCTGATCGTCGGCCGCCACACTCACCCGCACCACACGACGCTCCGGCTTTGTACCGTAAGAGTCGTCGTGGTCATGCGGGGCCGCACGCCCGTACTCCACCGCGTTGGCAATCAGGTTTCGTAAAATGCGCGCCACCCGGCGGGGATCGATCTCACAGACCACGGCGGTATCCGGGACCAACAGCACGATCTCCACACCGGCTTGCTCGGCCACCGCCGACATCGAGCATCGCGCCTGGCGAAGTAGCTTCACCACATCCACCGGCTCCGGCTCCAACACGGCAAAGCCGCTGTCGTAACGACTGATCTCCAGTAGGTCGGCCAGCAGTGCGTCGAAGTGCTCCACCTGATCGTGCAGCAGTTCGGCACTGCGAGCGACCTCGTCCCGGAACTGCGCCCGCGCACGATGCAACACATCGGTGGCCATGCGGATGGTCGTCAACGGAGTACGCAACTCATGAGAGACATCAGAGGTAAAGCGGCGCTGCAACCTGGAGTAACGCTCCAGCTGCACAATCTGTTGTTGCAGGCTTTCGGCCATGTGATTGAAAGACCGCCCCAACCGTGCCACCTCGTCTTCCCCCCGCACGGCCATGCGCTCGGTGAGCACACCGGCGGACAACCGCTCGGCGGTACGAGCCGCGGCCGAGACGGGTCGCACCACCATGCGTGTGATACCGAACGCGATCACTCCCAACGCCAACACCAGTAGCACGCCCACACTGATAGTGACCTGCCGTACTAGCGCCACCGAGTCGACCTGACCGTCCAGTGGGAAGAAGTAGTACAGATGGACCAGTCCGGCACGCGTGGGCACCGGTGCCGCCATGGTCAACACCGGACGAGGCGGCTGTCCACCCATGGACATGCTCACGTACTGGTAACCCAGCACGCTGCGTTCGTTGATCAGGTCGGTGAGTTCGGCGGGGGGGTCGAGTTCAACGCCGCGGCTACCGGAGACGAAGCGACTGGGCAACGCGGCGTTGTCGATCTCGACCGCCACCTCGAACAGCTTTGCCCGCTCACCCCGGTCGGAGAGGTTGGCCGTCACCTCCCGCAACATTGCGTTGGCACCCGCCGGGTCGCTCGGTCGCAGCTGTTTTAGCCGCTGCTGGGCGTAAGCCCGACCGTCGTCTACTTCCTCCACCGCATAGGCACGGTGAAACTGCACCATGCCACGAGCGATCTGCTCCACCATAAGCATGCCCAGCACCGCGACAACGGCACTGCAGATCACCAATGTGATGATCACCGCTCGCAGCTGTAACGACTTGCGCCACACGCCGCGCAACCGCCGCCATGCTCCGCCCAAGCTGGGTCTTCTCACGACGTTACCTCGTTACCGCGCACTGATAGCGGGTACACGCTCCGACACGAAGCGGCCACCACCACAGCCTCCTGCCGGGCCAGCTTTATAGCCCACACCGCGCACCGTGACCACCACCTGCGGGTTCTCCGGATCGCGCTCTACCTTGGAACGTAACCGCTGCACGTGTACGTTCACCAAACGTGTGTCGGCTGCGTGCCGATATCCCCAGACCTGCTCCAGCAGCAGCTCGCGGGAGAATACCTGTCGCGGCTTACTGGCCAACGCGACTAGCAGATCGAACTCCAACGGAGTCAGCGCCAGTCGCTCACCGGCGCGGGTCACCTCGTGCCCTACGACATCGATTACGACCGGGTCGTCAGCTTGACCGATTCGCAGCCGCTGCGCTGCGGTTGTCTCCCGACTACGTAGCCGCGCCCGGATCCGGGCCACCAGCTCCTTGGGACGAAACGGCTTGACCACATAATCGTCGGCACCCGACTCCAGTCCGAGCACCACGTCGATGGTGTCGCCCTTGGCGGTGAGCATGACTATCGGCACACCCGATTCGGCCCGAATCGCCTTGCAGACATCGATACCACTCAGGCCCGGCAGCATTAGGTCGAGCAGTACCAGATCGGGCTTGCTGTCGCGGAACACAGTAAGAGCTCGGTCGCCGTCAGCGACGAACAGCGGAGTGAAACTCTCACCGCGCAGCACGATGCCAAGCATCTCCGCCAGCGCAGGATCGTCATCCACCACCAGAATTCGCAGAGTCATGCGCTCATGGTGTCACCAATACCCGTAGTTGTGATGACCCGGGGGGAAGAAATGCCCATATTTGCCATAGAAAATCCCTAAGGCTGGCCCGGGAAAGAAACCACTGGACAAGTTGTGCCCTCTTGTCCAGGGATATATTCAGGATTCGACACCAGGAGGACAAAAGGGCACAACTTGTCCTCCTGTCCTGATGCGACTCCGCACATGCCGGCTAGTCCTCCGGCGACTGCGCGGCCAGACCGGCGCCGATCAACTCCATCACGGTCGGATCGGCCAGCGTGGTGACATCGCCAAGCTCCCGGCGATCGGCCACATCGCGCAGCAACCGCCGCATGATCTTGCCCGAACGCGTCTTGGGGAGCTCAGGCACGATCAAGATTTGGCGGGGTTTGGCGATCGCGCCGATCTGTTCGGTCACATGCGCCCGCAGCTGCGACAGCAGCGCCGCACCATCGGTATCGTCCTTCGCCTCGCGCAGGATCACGAACGCCACGATGGCCTGCCCGGTAGTGGGATCGTTCGCACCGACCACAGCCGCCTCGGCTACCCGCCCATGGCTCACCAGCGCAGACTCGACTTCGGTCGTGGAAATTCGGTGCCCGGATACGTTCATCACGTCGTCGACCCGGCCCAGCAGCCAAATGTCACCGTCTTCGTCGCGCTTAGCGCCGTCGCCGGCGAAGTAGTAGCCCTGCTGGGCATAGCGTGACCAGTAAGTTTCTTTGTAACGCTGGTCGTCCCCCCAGATGCCGCGCAGCATCGCCGGCCACGGTTGGGTCAACGCCAGATAGCCGCCGTCTCCATTGGGCACGGACGCCCCGGACTCATCTACCACATCTACACCGATTCCCGGTATCGCCCGCTGCGCCGAGCCCGGCTTGGTGCTGGTCACTCCGGGCAGTGGGCTGATCATGATCGCACCGGTCTCGGTCTGCCACCACGTGTCCACGATCGGGCAGCGCCCCGCGCCCACCTGTTCGCGATACCACATCCACGCCTCGGGATTGATCGGCTCGCCCACCGAACCCAACAACCGCAGCGACGACAGCTCGTAGGGAGCAAGTATCTGCTCCCCCCATCGCATGAAAGTACGGATCAACGTCGGCGCGGTGTAGAGGATGGAGACGCGGTACCGATCGATAATCTCCCAGAAACGTCCCTGGTGGGGGGTGTCGGGCGTGCCCTCGTACATCACTTGGGTGACCCGGTTACTCAGCGGCCCGTACACGATGTAGCTGTGGCCGGTGACCCATCCGATGTCGGCCGCGCACCAGTACACGTCGGTGTCAGGCTTGTGGTCGAAGACCGCATGATGGGTATAGCTGACCTGAGTGAGGTAGCCACCGCTGGTGTGCAGGATCCCCTTGGGTTTAGCGGTGGTACCGGACGTGTAGAGGATGAACAGCGGATGTTCGGCGTCGAATGCCTGATAGGTGTGCCGGTCGGGCTGGGATTCCACCAGGTCGTGCCACCAGACGTCGCGCCCTTCCTGCCACGGCACGTCCTGCCCCGTGCGCCGCACCACCAACACGCGCTCGATCCCGGTGCCGGCGACGGCCTCGTCGGCGGTGGTTTTCAGCGAGTGTGCCACCCCACGCCGGTAGCCGCCGTCGGCGGTGATCAACACCGCCGCGCCGGCGTCTTTCGTGCGATCTCGCAGGCTAGTGGCGGAGAATCCACCGAAGACCACGCTATGCACCGCACCAATCCTGGCGCAGGCCAGCAGCGAGACCACCGCCTCGGGGATCATCGGCAGATAGACCATGACCCGATCCCCGGCTTGCACGCCCAACGACTCCAACGCGTTAGCGCACTGGCAGACTTGCTGCCGTAGCTGCTCGTAGGTAATGGCGCGCCGATCGCCGGGCTCGCCTTCCCAGTAGATGGCAACCTGCTCGCCGTATCCGGCCTCGACATGACGATCCACACAGTTGTAGGCCACGTTGAGTGTGCCGCCGATGAACCAGCTCGCCAATGGCGGCTGCCACTCCAGTGGGGTATGCCATGGCGTGTCCCAGCTCAGCCGTCTGGCCTGCTCTTCCCAAAATCCCAGCCGATCCTGTTCAGCTTGTTGGTATGCCTGGGCGGTGACATTGGCGCTCGCGGTGAACCCTGCCGGCGGATCGAAATGACGACGCTCGTGCAACAGATTCGACAGTGTGGATTCCATAGCGGCGGCAACCCCGTTCATCGTTGGACCCGCGTCATTTGTCGCAATTGGTGGGCTAGATACTACTGAGCCCGAAAGTAGCAAGCTAAGACCTGACTGCCGTAACTCGGAAAGTTGGGTGTCTGGCCAACTATGAATGTCTCACGGAAGTAGCCTTGAGGCTGTGAGTAACACTTCTCGAACCCGCACCATCGCGCTGACCACAGCCGCGGGAGGCGGCAGCCTGGGCATCCTGAGCGTGGCCGTAGCCGCTTATCTCGTGAAGACGCAGGCCCGAAAGCTGAGCACAGCTATTCCCAGGCTCAAAATTGCGCCGGCAAGTGACGGCATTTACGGGCCGCAGTACCGGGGTCGACCGATCGAATTCGCCATGATCGGCGACTCCACGGCGGCAGGTGTCGGAGTCACGCAGCCCGAAGAGACACCTGGTGTGGTGCTCGCGCGCAGACTCGCCCAGGCATTACGACGTCCGGTGCGGCTCCGTTGTCTCGCGGTCCCCGGTGCCCGTAGCGCCGGTCTGGCCGCGCAAGTCGCCGCCGCTACCGCCTCCCGGACGGAGTTGGTGCTGATCTTCATCGGTGCCAACGACATCACGCACCGCACTCCTCCCTCGGTGGCAGTGGGGCATCTGGAGCAGGCCGTCAAAGCACTGATCGCATGCGGGGCGCGTGTCGTGGTGGGTACCTGCCCGGACTTGAGTTCCCTGGAAGGCATGCCGCAACCGCTGCGTTGGATCACCCAGTTCTGGTGCCGGGAGCTGGCCGCCGCCCAGACCATCGTGGTAGTGCGTGCGGGTGCCCGCACCGTCTCGCTGGCCGACACCCTGCGAGCCGAATTCGGCTCTCGGCCGCGTGAGCTGTTCTCTTCCGATCGCTTCCACCCGTCGGCGGCCGGGTATCTGCATGCCGCCGAAGCAGTGCTGCCGTCACTGATCGACGTACTCGGTTACGCCGAAGGGCTGGTTCCCGCACCGTCGAGCCGCTGGCCGAAGATCGGAATTCCCCATGGAGGGATTCGCCGCTTGGCGCGTGCAGCGGTCACCGCCGCGGACACCGCGGCCACCGAGGTCACGGCGGTGCCGCAGCGTAGGGGACGGCGAGGCGCGTGGGGTGAGCTTCGTAACCGTGTGGCCGAGGCCATGCAGTCAGCCCGCCAACAACTGCCGAGTCGCGTCGGTAGCGGCACGGTAGCGCGAAGCGGTAACGGTGGAGCCGTCGCCGACGGCCCCCAGCGCCCGGTCGAAGTCATGGGCCAGGACGGCGAACTGATCCGCTAACGCGAAATCGCTGTCCAGCCTGGGGACTTTGCGCCGCGGCTGATGCCGCACGCTAGCGGAGGTATCCGCCAACCACTGCACAAGCTGATACGTCTGCTTGGCTTGCCGGCTCCAGCGGGCAGCGGTATAGCCGGCTACGTGCTGCAGAAACAGTTGTACCGCCGCGCGAAACTTCTCTGCCGCGGCGGTACAACTGTGCTCACCGTCAATCTGTGCTCATCATCAATCTCTGGTGTATCCCAGTAGGCGCAGTATCTCCAGGTAAAGCCAGACCAAACCCACTAAGATTCCGAAGGCGCAGTACCAGGAGTAGCGACGCTCCACCCCGGCGGCAACGCCTTGCTCGATCACGTGGAAATCCAGAATGAAGGTCAACGCCGCGAGGCCGATAGCGAAAAGGCTGAACAGGATGGCCATGGGGCCGCCGTCGCGAAGACCAAGACCGTCGCCGCCGTTGACGCCGAATAGCCCCAGACCGAGGTTCAACACCGCCAAGGCGATGAAGCCGAACAACGCACCGGTCACCCACTTGACGAACGTGGGCGTAGCCCGAAGCACTTTCAACCTGTACAGCACTGCCATAGCGAAGAACACCGCGAAGGTGCCTACCGCCGCCTGCAAGATGATGCCACTACCGAACTGGGCCGCGTAGAACCGGCTGAAGACACCAACCAACACACCTTCGACCACGGCAAAGCCGCCGATCACGTAGGGGTTGGTGATCTGCTTGAACGAGATGACCAGGCCCAACACCAGACCGATGAGGACCGAACCCAGCAACGCGACACTGGTGACCGCCGGGCTGTCCGGAAGGAGCAGCCAAGCTATAGCGGCACTCAGACCGGTGATACCCAGCAGCGAGACGGTGCGGACCACGAC
>Ga0136627_1000374_pt1 | contig 16535 bp, 15 predicted proteins | sample AntDrymUQ4892206_2_FD_104652 | JGI IMG/M metagenome (GOLD analysis project Ga0136627, IMG submission 104652) | Polar desert sand microbial communities from Dry Valleys, Antarctica - metaG UQ489 (22.06) | ecosystem: Environmental > Terrestrial > Soil > Desert | place: Antarctica: Dry Valley... | reverse complement strand
GTGATGAACGAGCTGGCGCTCATTGGCCGCGTGACGGAGGTCTTTTGCGGGGCCGCGCAGGTGACGCTGCTGACCGACACAAATGCGAGCCGCTCGAGCGCCGGCATCTCGGCGCGCGCCGGCAAGCGCAACGTCTTCGGCGTGCTCGAGCCGCTCGGCGCCGGCAACCCCAACGACCTCGTGCTCAACCAGGTCGCGCCCGGCGCCAAGCTGGAGCCCGGCGATCGAGTCGTCACCCGCGGGACGGTCTCCGATCCGACCCTGCCGTCGCTGTATCCGTCGGGGCTGCCGATCGGCGAGATCACGCGCATTGATCGCGACGGCACCGACACCGAAGAGATCCACGTGCGCCCGTACGCGAACATGAAGGACCTGGACTTCGTCTCGATCCTCACCCGTCCGCAGGCGGGCGAGACATGACGCCGGCGGCCAAGCTCGCCGCTCGCCTCACGGCGCTGGCGATCGTCGGCGTCATCGTGCAGACGGCCGCCGTCGCGCAGCTGCCGATCGGCGGGGCGAGCGCCGATCTCTCACCGCTGATGGTGATGGCCGTCGGCCTGCTGTGCGGCTCGCTCGCGGGCGGCTGCTTCGGCTTCGGCGTCGGCCTGCTCGTCGACGTCGTGTCGATCCAGACGCTCGGCGTCAGCTCGCTCGCGCTGCTCGGCGTGGGCTATCTCGCCGGGCGCCTGCGCGAGGCGCGCGATCCCGAGGGCACGCTCGTGCCGCTTGCGGCGGGGGCGATCGCGACTCTGGCCTTCAGCGTCGGCTTCGCGCTGATGCAGTTCCTGCTCGGCGCCGCCGCGCCGGTGAGCTGGGCGCTCGTGCGCCAGACGCTCGCCACGCTCGTCGTCAACGCCCTGATCGCGCTTCCCGTCTACGCGCTCGTGCGGCGCTGGCTGCTTGCCGCGCTGCCGGAGGAGCGGCGCCGGCGCAGGCGGCGCACCTATACGACCGGCGGCTTGTCGCCGCTGTCACGCTCATGATGGAACCCGTCTCCGATCGCCGGCCCCCGATCACTCCGCAGCTCGCGCTGCGCGTCGCCGTGCTCGGCGCGGTCGCGCTCGGGCTCTTCGCGATCGTCTTCTTCCGCCTGTGGTACCTGCAGGTGCTGTCGGGCGACCAGTACCTCGCCGAGGCCAACTCCAACCGCGTGCGCGTGCTGCCGATCCCCGCGCCGCGCGGCAAGATCGTCGACCGCAACTCAAAGCCGATCGTCGTCAACAAGCGCGCCGCCGTGATCGAGATCGATCCCTCCAAGCTGCCCCAGGTCGAACGCGACCTCGCGGCCTCGTGGGGTCAGCGGGCGGGCAGGCGCGAGGCGCGCCCCGAGGGCGAGAAGGGCAAGCCGATCCCGATCCCGGGGATCCCGACCGCGACGCTGCGCGAGCGCTACGCACGGCTGGGCAAGGTCCTCAACCTGCATCCGAACACGATCCACCGCCGGGTCGTGCGCTCGCTCGTGCTCGTGCCCTACTCCGCGGCGCGTGTGAAGACCGACGTCAGGGCGTCCGTACTCTCCTACATCCGCGAGCGCCCGGAGGAGTTTCCGGGCGTGAAGGTCGACCAGACCTTCCTGCGCGACTATCCGGGCGACAGGCTTGCCGCCCAGATCCTCGGCTTCGCCGCCCAGATCAGCCCCGACGAGCTCAAGGAGAAGCGCTACCGCGGCGTCAAGCAGGGCACGATCGTCGGCAAGGACGGCCTCGAGCGCGCCTACGACAAGTACCTGCGCGGCCAGAACGGCAGCCGCCGCGTGCAGGTCGACGCCAACGGGCGCCCGGTGGCCAACAGGCGCCTGACGGACACCCGGCCGGTCTCCGGCCAGCGCCTGCGCCTGTCGCTGGACCTCGGCCTGGAGCGCGTCGCGCAGCAGGCGATCGGCGGCCCGCTGAACCCCGGATCGAATCCCGGCGCGTTCGTGGCGCTGGACCCGCGCGACGGACAGGTGCTGGCGATGGGCTCGAACCCGACCTTCGACCCGGCGATCTTCACGAAGGTGATCACCGACGCGCGCTACAAGGCGTTGATCGGCACCAACGGCGGGCCCGCGCCGCTGACCAACCGGGCGATCGGCGGCGCCTATCCGAGCGCGTCGACGTTCAAGCCGATCAGCGCGCTGGCGGGCCTGGACAAGGGCATCGTCACGCCGGCGACGACGATCAACGACACCGGCTGCGCGCAGATCGCCGACATCGAGCGCTGCAACGCCAAGGACGAGGCCTATGGCGCGGTGAACCTCACCCGCGCGCTGCAGGTCTCCTCGGACATCTACTTCTACAAGCTCGGCGTGAACACGTTCCTCAAGAGCGGCGAGGCGATCCAGACCTGGTCGCGCAGGCTCGGCCTGGGCCGCAGGACCGGCATCGACCTGCCGGGCGAGTTCCCCGGCGTGATTCCCGGCAAGCAGTGGCGCAAGGACATCAACGCCGCCGAGCTTGACTGTCGCAAGACGAAGAAGATCTCGACCGCCACCGACGTCTTTCGGGCCGCGTCGCTCGGCTGCGGACTGTCGGATCTGCGCGACTTCAGCGAGGGCGACAACGCGAGCCTCGCGACCGGCCAGGGCGACGTGCAGGCCACGCCGTTGCAGATGGCGGTGGCCTACGCGGCGATCGCCAACGGCGGCAAGGTCGTCACGCCGCATCTCGGCCTGGAGATCGAGACCCCGCGCGGCGAGCTCGTCCAGCGCATCGAGCGCGACCCGGCGCGCAAGGTCCAGATCGACGCCGGCCACCTGAGCGCGGTGCGCGAGGGCCTGCGGCTGGCGGCCTCCACGCCCGAGGGAACCTCCGGCGCCGTGTTCGCCGGCTGGGATCACGAGCGCTACCCCGTCTACGGCAAGACCGGCACGGCGGAGCGCGCGCCCAAGGCCGACCAGTCCTGGTACCTGGCCTACGTGCCGGATCCCAAGCGCCCGATCGTCGTCGCGGTGACCGTGGAGGAGGGCGGCTTCGGCGCCGCCGTCGCCGCGCCGATCGCCTGCCGGATCCTCGCCAAGCACTACGCGCAGGACGCCGGCAGCTGCAACGCCGGGACGGCCCCGCAATGAACGAGCCCGCGGCCTCGCGTATCCCCGCCGGCCTGCGGCTGCCGTTCGATCCGCTGCTCGCGTTGGCGGCGATCGGCCTGATGGTCGCCTCGATCGTCTCGCTCAACGCGTCGACCGGAGCCACCGGCGACGCGCACCAGACGGCCGTCCGCCAAGCCGTGTTCTTCGCGGTCGGGAGCGTGCTGGCGATCGTCATCAGCCGCGTGGACTACTCGCGCCTGCGCGAGCTGAAGTACGGGGTGTACGGCCTGATGTTCGCCGGCATCGGGCTCGTGGCGGTCTTCGGCGGCGTCACCAAGGGCCAGCGCCGCGCGATCCAGCTGCCGTTCTTCGAGATCCAGGCATCCGAGCTGAGCAAGGTGCTGCTGATCGTTGCGCTGGCGGCATTCGTCGTCGACCGCGCCCGCGGGCTGGGAGAGCGCGATACGACGGCGCGCCTCGTGCTGATCGCGATGGCGCCGGCGATCTTCGTCATGGCATCGGATCTCGGCACCGGCCTCGTCTACATCGTGATCATGTTCGCCGTGCTGTTCGTCGCCGGCATCAGCTGGCGGCACTTCGCCGGCCTCGTCGCGCTCGGCGCCGTGTCGATCGCGCTCGTGCTGACGGCCGCGCCCGCAATGGGCGTGACCGTGCTCACCGGCGAGCAGACCCAGCGCCTCACCTCCTTTCTGAACCCGTCAGACCAGGCCGGCGATGCCGGCTATCAACAGAACCAGTCCCGCATCGCGATCGGCGCCGGCCAGAAGACCGGCCGCGGCGACCGCGCGACACAGGGCCCACTGAAGTTCCTTCCCGAGCAACGCACCGACTTCCCCTTCGCGGCCATCGCGGAGCGTTGGGGGTTCGCCGGCGCCGGTCTCGTGCTCTCGCTCTACGCGCTGCTGATCTGGCGCGGCCTGCGGATTCTCACCGTGGCCAAGAACCTCTACGGCGCGCTGATCGCCGGAGGTATCGTGGCCATGCTCCTGTTCGAAGTCTTCATCAACGTCGGCATGAACGTGGGAATCATGCCCATCACCGGTATCCCGCTGCCGCTGTTGTCATACGGCGGCAGCTCGGTGATCTCCACCCTCTTGGCCATCGGCCTCCTGCAGTCGATCCACGCGCAGGGGCGCGTCGCGGCTGTCGCGAAGGGCCGGGGCCGCGCGTTCTAGACAAAGGAATCGTCCTTCATGAAGAAGCAACTGCTGGTCAGCGTCGATCGCGGTGAGACCCGCGTCGCGCTGCTCGAGGCGTCCGGGACACCCGGTGCCGCGACGAAGCCCGCCTCGCGGGCCAAGAAGGATCTCGCACCCGGCTACCGGGTCGCCGAGCTGTACTTCGAGCGGCGCGGCAACCGCTCGATCGTCGGCAACATCTACAAGGGCAAGATCGACAACGTGCTCGCGGGCCTGGAGGCGGCGTTCGTCGACATCGGGCTTGACAAGAACGGCTTCCTGCACGTCGACGAGATCGTCGTGCCGGGCGTCGACGTCGGGCGGCGCGGGCGCGGCGGCAAGGACGGCGGCTCGAAGATCACCGAGCTCATCAAGCCCGGCCAGGAGATCGTCGTGCAGGTCGTCAAGGACCCCCTGAAGAGCAAGGGCGCGCGGCTGAGCATGGAGGTCACGATCGCGGGGCGCTACATGGTCTACGCGCCGACCGGCGAGGGCGTCGGCGTATCGCGGCGCCTGGATGACTCAGAGCGCGAGCGCCTGCGCCGCGAGACCAAGGGCCTGGATCTGCGCGGCGGTGGCGCGATCGTGCGGACGGCCGCCCACGGCGCGACGCGCGAGCACTTCGAGCGCGAGCTGCAGTACCTGTTCAAGCTGCACGAGGTGCTCGACAAGCGCGTCGCCGAGACGCCCGCGCCCGGCCTGGTCTTCCAGGAGGCCGACCTCTCGGTGCGCGTCGTGCGCGACATCTTCTCCGAGCACTTCGAGCACGCGATCGTCGACGATCCCCATCAGCACCAGCGCCTGGTGTCGTTCTTCACGCGCACCGCACCCGAGCTCGTCGACCGCGTCGAGCTCTACGACGCCAAGCAGCCGCTGTTCGCCGCCTACGGAATCGACAAGGTCATCGACGGGCTGATGGGCCGGCGCGTCGACCTGCCCTCCGGCGGCTACCTGATCATCGACTACGCCGAGGCGCTGACGGTCATCGACGTCAACTCCGGCTCGTTCATCGGCCGCGGCAAGGGCGCGCGCCTGGAGGACACGATCACGACGACGAACCTCGAGGCCGCCGCGGAGGTCGTCAACCAGCTGCGCCTGCGCGACATCGGCGGGATCATCGTCATCGACTTCATCGACATGGCCCGCGCGCGCAACCGCGACGCCGTCCTGAAGACGCTGCGAAAGACGCTCGACGAGGACCGCACGAAGACCTTCACCGCCGACATCTCCAAGCTCGGGCTCGTCGAGATGACGCGCCAGAACGTCACCGAGGGCGTGCGCGAAATCATCTCGCGGCCCTGCCCGACGTGCGACGGCGACGGCGTGATCAAGTCCGAGGAGACGATCGCGATCGAGTTCGAGCGCCGCCTGCGGGTCGTCGCCAATAAGGCGCTCAAGAAGCACGAGGCGTTCCTCGTGCAGATGAACCCGCGCGTCAGCGCCCAGTTCACCGGCAACGGCCAGCGCGTGCTGCACGCGCTGGAGGAGGCGACCGGCCGGCGCTTTCACTTCACCGGCTCGGAGGGCCTGCCGCTGGATCACCTCGACGTCGTCATGGAGGGCTCGCGCGGCGAGGTGCAGGAGCGCGCCGTGCCGTTTCGCGTGGGCGACGAGATCCTCGTGCACATCGTCGAGCCGCACATGTACGACGTCGACGACGCGGTCGCCAAGATCGACGGCTACATCATCTCCGTGGCCGGCGGCGGGCGCTACGTCGGCAACAAGCGCCTGGTGCGCATCGAGCACGCGGGCCGCACGTCGGCGACGGCGGTCATGCTCGACCAGCCCGACCCCGACGAGGCGGCGCAGGACCCATCCTCCGACGATGGCGTAGAATCGACGCCGCGCCGGCGCGGCCGCAGAGGCGGGCGTCGCCGGAAGGTCGCCGCCGAATCCGGCGCGGCCGGCGAATCGACCTCCTCCGCATCACCCCCCGAGAGCTGAGTACGAACCCATGGCCTATGCAATCGTCAAGACCGGCGGCAAGCAGTACCGCGTCGAGCAGGGGCAGACCCTGCTCGTCGAGCGCCTGCGCGAGGAGGCCGGCTCGACCGTCGCGCTGCAGCCGCTGCTGTTCGCCGCCGAGGATGCGGTCTTCGATGCGAAGGGGTTGGAGAGCGTCTCGGTGACCGCGAAGATCGTCGCGCACGAGCGCGGCGAGAAGCTGCGCGTCTTCAAGTTCAAGCCCAAGCGCGGCTACAAGCGCACCGCCGGCCACCGGCAGGAGCTCACGCGCCTGGAGATCACGGAGGTGAAGGGCTAGTGGTCCCTCCAGCAAGTCCTCGCACGCTTGGTTCGGCCGCTGATCACCGGCTGGCGGCGTCCTCGCTCGGTCATGGCCCTGGAGGGCCACTCCCTCACTGCGTCCTTGCCAGCCGGCGCCAGCGACCGCCCAAGCGCACGACGACTTACCGGAGGAACCACTAGTGGCACACAAGAAGGGGCTCGGCTCCTCACGCAACGGCCGCGACTCCAATGCCCAGCGCCTCGGCGTCAAGACCTTCGCCGGCCAGGCTGTGACCGGCGGCGAGATCATCGTGCGCCAGCGCGGGACCGTCTTCTCACCGGGTGCGGGCGTCGGCATCGGCAAGGACGACACGCTGTATGTGCGCTCGCCCGGCACGCTGGTGTTCGAGACCAAGCGCGGCAAGCGCGTCGTCTCGGTCGCGCCCCACGGCGACGCCGCCTGATCCGGAGCGTCATGCCAGCTCGTGCCGCCCGTACCGGGTGTAGCGTGAGGGCAGACCTGTCGTCCTGCTCGGAGGCGCCTCTGTCTCACGCGATGCATCAGCGCTTCGCCCGGCTGCCTGACGGCAGGCGCCTCGCATACCTCGAGACCGGCCCCGAGGACGGGCCCCTCGTGATCTACCTGCACGGCGCCGTGGGGACGCCGCAGGGCGTGTGCTCGGAGCTGGAGGCTGCGATCGACGAGCTCGGCATGCGCTACGTCATGGTCAGCCGCCCGGGCTTCGGCGCGTCCGACCCCCATCCGGGGCGCACGCTGCTGGGATTCGCCGACGACGTCGCCGCGCTCGCCGATCACCTCGGCCGCGAGCGCTTCGCCGTCGCGGGCGTCTCGGCCGGCGGTCCGTATGCACTGGCCTGCGCGCACGCGCTGCCCGACCGCGTCGCCGCGGCCGCCGTCGTCAGCTCGATGTCTCCGGGCTGCCCGCCCGACCTCGCTCCCGGGATCTCGCCGCTGCTGCGGGTGGGGCTGCGCGCAGTGCGGCGGCTGCCGCGCGCCTGCGGTTGGGCTGGCGATGGATTGCTGCTGGTCGCGCGGCGCAACCCGGGCCTGGTGGCCCGCACGATGATGCTCTTTGCCTCGCCGGCCGACCGCCAGCTGCTGCGCGATCCCGAGGCGCGCCAGCTGGCCGTGGCGAGCTTCCTGGCGGCCGCGGCCGGCGGCGTCAGCCGGATGATCGGCGACTACCTGCTGTGCGCCGCAGGCTGGGGCTTCGAGCCGCGCGACGTGCGCGGCCACGTGCACCTGTGGCACGGCATGCAGGACGCGTTCGTTCCCGTCGACATCGCGCTGGAGATGGCGTCCGCGCTGCCGCACGTGCAGACCGCGCTGGATCCCGACGAGGCGCACTTCTTCTACCGCCGACGCCTGCGCCAGATCATGTCCGAGCTCGTCACGGCCGTCGAGCTGTCGCCGCCGGCGGGGCGGCCCGTCGTGCAACAGTCTCCCCGGGCAGTGGCGTAACGCCACATCGTCAAGCGGCGGTCACGTCGGCTGGCTGACGGGCCGGATCAGGATCTCGTTGACGTTGACGTGCGGCGGCTGGGCGACGGCGAAGAGCACCGCACGTGCGATGTCGTCGGGCTGCAGCGCATCCGTGACCGGGTTGTCGAAGAACGGCGTGTCGACCATGCCCGGCTCGATCGACGTGACGCGGATACCCGTGTCCTGCAGGTCCTGGCGGGCGGCCTCGGCCATCGCGGTGACGGCGTGCTTCGTGGCGCTGTAGAGCGATCCGCTGAGCGCGCGCCGGCCGGCGACCGAGCTGGTCAGCAGCAGGTGGCCGGCGGAGTCCTTCAGCGCCGGGATCGTCGCGCGGATCGTGTATGCGCAGCCGAGGACGTTCGTCAGCACCATCTCGCGCCACAGCTCCGGGCTCTCCTGCAGAAAGCCGCGCTTGGCGCCGAAGCCGGCGTTGGCGAACACGACGTCGATGCGCCCGAAGGCATCGATCGCCGCGGAGACCATCGCCTCCTGCTGGGCGAAGTCCGTGACGTCACAGCCGACGGCGATCGCCCGCTCGGCGCCGCCGAGCTCCGCGGCGAGCGCCTGCAGCTTGTCGGTCGAGCGCGCGGCGAGCACGAGGCGGTAGCCGTCCTCGGCGGCACGACGGGCGGTGGCGGCGCCGATGCCGCTCGAGGCGCCGGTGATGAGGAATACGGGCTCAGGGGATTGCGGCATGGGGGGCTCCTCGTGGCGGGAGGGCTTCAGTGCGATCGCTGCGCTGAGGACGACCTACCCCGTAACGTCATCGGCGCATGCTCTACGACAAGGCCCGCATCTTCGTCGCGGCCGGCGGCGGCGGCGACGGCTGCCTGAGCTTCCGGCGCGAGGCGCACGTGCCCCATGGCGGCCCCGACGGCGGCGACGGCGGCCACGGCGGCGACGTGGTGCTCATCTGCGACGACTCGCTGCGCGACCTGCAGTCCTACAAGCGGCGCGCGCACTACAAGGCCACGCGCGCGGGGCATGGCGAGGGCGACCTGCGCCACGGCGCGAATGGGCCGGTGCTGCAGATCCCCCTGCCGCCCGGCACGCAGGTCACCTCGTGGGACGCCAGCACGCACGACCTGCTCGTGCCCAGCCAGCAGGTCGTCGTGGCGCGCGGAGGCGCCGGCGGGCGCGGCAACAAGCGCTTCACGACGTCCACGCGCCAGGCGCCGCGGCTCGCGGAGCGCGGCCTGCCGGGCGAGGAGGGCTGGATCGAGCTGCGCCTGAAGCTGCTGGCCGACGTGGGTCTCGTCGGAGTGCCCAACGCCGGCAAGTCCTCGCTGCTGGCACGTCTCACGCGCGCTGCGCCGAAGGTCGCCGCCTACCCGTTCACGACGCTCGAGCCGGTGCTCGGCACGCTGCAGGGAGCCGAGCGTCAGCTCGTGATCGCCGACATCCCCGGCCTGATCGAGGGCGCCAGCGACGGCGCCGGCCTCGGCCACGACTTCCTCGCCCACGTCGAGCGCACGCGCCTGCTGGTACACGTGCTCGACCTCGAGCCGGCGGACGGCAGCGATCCGCTGAGCAACCACGCGACGATCGAGGCCGAGCTGCGCGCGCACGATCCGCGCCTTGCCGCGCTGCCGCGCCTGCTCGCGCTCTCCAAGGCGGACCTCGTGCCGGCCGAGGACGCCGACGCGGCCGCCGAGCTGTGGCGGGAGCATCTCGGTGGCGACGTGCCGGTGCTCGTCACCTCAAGCGCGACGGGCACGGGACTCGACGCGCTCGCCGCCGAGCTCCTGCGCCGCGTGCCGCTGGATGCCCCGTCTTCGATGGCGGTGACCGCGCTCGACACGCCGCTCGCCGAGCACCGGGTCTTCCGGCCGGCGTCCGATCGCGGCTTCAGCGTCACGCGCACCGACGACGGCGGCTTTCTCGTGGAGGGCGACGGCGTGCTGCGGCTGCTGGCCCGCCACGACCTCGACAACGACGAGGCGCTCGCGCACATCGAGGGCCGGCTGCGCCGGATGGGCGTCATCCGCGCGCTGGAGTCGGCGGGCTTTCAGCCCGGCGACGACGTTGAGATCGGCGGCGTCGTCTTCGAGCTGCATCCGGGTTAGTACTGCGTCAAGCGCAACCTTGGCCGGGGGGACCGTGTTGACCCACAGGACAGGGGTGAAGGCAATCAGGGGAGTGCACGTGCCACAGATGACCGGCGGCCGGAACACGAGTTGGCGTGCTGGACGGGTGACGAAATGTGGCCGGAGCGGCTACCGTGTCGCGCCGATGACCCTCCGCAAGCTCCTTCTCGCCGCGCTCGTCCTCGGCTGCTTGAATGCTCCCGCCGCCCAGGCGGCGCCCGATCAGGTCTCGATCATCATGGACGACGACCAGCTGCTCTACCGTGGCGACCGCACGTCGACGCGTACGCTCACGACCGCGCGCTCTCTCGGTGCCGACGTCGTCCGCGCGACCGTGCTGTGGCGCGTCGTCGGCGAGGGGGCGGACCTGTCGACGAAGGAGATTAGGCGCATCAAGAGCAAGACGCTGCGCGGGAAGGCGCTCAAGCAGCGCAGGCGCTTCGATGCCGATAACCATCGCACGTACCCCACCCGCAACTGGGACCGCTACGACAACCTCGTCAAGGAAGCGACGAAGCTGGGCATGCGCGTCTACTTCAACGTGACGGGCCCGGGCCCGAGCTACGCCCACAAGACGGCGCCCAAGAGCCAGCGGCGTAACGCCCACACCTACAAGCCCTATGCCACGCGCTTCGGCGACTTCGTCGAGGCGGTCGGCAAGCGCTACAACGGCCGCACGCGCGACGAGAACGGCGAGCGCCAGAAGCTGCCGCGGGTCTCGACGTGGTCGATCTGGAACGAGCCCAACCAGGCCGGCTGGCTCTCGCCACAGTGGGAGAAGATCGACGGTCAGGTCGTGCCCTCCGCGCCAGCGCAATTCCGCAGGCTCTTCTACGCGGGTCGCCAGGGTCTCGTCGACAGTGGCCATGGCGACGATGCGATCCTGCTCGGTGAGACGGCGCCCAGCGGCGACAGCGGACGCGGGGCTCGCAACTCGATTCGACCCGTACCGTTCCTGCGCGATCTGCTCTGCCTCGACTCCAAGGGCGTGACGTACACTGGCAAGGACGCCGAGCGGCGCAAGTGCGACGAGTTCTCGCGCTATGGCCCGCTGAAGGCCACCTCGTTCGCCCACCACCCGTACACCAAGAAGGCGGCGCCTACCCAGCCGCCGCGCTCGCCTGACGACATCTCGATGGGCAGCATCGGTCAGCTCGGCGGCATCCTCGACACGCTGTCGGCGCAATCGGGCGGCAAGATCGCGCCGGGCCTGCGCATCCTGCTGACCGAGTTCGGCTACGAGACCAAGCCCGACCCGCGCAACGGCATCTCCTTCGAGCGCCAGGCGGAGTTCACGCAGCTCGCCGAGTTCCTGGCCTACAATCAACCGCGAGTCGCGGCGATGACGCAGTTCTTGATCTCCGATGCGCGGCCGCTGAAGCAGTTCAAGAAGGGCTCGCGCAATTACTGGTTTACGTACCAGTCGGGCCTCTTCACGGCGGGTGGCCGTGCGAAGCCGGCGGCATTCGCGTATGCGTTCCCGCTCGTCATCTATCCGGCCGGCGCCGGAGCGACGGGGATCTGGGGCCAGCTGCGCTTCCGACCCAACGGGCCCGTGGAGGCCGCGAGCATCTTCTGGCACCCGACGGTCGACAAGAAACAGACCAAGTGCGGGGACCCCAAGTTCGGCTGGGTGCAGCAGGGCCCGCCCGTCGCGACGTCCGTGCGCGGCTTCTTCATCACGACGATCCCGACGCCCGGTGCCGGCGGCGAGTTCTGCGCCGCCTTCCTGGATGCCAAGACGGCGACGGTCACGCACCAGTCGCTGTCCGTGAAGCCGTAGACCCCGGCTAGTCTCAAGCGGGCCTTGGCCCGCTACGTCATCAAGCTCGGATCGAGCATCGTCGCCGAGGACTCGGGCGAGCTGCGCGCCGACGTCATCCAGCGCATCTGCGCCGAGGCGGCGGCGCGCCACGCGGCCGGCGACGATGTCGTGATCGTCACCAGCGGCGCGATCGCGCGCGGGATGCGGGTGATGGACCTGCCGGTGCGCCCACGGGCGATCGAGGATCTGCAGGCGGCCAGCGCCGTCGGGCAGGGCAAGCTCTATCGCGTCTACGACGAGCTGCTGCGCGACCACGGGATCACGACCGCGCAGGTGCTGTTGACGTTCTTCGACATGAGCGCGCGCACGCACTACCTCAACGCGCGCCAGACGCTGGCCAAGCTGCTCGAGTGGCGCGTGCTGCCGGTCATCAACGAGAACGACACGACGACAACGGACGAGATCTCCTTCGGCGACAACGACTTTCTCGCCGCGCAGGTGGCGATCCTGATCGGCGCGGACCTGCTCGTGCTGCTGACCGACGTCGAGGGGCTGTTCACCGCCAGCCCGCGCACAGACCCCGAGGCGCGCCTCGTCACCGAGGTTTCGGACTTCGAGGCCCTCGGCGAGCTGGACATCGGCCACGCGACGTCGCCGCTGGGCTCGGGCGGGATGCGCTCGAAGGTCGTCGCGGCCGAAATGGCCACGGGGGGCGGGATCGAGGCGGTGATCTGCAGCGGCCTGCGCGAGGGTGCGCTTCCGGCCGCGCTGGCGGGCAGGCCGGAGGGCACCCGCTTCCCCGCGCGCGTGGCGCGCTACTCGTCGTTCAAGCTGTGGCTGAAGTACGCCAAGCCATCGCACGGCACCGTGGTCGTCGACGCCGGCGCCGCGCGCGCCCTGCGCGACGGCGGCACCTCGCTGCTGCCCGTCGGCGTCACCGAGGTGCGCGGGCGCTTCGACGCCGGCGACGCGGTGGAGGTCGCGCACGGAGCGCTCGTCATCGGCAAGGGGATCTGCAGCTACGCCGCCGGCGAGCTCGAGCGCGTCAAGGGCCTGAAGTCCGGCGCCGTGCGCGAGCTGCTGCCCCGCGCGACCGACGAGGCGATCCACCGCGACTACTTCGTGCTCAGCTGAGCTGAGCGAGGTCCGGCGCGACGTCACGTACCCTTCGCACATGGCGACCACGACCCGCAGCGTCTCGGATATCTGCCTCGCCGCGCGCGACGCGTCGCGGGTGCTCGCCACCCTCGACAGCGACACGCGCAACGTCGCGCTGCACGCGATCGCCGACGCGCTGATCGCTCGCACCGACGAGATCGTGGAGGCCAACGAGCGTGACCTGCAGGACGGCCGAGCCAACGGCCTCGCCGCGGCCCTGCGGGACCGCCTCGCGCTGGACGCGGGCCGGATCGCCGCGATCGCCGACGGCACGCGCGCGATCGCCGCGCTGCCCGACCCCGTCGGCGAGGTCATCGAGGGCCGGCGGCTTGCCAACGGCCTGGACGTGCGCATGCTGCGCGTGCCCTTCGGCGTCGTCGCGGTCGTCTACGAGGCGCGGCCGAACGTCACGATCGACGCCGTCTCGCTGTGCCTGAAGTCCGCCAACGCGGTCGTGTTGCGCGGCTCGTCGTCGGCGGCGCACTCAAACGCCGTGCTCGCCCAGATCGCCGCCGAGGCCGCATCCGGCGCGGGCGTGCCCGACGGCGCGATCGGCCTCGTCGCGGGCGGCGGGCGCGAGGAGCTCGCCGAGCTCGCCACCCAGGACGGCGTCGTCGACCTGATCTTCCCGCGCGGTGGCGAGGGCCTGAAGGCCGCACTGAAGGCCGTCGCGACGGTGCCCGTCATCTACGCGGCATCGGGCAACTGCCACGTCTACGTCGACGCGAGCGCCGACCTCGATGCCGCCGAGGCGATCGTCGTCAACGCGAAGGTCCAGAAGCCGAGCGTCTGCAACGCCGCCGAGACGCTGCTCGTGCACTCGTCCGTCGCCCCCGAGTTCCTGCCGCGAGCGCTGCGCGCCCTGCGCGATCACGGCGTCGAGCTGCGCACCGACGGCCGCGCGCGGGCGCTGGCCGGCGATCTCGCTGCGTCGCTCGTCGCTGCCACCGACGAGGACTGGGACACGGAGTTTCTCGCGCTCGTGCTGGCGGTCGGGGTCGTGGACTCCGTCCAGGAGGCGATCGAGCACGTCAACGCCCACGGCTCCGGGCACTCCGAGGCGATCGTGACGCGCGACACCGCCGCCGCGCGGGCGTTTGAGCGCGGCGTCGACGCCGCCTGCATCTACGTCAACGCGTCGACGCGCTTCACCGACGGCGGCGAGTTCGGGATGGGCGCGGAGATCGGCAACTCGACCCAGAAGCTGCACGCGCGCGGGCCGATCGGCGTGCGCGAGCTGTGCACGTTCAAATACGTCGTCGCCGGCGACGGTCATGTGCGGCCGTAGTGGTTCTTCCGGTCAGTAGTCGATCCAAGCGTGCGGGTACTTGCCGGAAGGACCACTAGGTGGCACGCGTCGGGCTTCTCGGCGGCACCTTCAACCCGCCGCACCTGGCTCATCTCGTCTGCGCGTCGGAGGCCGCCGCGCAGCTGGCGCTCGATCGCGTGCTGCTGACGCCGGTCGCCGTACCCCCGCACAAGGACAGCCCGATGGATCCGGGCCCCGCCAAGCGCCTGGAGCTCTGCCGCCTGGCGGTCGCCGGCGACGAGCGCCTGGAGGTGTGCGATCTGGAGACCGAGCGCGGGGGTCCGTCGTACACGGTCGATACGCTGCGTCAGCTTCATGCGCGCGACCCGGAGGATCACCTGACCTTCATCATTGGAGGCGATATCGCCCTCGGGCTTGCAGCCTGGCACGAGCCCGAGGCGGTCCTCGGGCTGGCGACGCTCGCCGTGGCCGAGCGCTCGGGCGTCGCACGGCGCGACATCGTCGAACGCCTCGAGGAGGCCTTCCCGCGTGCCGCGGCCCCGCGGTTCTTCGACATGCCGCGCATCGACATCTCCTCGTCGCTGATCCGCCGGCGCCTGGCCGGCGGCCATCCGATCCGCTATCTCGTCCCCGACGCCGTGGCCGAGCGCATCGACCAGGAAGGGCTCTACCGATCATGACCCCCGAACAGCTCGCCAAGACGATCGGGACCCTCGCGGCCGACAAGAAGGCCGCCGATATCGTCGCGCTGAACGTCGGCGAGGTGCTCGGCTACACGGACTTCTTCGTCGTCTGCTCGGGCAACACCGCGCGCCAGACCAAGGGCATCCACGACGGCATCCACCAGAGCCTGAAGGACGATCACGGCCTGCTGCCGCGACGCGTCGAGGGCGTGCGCGAGGCGACGTGGATCCTCATGGACTACCTCGACGTCGTCGTGCATATCTTCACCCCCGACGCGCGCGACTTCTATCGCCTCGAGCAGCTGTGGGGCGAGGTCCCGTCGCGGGCCCTGGAGTCCGTTCCCGGCTGATCGAGGCCGTCAACGGCAAGACGGCCAAGGGACCTTGCTCAAGTGCGCCCGCGTTGCGAGCGGGCTAGACCGCCGATCATCGAATGGAGCTGAGGGGGCTCGAACCCCTGACCTTTCGGCTGCCAGCCGAACGCTCTCCCAGCTGAGCTACAGCCCCAAACGGGTAATCCTCGGCCATCTTAACACCGATGAGCTGGCCGTTTCGCGCCGGGCCCAGTCGCAGGTGTGCGAACGTGCGGCGCTCGAACTCCGCTATCGGCAGGAAGAAGCAGCGGTCGAGCTCGCGGCAGTACGCCGCGATGCCATCGATCTCACTTGCGTCGTAGGTGGTGGCGATATAGCCACGTGACGGGGTGTGCCGGCTCGTTCGAAGCCGAACAGCTATGACGAGGCCGTTGCGGGTCGCCCACTTGCACTGGATCCGCAACAACCGCGCGCCGGTGTCGAAGATGAGGTCGCAGCGCGCACCGTCGATCATCGGGCGGTAGACGTCGATGCCGAGATCCGCCGCCTCGACGGCGATCTTCAGCTCGGCGACGCCGCCCTTCTGGCTGGTCGTGAGTTCCATCGGTACGAACACTAGTTCGTATACCGGATGGAAACCGTCCAACGTCGCGTCGTCGTCCGCCTCGGTCAGCTCATGCTGCGCGGGATGAACTCGGGAACGTCGAGCTCGGTCGAGCGCTCGGCGCGGGGAGGACTCGGCTCGTAGCGGTGGTCGTCGTCGGTCTGCGGCTCGGCCTGGTCCAGGCGCGAGGTCAGCTCGGCGTGTGCGAGACGGATGTCGCGCAGCAGCCGCTCGGCGTTGACGCGCAGCGCGTCGCCCAGCTCGCGTAGATGGCCGCTGATCTGCTCGCCGTCGTGCAGCACCTCGCGCGCGGCCCGGCGAGCCTCGCTGAGCACCTCGCGTGCGTCTCGGGCGGCCTTGTCGTGTGCCGCTTGGGCCTGCTGGGTGGCCTCTCCGCGCAGCTCCGAGGCCTCCGCGTCGGCCGCGTCGACGCGCATCGCGGCCGCTCGGTCGGCCTCGGCGATGCGCTCGGACGCGCGCTGCTCGGCGTGCGCTCGCATCTGCTCAGCGGCCAGTTCGGCGGCGGCGACGATCTCGGCGACGCGCGGCGCCGCCGACGACAGGTCGCTGTTGCGCGTTTGCCTTCGCGGCGCGGACGGGTCGGACATGGCCTGCGATGGTAGGCAGACGCGGCGCGCGACGCGGCAAGAACGCGACCAGTGGCCGGCGCGCCGGGGCGTGAGCCACACTAGGCCGGTGCCAGCGGTCGCGAAGG
>Ga0136627_1000373_pt1 | contig 16540 bp, 18 predicted proteins | sample AntDrymUQ4892206_2_FD_104652 | JGI IMG/M metagenome (GOLD analysis project Ga0136627, IMG submission 104652) | Polar desert sand microbial communities from Dry Valleys, Antarctica - metaG UQ489 (22.06) | ecosystem: Environmental > Terrestrial > Soil > Desert | place: Antarctica: Dry Valley... | reverse complement strand
TGCCCGCGATGTCGGGCGCCGAGCCGTGCGTCGGCTCGAACACCGCGTAGTCCTTGCCCAGGTTCATGCCGGGGGCCACACCCAGCCCGCCGACGAGACCCGCGCAGAGGTCCGAAATGATGTCTCCGTAGAGGTTGGGGAGCACGATCACGTCGAGGTCCTTGGGGATCCAAGCGAGCCCCATCGCCATCTCGTCGACCTGCATCTCGTCGAAGTCGATCTCCGGGTAGTCGGTCGAGATCTTCTGACCGGTCTCGAGCCAGACGCCGTCGGAGAACTTCATGATGTTGGCCTTGTGCCCGAGCGTGACCTTGCTTCGCAGGTGCTTGGTGGCCAGTTCGAACGCGAAGTTGACGATGTCGCGCGTGGCCGAGATCGAGATCGGCTTGACCGACACGCCCGCGTCCCTGGCGATCGCGAAGCCGTGCATGTACTTGAGGTAGCCCCGCAGCTTGTCGAGCTCGGGCGAGCCCATCTCGAACTCGATGCCCTCGTAGAGGTCCTCGGTGTTCTCGCGCACGACGATGATATCGACCTCGTCGTAGCGCGACGGCACGCCCTCGTAGAGCCGGCAGGGGCGCACGCTGGCGAAGAGGTCGAGCTCCTGGCGCAGAGCGACGTTGATGGAACGAAACCCGGTTCCCACGGGGGTCGTGACGGGCCCCTTGAGCGCGACCTCGTTGTCCTTGATCGAGTCGAGCACGTGTGGGGGCAGGGGATTCCCGTGGGTCTCGATCGCCGGCACTCCGGCCTCGTGGACGTCCCACGAAATGTCCGCTCCCAGCTCGTCGACGACCCGGCGCGTGGCCGCCGACACCTCGGGCCCGATTCCGTCTCCGTTGATCAAGGTCACCGTCGTCATCGGGCGAGAGTCTATGGCGTCGTGCCCACCGCCTCGACGGTGTCCGGACAACAACTATGCAACTTTTCCGAATCACGAGACGTCTAGGGGTCCAGAGGTATTGAATGCAGCTCAAGGCGCCGGCGGAGCTCATCCGCGGCTAAGGCAGAGGGGAAGAAAATGAAGACGGTGGGTCGAGTCCGCAGCGCTCGAATGCTTGCGGTTGCAGTAGCGGCCGCCCTCGCAACGACGGGACTCATCCCGGGCGCGGCGACGGCGCAGATCGAAGGTCCTGAAGATTGTCCCGAGGCCGTCCCCACCTCAGAGATGACGCGCGGGATGGACGCCACGGGCTACACGGTGTCGGAGGGAACCGAGCCGGAGCCGTTCGACGTCGAGGTGCTCGGCGTACTCGAAGACGGGGTCGCCCCTGGCCGCGACATGATCGTGGTCGATACCTCTAGCCCGGCGATCGACGAGGCCGGAGGCATCTGGTTCGGAATGTCGGGATCACCGGTCTACGACGACGCCACCGGGCGCCTCATCGGAGCGGTTGCCTTCGGGCTCACGTTCGGACCGTCGAGCATCGGGGGCCTGACGCCGGCCGAGGACCTCTTCGATCTCCTCGACTACCCGGCCGGCGTCGAGACGAACGCCGCCGAGACCGTGGAGCTCGAGGGGCGCCTCGCCGAACGGGTCGACGCCCGCACGGGGAACGACGCGAGCGACACGTCGCTCGAGCGCCTGCGCGCTCCACTCAGTGTCTCCGGCATGACCCAGAGAAGCATTGATCTGTTGGCCAAGACCATCCGCAAGGAGGGAGGCCGCTACGTCGTCACACAGGGTTCGAGTTCCGAGGCCGCAGCACCGGGGGCCGAGGTGGCCGAGCTGGGCGCGGGAGACACGTTTGCAGGCGCACTCTCGTACGGCGATATCACCCTTGGCGGCATCGGCACTGCGGCGCTGGTGTGCGACGACAAGTCGGTGGCCTTCGGTCATCCCTTCAGCTTCTCAGGCAGGACCGAGCTCGGCGCCAACGTGGGCGACACGCTCACGATCGTCGACGGACTCTTCGGCCCCTACAAGCTCGCCACGATCGGCGACTTCGTGGGCACGGTCGACCAGGACCGTCTCGCCGGCATCCGCTCGCTGCTCGGGCTCGTTCCCCAGACGCGGCCGGTCACCAGTCTCATAACCGCGCCCGACATCGATCGCACCCAGGACGGCACCAGTCTGGCCGTCACCGACGACATCGTGCCCGTGCTCGGCTTTTTCCATCTCTTCAGCAGCATCGACTCGACCTTCGACGCGATCGGAGAGGGCAACTCACGCGTGGCCTGGACGGTGACCGGGACGACCGAGGAGGGAGAGCCGTGGGCCCTGACTCGCTCGAACCTCTACTCGAGCCGCTACGACATCGCGCTCGACTCCTCGTTCGAGGTCTTCGGGCAGCTCATCGCACTGCTCAACAACAAGTTCACGGAGATCGACTTCGACGAGGTCGATCTCGAGGCGACCGTCGTGGAGGAGCGCCGGGACTATCGCATCACCAAGCTGCTGCACTCGAAGCGCGACGGGGGCTACGAGAGTGGCCGCAGGGTCACGGTTCGGCCCGGCGGCAAGCTGTTCCTGCGGGCCAAGCTGGCCGCCGCCGGAGGCGGCGCCGGGCGCACCGTCGATCTGCAGTTCAAGATCCCTCGCAACTTCCGGCGCGGGTCCATCGAGCTGGGTGGCGGCGGAGGCGGTGGCTTCTTCTGCTTCGAGGGGTGCCGGGGCGGCCACGGGAAAGCCGGCAGCTTCGATAAGCTCATCGACAATCTCGAGGACGCTCCCAAGGGCAACGACTTGACGGCCACTTTCAGCCGAGGTCGCAACCACACTCGGACCAAGGCCGTCAGGCTCGACAGGGTCGTGACCGGTTTCCGCTTCCTGGTCGTCCGCTCGGGCAAGGGGGGCGGCGGCGGTTCCGCCGGCCCGCACACTTCGGTGAGCTCGCCGGGAGACTAAGGCTCGTAATTCCCACGAGAGCCGTCGCCGCCCGACATAGCATCGGGGAGTGAAAGCTCCCAGCAACGGACCTCGGCTGGTGGTCGTCGCCCTCGGAGGCAATGCCATGCAGCGCCCAGGTGGCGACGACTCGGTCGCGGGCGATTTCACCCGCACGACGGAGACGGCGCGCCACCTCGTCGCGCTCGCCTCGTCCGGGGTTCGTCTCGTGATCACGCACGGCAACGGCCCCCAGGTTGGAAACCACCTCCTGCGCAGCGAGCTCGGCCACACCCACGGCAACCTGCCTGCGCTGCCACTCGACGTCTGTGTCGCCGACACGCAGGGGGGCATGGGCTACATGCTGCAGCAGTGCCTCACGAACGCGTTCCACGAGGCGGGCATCCCCGCGGTCGTGACCTCGCTCGTCACGCAGGTCGTGGTCGACGCCGATGATCCCGCGTTCGATGATCCCTCGAAGCCGGTGGGCGAGATGATCCGGGCGGAGCGCGTCGATGCCCTGCGTGAGCGCGGGTGGCGACTCAAGGAGGACAGGGCGCGCGGGGGCTGGCGCCGGGTCGTGGCGTCGCCTAATCCGGTCGAGATCGTCGAGGGGACGGCGATCAAGGCGATGGTCGACGAGGGTGTGGTCGTGGTTGCCGCCGGTGGCGGGGGCGTGCCGGTCTTCCAGGACGGCGGCGGCCTCCTGACGGGGGCGCCTGCGGTGGTCGACAAGGACCTCGCGAGCGCGCTGCTCGCGTCCGACCTCCGAGCCGTGGCGCTGCTGGTGTTGACCGACGTCGAGCGGGCCTACGCGGACTACGGCGGTCCGGACGAGCGGGCCCTCTCGGAGCTGAGCGTCGCCGAGGCCCGCCGGCTCTTGGCCGAGGGGCACTTTCCGCCCGGGACCATGGGCCCCAAGATCGAGGCGCTGTGCCGGTTCGCAGAAGCCACCTCGGGCAGAGGCGTGTTGACCTCGATCGAGGCATGCGAGGCCGCCCTCGACCAGAACTCGGGCACCGCGATCGTCCCCTAGCACCTGACACCTCGCAGGGACGGAAATGTGACGCGCGTCACAGCGCGCCTCGAGGTTCGTGCTCATGCTGAGCCCATGGCATCTCTTTCGGCATCATCAGGCACCCGGTTCGTTGCGGCCCTGGTGGTCGTTGCGCTGGCCGCGTTCTGTCTCCCTCCCGCGGCGGCCGCAACCGAGCACCCGTGGCTGATTCCGCCCGTCGACGCTCCCATCAAGCGCGGGTTCGATCTTCCCGAGGGTCAGAAGGGCCCGGGCAACCGGGGGCTCGACTATGCGGTGACCGAGGGCACGAGCGCGCGGGCGGCGGGGGACGGGCGCGTGACCTTCGCGGGGCACGTCGCGGGGACGCTGGCGATCACCATCGATCACGGGGATTTCTTGGAGACGACCTATACGGGCATGGACGAGCTCTACGTGCGGCCGGGCGACGACGTCGATCAGGGCCACTGGCTGGGGACCACGGGGGCCGAGCTCCACTTCGGCGTGAAACTTCGTGACATCTACGTCGACCCGCAGGACTATCTCGGCCCCATCGACATGGGAGATGCGATTCACCTGATTCCCATCGAGGACAAGGGTTCGTGGGGCGACATGGTCGAACAGATGATGGACGTCGACTTCGAGGGGCTCGACACAATCGGGTGCACCGAACGCGACTTACTCCGGACCCCAAGCCACCGGCGCGCCCCCAGCGACAACATCGCCGTGATGATCGGAGGCATCAACGACACCTGGTCGGAGGGCTCGAAACGCAGCGTCGCCGGCACCGCAGACGACCTCGGATATGAACCGGAGAGCTCCTACGTGGTCTCGTACTCCTTGGACCAAGGGGGCTACTCGAGGATCGACACGTTCTCCGACTTACGTTCCTCGGCCCAAAAGCTCGATGCTTTGTTGCAGCGGATCGCCCTGGAGCACCCGGGTTCGGATGTCGACATCCTTGCGCACTCGCAAGGTGGACTCGTGGCTCGCTACCTCCTCGAGACCGCCGCGACGAGCTGGAACGTGCGCCGCCCGCGCGTCGACCACCTCGTGACCTTTGGGACGCCGCACCAGGGCGCTCCTCTGGGCGACGTGAGCGAAGAGCTCGGGGGACTCTGGAGCGGAAAGCTGGTCAAAGACGGCCTTCGCAACGCGCACAGAATGGGCCGGGTGATGGAGCTGCCTGGGTGGGCGAAGTTGCCCTATACACCACTGCCCGCCATGGAGCTCACCGCGAACTTCTTGGGCCGCCGGGCGACATTGGTGGTGCCCGATCCCTACGCCCGTTCCATTCAACAGATGGAGCCGGACTCGGAGTTCCTTCGCAATCTCGCGACCGACGACATCGTCTACGGGACGCGCGTGCTGGCGCTGCAGGACAAGTTGGACCTCATCGTGCCCGCCGACCACGCGCGCTGGCCCGGCGAGGCCAACCGGGGCGTGGATGGTGACTCATCGAAGCTGTTGGGCGGACTCAATCGACACGGGGCCATCGTCGACAACCCCGAGGCGCTCGCCATGACGCACGCCTGGCTCCGGGGGGCGCGCCTGCCCTGTCTCGAGGAGCGAGACGAGGCCGTCTGGGAGTGGGGCGAGCGCATCGCGAAGGGGACCGCCCTGGTTCCCCTTGCGTGGCAACTGGGAGAAGACGCGACCTTGACGCTCTTCCTCAGGGGCAGGGGCTCCTCGGTCAAGGTTGTGGTGCGCGAGGGCACCACGATCTGGCGCCTGTTCCGCGCGCGCGGTTTGCGTGGTGTGGTGTCCTACGGCACTGACAAGGTCACCTACTTGATTCGGAATCCGGAGGAGGTCGTCGAGTGGCTCGCCGACCAGACCATCGAGGCTCAGATAAAGGACGCGGTGCGTGAGGTCCTCGAGGCGCTGGTAGACGCGGAGGAGTGAGCCGGGGGCCGCCGGTGGGCGTTGGAATAGAGAGAGCCCCCTCCGTGGGGGGATGGGCGGGAAAACGGAGGGGGCTCTGAAGGTCCCGGATGGGGGACCTTTTTGTTGCTTGACCACATTGTGATCCCTTTCACATGAGTCTGCAAGGCGCAGAAAGGTACACGACCACGGCTTCCAGTTGTACCCGATGCACAAAACCATTCGAGCCGGGCCGAGCCATAGGATGGACCGCCATGCCCAGCAACCGGCTCCCCTTCGACACCCCCGGTCTCGAAGGAGAGTTCAGCCGCATCGAGGTGCGCCGCAGCGCCCGGCGCAAGAAGACGATCTCGGCCGAGATCGTCGGTGACGCCCTCGTGGTGTCCATCCCCGATCGCTTCAGTCGCGCCGATGAGCAGGAATGGGTGAGCAAGATGGCAGCCCGCATGTCGGAGCGCAAGAAGAGGGACCGCCTGAACACGGACGGCGCGCTGCAGCGCAGGGCGCGCGAGCTTGCGCAGCTCTATCTCGACGGGGTCGCGGTGAGGGACATCGCCTGGATCGAGACCCAGAAGTCTCGCTGGGGCTACTGTTCGCCCCACGAGTCGCAAATCCGGCTGTCCCTTGCGCTGACCGACTTTCCCACCTGGGTGCGGGACTACGTGATCGTGCACGAACTCGCGCACCTGCTCGTCCCCGACCACTCCGAGCGCTTCTGGCGGTTGGTCAACCGCTATCCGATGACGGAGCGGGCGCGCGGCTTCCTGATCGCCAAGGGGATGGAGGAGGGCGCCTAGTTACTGGTGGAAGTCCAGATAGCTACCTCGTGGCCGCCGCGCTCGAGAATGCCCACCGCGAGCGCGGCTCGTACTCCGTAGCCGCTGGCGATGGTGACCCGCTGCTCGTCGCCGAGCTCCGCCGCGCGCGCCCACAGCTTCTCAAGAGGGATGAGAACCGCATCGTCGCCTGCGCTCGCCCCGGGGTCACCGACGTCGAGCACCAGGCCCTCGGGTTCCGACACGATCTCGGTCGAGATGGGGGTCCCCCGTTCGGTCGCCCACTGGTTGATGCCGTCGTCGATCTTGCCCAGAACCGTGAACCCCTTGCCCCTGAACGAGGCGGCGGCATGCATGAGGTTGCCCTGGCCGAGGTCGAGGAGCACCAAGGGAAGGCTCAGCGGTAGGCAGTCGCGCGCCCTCGCCGCGAGTCCCGGACCGAACTCATAGAGCAGCGCCATCGAGCCTGGGACGTGGACCTCGAGGTAGGACTCGACCGGTCGCAGGTCGACGAAGGCGGCCCCCGCGTCGACGGCCGCCAACGCCTCGTCGACCGGCATGTCCCGGAGGGTCGATTTCATGAGCATGGCTTCACTCATATCAGAAAGCCGCCCGCCCACTGGAGGGAATCGTTTCGGTAGTAGCTATCAGGGCCGATACTGGAGACATGGGTGTGCTCCTGTTCGTTGCGTTCATCGTGATTCCGCTGGCCGAGCTCTACGTCATCATCCAGGTCGGCGAGCAAATCGGTTTGCCCTTGACCATCGTGGCGCTCATCGCGGTGTCCGTCATCGGCACGGTGCTGGTCAAGCGGGAGGGAACCGCGACCTACTTCCGGGCGCGCGAGGTCCTTGCGAAGGGCGGGATACCGAACAAGGAGCTCACCGACGGTTTCCTGATCCTGCTCGGTGGCGCGTTGCTGCTCACCCCCGGCTTTCTTACAGACATCACGGGGCTCATCCTGATCTTTCCTCCGACGCGCGCACCGCTCAAGAGATTCTTCAGAACGATCGTCTTCGGCAAACTCGCCAAGCGTTATCCGATGGTGGCGGGCGGCATGTACTCGGCCAAGGTCGTGAAGGAGAAACGAGGCACCCCGCGCCGCGCCGAGGATGCGCGCGTGTGGCGCGAGCCCGACGACACGAAGCCGTCTAGGGATTCTTCTCCCGCTCAGCTTCCTCCTCGGCAAGCGGCTCCGCCGGACGAGGGCGATTCTCGGGATAGGGTTTGACTGGGCCCACCTCACCCTGCTCCGGATACGCGCCCTTCGCGTAGCTCGCCTCGGTCCGCTGGTACGAGTTGATGCGCACCCTCGTCTTCTCGGGATACTCGCCCACGTGGATCTCGGTGATGCCGAGCTCCTCCGCCTTCGCCGTGCAGGCTTCGACCGAGTGATAGACCCAGCGATCCCACCGTCCCGCGCCGTCGACCAGGACCAGTTGCGCGTCGCCCGCGCCGATGCGAATGATCACGGCCTCCATGCCTTCGAGGTTGCCCTCGACGAATTCTTCCGGCACCGACACCCGCTTTTCCTTCGCAGCCACCTGGATCTCCTGAGGGTTCATTAATTGACTAAGCGTGCTGCGGCACACTACCGAACGAGGCCATCGTCGGAGGAAGCAAGGAGGCCGAAGGACCGCCTCTAGATGACCAGGCCCCCGTCGACGCACAGCACTTGACCCGTGATGTAGTTGGAGTCCTTCGAAGCGAAGAACACGAAGCTCGGCGCGATCTCCTCGGGCTCGCCGTAGCGACCCAAAGCGAAGCGCGCGAGCCGCGGCTTGGCCGCCTCGGGGTCCTGCACGAGCGGCTCGGTCATCGCGGTCAGGGCGGCGGGAGCAATTGCGTTGACGTTGATGTTGAGGCGCCCCAACTCCTTGGCCCACGTCTTCGTCAACCCCACGATCCCCATCTTCGCGGCCGCGTAGTTGGCTTGGCCGACGGCCCCCATGAGACCCGACGCCGAGGTCACGTTGATGATCTTGCGGTACGTGGGGACGCCCGACTCGGACTCGTTCTTCGCCAGCGGACGCCAGTGCTGAATCGCCGCTCTGCCACAGGCCCACGTGCCCTTAAGGTGCACGCCGACGACGACATCGAAGTCGTCCTCGGTCATTGTGTGCGTCATCTTGTCGCGCAGCACCCCGGCATTGTTGACGAGAACATCGAGTCGCCCAAAGGCGTCGAGCGAACTCTGTACGACGCTTTCGGCCGCGGCGACCGAGCCGATCGGCTCGCAGTTCGCGACGGCTTCGCCGCCCGCCGAGCTGAGCTCGGCGACCGCGGTCTCGGCCGCGTCTTTGTCGACGTCGTTCACCACGACGCGAGCGCCCTCGGCGGCGAAGGCCCTGACGATCGCAAGGCCGATGCCGCGGCCCGAGCCGGTCACGATGCAGGCTTTTCCCTCGAGTCTGTTGGTCATGAGTTGCATCTTAAAGGGAGGTTGCCGCACGCTCGCTGTGGACGATGTCGTCCGGTCACCAGGCGAGGGCCCAGTCAAGTTCGTAGCTGATGGCGAGCGCCCTTAAGATCGACCGATGGGTGAAACCAAGAAAGTGCCACTGACGCAGGCGGCATTCGAGCGACTCGGAGCAGAGTTGACCCGACGCGAGGGCGACGAGAGGCAGAGGATCGTCGAGAGCATCGCGACCGCGCGCGCTCACGGAGATCTCAGCGAGAACGCCGAGTATCACGCGGCGCGCGAAGAGCAGGGCATGAACGAGGATCGCGTCCGCCAGCTCCGAGCGATGATCGAGAACGCCGAAATCATCCAGACGACAGACGACGACGTCATCGAGCCCGGCAAGCTCGTGTCACTTCGCTATAAGGGCGACGACGAGGTCGAGACCTATCTCCTCGGGCTGGTCGAGGAAAAGGGCGGGGACCACGACGTGCTCACACCCGAGTCTCCTCTCGGCCGGGCTCTCGTCGGTCGGTCCGCGGGTGAGAGAGTTACGGCTCAGGTTCCGGCCGGCGAGCTCGAGGTCGAGATCGTCGAAGTGCGCCAGACCTAGCGATCCGCGCCCGTTACGAGTTCCCGACCCGGCGTCCTTGCCGCCACACAAGCGCGACGTCGGTGAGCGCAGACGCATCGTCGAGCGCAGCCGCGCGCAGCGCGATTACATCCGCTCGTCTTCCCACACTGAGAACCCCGCGGTCGTCCAGTCCCAGGTAGCGAGCTGCATCGATCGTCGCACAGGCGATGATCGCGGTGGTCGACAGTCCCGCGCGAGTAAGGGCCTCGACCTCGCGAGGATCGATGCCGGGGCGAGGCCCCTCGTTGCCCAGGTCCGTTCCGTAGACGACGGCTCCTCCTGCAGCGAGCCACGCCCTGAGGTTGTCGACGGCGATGTCCTGGGCGGCGGCGAAGAAACAAGCCAGCGTCGGCACCACCGTCATTTGCTGCGCGGCCATGCGAGCGAGTGTGCCGGAGGGGATCGGCTCGGGACTCATGAGCATGTGGGCGAGCTCGTCCACGCCGGCGTCGATGGCCTTGTGCAACTCGGCCAGCCCGTAGATGTGTCCGGTGACACACAGATCGCGATCGTGCGCCGCGTCGACGATCGCGGCGAGGGTGGGACCGTCGAGCGTCGGCCCCACCGGCGGATTGAGAGCGACCTTGACGATGCACGCTCCCGAGTCGGCCTGCGCGGCCACGGCCTCTGCGGCCTCGACGGGGGAGCTGACCGGCAGCGCGGTCCTGCGCGGCGCCCAGGTGGCCCGGCTCGGGTAGCCGCGGGGGGCCGTAAGCATCTGACCGGCCGCGAGGATCTCGGGCCCGTCGAAATCGGTGCGGCGGGAGGCTTCGACCAGCGGCCAGATCTTCTTCGGCGGCCAGCCGAGGTCCCGCACGGTCGTGACCCCGCGCCCCATCACTTCGGAGGGACGTGCGAAGCCGATGTGGACGTGGGCGTCGATGAAGCCGGGAAGCAGCACGAGACCCGACGCGTCGACGATGGCGGCGTCGTCCGGCACGCTCGTGTCCGCGCGCGAGCCGGCCGCCGCAATGACGCCACCCTCGAGCACGACGACCGAGTCGTCCACGACATCGAGGTTCGCTCCGATGAGAGCGCGGCCCCCGACGATCGCCGTCGCACCGCCGGCCTCGGTCGTCATCGCCACAGGCTCGCAGCAGCCACCAGGCCGCGCAAGTCCCGCCCGCCCCGCACCCTCACCGGTCCCACGGACCAGGGCTCGCAATCTGTCCGGACCGGTCAGTGATGCCAAACGGTCGCTGGGCGCTACAAACGCAGCAACGACCCGCCCGGCGCTCACCCGCAACCTCACCGGTGTGGTTACTGCGGGTTCGGCTGCTGCATCGACGCAAAGCAGTCCACGATGAGCGTCTATCTGCAGGATGCGTTCGACGCCGGCGCTCGTCTATTGGTCGACGCCGACATCCATGAGGTCGAGATCGAAGCCGGCGATCAAGACAACCGAGTCCCACGAAGTAAGCGGACTGTTTGTAGCGGATGCTTCTGCCTTTCCGACCGTCGGGGGTCAACCCGATGTTGACCGTCTATGGGATCGCGCAGCGCGCCGCCGGTAAGATCGTCCGACGACTTGAGTAAGCCACTGCGAGAAAGGACGAACGATGCCGAAGACGTTTCGAATAGGCGACAACGTGGAGTGGGACAGTCCACAGGGCAAAGTGCGAGGCAAAGTGAAGAAGAAGCTGACCTCGCGAACCAAGGTCAAGGGGCATGAGGTCGCCGCATCGGAGGAGGATCCGCAGTACCTCGTCGTAAGCGACGGCACCGGCGAGGAGGCCGCGCACAAGCCGGAGGCCCTCGACAAGATCGAGTAGCGCTCACAGAGTAATCTCGGGCCAAAAGGAGAAGTGGTGCCCGATCTCGAAGAATTCGTCGAAGCCGCAGATCTGAACGCGCTGCTGCGCGCCGTGGACGGGCTCGTTGCTGGGAGACAGTGGGATCGGCTCGTCGATCTCGCCGAGATGTGCGAGGACGCGCTGGAACGAGGAAAGCAACTGTGGCCCATCGCCGACCACATCGACTACCGGCTGGCTCTGGACGCACCGGGCGACTACGCCGGGAACGTGCTCGGCCCCGACACGTCGCGCTTCGTACTCGGCCCCCTCACCGAGGTCGCGGCTTCGACGCACAAATGGCACGCCCTCGCCGACCACCTCGAGTCGGGTGTCGTGGCGGCCTACGTTGCCCAGGAGTGTGTGTTGCGGGGCGAGAAGCTCGGAGGCGATGACCGCGCCCACCCCGAGGTACTCGAGCTACCCGTCGAGCTCCTCGACTACGAGCCCACCTATTGCCTGGCCACCTACCGGAGCAACACCGTAGAGGTCGCGGAGCCGTGGGAGCCCGACTCGGCGATGGAGACTACTCGCCCGCGCCCGACCGACGAGCTCGACGAACCGGAGCTTGCGGAGGCGCTGCTCGAGCTCGTGACCCCATGGACCACCGAGTCCAACGGCGCGGCGCGCTCCGCCGTGGTCGAGGGCGACGCGGTCGAGGCCGCCTCGTGCCTCACCATCGACGAGTTTCGCATCGGGCGGCTGACGACCGAGGAGGCGCTCCAACGGATGGCCTGGGCCGCCGCAAGCGGGGGAGCTCACGGGCGGCGAAGGGGGGCCGCGCTGGGGCGCTTCACCGCGCTCTACACCGCGGCGTTGCTCACCGACCTCGACTGGCCCCCGAGCTACGAGGTCCTCGGAAAGACCCTCGAGGAGCTCAATTTCTATCGCTGGGACGAGGATGAGGCCGCCAAGGGCTGGGTCCTGCGCATCGCCGTCGAGGATCCCGAGCAGGGCTGGGCGGCCGCGCTCTCGGCCTCCGACCTCGTGGCCGAAGACGACGACGGCGAGGACTCGGGGGGCTAGGTCCGAGCCCCTGGGGCGAGCCGGCTCGTTGAGGGCATGGCAGTCTGGCCGACATCTGATGCTATCCGCGATAGCATCACCGCATCATGCCGAGGACCACCGTGAATATCGACGCTTCCGTGCTGAACGAGCTCAAGCGGCGCGCCCGGAGAGAGCGCAAGAGCGTAGGACGTCTGATCTCCGAGATAGCGGGGGCCACGCTCAAGAACCAGGATGACGCCCGCACGTCGACCGATTTCTCCTGGACCGCACACGCACTGGGGGCGCGCGTCGATCTCGAGGACAAGGAAGCGCTCCACCGCAAACTCGACGAGTCATGAGCGTCACTGTCGACGCGAACCTGCTTCTCTATGCGTCCGATCGCGCCAGTCGCTTCTACGACCCGGCGACGGTAACGCTCCGCCGGTTGGCGCAGGGACCCGGCCTTGTCTACCTCTTCTGGCCCGTGATCATGGCCTACCTCCGGATCGCCACACACTCGGCGATCTTTGACAGTCCTCTCGCGCCCGACGAGGCGACCGGCAACATCGACTCGTTGCTCAGGTTGCCCCATGTGCGATCACCGTCCGAGGACGAGATCTTTTGGACTACCTACATGGACGTCACGGCTCCCGGCCCGGTGCGCGGAAATCTGGTCCCAGACGCGCACATCGCTGCACTCATGCGTCGCCACGGAGTGCGCGACATCTTTTCGCTTGATCGGGACTTCCGCAGGTTCGAGGGCATCCGGACGCTGGACCCCCTATAGCTTGGCTAGCCGATGCTGTCGCCGGGCTTCAACTCGACGATATCGAGTCCCTGGATGTCGCTCGCCTCGTCCCGAAGCTGTTGCGGCGTCCCTGTGAGCACGGGGAAGGTCCCGAAGTGCATGGGGACGACGGTCTTGACGCCGAGGAGGCGAATCGCCTCGGCAGCCGAGGCGGGCCCCATCGTGTAGTGGTCGCCGATCGGAAGCAGCGCCCAGTCGGGTTTGAGCAGCTTGCCAATGAGGGCCATGTCGCCGAACACGGATGTGTCCCCCGAATGGTAGAGACGGAAGCCGTCTTCGAACTCGAGCACGAGCCCGACGGGCTCGCCCCCGTAGGAGCCGTCGGGCATCGACGACGAGTGCTTCGCGTCGGTCATGTGAACCACCACGACCCCGTCGACCTCGTAGCTCCCGCCCTTGTTGATGTCGACCGTGTTGGCGACGCCCTGGTCGGCGAGCCAGGTTGCGACCTCGACCGGCGCGACGACCTCGGGGTTCCCGGCCGCCTTGGCGACCTCGACGCAGTCTGCGATGTGATCTTCGTGACCGTGGGTCACCAGGATGGCGTCGAGATGGCCAGGGTTCTTGAGTTCCTCCGGGCAGGAGGGGTTGTTGATCGTGAACGGGTCGATGAGGATCCTCTTGTTCGAGGGCGTCTCGATCAGAAAGGTCGCGTGTCCGAGCCACGTGATCTTCAATCCGTCGGGAAGCTGAGCCACGGTGTGTCGTCCTCCTAGATAGACGGTTTACAGGTTGAGTAGGCGTCTACCCAAGCCGGGGCATCTGATTCATGCCTTGACGCGGCAGGGGTCGCTACAGGCCCACGGTCTTGGCAATGATGTGTCTCTGGATCTCGCTCGTGCCCTCGACCAACGTGAAGATGCGCACGAGCCGGTAAATGCGCTCGAGCGGCAGCTCCCGCATCCAGCCTATGCCCCCGTGCACCTGGATCATGCGGTCGACGACGCGGTTGACCATCTCGGCCGAGTAGAGCTTGACGATGGACGACTCCTGGATCACGGGATCGCCGTTATCGTACTTCCACGCGCATTCATACGTCATCAGCTTGGCGGGCTTGAGCTCGACAACCGAGTCGACGATGTGGCCCTGCACGTACTGGTTCTTGCCGACAGGGCGGTCGAAGGCCCGGCGCTCTTTGGCATAGTCGATTCCGAGGTTCAGGCAGTATTCGGCGATGCCGTTGCACATCGCGCCGATCGAAAGCCGTCCCATGGCCAGGAACTGCATCGCTGCGCCCCCCTGAGCCCGCTTGGTCCTGTCGTTGGCCGCAAAGACCAGCGCGAAGTCGGCGTGCTTTCCGTTGGTGATGAAGTGCATTGTGGGTCAGCTCCCGGTAGTCGTTGGGAACGGCGAAATCCATGGCCCTCCGATGCTGGCAGAGTGACTGCGTCGCTGGACGATAGCTCCGCAGCGCATCACATGCGTCCGAGCAGCTCTCGCTTCTTGGTCTCGAACTCCTCGTCGCTGAGCGTGCCCTGATCCTTGAGCCTCGCCAGCGCCTCGATCTGCTCGGGGATGGATGGCTCCTGGTTCGGTTGAATGCTGTGCATCTGCGGGGCCCGCATTCGGTTCTCGTTCTTCTCGGACTCCTTGTAGATCAGCAACTGGACCTCCTCGGGCTTGCGCACCGCGGTGATGCGGGCGGGGCCGAGGTCTCCGGATGAATCGAGCAGCAGGTCGCCCGCTCCGATCAGCCGCTCGATGACCGACTGAGTGAAGGTCACGTCGCTGATGCGCTCGAGCGAGATCTCCTTCGAGTGCTTGGCGATGATGCCCGAGCGGGTGATGATGCGGTCGCTGGTCAGCACGAACAGCGTGAACCGCCACTTGAGGTAGCGCGCGACCGCAAGGACCAGCCAAAGCCCGGTCATGAGCGCGCCGAAGATCGCCTTGGGCAGGGTTTCGTTCCCGTCGACGATGGCGCCGATCGCCCGGTAGCCGAGCAGAAGGGCCACGAGTAGTCCGAAGGTCCACAGCGCCGCGGGGATGAGTGCGACCCAGTGAGGGCGTAGCTCGAAGACGAGTTTTTCGTGCTCGGCGAGAAGATCCTTCGGATAGCTCATGGAGGAAAGGTAGCAAGCTCACGACCCCGCGACCAGAGTCTGGGTCGGCCGCTCTCACATTAGGATGCCTGATCTATGGATATCGATCGAGCAACCGTCGACCACGTCGCCCGGCTCGCGCGCCTCGAGCTGTCCGAGGATGAGCGCGCGCGCATGGGGACCGAGCTCGGCCACATCCTCGAGCACGCCGCCAAGATCCAAGCCCTCGACCTCGACGGCATCGAGCCGACGAGTCACGCCATCCCCATCCGCAACGTCATGCGAGCAGACGAGGTCACGCCGTCTTTGAGCCAGGACGAGGCGCTCGCGTGCGCACCGGAGTCCGAGCAGGGACGCTTCAGGGTGCCCCGCATCCTCGAAGAAGAGGCATGAGCGAGGCTACAGGCAGCGCGAGCGAGCTGCATTGGAGGAGCGCGACCGAGCTCGCAGACATGCTCGAGGCGGGCGAGGTGTCGTCGGTCGAGATCGCCGAGGCGCTGATCGCACGGGTCGACGCGGTCGACGGCGACCTGCATGCGTTCTTGAGGCGCACCGACGAGCGCCTGCTCGGCGACGCGAGGGCGTCGGACGAACGCCGGGCGGCGGGCGATGCGAGATCTCCCTTCGACGGTGTCCCCACGGCGCACAAGGACCTCTTCGTCACCAAGGGCGTGCCCACGACGTCCGGCTCGCGCATCCTCGAGGGCTGGGTGCCGCCTTACGACGGAACCCTGGTGGCGCGCTGCGCTGCGGCGGGGCTCCCGCTTCAGGGCAAGCTGAACATGGACGAGTTCGCCATGGGTTCGTCGACCGAGAACTCCGGATACGGGCCCTCGCGCAATCCCTGGAACACCGCGACGGTCCCCGGCGGATCGTCGGGCGGATCTTCCGCGCTGGTGGCGGCGGGCGGGACGCCGTGGTCGTGGGGCACAGACACCGGCGGCTCGGTGCGCCAGCCCGCCTCCCTGTGCGGGCTGGTCGGCGTCAAGCCGACCTACGGGCTGGTGAGCCGCTACGGGGTCGTCGCCTTTGCGTCGTCGCTGGATCAGCCCGGCCCCCTCACGCGCACCGTTGAGGACGCCGCCGCCTTCTTGCAGATCGCGGGCGGCCACGATCCGATGGACTCGACCTCGATTCCTCGAGACGTCCCGAACTACCTCGAGGGTATCAACGGCGGAGTCGACGGGATGAGGATCGGGATCGTCAGGGAGTTCGAGTCCGCCGAGGGCACACAGCCCGGCGTTAGGGCTCGTGTGTCCGAGGCCTACCAGAGGCTCGAGAAGCTGGGAGCCGATCTCATCGAGGTCAGCCTTCCGAGCTTCGAGTTCGGCATCTCGGCCTACTATCTCGTGGCGCCGGCCGAGTGCTCGTCCAAC
>Ga0136627_1000372_pt1 | contig 16543 bp, 12 predicted proteins | sample AntDrymUQ4892206_2_FD_104652 | JGI IMG/M metagenome (GOLD analysis project Ga0136627, IMG submission 104652) | Polar desert sand microbial communities from Dry Valleys, Antarctica - metaG UQ489 (22.06) | ecosystem: Environmental > Terrestrial > Soil > Desert | place: Antarctica: Dry Valley... | reverse complement strand
TCTCGGGTATCGCGACTCGGGGTACGTCGAGGACTTTGAAGGCGACGGCACGCGCCTGGCCCATGACTGCTTCTTCAACATCCCCGTCGAGCAGGCCACCGGACGCCTGGTCGAGGTCATCCGCGCCGAGCGGCCGGACGTCCTCGTCACGTACCCGCCGGGAGGCGGCTACCCCCACCCGGATCACATCCGCTGCCACGACATCAGTGCCGCGGCGTTCGACGTCGCGGCCGACGCCAGCGCCTACCCCGACGGTGGGGAGCCTTGGCAGGTGCGCAAGCTGTACTACGTCGGCGCGTTCAGCCGCAGCAAGGTGGAGGCGCTGCACCAGGCTTGCCTCCAGCGGGGCATCGAGTCACCGTTCAGCGAGTGGCTGGAACGGTGGGACCCCGACGAGGTTGACCCGTCCACCACCCACATTGACGTCGGCGAGTACCTGGCGACGCGCAGCCAGGCGCTGCTGGCCCACGCCACCCAGATCGATCCGGATGGCACGTGGTTCCGGGTGCCCGACGACCTGGTGCGCGAGATCCACCCATGGGAGGACTACCAGCTGGCCCGCAGCGAGGTGGCGACCGACCTGCCCGAAGACTCCCTGTTCGCGGGTCTGGAGTGAGGCGGTGCGCCGCGGCGCTCGTGGCGCTGCTCGTCTTGGCGGCGTGCACCCCCGACGCGAACGGCGGCGGCAGCCTGGAAGTGTCGGCCGCCTCACCCCGACAACCCAGCGAGGTGCCGACCAGCCAGGCACCCGCCGGCGACGCACCGGCGTCAGAGGATCCCGACGCGATGCCGCGCACCCCGGCTGCCGTCTGCCCCCAGCAGCGGCTGGCTGCCATCCACGATGTTGTCGGACGGCAGCTGGAGGCCTTTCGCGATCATGACTTCGAGGCTGCCCTAGCGCTGGCCACCGACGGTTTCCGAGGCAGCTTCACTCCAGAACGCTTCGAGGAAGTGATGACCGAGGGCTTCGCCGGGGTGCTGACCTCCGACCGTCATGAGCTGGCACAGTGCGTCGGGGCGGACGGGCGGGCCCTGGCGTTGGTGCGGGTCAGCGGGCCTGGCGGCACTGTGGGGCTGCTGTATGACCTGCGGCGTGAGGACGGCCACTGGCGCATCAACGGCGCATCCCCTCACACGGGTGACCCTGGCGCCACACCCTCGGAACCCGAGACGATCTGACCAAGCGCGGGGCGGCGGCTACGCGCGCCGGCGGGCCACGTAGAACAGGCAGTCTCGGCGCGTCTGCAACACCGTGGTGGTGAACATCACCGGGGTGATGTCCTCGGTCACCCGCAGGCTGCCGTCGGCGCTGACGCGCAAGAAGCGCTCGGTGGTGTCGCGCTCGCGCATGTCGGTGACCAGCAGCGGCATGGCAGCGGTGGGGTGCATCCGGCCGACCTCGGTGCCGGCCAGCATCATCCCGAAGTTGTGGCCCTCCAGGCCGATCGCGAGCACCAGATCCAGGTCCTCGGTCAACGCCCCTCCGAAGGCGAACGGCACCTCGGGGCGCACGACCACGCGATGCATCATCTCGAACACCCGCCGTGGCCGCGGCGGTGGCCCAAAGGCCGAGCCGCCGATTTCGGCCATGCTCAGGAAACGTCGCAGGATCGACGAGGCGAACGCGTGGTTCGCGGGCAGGCCCGGAAGGCCGCACTCCACGGACACGGCGGGGCAATGTCCCGACAGCGCCTCCATCAACGTGTGTGCCCGCAGCGGCCAGCGCAGCACGGTGTCGGCGAGCTCAGCGGCCAGGGCAAGGCTCTCCTGGGTGGGGTCGGGCACGATCACGTAGTAGGGGTTCACGCCGGTGTTGTTGTGGATGTCGATGGCGGCGGCGAGCCGGGCGTCCAGCAGCACATCGAGCAGCGTGTCGGCACAGCGGCGCATGCGCGTGGTCGGCGCCTGGAGACCCCAGACCCGGTTGAAGTCCTCCTGCCCGTCGAGGAAGCGGTGAGCGAACCAGCCCTCCTGCGAGGCGGCTCGCACATTGCCGATCAGAACCCACAGGTCGAACGGGTAGCGCTCACCGGCGCGCAGCACCTCCAGCACCGCGCGATAGCCCGAGTCCTCGTTGCCGTGCAGCAGGCAGGACACCAGGCGAGCTTCCGGCATCGCGTCCGTGCCGGGGATGCGGATCAGGGCAGGCTTGGCGAGGGCGACGAGGACATCCTCGTCGGAGCCGTCCAGCAACGGTTTGAGATCCTCGTAGCCGTCGAAACGTAGGTAGAGGTCCTCATCGGTGAGCATCGAACGCGAGGGTAACCGCTCCGGTCAAGCCTGCCCGCTCAGCCCCCGACTGGCCACGTGTGCACCGGGTGGGCGTCGAATGACAGCTTCTGGTAGCGGCGAACCAGCTCGCGGGCGGCTTCGGTGCGGTCGAGGTCTTCGTGGTCGAGCAGCTGGCGCCAGGTGGCGATCTGCCAGGCCGCGCCGTTCTGCCCGCTGAGCGTTCGTTGCTCGATGATGTCCAGGTAGTGGTCGACCTCGCCGGCGTCCACACCCCACTGCAGCAGCCCGTCGCGAGCCATCGGGATCAGGTGCTTGAGCAGCAGCTCGGTGGCCGGGACTTCGCGGCTCACCCGCGGCCAGTAGAACTTGGCGCCGAGGCCGTGGCGGGCCGCGGCGAAGAAGTTGTCAGTGGCCGACTCGAAGCTCATCAGGTCCCACATCTGCGGGCGCTGCGACACCAGGGCGTTGAGCAGGCCGTAGTACAGGGCGGTGTTGGCCACGGCGTCGGGAACGGTCGGGCCGGCAGGCAGGACCCGGTTCTCGACGCGCAGGTGTGGGCGGCCGCGGACGACCTCGTAGACCGGCCGGTTCCAGCGATAGATGGTGCCGTTGTGCAGCGTCAGTTCCGGCAGGGCAGGCGCATCGCCAGCTCGCATCACCCGGAAGGGGTCTTCCGTGTCACAGATCGGCAGCAGCGACGGGTAGTAGCGCACGTTCTCGTCGAACAGCTCGAAGATGCCCTCGGTCAGCCACTTCTCGCCGAACCACACCCGCGGCCGGACACCCTGGGTCGCCAGCTCCTCGGTGCGCGTGTCCGTCGCCTGCTCGAACAGCGCGATGCGGGTCTCGTGGTGCAGCTGCTTGCCGAGGAAGAACGGCGAGTTGGCCCCCACGGCCACCAGCGGGGCTGACGCAATCTGCGCGGCGTTCCAGTAGGTGGCGAAGTCGTGCGGGTCGACCTGCAGGTGCAGCTGCATGGAGGTGCAGGCCGCCTCCATGACGATCGAGTTGGCGGTGGTCTCCAGCGTCTCGTCACCCTCGATGCGGATGAGGATGTCCTCGCCGCGGGCGGCGAGGATCATGTCGTTGAGCGCCTTGTAGCGGGGATTGGCCGACAGGTTCTGCTCGGTGACGTCGAAGTCGGTCAGGGTCGGCAGGATCCCGACGATCATGACGTGCGCGTCGAGGGTCTCGGCCATCGCGTGCGCGTGGTTCAGCGATCGGCGCAGACCTTGCTCGATCTCGCTGAAGCAGGTACCAGCCAGGCGCCGTGGCTTGACGTCGAACTCGACGTTGAACTGGGCCAGCTCGGTCTGGAAGTCACCTTCGGTGATGCGCTCCAGCAGCTTGGCGTTGACCGGCGCCGCATTGCCGTCGGCGTCGGTGATGTAGACCTCCATCTCGACACCGATGGTGCGCCGGCCGGTCTCGAACGCGCCCGCGTCGATCAGCTCGCGTAGCGCCGCCAGGTTGGCCTTGACCTTCTCCCGGTACCGGGTTCGGTCCTCCCGCGTGAACTCTGTGGTTTCGATGTCACGCCCCATGGGCGCCCCTCCATGCCAGATGGCTGGCCGAGAGTCTACGCAGGACGGCCACGGGCCAATCCCGGCTCAACTCGTGGAGTTGTTGAGGACCTCGCGAACGGGGATGGCGAACGAGGCAGTGACATCCCCGGCGTCAAGCGCCGCGTTGACCTGTGCCACCAGCGTTGCGACGAGTTGGGCGCGCTGGTCGTCGGACGCCGCGGCCAGCTCCTGCAAGTCCTGCCCCAGGTCGGCGGCGCCGGTTCCGGCGACCGTCTCGTCACCCGACAGCTCGACGAGGCCGGCGACGTCGAGATACTGCGTCAAGACGGTGCCGGTGGCGTTGGCGAACGCGTTGGCAGGTTCCGCGCCGCCGACGAGCTGGCGGGCCTGGCCGTACAGCTGCGCCGCTTGAGCGCCCCGCGTGGCGTCCTCGGGACCCTGCAGGACCGCCAGGCGTTCGGCCGACAGCTCGGAGTCGGGACCCGCCAGCACCGGTCGGGCCGCCACGCTGGCGACGAGCCCATCCACCGACAGCTCCTGGCGCAGGCGCTCCAGGGCCGCGGCCACGACCTCGGCGTCCAAGCGCAAGGCGGTGGCGTCCAACGTCGAAGCCGCTGAGCGGGTGCGGCCATGCAGGTCGACGATCTGCGCGCTGCGTTCGTCGGGTGCCAGGCCGTCGAGCGCGCTGAGGTCGGCGGCGAGCTGGGCGCCAGTGTCCCCCGCGCTTGCCGCGAACATCACCACGCCGTCCAGCGTCACCTCCGAGCGCAACGCGATTCTCGCGGTGGTGGCATAGCTGGACGCGACCTCACCCAGCGCTGCGCCAACCTGGGCGGCACCAACGACCGCCGCGGCGGCAGCGGCTCGGTCTGGTCCGCGCAGTGACCGCACCTCCAGCAACCGATCCCGACCAGACGGACCGGTCAGCAGCAGGTAGCTCTCGGCCAGCCCAGCCACACCGCGCAACGTCAGCAGCGGCTCCAACACCTTGCGTGTCGTGTAGGTCAGATCTCCAGCCAGCCGCCCCGCCACCGCCTCGCCGTAGATCCGGGCCACCTCGGCCTCGGCAGCGGCACCATCCAAGTCTTCGAGGCCGCGCAGGTCACCAGCGAACGCGGCACCCTCAACGCCGCCCTCCCGTTCGAGCAGTGCCGCCAGGCCGGCTGTCCCCGCCTCGGCGGCCATCACGTGGGTGATGGCGCCCGCGTAGGCCCGGCTGACTTCGCCGTCGCGCTGCGAGATCTTGGCGCTGTTGAGCACGTCTGCGGCGGCGGCAGCCCGCTCCTGCGCCTCGAGGTCGTCGACCTGCGCCACCGCGGCGATGGTGGCATCGGCGGCGGGACCGGCGACCTGCGGATCGGCCTCGGCAAGCGCGATCAACCCGGCGAGGCTCGTCTCGTCGAGCAGCGCGGCGATGGCCGGCTCGCTGAATGCGCGCGCCACCCTGCCTTGATCCGCCGCTGATTCGATCTCGCCGACGAGCAACGCCGCTTGCGTGGTGCGCTCGGCACTGTCCAGCGCGCCCAAACCCGCGATGCGGTCGGACAGCGCGGCGCCCTCGAGCCCCAGCTCGGCGGGGGCTGGGGTAGGCGATATCACCGGCGCAGGCGCCAAGAGGGCTCCCGACGCCGGCCCGGTCGGCGATGCGGAGGCCTGCGGCGACTCGCGGACCTGGGAGGGCTGGGGGTCGGCTGAGGGTCCTCCGGCGGCGAACAGCACCCATCCGGCCGTTGCGAGCAAGGCCCACACTGCGACGCCGGCGAGCACGGCCAGCCAAGGACCTCCCCACCGGACCCCCCGGACGGGTCCGGACGCAGGACGAAGCCGAGGACCCGGCCGCTGACGAGAAGATGGGCGAGGCTTGGTTGCCGGGCGGGTCGTCGGAGCTGGGCCGGCAGGTGCCGCTGGCGGCTCCGGGATCGTCAGGCTGTCGAGGAGGCTGCGCCGCATCGCCGGCGCATCCTCGAACCGGCGTCGAGGGTCCTTCTCCAGCGCCCGGTGCACCGCGACCATCAGCGCGACGGGCAGGTCGGGCCGCCGCCCTCCCAGTGGCGGCGGTCGCGACTCGACATGCGCCAGCGCCAGGGCCATCGCGTTGTCGTTGTCGAACGGCGGGGCGCCGGCCAGCATCTGGTAGAGCACGACGCCCAGCGAGTAAAGGTCGGAGCGCGGACTCACTGGCTGGCCGTTGACCTGTTCGGGCGACAGGTACCGAGGGGTGCCCAGGATCCTGTGCTCCCCTGTGATGGCCGCCACCCGACTCAAACCCTTGGCGATCCCGAAGTCGGCGAGCTTCACCGCGCCGTCGTCGCTGAGCAGGATGTTGCCCGGCTTGACGTCGTGGTGGATGAGACCCTGGCGATGCGCCACCCCCAGTGCTTGCAGCACGTCGACGGCGATGTTCACCGCCTCGGCGGCTTCCATCGGCTTGCCGCCCTCCAGCACCTGCGCCAGCGACCGCCCTTGCACGTACTCCATCACGATGTAGGCCATGGAGCCGTTTTCGGCGACGTCGTAGACCGTGACGACGTGCGGGCTGGCCAGCTGCCCGGCAGCCTGCGCCTCGTTCAGGAAACGGGCCCGGGCATCGTCGTCGGAGACGTCGGCCAGCACCTTGATGGCGACCTGGCGATGCAGCAGCTCGTCGTGCGCTCGCAGCACGGTGGCCAGACCGGCGCCCAGCGTGCCTTGCAGCCGGTAGCGGCCCGCGAGCAGGCGATCGTCGGTACGCATGTCCCCCTCGTTTCCTTGCATCGGAAACGGTCCGCACCGACCCTGGCGAGCCCCGGCGGATCCCGACAGGCTACCGCCGCCAGGACAAGGCAGGAAGGCAACGACCAGACGACTCACTCCCGAAGCGGTCGCGCCCGGACTCGAACGCTGTCGGGCGGCGCCTACAGCAACGACAGCTGAGCTGCTGCGGCCGGCCCCGAGCCTCCGCCCGGGGTGGGTTCCTCGGCCACGGGCGAGCGGCGATCGTCGGGAAGGCCGCGCCATGAGGGCGGCACAGCCGGGCGACCATGTCGCTGCCAGGCCAACCGGCGCTGATCCGCCACGAACGCGCCAACGCCCCGGCGGTAGTCGGCGGGTGCGTCGCTGCGCCGGTACAGCGCCGCATAGCGGTCGACCAGCTGCGGGTGGTGCCGCTGCAACCACGGCCAGAAGATCTCCCGCACGCCAGGCCGCAGGTGCAGGACGATCGGCGTCACGTGCACGGCGCCCGCCTGCACCGCCGCGGCCACCACGCCCGCCAGCTGCGCCCGGTCGTCATTGAGCCCCGGCATGATCGGCGCGAGCATCACGCCAGTCGGGATGCCCGCCTCGTTCAACGCCCTGACGGCGGCCAGTCGAGCGCGCGGCGAGGGCGTGCCGGGCTCGGCCGTCCGCCACAGATCCTCGTCAAGCAGGCCGATGGTCAGGGCCGCCCCGACCGGAACGAGCTCGGCTGCCGCTTGCAGTGGCGCTAGGTCGCGGGTGATCAGCGTGCCCTTGGTCAGAATGGAGAAGGGGGTCCGGGCCTGGGCCAACGCCTCGATGACCTGCGGCATGAGCGCGTAGCGGCCCTCGCAACGCTGGTAGGGGTCGGTGTTGGTGCCCATGGCGACGTGCTCGCCGCGCCACGACGGCCGAGCCAGCTCCCGGCGCAGCACCTCGGCCAGGTTGACCTTGACCACGACCTTGCGCTCGAAGTCCTCGCCGGGCGACAGGTTGAGGTAGCGGTGGGTCGGCCGAGCGAAGCAATAGCTGCACGCATGTGAGCAACCCCTGTACGGATTGATGCTCCAGGCGAACGGCATCCCCTTGACGCGGTTGAGGGCCGACTTGGTCTCGACCTCCAGGAAGGCCATGCCGGCGAACTCGAGAGTGTCGAAGGTGCGCACCCGCTCCACCCGCAAGGGCAGCGCGGACTGGGCCGGTACGGCGGCTTCGGCACCTGGCGCGCGCTGCAGGTCGGTCATCGACGTCACGAGGGCCAGTATCGAACTGGTGTTCGATGACCGCAAGCCCGGCCGCCGTTGCCATGCTGTTCAGTGCGCGTTCATCCCGATGGGATAGCGTTCTGTAGTGCAATCCGAGGCTGTCGCCGTTCTGGACGAGCCGGCCGAGCCGCCGTCTCGCTACATCAACCGTGAGCTGTCGTGGCTGGAGTTCAACAGCCGCGTGCTGGAGCTGGCGGAACGCCCCGACACACCGCTGCTGGAGCGCGTGAAGTTCCTGGCGATCTTCAGCTCCAACCTCGACGAGTTCTTCCAGGTCCGCGTGGCCGGCCTGAAGGATCAGCTGGCGGCGGGCCTTGGGGCCAGCGGCATCGACGAACAAGCGCCCAGCGAGCAGCTGCGCGTGGTGACCGAACGCACCCGCGAGCTGATTGCCCGGCAGTCACAGGCGTTCGTCGCCGACATCAGTCCGGCGCTGGCCGACGCCGGCATCTGCTTCGTCAACTGGCCGAAGCTGACAACCGAGGACCGCAAGCACCTGCTGGATGTCTTCGAGCGCCAGATCTTTCCGGTGCTCACGCCGTTGGCCGTCGACCCCGGGCATCCGTTCCCCTACATCTCGAGCCTGTCGCTGAACCTTGCGGTGATCGTGCGCGTGCCCGACACCGGCGAGCGGCGCTTCGCCCGGGTCAAGGTGCCGCCGCTGCTCCCCCGCTTCGTGACGCTGCCCGACGGCAAGCGCTTCGTTCCTTTGGAGCAGGTCATCGCGGCTCACCTGGAACGGCTGTTTCCCGGCATGGAGATCTGCGGGCGCTTTCCCTTCCGCGTGACCCGCAACGCCGACCTGACCCTGGAGGAGGGCGAGGCTGACGACTTGCTCGCCGCCGTGGAGATGGAGCTGCGGCGGCGGCGCTTCGGTAGGGCCGTCCGCCTGGAGATCGAGCGGGGCTGCAGCGGCGAGGTTCGTGATCTGCTGCGTCGTGAGCTGGAACTGCACCGCGATGACGTGCATGAAGTCGACGGGCCCCTCGACCTTGGGGGCCTGGCGGCGGTCTACGAACTGGACCACCCGGAGCTCAAGGACGACAGCTGGACGCCCAGCACGCAGTCGGGGCTGGCCACCGCCGGCGACGAGGAAGTCGACCTGTTCGCCGTCCTGCGGTCGCGCGACGTGCTCGTCCACCATCCGTACGACTCGTTCGCGACATCGGTCGAGGCGTTCATCGAGCAAGCCGCCGACGACCCCAAGGTGCTGGCGATCAAGCAGACGCTGTACCGCACGTCCGGCGACAGCCCCATCGTCAAGGCGCTGATCCACGCGGCGGAGCGGGGCAAGCAGGTGGCCGTGCTCATCGAGCTCAAGGCTCGCTTCGACGAGCAGGCCAACATCGACTGGGCCAGGGCCCTGGAAGAGGTCGGCGTCCACGTGGTGTACGGCCTGGTGGGTCTGAAGACCCACGCCAAGGCGGCGCTGGTGGTCCGCCAGGAAGCCGACGACATCCGGCGCTACTGCCATGTCGGCACCGGCAACTACAACTCCAAGACCGCGCGGCTGTACGAGGACATCGGGCTGCTGTCGGCCGATCCCGACCTCGGCGCCGACCTGTCGGACCTGTTCAACCTGCTGACCGGCTACAGCCTGCGACCCCAGCACCGCCAGCTGATCCTCGCCCCGACCTGGCTGCGCAGCCGCATCGTCGAGCTCATCCGAGAGGAGGCCAGCAGCGATGGCGGGCGCATCGTGATGAAGATGAACAGCCTGGCCGACGCGCCGGTGATCGACGCGCTGTACGAGGCCTCGCAAGCCGGGTGCAGCATCGACCTGATCGTGCGCGGCATCTGCTGTCTGCGGCCCGGCGTGCCGGGGCTGTCGGACAACATCCGGGTGCGCTCGATCGTCGGGCGCTTCCTGGAGCACTCGCGAATCTTCTCCTTCGCCCACGCCGGCGCACCCAACGGCACGATCTACATCGGCTCGGCGGACCTGATGCCGCGCAACCTCGACCGGCGTATCGAGACCGTCATCGAGGTCGAGGACCCTGAACTACGCGCACGGCTTGACCAGGTCTTGGAGCTCAACCTCGCCGACGACACCAACGCCTGGGAGCTGGACGCCGACGGCTGCTGGGAGCGGGTGGCTAAAGGCGAGGGTGTCAGCGTCCACCAGCGGCTCCATGAGCTGGCGCTGGAACGCGGCCGTCGGCGCCGCGACGAGACCCTGGCGTCTCCCTCGGAGGGCGCCGGCTCGGTGTCACGCTTGGTAACTTGGGCCAACACCGAACGTATTGACAAGGCGAGGCCGTGAGCCTGACCGCCGGCCAGAGCGCGTAGCCGGCGATGGGCAGCATCCTGCTGGTGCGCCACGCGCATGCCGGCAACTCCGAGGCCTGGGTCGGCGACGACCGGATCCGACCGCTGAGCCGCAAGGGGGTCGCGCAGTCGCAAGGCCTGGTCAGGCTGCTCGACGACCGGCCGATCGCCACCATTCAGGCCAGCCCCTTCGTCCGCTGCACCCAGACCGTGGAGCCGCTGGCCGCCGCCAGGGGCTTGACCGTCCTGCCCAGCAACGCGCTGGCCGAAGGGTCCGACGACGACGCCTTGCGGCTGGTGCGCGACCTCGCCGGCCACGACGCGGCGCTGTGCACCCACGGTGACATCATCCCTGCCGTGCTGCGGGGGTTGGGCGACGAAGGGTTGCGGCTGCCACCCAAAGCGCGCTGGCAGAAGGGCTCGGTGTGGGTCTTGTCGGCCGATGGGGAAGGCTCTTGGCAGGCTGTGTACCTGCCGCCTGCCACCTGAGGACGCGTTTGGCGTGTCCTACCGCTGTCGCGACATGAGACTGTCTTGTGTCACACCGCTATCGCTACATGAGGACTGTGCATGCGCATCGCCGCGCTCGACCTGGGCAGCAACTCGTTCCACTTGCTGGTCGCCGACGCTGGGCCCGACGGCAGCCTGACACCGGTCCTGCGTGACAAGACGATGCTGCGCCTTGGCGACGTGGTGGCCAAGGACGGATGCATCACGGGCTCGCCCGCCGACGAGGCGGTGGCCACCGTCCGGCGCTATCGGGCCCTGGCCGACGCCGGCGGCGCCGTCGAGATGGTGACCTGCGCCACCAGTGCCATGCGCGAGGCCAGCAACTGCGCACAGTTGGTCCAGCGCATGTTCGACGAGGCGGGCGTGAGGGTGCGGGTCATCGACGGCGACGAGGAGGCACGGCTGATCTTCGCCGCGGTCCGCGCCAGCGTCGTGCTCGAGCCACCCCCGGCGGTGTGCCTCGATCTCGGCGGCGGCAGCCTCGAGGTGTCCGTCGGTGACGTGAAGGGCCTGCGGTGGGCGGTCAGCCTGCCGTTGGGCGTTGGCCGGCTCACCACCGAACTGGTGCGCTCCGACCCGCCTCGCAAGGGCGACCTTCGCCGGGTACGCAACCGCGTGACCGAGGCACTGGAGCCGGTCGCCGCCGAGGTGGCCACCCACGCCCCCGGCCTTGCCGTCGGGACCAGCGGCACGCTCACCGACCTCGCCGTCGCCGCCCTGACGAAGGCCACCGGCATCCAGCCGGCGCTGACCAACCAGCTGGAAGTCAACCGCAAGCAGCTGGAGGCGCTGCATACCGACCTGATGGCGATGACCTGCGCCGAGCGGGAGCAGGTCGCCGGCATGGAGCCCCGGCGGGCGCCGCTGGCGGTCGCGGGCTCGATCGTGGCGCTCACCGCCATGGACCTGCTGGACCTGGACCGCCTCGTGATCGGCACCTGGGCGCTGCGGGAGGGCATGGTCTTGGACACGCTCGCCCGCCACCACCCACCCGACCGCCACGACGACCCTCGGGCGATCCGCGACGCTTCGGTGCTCGCCCTCGCCCGCCGCTACAGCTGGCCCGAGGACCACAGCCGCCTCGTCGCCCAGCTGGCGCAGACCCTGTTCGACGCGACCAGCGACCTGCACGGCCTCGACGAACAGCAGCGGGAGCTGTTGGCCCACGCGGCGTTGCTGCACGACATCGGTCGCCATGTCTCGGCCGAGGATCAAGCCACGCACAGCGCCTACCTGATCACCCACGGTCGCCTTCGCGGCTTCGACCCCGACGAGACCGCGGTCCTGGCCTCCCTGGCCCGCTACCACCACAAGGGGGAGCCCGGCGAGGGGTTCGCGCCGTTCGACCGGCTGCCGGCGCGCCGGCGCAAGGCGCTGCGCTCGCTGGTGGCGCTGCTGCAGGTCGCCCACGGACTGGACCGCGGTCGCACCGGCGCCGTGACCGGACTCGACGTGACGGTAACCGAGGAGTCGGTGCACCTGGCCGTTGCCACCTCCACCGACACCGACGGCGAGCTGGAACGTTGGAGCGCGCAGCGTGCCACCAAGCGGATCGAGCGCGCCTTCGGCCGCCAGCTGGTCATCTCCGAGTCGGCGGAGGTCGGCACGTGAACCGCTTGCAACATGCGTCCAGCCCCTATTTGCGCCAGCACGCCGACAACCCCGTGGACTGGCAGGAGTGGAGCTGGGAGGCCTTCGCGCAAGCCCGCGACCGCGATGTGCCGGTGTTCCTGTCGGTGGGCTACTCAAGCTGTCACTGGTGCCACGTCATGGCCCACGAGTCCTTCGAGGACGCCGAGGTCGCCCGCGTCTTGAATGACCGCTTCGTGGCGGTCAAGGTGGACCGGGAAGAGCGCCCGGACGTCGACAGCGTCTACATGGGCGCGGTGCAGGCCATGACCGGAGCCGGCGGCTGGCCGATGAGCGTGTTCGTCACCGCCGACGGCGTGCCATTCTTCGGCGGCACGTACTGGCCCCGCGACAGCCGCTCCGGCATGCCTGGTTTCCTGCAGGTCTTGCAGGCCGTGGACACCGCATGGCGCGAGCAGCGCGACCAGGTGCTGGACTCCGGTCAGCGGCTGACCGCGCACCTGCGGGCCGCCAACGACGTCGGCGGAGGTGCTGAGCAGATCGACCCCGCCACCGCTTCGCGCGCGGCCGCGGTGTGCGTGCGGGCGTGGGACCGCGAGTTGGGCGGGTTCGGCGCGGCGCCCAAGTTCCCGCAGGCCATGACCATCGACTTTTTGCTGGCCAACGCGCAGCGGACCGGCGACAGCGCGGCCGGCGGCAGCGCAGCCGGAGACAGCGCAGCCGGAGACAGCGGGGCCGGCGGCAACGCGGTCGGTGACGCCGCCGTGCAGTCGCTGGAGGCCATGTCGCGCGGTGGCATCTACGACCATGTGGCGGGCGGATTCGCGCGCTACTCGGTCGACGCGCGCTGGCTGGTCCCCCACTTCGAGAAGATGCTGTACGACAACGCGCTGCTGCTACGCGCCTACACCCACGCCTGGCAGGTGACCGGCAGTCGCCGGTGCCGGCGTATCGCCACCGAAGTCGCCGAATACTTGCTGCGCGACATGCGCCACCAGGCGGGTGGCTTCTACTCGGCGACCGACGCCGACTCCGAGGGTGTGGAAGGACTGTTCTTCACCTGGACGGCCGACGAGTTCGACGAGGTGGTTGCCGCCGCAGGCGAGGACCCCGAGGCGTTCCGAGGGTTCTACGGCGTGACGCCGGCGGGCAACTTTGCGGACCCGCATCATCCGGAAGTGGGGTCTCGGTCCATCCTGCACGAGGCTGGCGCGCGCGACGAGGACGACGCCGACTTCTCTCAGCGTCTGCAACGGGTCCGCGCCGCGCTGGCCGAACGCCGCGAGCAGCGCGTCCATCCTGGCTTGGATGACAAGATCCTGACCAGCTGGAACGCGCTCGCGCTGGGCGCCTTGGCCGAGGCCGGCGCGGCATTGGACGAGCCGCGCTACATCCAGGCCGCCGCCGCCTGCGCGGCGTTCCTGCGCGACACGCTGGTGGCCGACGGCCGCCTGCACCACACCTGGAAACAGGGTCACCCGGCGACCGTGGCGGCGTTCCTCGAGGACGTGGCCTACCTGGCGCAGGCGCTGCTGGTGCTGTACGAGGCCGACGCCAACCCCGAGTGGTTCACCTGGGCGCAACAGCTGGCAGGCGACGCCGACGATCGCTTCGCAGAACGCGATGCCGACGGCAACCCAACGGGGGCCTACTTCGCCACCGCCGACGACGCCGAGGCGCTGCTCACCCGCCCGAAGGATCTGTGGGACAACGCCACCCCCGCCGGTTCATCGGTGCAGGTCGACGTGCTGCTGCGCCTGGCGGCGCTGACCGGCGACGGCGAGTACGCCCGTCGCGCCGAGCGCACGCTGATGCTGTTCGGCCCCCGCTGCGAGCAGGCGCCGACCGGCTACGGCGAGATGCTGCGCGGGCTGGAACGCCTGCTGGCCGGCCCCCAGGAGGTGGCTGTCGTCGGCCCGCCCGACGACCGCGCCACCCGCTCGCTGGTTGGCGTCTACCGACAGCGCTGGCGTCCTGGCAGCGTCCTGGCCGTGGGCCCGCCAGACGGCTCACACGACGCGCCGCCGCTGCTGGACGACCGGTTCATGGTCGACGGCCGCCCCGCCGCCTACGTCTGCCGCAACTTCGCCTGCCAGCGACCGGTCACCGACCCAGGCCAGATGGCCGAACTCCTGGAATGAGTGCCAGCCGCCCGACGATCACGGGCGTTCTGCCAGCACACAACCACGTCCACAAGGAAGTGGTCCTGAGACGCGGTCGCCGGCTCCATGCCGTCTTCGAACAGTCCTAATGATGTGTAGAGGCACCGGTACACCAATTTTGGGTCTCTCGCGGCTCCGATGGATCAGAAAGGCAAGAGCTGGTGTGCGAAGGGCTGCCCCCCGTCCGGCAGGGCGAGATGGGTGTGACGTCTGCGAGGATGCCCTGATGCTCGGCGCTCTCCCCATCGGTGGAGTCGTCGGTGCAGCCGTGGCAGGGATCACGAACGGCGTGGTGTTCGGCACTGGGGGAGGCTTCTGGGGGACGGTGTTCGGTGCGGTGAGCGGAACGGTCGCTTTTGGCCTGGCGTTCACGTTCATCGGGAACGATCCGGCTGCGCGCTCAATCGGTCACGGCATCACCGCCTCGGCGCTGGCCATCACCGCACTTGGATTTGGCTGGTGGATCGTGATGTGGGGAATCGCCCCCTGGACGCCTGAGGGCCTCTGGACGTGGTCGTCGGCTGCGGCAGCGTCCGTAGCCGCCGTTCTCCTCGCCAACAGCGCGCGCTCTAAGCCTCGATCCACCGACGCAGCGGCGTGATGGCGGGGTGAGTTCACAGAGAAGTGCCTCCTGGCCAGGGAGGATGCGGGTTACCAAGCCGACGCATTCACCGGGACAGGAGGCACTCTCAGGATGCCGCGATCTTGGCACACGTTGGACCATGTCGACGTCACGTTCGACGGCGACCGGTTGGTTGCTGACGCGGGGCTGATCTTGCCGGCCACGCTGAGCCAGCACCTGGGTGTCGAGGCGTTGACCGACGAGCTGGTCGGCGTCGGGCATCGTCCCGGTCGCAAGCTGCTGACGGTGGTGCATGCGCTGCTGGCCGGCGGCGACTGCATCGACGACACCGACGTGCTGCGCTCGGGCGCCACCGCCGACGTCGTGGGCCATGAGGTGATGGCGCCGTCCACGATCGGCACGTGGCTGCGGTCATTCACGTTCGGTCACGTCCGACAGCTCGACACATTGACCGAGCGGCTGCTGACCCAGGCGTGGGCGGCTGGCGCCGGTCCGGGCGACGCGCCGCTGGTCATCGACTTGGACTCCACGATCTGCGAGGTCCACGGCTACGCCAAGCACGGCGCGGCGTACGGCTACACCCGCCAGCGGGGCTACCATCCGCTGCTGGCGACCCGCGCGGACACCGGCGAGATCCTGCACACCCGCATGCGCAAAGGGTCGGCCAACAGCGCCCGCGGCGCGCAACGCTTCGTGCGCGAGACGATCCGCCGAGTCCGCCGCGCCGGCGCCACGGGGCCGGTCACGCTGCGGGCCGACTCGGCGTTTTGGTCCAACAAGGTCATCGACGCCTGCGGCGATCACGGCATGCGGTTCTCCATCACCGTGCGCGCCACCAAGGCCGTCGTTGCGGCGATCGCAAGCATCGACGAGACCGCGTGGGTGAACATCGACTACACCGACGGCGGCGTCGCCCAGGTCGCCGACACCACCCTGGCCGGCCGTCGGTTGATCGTGCGACGCACCCGGCTGCTCGGCAAGCAGGCGCAGCTGTGGCCCGACTGGCGCCACCACGCCTTTGTCACCGACCTTTGACGGCGACGCCGTTGCCATCGACGCCGACCACCGCGCCCACGCGGTGATCGAACTGGCCATCCGTGACCTCAAGCACGGCGCCGGGCTCAACCACTGCCCGTCGGGGGTGTTCAACGCCAACGCCGCCTGGCTGGTACTGACCGCACTGGCGCACAACCTGCTGCGCTGGATGGCCGCCATCGGCCTGCACCCCGCCGGGCTCGTCGCCGCCAAGGCCATCCGGCGTCGTTACCTGACACTGCCCGGGCGGCTGACCCGCACCGGCGGCAAGACCACGCTGCACCTGCCGACACGATGGCCATGGCGCGACGCGTTTCTCACCACGCTGAATCAGCTGCGGGCGCTGCCACCACCAGCCTGACCCCGCGCCCACCGTCCGACACGACCCCATCCACACGAACCGGAAACCCAGCCGGCCCGCGAAGCGCTGACCAGATGGCGTCACCGCGACGGCTTCCGCCCAACCCATACGCACCGCCGGGCCCATCGCCTACACCACCCAACCCAACCTCAGATCAACTCAGTGCTCGGTGGATCGAGGCTTAGACCGGGGGACGGCCGTTCTTGCGGGTGGTCTCCAGACCGCCCGTCTTCTGCCACATGGCGTCGATCTCGTCGATGAGGTCGAGCAGCTTCTGCGCGTCCTGGCTGTCCACG
>Ga0136627_1000370_pt1 | contig 16574 bp, 13 predicted proteins | sample AntDrymUQ4892206_2_FD_104652 | JGI IMG/M metagenome (GOLD analysis project Ga0136627, IMG submission 104652) | Polar desert sand microbial communities from Dry Valleys, Antarctica - metaG UQ489 (22.06) | ecosystem: Environmental > Terrestrial > Soil > Desert | place: Antarctica: Dry Valley... | reverse complement strand
GGTGGGTTCTTCTTCGGTGGGTTCTTCTTCGGTGGGTTCTTCTTCGGTGGGTTCTTCTTCGGTGGGTTCTTCTTCGGTGGGTTGCTCTTCGGTGGGTTGCTCTTCGGTGGGTTGCTCTTCGGTGGTCGGCTCTTCGGTGGTCGGCTCTTCGGTGGGTTCCTCGGGGTCGCCACCCACGAGCGAGAAGGCCAGGGCAGCCACGAGCAGCAGCGCCACCACGGCACCAATGATCGCAGCCCACCGCAGAGCCGACGACCGCTTCGGCGGCCCGCTTCCGTCGTCGTCACCGGACTGGGTCCCCAACCCCCGGGCAGAGGCAGGCGTCGCCGGCGCACCGGCCACACCGGCACCGGCCGCTGCAGCAGCCGCCGGAGTCGTCATCGCCCGGGTGCCTGCGTCGACGACGCCGGCCGGGGCGACCTGGGTGGCCGTGATCTCGGGGGCCAGCCCGTTGCGCAAGCTCGACGCCACCTCGGCGGCGCTACGCGGGCGCGCCGCCGGGTCCTTGCTGAGCATGGCCATGGTGAGCGTGGCCAACCACGGTGAGACGTCGGAGGGCAGCGGCGGAGGCTCGTCACGGGTGTGCGCGATCGCCACCGCCACCGACGACTCGTGGACGAACGGCCGCCTGCCGGCGAGGCACTCGTACAGGACGACACCGAGGGAGTACACGTCACTGCGTGGCGTCGCGTCACGCCCCGAAGCCTGCTCCGGTGACAGGTACTGCGCGGTGCCGATCACACTGCCGGTCTGGGTCAGCGGCTGGTCGGCGGCCGCCTTGGCGATCCCGAAATCGGTCACCTTGACCTGACCGGCCGGGGTGACCATCAGGTTCGCGGGTTTCACGTCGCGGTGCACGAGGTCGGAGTCGTGGGCGGCCTGCAGGGCGTCGGCGGTCTGCGCGAGAAGATCAACGACGGTTGCTTCCCGGATGCGGCCGCCCGTCAGCAGGTCCGACAGCGGGCGACCGTCGACGAACTCCATCACCAGGTACGGGCGCATGGCGCCGTTCGAAGCAGCGGTCTCGCCGTAGTCGTAGACGGTCGCGATGCCGGGGTGGTGGACGGCGGCGGCGTGCCGCGCCTCGCTCTCGAAGCGGGTGCGCGAGAGCCTGTCGTCAGCGAACTCGGGTTTGAGCAGCTTCACCGCGACGGTGCGACCGAGCACGGTGTCGGTGCCGACGTACACCTCGCCCATGCCGCCGGTTGCGAGGTGGCGATCCAGGCGGTAGCGGTCGTGACCCACGAAGACGTCGGTGCCGGTCACGGGTTGATCACTGCCTGCATGACCGCCTTGGCGATCGGACCGGCGAGGGCGCCGCCGGCGATGTCGTCACGGGCCGTGCCGCCCGCGTCCTCGATGAAGACCGCGACCGCGACCTGCGGGTCGTCGGCCGGGGCCATGCCGACGATCCAGGCGTACGGGTTGTCGTCGTCCCCGCGTTGCGCGGTGCCGGTCTTGCCGCCCACCGACACTTCGTCGATGGCGAGGCTCGCGGCCGTGCCGTCCTCGACGGTGGCGACCATCATCTCGCTGAGGTCCTCCGCCACGTCCCCGGAGACGGCGTCGTCGTACAGCGTCTCGGGCTGGGTCCGGTCGAGCACCTCGGCGTCGGGGGAGCGGACCTGCGACACGATGAACGGCCGCATCACGGTGCCGTCGTTGGCGATGGTCGCGGTGATCATCGCCATCTGCAGTGGCGTGGCGGCCACGTCGAACTGGCCGATGCCCGACTGCGCGGTCTCCGGACTGTCGAGCTCGGCCGGGTCACCGGAGGTGAACTGGCTGGGGGCCACCTGAAGGCTGTCGAGGTAGCTGTTGTCACCGAAGCCGAACGCCTCGGCCTGCTCGGCCAGGTCCTCGGGGCCTACCGCGAGCGCGAGCCGGCCGAACGCCGTGTTGCAGGAGGCGGCCACCGCCTGGGTGAAGGTGATCTCCTGCGCCCCGCAGACGTCGTCGCTCTGGTTGGTCAGCACATAGCTGCCCCCGTCGGGGAAGGAAAGCGCGGACCCGGACTCGATCTGTGAATCCGGGCTCAGGTCGAGGTCCTCGTCGGACAGCGCGGCGGCGGCGGTCACCAGCTTGAACGTCGACCCGGGTGCGTAGCGCTCCTCGCGGCTACGGTCGACGAGCGGCGAAGCCTCGGACTCCAGCAGCCGCTGGTAGAAGTCGTCGACCTCCTCGAAGTCGTGGCTGGCCAGCTGGTTGGTGTTGTACGGCGGCGTGGACACCATCGCGAGGACGGCACCGGTCTCGGGGTCGAGAGCGACCGCGGCACCGCGGCTGCCCTCGGCAAGTGCCGCGAAGCCGTCGACGGCGGCCTGCTGGGCGTCCGGATCAATGGTCAGCTCGACGCTGCCCCCGGAGGGCTGGTCGCTGGAGACGAGGTCGACGACCCGGCTGACGAACAGTTGAGGATCGCTGCCCGACAGGATGCCGTTCTGACTGTTCTCCAGGTCCGTGGAGCCGAACGTGAACGAGTAGAAGCCGGTGAGATTGGAGTACATCCCCGGGTCCTCGTACGTCCGGAGGTACTCGTACTCGTCATCCACCGGCTCGCTGCTCGCGATCGGCTCACCCGCCACCACGATCGGCCCTCGCTCGCGGGAGTACTCCTCGACGAGCACCCGACGGTTGTCGTTGCGGGCGTTCAGCTCGTCGGCGCTGATGTACTGCAGGTAGTTGACGTTGAGCATCAGCGCCACGAACAGCAGCAAGCAGCCGATCGCCATCACCCGGATCGGTCGGTTCATCGCATCTTCACCACCTGGGTGGCGTCGTCGGCCTCCAGCGGGCGCACCTCGGGGGCCGGTCGTCGGGTCTGGTCACTGATCCGCAGCAGCAACGCCGCGATCGCCCAGTTCGCGACCATCGAGGAACCGCCCTGGCTCATGAACGGAGTGGTGAGCCCGGTCAGCGGGATCAGCCGCGTCACTCCCCCGGCGACCACGAAGACCTGCAGAGCGAAGCTGACCGCGAGCCCGGTGGCGATCAGCTTGCCGAAGGCGTCACGGCACACCAGGGCGGTCCGCAGGCCACGCTCGACCAGCAGCGCGTACATCATCAGGATCGCCATGATCCCGGCGAGCCCGAGCTCCTCACCAAGTGACGTGAGGATGAAGTCGGAGTAGGAGAACGGCGTCATCGACGGGTCGCCCTGACCCAGGCCGCGGCCGAGCAGCCCGCCGTACGCCATGCCGTACATCGCCTGGATGATCTGGTAATACTCCTCGGAGTTGCTGAACGGGTCGAGCCACCCGTCGACACGCGCCTGTACGTGCGAGAACGTCAGGAACGAGAAGTACGCGCCGGCGGCGAACAGGAGGCCACCGACGACCAGCCAGCCCGGTCGCTCGGTCGCGACGTAGAGCATCACGAGGAACAGGCCGAAGAACAGCAGCGAGCTTCCCAGGTCGCGCTGGAAGACGAGCACCCCCAGGCTGAGCAGCCAGGCGACCAGGATCGGACCCAGGTCACGACCGCGCGGCAGATCGATGCCGAGGAACCGTCGACCGGCCAGGGCCAGAGCGTCGCGCTTGACCACCAGGTAGCCGGCGAAGAACACGACCAGACAGATCTTGGCGACCTCTCCGGGCTGGAAGCTGAACGGGCCGACCCGGATCCAGATCTGTGCGCCGAGGATGTTGACGCCGAGGCCCGGGATCAGCGGCAGCAGTAGCAGCACGAGGGCGAGGAAGCCGAACGTGTAGGTGAAGGCCTGCAACCTGCGGTGGTCGCGCACGACGAGCAGGACTGCGATGAAGCTCGCCACTCCCAGTGCGGTCCAGATCAGCTGGTTGCCGGCGAACGGGCCGACCGGCGAGCCGTCCGCCTCCAGACTCAGGTCGATGCGGTGGATCATTGCCAGCCCGAGCCCGTTCAGCGCCACCACGATCGGCAGCAGCACCGGATCCGCGTACGGAGCGAGCCTGCGAATCGCGACGTGCGCGATGAGCGCCATGCCCACGATCCCACCGGCCAACCGAGGAGTGTCAGTGGGAATTTCACCGTCGAAGCCCAGGCCCACGGCGATGTAGGCCCCGACGCCGACGACTGTGGCGAGCAGCAGCAGCCACAGCTCCGCACCGCGCCGCTTGCGGGGGACCAGTCTCGGATCCTCGGCTCCGGCCCGCGGAGACGCAGCGCTCATGGGCGACCACCGCCGGCCTGGCCGGGCCCGTCGGTCGCTTCGGTCCGCCCCGGCTCGTTGGGGGAGGGCTCGGGCGGTTCGCTGGGCGAGGGCTCGGGCGGTTCGGCGCCCGCACACTGCTCGGGGTCCGGATTGGGGCGGGAGCACTCGTCGATGTCGTCCTGCAGGTTGCCCACGATGCGCCTGGCGTGCTCGAGTCCTTCGGCCGAGATCCCCTCTTCGACGTCCTGGCGCAGGTACGACGGCAGCGAGTCGAGCGCGATGTCGTACCCGACCTCGACCCGGGTCAAGGTGAGACCCGGGATTGTCTGGTCGATGCCACGGAAGATGGCCACCTGGTCCTGCGACGCACCCACGTAGTACTGCCGCTGGGTCCAGTCGTAGAGCAGCTTGAGCCCGAGCCCGACGAGGACGAGGACCACCGTGATCACGACCAGGCGGCGCAACCAGATGAATCGCAGCGGCGCCCGCGGCGCGTAGCGCAGCTCCTCGGGATCACCGGCGGCGGCCCGCGAGCCGTCCCCGTCGTCCTCGTCGTCGGCAGTGGTGCTCGGCGAACGGGTCGTCCGGACGCCGGAGTCGTGGACGCTGCGCGGACGGGCGTCCTCCGCGGCCGCGCCGAAGATCATCGGGTCCTCGGCGGCCACCGGCTCCTCGCCAACCTCGACGACGTCGGCGACCACGACCGTGACGTTGTCGTTGCTGCCCCTGGCCAGCGAGGCCCGCACGATGTCCACGGCGGCGGAGTCGACGGTCCCGTCCGTGAGCAGCTGCTCGATCTCGACGTCCGGCAGGAAGTCCGTCACCCCGTCGCTGCACAGCAGCACCCGGTCACCGGCGACGAGGTCCAGCACCGAGAGGTCTGGTTCGAGCTCCTGCCGGCCGTCGAGGGCTCGGATGAGGACCGACCGGTGCGGGTGCACCTTCGCCTCGTCGCGGGTGAGGCGTCCTTCGTCGATCAGGCTCTGCACGAACGTGTGGTCACGGGTCAGCTGCTTGAGCCGGCCCTCACGCACGCGGTACGCCCGGGAATCGCCGACGTGGACCAGTGCGATCCGCTCCCCGTCGGACAGCATCCCGGTGATAGTGGTGCCCATCCCGTCGACGGAGGCGTCGACCTCGATGATCTCGGCAAGCCGGTCGTTGGCCCGTTGCACGGCACCGGCGAGGATCTCGAGCAGGTCAGCGGCAGGCGGTTCGTCGATCTTGCGGATCGTCTGCACTGTCACCGAGGAGGCGACCTCACCGGCCTCCATGCCACCCATGCCGTCGGCGAGGAGAAGCAGCCGGGCGCTGGCGTACCCGGAGTCCTCGTTGTTCTTGCGCACGCGCCCGACGTCGGACAGTGCGGCGTAGCGAAGCGTGATGGTCATGGTGGCCGGTTACTTCCGCAGCTCGACGACGGTCTTGCCCAGTCGTACGGGAGTGCCGACCGCGATGGGCGTCGGAGAGGTGACGCGCTGGCTGCCGAGGTAGGTGCCGTTGGTGGAGCCGAGGTCCTCCACGAACCACTGCTCCCCGTTGGTCGCGATCCGGGCATGACGGGTCGACACGTAGTCGTCGTCGAGGCGCAGCGCCGCGTCGGATCCGCGGCCCATGAGGATCGGCTGCACCTCCAGCGAGACGACCTGACCGGCGTTGGGACCGTCGGTGACGATCAGCGACGTGGGCTCGCCGCGCGGGCGCCTCCTGGGCTTGGGCGGCTTCGCCGGCTTGGCGGCAGCACCGTTCTTCGCCCCGCGCGGTGTCTCCACCCGGGCGCCGAAGATGTCGGAGCGGATCACCGAGACCGCTGACAGCACGAACAGCCACAGGACGGCGAGGAACCCGAGCTTGATCAGCGTGAGCGTCAGCTCATCCATGGCGCATCAGTCCCTGCTCACCGGGGGCTGCAGCCGGGTCGTGGACGGTCATGGTGGTGCTGCCGATCGTGATCGTGGAGCCGTCGCGCAGACGCGCCTCCGGAACCTTGCGACCATCCATGCTGGTGCCGTTGGTCGACCCGAGGTCAGCCGCACTGACCATCAGTCGGCCGTCCTCGACCTGGACCCGGATCTCGACGTGCAGTCGGGAGACACCTGGGTCGTTGACCCGCAGGTCGGCCTCGCTTCCCCGTCCGACCACGATCCCCGGAGGGTGCAGCGGGTGACGGGTGCCGTTGACCTCGAGCACCACCGGTGCACGCCGTGCGGCGGTGTCGCTGCTCGGCCGGCCGGCGGCCGGTGTCACGCTCGCGTGGGCGCGGCTGCGTACGTGGAACCGGCCGGTGGTCAGACCGGGGCTGGACTCGAATGCGATCGACAGCGGCCCGGCCAGGGTGTAGCGCTGTTGCGCGACGTAGTCCTTGACCAGTGTCGACAGCTCGTCGGACAGCGCCGAGCCGTACGGTGCCAGCCGCTCGTAGTCGCTCTCGGACAGCTCGACGACGAAGGCGTTGGGAACCAGCATCCGCTCACGCGACAGGATCTGCGCGGAGTTGTCGATCTCACGCTGCAGGGCCGACGCGATCTCGACCGGCTGGACCGCGCTGCGGAAGGCCCGGGCGAACGCGCCGCTCACGGCCTGCTCGAGCCGTTGCTCGAAGCGGTGCAGCATGCCCACGCTCGCCCCTCCCTTCGCCCATCCCGTCAGCGGCCCGTTCTCGGCAGCACGAAGGCGCCCGCCGCGCACGGCGGACACCGTATGTCCTTGCGATGGTATCGGGCGACCCTCGCACAGGCCCGGACTGGCGACGGAGGCGCACCGGCTGCGTGTTAGCCTTGTGCGCTGTTCGGGCCTGCGGTCCGGGCATCTGTATGTGGTGTCGCGCGCGAGTGGCGGAATGGCAGACGCGCACGGTTCAGGTCCGTGTGTCCGAAAGGACGTGGGGGTTCAACTCCCCCCTCGCGCACCACCGAAGCCCCAGGTCTGACCTGGGGCTTCGTGCATTTCCGGGCGTAGCCTGTTGTGTCGAGGTAGCACGGTGGTAGCACCAGCCCCTTTTCGGGAGGTGTGGCTATGGCTTGGATAGAGAAGCGCAGGCGCGGTGACGGTGGTGTCTCCGCGCGGGTGGTGTGGCGCCTGGGGGGCACCCGCGACGGTGCCTATCAGGCGGAGACGTTCAGCGCCGGCAGCGATGCGCAGAACCTCGCGCGGGCCGACGGCTTCAAGAAAATGGTCGACGCCGCCGGCCAACGTTGGCCGGACGGCTGGGTCAAGGGCGAGGGCTTCGTCCGCCCGCCGGGCGAGGCCGACCCGTTGAAGGCGCCACCACGGTTCGATGAGATCGGTGAGGAGTACGTCCGCCAGATCGTCGACCTCTCACCCGGCCAGCGGAAGCGCTACCTCGGGCAGCTCAAGGTGCTCGCCGGCACTCGGGTGCGGGGCTCGCTGGTCTTCACCCGCCCGGTCACCTCGATCCACGAGTCCGACATCAAGGACTGGCTGATCGACTGGGACCGGTCGCTGAAGACCAAGGCCAACTACCACGGCCTGATCCACGGGGTCTTCGCCTTTGCCGTGAAGCGCGGCTACCTCGTCGCCAACCCGGCGATCGGCACGGCGCCCAAGCAGTCACGCGTCAAGCAGTCCCGTCCTGAGCTGCGGTTTCTCACAGAGCGCGAGCTGGAGACCGCCGTGCAGCTCGCGGGAGCCCACGGCGACCTGCTGAGCGTGGCGGTCGGCACCGGTCTTCGGTTCGGCGAGGTCAGCGCTCTGTGGGTCGGCGACGTGGATCTCGACCACCGCACGGTCCGGATCAACAAGGCCTGGAAGCGCAACGGCGAGGACGAAGCCACCGACACCCCGGGTTGGCTCGCCAAGCAGCTACAGGACAAGCACACGATGCGCGACCACCACCTCGGCAACCCGAAGACTCCGAAGTCGCGGCGCACCATCACCATCTCCCCGGCGGTTGCCAAGGTGCTGCGGCGGCAGATCTTGGGCAAGCAGCCCGACGACTTCGTCTTCACCAGCCGTACGGGCCTGCCGCTGCACAACGGCGACTTCTACACCCACGTCTGGCGCAAGCTGATGAAGGCGCTCGCGGCTGAGGGGATCGCGCCGTTCCGGTTCCACGACCTCCGGCACACCCACGTCGCCTGGCTCGTGGCCGGCGGTGCGCCGCTGCCGCACATCCAGGCCCGGCTCGGCCACGAGTCCATCACCACGACGATCGACACCTACGGCCACCTGCTGCCCGCCGGTGACGAGCTCATCTCGGGGATCATCGACACCGCCCTGACCGGCGGGACGATCCGGCCGAAGGCCGGTGGTTGATGTGTTGCGGTCTCGTGCTCGATGCAACACACTGGAGAGCGGCGATGATCTTCGACCGGATCGAGTGGGATGAGCACAACCTCGACCACGCGACCAGGAGACTCACCGCCACAGAGATCGAGCAGGCACTCTGGAACGCCGATCGGATGTTCCCGCACCGGGAGCACCCCCAGCGGGCACTCTTCCGGTCGGTGACCGACGGCGGCAAGCAGGTCGTGGTCGTCGGCGAGATCGTCGGCGACGGAGTACGACCGATCACCGGATCGGAGGCATGAGAGTGACTGAGGCAATGACCGAAGCCGAACTGGCCGACTACTACAACGAGACCGAGGACATCTCCGAGTTCGACTTGGAGCACCCCGAGCCCGTGACGATCCGGCGAAACGTGACCATCTCGGTCCGCTTCTCCGATGAGGAGATCGCGGAGCTTCGTGCCCGTGCCGAGCAGGCGGGAGTCAAGGTCACCTCGTTCATTCGCGCTGCGGCCCTGGAGGCAACGAGCCCTGTCGATCGGGCGGCGCTGGGCGAGCTTGCCCGCGACCTGGAGCAGCGCGCGCATCAGGTCGCCGAGTTCGTGGCTCGCGGCGCCTGAGTCGCAAGAACGGGACCACCCGCACTGCTGTGGAGCCGCTGAACCTCCAAGGTGGTGTCGGTGACAGTTCGAGCCCTGCGTCCCCGGAGTGATAGCGGCCGCGCGGAATGAGTCGGCGTGTAATGGGCTGAGCACAGTCGGAAGGCACTCGCGGTAAGACGCGGGTTCGACCGACCGCATCACGGCTGAGTAGTTAGCTGGGGACTCTCGTATCTGGAATCTCTTCACAGGTGTCTCACAACACCCGCTGGAACGACTGCCAATCGCTTGATAGCGCCGCTGCTTCCGGGCATACTTCTATGTGTCTGGAGCGTTGAGCTCCAGGAAGTGAGCCCGAGACCCGGCCGGACGACCGTGGCGCTCGGGCTTCGCGCATTCCTGGGCAGGCGAGATCTCTCACACCCGTCGCACGTCGGCCACGATCGGCTCGACCCGTCGGCGCCAGGCACCGCCTCGTGCCCAGCACCAGGCGATCGCGTCCGGGATCGCCAGTAGCACCTCGGCCTGTCGCGTGCTGTGGAGGTAGGTGACGCGGTCCTTGGTTCCGGTGGCGCGGGTGAGCTCGATCATCTGCTGGCGGTCCCAGCGGAGCAGGCTCTGGTCTAGGTCGAAGGTGATCCGGACCTCGTCGTGTAGGGCTGAGGCGTCGGTGACGATCGCCTTGAGGCAGCGCCGACGACGGTCCTTCTCCGTGCGGCCGCGTCGGCCGGCGTCGTAGACGGTGGCTGTGATGGCCAGGTCGGCCATGCGGGTGATGGTGTTGGCGATCGCGCGTCGCCTCTGGTCGCGTTCGTCCTTCATGTGGAGCGCCCGCTGGCCCGGCAGGATGAGGCTGCGCAGTTCCTTGCCGCACACCTGCAGGTCGGTGTGTGTGCCAGCGGCAGCGACCACCAGGTAGTCCTTGGCCTTCGTCTCGTCGACGTACAGCTTGACGTTCACTCTCCGGCCCCTGTTCGGCTGCTGGTGGGGGCGCTGCTCTGCTTGCGCTTCGTGGCGTGCGTGGAGGCGCGCTTGACCAGGGTCTTCTTCCGGCTCTTCTTGGCCGTCGTCTTCTTCGTCGTGGTCGTCTTCTTGCTGGTGGAGCTCTTGGCTGCTGCCGTGGGGGACGGGTGCGCGAACGGCCCTATCAGGGTGTAGATGTTGACCAGGGTCCTGCCGCTGGGTGACAGGGGTGTCTTCTTGTAGCGCTTGTCGACGCGGATGAGCCCGTGGGCCTCGAGCGTCTTCAGGCCCCGCTCCGCGGTGTCGGCCGACCAGCCGTACCAATCGGGGACACGTTCGGTGACCAACTCGAAGCCGTCCTTCTCGTGCAGGGCGACCAGCAGCATCGCGGTGGCGGGGAGGTCCAGCTTCTCGTGCCAGCCCTCGGTCCAGTAGGCGTTACTCAGCTTCAGGAACCGGTCGTCGTTGCCCTTGCCGGGCCTGGTGTAGGCGGCCCCGGACCCGTCGGGTCGCAGCAGTGTCACGGTGATCTTGCGAGCCCGTCCTACGCGGCCGCGGGAGATGAGCTTGCGGTCGACCAGGCGGCTGAGGATCTTGGTGGCTGCCGAGGAGGCCGAGCGGAGCTCGGCGCTCTTGGTGGTGTCGAAGGCCCGCGCCCAGGCAGCCAGGGGGAGCGTGGTGCTCCAGCCGTTGGCCCCCTCGCCGCTGGAGATGATGGCGTGCAGGAAAAGGAACGCCTTGAGCGCTCGCAGGTCGGCGTGCTGGACGAATACACTGAGAGGGCCGTTGCGCCTGGCGAGGGTCCGGTCAGGGTTCTGCACGAACGCCTTGAGCAAGGGGGCGGCGTCGCGCTTGGAGCGCTCGAGAAGGGTGGCGCGCGTCTCGGCTTCGGTGGCCGCGCTCTCGTCCTGATCGGCGGCCTCGCTGCCGTCAGGGTTCGACGTAGGCGGATGGGTCATACGCCAAGTATGCAGTACCTGGGCGAGCGTTTCAAAGCGGAACACTGTGCCAACAACTGCCGCTGGAGCGGGTGTTATGAGAATGCCGATGCGATAACCGGTTGCGAGACCCTGCTGCCATACCCCGTGAGAGGTCCACGGTCGAGAGATGTACGGGCGACAAGCATCGGGTGGGAGGAACTCTGTCCGCCGCCGCGCCGGCGAGACGTTGCGACCACTTCGCCCGGCTGCCGCCCACGTCGGCGGGCCAAGGGTGTCGACAGTAGTGTGGCCGCGGTCGATGCGGTTGACGCTGGCGCACAGAGGGAGTCTGTGGATGACGGAGCCAGGGGTCTCGCCCCGGGAGTGGCGCTGGCGGGTGCGGTGGCGCTAGTCGCCCTGCGTCTCGCGGAGCTCGGTCAGCTGGGTCCGGACGCCGTTCACCCGGTCTCGGTAGACGTCCGGGTGAACCGTCCGGACCAGCTCGTCCAGGTAGAGCAGGAGGGTCTCGAGCCGCGCGATGGCATCGTCAGCCCGACCGTCGGCGGTCTCCGTCGCAGCGGCGCCCGTCTCTCGGTCTATCACCTCGTCCCAGTCCAGCTCGACCGGGGCGAGCTCTGCCGGCTCGGGGTAAACCAGCTCCTCGGACAGTCCGAAGTCGTCGCGCGCGGCACCCATCCCGCCCTGCTCGTCAGCCAGGACAGCCATCAGCACGTCTTTGGCGATCGGACGTTCCAGCGCAGCTGCATCGGCCAGGCCGAGGCTGGTCAGTGCCGAACGCACGGTCGGGACCCGCAGGCCGGTCGGGCCGGACAGGTCGGCACCGATCCTGCGGACCGCGACGAGCTCCTCGACGGACCCGACCGGGATCGGCAGGTCGAGCGCCAGCCCCTCCTCCGATGTCAGGGCCTCGATCCCGGCCAGCACCGGTGCCTCGGGCACCGGAATCACCGGCGCGGTCAGGTCAGCGGTCCCGTCCTCGACTTGCTGCAGGAGCTTCCCGGCCTGGGCGTGCAGGCCCCACAGCATGGTGACCTCGTCGTCGTGCGCGTGCGGGTCGAGCAGGCGCAGGTCGGCGAACTCCTCCCGGCCGATCTCGGTCAGGGCACGGTGCAGCGCGCGCACCTCGCTGGCCGCCAGCTCGGGCTCCTCCAGCGCCGCCAAGGCCTGCGCCGCCGCGATCCGAGCCAGATAGAGGTACGGCGCGGTCGCCACCTGGCCGCGCCTGTCGCCGTCCACGTCACCGGCAAGTGCACTGAGGAACGCCCGCGCCGCGGCCAGCAGCTTCTCTGCGAGCTCGCGCCGGTCCGTGTCCGCTCCCAGGAGCGCGTCCCACGCCCGGGATACGACCTCCCAGCGGGCGTCGACCTGCTCGTCTGCCCGGACCGCCGCGCAGAGGTTGTCTCCCTTCGCGACCCTGTCCCGACGCAGCTCCGCGACCCTCGGCGCGCAACTTCTGGTTCTCCCGTCGGTTCCGCCAGGCCTCGCAGCCCGCGTACCCGGCGGCTGCCACCACGGTGACCGCAGCGACAGCGGCCACTGCTTTGGGCCCACCGGGGACCTTGCTGGGGAGCTTGCCCGCAAGCTTCTCGGGGAGCTTGCTGAAAAGCTGGGAGCTCCCGGGGAGCGTACCCGGCAGACTGCCGAGGATCTGGGCACCCTTCTTCAATGGCTCGACCATCCGGACGCTCAGCCGGACCTGGCCCGACGCTATGTGCCGAGTCATCAAGGCGCCGGTCGATGCCTTGATGATCTCGTAGTCCGCGGAGACACCGCCATTGAAGAGCAGCGGGGCTATTTCGGTCACCGTGACCACCTTCCCGGAGAGCGTCAGGTCGACGCTGGAGCGATCCTAGGCCGGGCTCCCGACACGAGACCGCCCGACTATCGTCCCCCCTTCGTCGGTGCTACCCGCTGGCTCACCTTCTCCGTCAGGACTGCTAGGACGAACATCGAGCCCGCGAACGGGGGCCAGACACCGGAAACCGCACGGCGTACATCACTCTGGGCCGAAGTGACGCTCACAGGCAGATCTGTAAGGAGCTGGTTGATCGGTTGAGCACGAAGGGGGCACCAGCAGTCAGAGCCGAGGGCGCCCGCCTCGTCGTCGTGGGTGAGGAACGAGGGCGAGCGGCTGTGCAGGTGCGGTCACAGGCTGTTCGCCGGCGGCGACGAGTTCCTCCAGATGCTCGACGCGGAAGCGCACGTGCTTGCCGATCCGGGTGCACCGGACCTTCCGCTGACGCACGGCGTCGGCCACCCAGCGTGCGGGCACGTTGAGGTAAGCCGCTGCCTCGTCGATCGTCAGCAGCGGTCGGTACGACGCTCGCTCGGGCATCGGCTCACCTCCTCCCCGCACGGCTCGTTCGCCCTCAGCTCACGGTGGTGCCCCGGCGCTTGGCGTTGATCCAGGCCCGCACGTCGCCTCTGCGGTAGCGGACCCAGCGGCCGACCTTGAAGCTGTGCGGTCCAGCGCCGAGGTGGCGCCAGTAGCGCAGGGTTCCGACGGGTACCCGGAGCATCTCGGAGACCTCGTCGATGGTGAGCAACTCGTCGTTGGTGTCGGTCGGGTTCGGTTGGGTGTGGCTCATCGTCGTCTCCCTGGTGTGTGGTGGTGGCTTCTCCCCAAGGCCGGGAGAAGGGGCTGTGTGGCCAACTGTCCTCACGGTGCGCACCAAAAAACGCCCGTCCCGTGTCCGCCCGTCCTGGGACGGGCGGAGGACGGGCGGAGGACGGGCGGAGCGGGTTTGCGCAGGTCAGCCGTGCGCCCGTCCGAAAGTTGAAGAAGTTCCACGACGACAGGGTGAGCGGGCAACCTCACCGACTTCCTACCCCCTGTCAGGACCAGAGCGTGGGGGCAGGTCGGGTGCCGAACCGTGTTTGCGCAGGTCAGGGCCGGTGCGCGGGACCTACCCCCTCTTGGTCGCTCGTCGCCTTGCGTCGGACGGTCTTGGACGTTCATATGCCGATCCCCAGTCCGGGGCCCGGGGGCTTTTGGTGGGTGTGTTCGAGCTCGCGGCGGCGGGATTCCTGGTGGGCTCGGCGCTCGGCACGGGCGGCCGTGGAGGCGTCGGCGCGGTCCTGTGCCCAGGCGGCGTGCTCTTGTTCGATGCGGCCGGGTGGGAGGCTCCGGATCGCGGGCTCGTGGAGTCGGGTGCGCACCTGATCGCTGGCGGTATCGAGCAACCCGCGGTACTCGGTGATATCGGCGTCGATCTCCGCCACCCGCGCCTCGGCCACGTGGCCATAGGCAGCGACCGAGTCGCGACGCTGGGTCGCCCGGCGGATCGCGCCTCGTAGCTGGTCCTCCTTCGTCCAGGCGGCCTGCAGCTCTGCCAGGGCAACGTCGAGGGTTCGATGGGGCGCGTGGCGCTCGACATCCGCGGCGGCACGTCGGGCGGCGTGCCCCGGCCCCAGGTCGGCTCGGTCGCGGGAGAAGACCTCGTCCCACTGGCGACGCGCATCGTCGATGTTCGTGGCCACGAGATGGGCGAAATTGGTCTCGCGGCCGCGGGTCATTCCGACGTACGCCGACGAGGCGCTCGTGTGCTCCCCGAGGGCGACATGTCCCTCGCCGGTGGTCTCACCCTGCGCGCCGTAGACCGTGGTGGCGTAGGCGAGCTCGACCTCGTGGCGTGCGTAGGCCGCGGGAACGACCCGGGCGCCACGCTTGCCCTGGAGCGCGAGTGCGCCGTCGTCGGCGATGGCGGTGATCATCCATGCGTCGCGGTTGGCGACGCCGAGGTCGCGGTCGTTGCGTCTCGTAGCGACCCGGTCACCGATCCCCAGTCGCTCGCCGGCGTGAGTGACGGTGACACGGGTGTCGTCGACATGGCCGGCGGCGACGAGGCGGTCGCGGATGGCTGTGTTCAACGCGCTGGTCTGCTCGCGAGTGTCCGCCATCAGTAGCACCCCGTCGGTGCCGGCAAGGAGAGCGTCGGCGGCGATGTGGGCGAGGGCCTGGTTGCGCTCGGCCTCGCTGGGGTAGATGCGGATCTGGTCACGAGTCCACAGTGCGTCGAACACCTCACCAACACGCTCACCACATACCTCACCACTGGGCTCGCCACCGGCAAAGACTTGGTAACGATCACCTCCGGTGAGGCTGACGCGCTCACCGAGCACCTCACCACGGGCGGCGCGAAGGCTGGTGCCGGTGCGAATCGCAAGGCTGATCGCGGCGTACTCGGGATCGCTGAATCGGTGCACCACATCGAGGCTGGTGATGGCGCCGGGGGCGGCCCACCGGACCGCGAGGTCGAGGACGCCGCCGCGACCGACGGCCGGCAACTGATGCCGGTCCCCGACCAGCGCGACTCGTGCGCCGGTCTCATCCGCGATGGTCAGCAGGGCCCGGGCGGTGTCCTGGTCGAGCATCCCGGCCTCGTCGACCAGGAGAAGATCACCGCGCGTCAGCTGAGCGCAGGGGACCGGAACAGCGCTGACGCGGGTCCAGCGGCCGTCGTCGTCCCACCGGAACCCGTACTGATGGACCAGCCATGCTGCCGATGTCGCGGATGCTCCGAGCTCACGCCCCGCGACCTGGGCAGCCTTGAGGGTGGGGGTGACCACGCAGAGCCGATGGCCTTGTCCGTCGAGGAGCTGCGCAGTGGCCGCAAGCGTCGTGGTCTTGCCAGCTCCGGCCGCGCCTTCAACCATCAGCACCTCGGCGGTGCCGGCAAGGGCAGCGACCGCGTCGCGCTGCGCCACGTCGAGACCCTCGGCGTCGCCCTCCCTGAGCGTCGTGGGCTGGCCGGGGCTCGCGGCGCGATCGATCAGCCGGGCGACGATGTCGGCCTCGACCGCGAGCACGTCGGCCGAGGACCAGGCACGGATGTGCTCGGGCACGCCGGCTCTTTCCAGCAGAGGCACGCACGCTTCGATGACGCGCGCCGTGATGTCCTCGGCCAGCTCGATGCGCACGGCGGCGGGCACTACCAGTCCTGTCGCGGCGATCCACTTCTCCGCCTCGCCTCGCACGTCGGCGTGGTTCCATGCCGATCGGCGGGCGCGGAGCCGAGTCAGGACGGTCCCGACCGCCGCATCGCGGCTGAGCGACCCAGGTCGCGGCGCGTCAAGGATGAGCGGCAGCCCCGGCTGCGGCGTTGGGTCGCGGTAGCCGCGCGAGCGCAGCTCGTCGTTCCACCGCTGCACGAGCTCCGCGCCGTCCTCCGGGACGACCTTGTCGGGCCGGGCTTCCTTCCAGGCCCGACGGTCCCACGCCTGATGCAGCTTCGGCCCTGGTTCCTGGCCGGGATGATCGGCACGCCACTCGGCTTCGTAGCGGTCGACGTTGCGGCCGATCTGAGCCGCCCGCGCGCTGAACCGGCCGGCGTACGGCGCCAGTTCGCGGATCTCGCCGGACTCCGGGTCGAGGGTGACCCCCGCCGCGGCGAGGGCGGCACGGAACTCGGGGTCGGTCTGCATCGCCGAATGCCCGATCCCGTTTAGCGCTTCGATGCTGTCGCGGAACCCAACCGTGTGCAGGCCACGCCACTTGCCCTCGGCGAAGACGCGGGCGTTGATCTGGAGGTGCAGGTGCCGGTGGGGGTCGCCGGCACGCGAGGTGTAGTGGCGGACGGTGACGGCCTCGATCCGCTCGACCGGGACCTGGATCTGCCGGCCTCGCGGCCCGACCCGGGTGGTGGCGTGCTCGGTCACCCACCCGATGATCTGCTCCGCCACGCGGTCCTGC
>Ga0136627_1000369_pt1 | contig 16584 bp, 12 predicted proteins | sample AntDrymUQ4892206_2_FD_104652 | JGI IMG/M metagenome (GOLD analysis project Ga0136627, IMG submission 104652) | Polar desert sand microbial communities from Dry Valleys, Antarctica - metaG UQ489 (22.06) | ecosystem: Environmental > Terrestrial > Soil > Desert | place: Antarctica: Dry Valley... | reverse complement strand
CGATCGACCGTGACGGCAACCTGGATGACCGCCCCGTTGTCCATCTCGTAGCGGCAGGTCCCGCCGTCGATGCGGTCGATCACGCGCCGCACGGCCTCGGTGGCGTTCGCCTGCACGTGGCGCATGTAGGCCTGCACGACATCGAGTCCGAACTCGTCGATCATCGTCGTCAGCGCCGCGACGCCGGCGGCGTTGGCGGCGACCTGCGCCCGGAGGTCGCCCAGGTTCTGGTCGATGTTGCGTGCCGGGTGATCACCGGCGGCGAGCACGCCGCGCAGTGCCGATTGGCGCAGCTCGCCGTCACGCACGAGCAGCACGTTGTCGAGACGGACCCCCTCGTCGTCGATCGTGCGGCTGTCGGGCGGCATCGATCCGGGCGAGATGCCGCCGACGTCGGCGTGATGGCCGCGGGAGGCGACGACGAACCACCGCTCGTCGCCGTTGGGCGAGTCGACGGGCGTGACGACAGTGATGTCGGGCAGGTGCGTGCCGCCGTGGTATGGGTCGTTCAGCACGTACACGTCGCCGGGCCGCATCGAGCCGGCGTTTGCCCGCAGCACGTGGCGCACGCTCTCGCCCATGGATCCGAGGTGGACGGGGATGTGCGGCGCGTTGGCGACGAGGCCACCTTCGGGATCGAACAGCGCGCAGGAGAAGTCGAGGCGCTCCTTGATGTTCACCGATTGTGCGCTGCCGGCGAGACGGGTGCCCATCTGCTCGGCGATCGCCATGAACCGGTTGGCGAACACCTCGAGCCGCACCGGGTCGACGTCGGTGTCGCCCCGGGAGACACGGGGCCGAGGCGTCGTCCGACGCACGATCATCACGCCGTCGCCGTCGACGCTCGCCGACCACCCGGCATCAATGACCGTCGTCGCCGTCGCCTCTGCGATCATCGCCGGCCCGTTGACCACCTCCGTCGCGTTCTGAGTCACCGACAAAGCCGAGTCCTGGTGTTTGTGGTGACTCAGAGCGGTGAGCGTGACGTCGACCGCCTCGACCGACACGGCCTCGACGACGAGGGGTCGGTCGGAGGGCAGGAACGAGAAGCGCTGCCGGTACGCCTCCTCGAACGCCGCCGCCAGCGCGTCGCGCTCGCCTTCGGGCACGTCGAGGGCTGTGTCGGTGCCCTCGTAGCGGAGGTGGATGCGGCGCTCGACCTCGACACGATCGGCGTCGCGATCCTCGGACGCTGCCGGACCCCGCCTCGGAACCGACCCCGGCAGGTTGCGGCGATCGCCGGCGAGTGCGGCGCGGGCGTCGGCTTCGAGGTCGTCCAACGCCGAGGTCATGGCCTCGGCCGCGCCGGTGGCGTCGAGTGGCCGCTCGACGGAGCGTTCGCTCAGCGTCCTGCGCTGGGCGAGGCCCATCCCGTACGCGCTGAGGACGCCGGCAAGAGGGTGGACGAGGATCGTGTCGATCCCGAGCGCGTCGGCGATGGCGCAGGCGTGCTGGCCGCCGGCGCCGCCGAAGCTGACGAGGACGTAGCCCGTGACGTCGTGCCCGCGCTCGATCGAGACCTTGCGGATGGCGTTCACCATGTTGTCGACGGCGATCTCGACGAACCCGGCGGCGACCTCCTCTATCGGTGGTGGCGCCGTACCTGCCGCCTCCCCGATCTGCGCGGCGAGGTCGGCGCAACGGCTCGCCGACGCCTCGGCGTCGAGCGCCTCGTGACCGCCGGTACCGAACACGGCGGGGAACTCGGCCGGGACGATGCGACCGAGGATCACATTGGCGTCGGTGAGCGTCATCGGCCCGCCCCGCCGGTAGCAGGCGGGACCCGGATCTGCGCCGGCGGAGTCTGGCCCGACCCGGTAGCGAGCACCGTCGAAGCGCAGGATCGAGCCCCCGCCCGCAGCGACCGTGTGGATGTCGAGCATGGGCGCACGCACCCGCACCCCGGCGACGACCGTGTCGAGCGTGCGTTCGAAGCGGCCGCTGTACAGCGCTACGTCAGTCGACGTGCCGCCCATGTCGAAACCGATCGCCCGATCCAAGCCGGCGTCCTCTGCGATCGCCGTCATGCCGACCACGCCCCCCGCTGGTCCGGACACGATCGCGTCGCGCCCGCGAAAGGCATCGGCGTCGGCGAGCCCGCCGTTCGACTGCATGAACCGCAACGGCACCTCGCCGAGCTCGCCGGCGACGCCTGCGATGTAACGATCGAGCACGGGCGAGAGGTAGGCGTCGACGACGGTCGTCTCGGCCCGCGGCACGAGGCGGGGCAGTGAGCTGACCTCGTGGCTGACGGAGATCTGTGTGAACCCGACGTCGCCTGCTGCGACTGCGAGGCGCTGCTCGTGATCGGGGAAGCGATCGCCGTGCAGCAACGCGATGGCGACGGCGCGGATGCCCTCGGCGTGCGCGGCTCGCATGGCGGTGAGCGCGGCGTCGAGATCGAGCGGCCGGCGCGTCGATCCGTCCGCTCGCACGCGCTCGTCGACCTCGACGATGCGCGTCGTCAGTTGTTCGGGACGCTCGATGTGGAGCCGGAAGATGTGCGGCCGGTGCTGGTCGCCGATCCGGAGTGCGTCGGCGAAACCCTTCGTGATCAGCAGGAGTGTCGATTCGCCGCGCCGTTCGAGCAGCGCGTTGGTGGCCACCGTCGTCCCCATCCGCACCTCGACGACACGGTCCGATGGGATCGCCGTCCCGGTCGCGACACCGAGCACCCGCCGGATCGCCTCGGTGGCGGCGTCGTCGTACGAGGGATCGGCGGAGAGCAGCTTCGCCGTCCGCCGCTCACCGTCACTCGACACGGCGACGACGTCCGTGAACGTCCCGCCCCGGTCGATCCAGAACGACCAGCGAACTGCCTCATCCACGGATCTCAACCCGCTCATTTCGGCCATCCTTGCCGCTCGTTCGTTCTGTCATGCCGATCGTGACCGTTCGGCGCCGATCGTCATGACAGGACCGCTGGGTATCCTCATCTCGTGACCGTGGTGCGAGTTGCGCTCGCTCAGCTCGACGTGACCGTCGGCGATCTCGACGGCAACCTCGCCAAGCTCGGCGAGGCCTACGACCGTGCCGCCGACGCCGGGTGCGACGTCGTCGCGTTCACCGAGCTGTGCACGACCGGCTACCCGCCAGAAGACCTCGTGCTCAAGCCCGGGTTCGTCGCCGCCAACATCGAGGCGATGCACAAGCTGGCCGCCCGCACGGGACGCTGCGCCGCCGTGATCGGCTATGTCGACGAGGACCGTGACCTCTTCAACGCCGCCGCCGTGTGCGCCAACGGCGACGTCGTCAACACGTACCGCAAGCGACTCCTCCCGAACTACGCCGTGTTCGACGAAGCCCGTTACTTCACGCCCGGCGGCGAGACCGACGAGCTCGAGCTGTACGAGATCGCCGGCGTGCCGACGGGTATCTCCGTGTGCGAGGACATCTGGAGCCCGTCGGGACCGCTCGCGATCCAGGGGGCAGGCGGTGCGGCGCTGAGCATCAACATCAACGCGTCGCCGTACCATCACGGCAAGTGGCTCGAGCGCGAGCAGATGCTCGCCACTCGTGCCCGCGACGCGCACACCGCCCTCGTCTACGTCAACCAGGTCGGCGGACAGGACGAGCTTGTCTTCAACGGCGCCTCGGTCGTGTTCGATTCCGAGGGGCGTCTGATCGCCCGTGCGCCGCAGTTCGTCGAGGAGCTGCTGATCGTCGACGTCCCGATCGCCCCCGTCTACCGCCAGCGCCTGCTCGACCCGCGAGGGCGGGTCTCGCAGCGCATGCTGCCGACGGTGCTCGTGTCGGGGCCGTCCGTCGACCAGCCGGCGCCGCTCGACCCGGTGATCGCCGCACCGCTCGAGCCGGTGGCCGAGCTGTACGAGGCGCTGGTCGTCGGCACGCGTGACTACTGCACGAAGAACGGTTTCTCCGATGTCGTCATCGGTCTCTCGGGTGGCATCGACTCGACGCTCGTCGCCTGCGTCGCCGTCGACGCACTCGGCGCCGATCACGTGCACGGCGTGTCGATGCCGTCGCGCTATTCGTCGGATCACTCTCGCACCGACGCTGAGGCGCTCGCCAGGAACCTCGGTGTCGATTTCCGCACGATCGCCATCGAGCCGGCGTTCTCGGCGTTCGTGGAGATGCTGGCGCCGAGTTTCGAGGGACGCGAGCCGACGATCACGTACGAGAACCTGCAGAGCCGGTGCCGCGGACAGGTGTTGATGGCGCTGTCGAACGAGCTCGGGTGGATGGTTCTGACGACGGGCAACAAGTCGGAGATGGCGGTCGGCTACTTCACGATCTACGGCGACTCGGTCGGCGGGTATGCCGTGCTGAAGGACGTGTTCAAGCTCGACGTGTACAGGCTGTGCCGCTTCGTCAACGAGCGTGATGGGCGCGAGACGATCCCGGAGTCGGTGCTCACGAAGCCGCCGTCGGCCGAGCTGCGCCCCGATCAGCGTGACGACCAGACTCTGCCGCCGTACGACGTGCTCGACCCGATCCTCGATCTCTACGTCGAGGAGGATCGCACGGCGGGGGAGATCATCGAACTCGGCCACGATGCGGAGACGGTGCGTCGGATCACGCGGCTCGTCGACCTCGCCGAGTACAAGCGCCGGCAGTGCCCGCCCGGCGTGCGGGTGAGCATGAAGGCGTTCGGCAAGGACCGCCGCGTCCCCATCACCAGCGGCTATCGGGGCTGACGGTGGCTCCGATGACCGAGGAGGGCGGCACGGTGTTCGACGAGCTGCCGATCGGGAACCCGTGCCGTGGAGCGCTCGCCCACGCCGGGATCGATTCGCTGGCGACGCTCGCGACATGGACGGAGAAGGACGTGCTCGCCCTCCACGGCATCGGCCCGAAGTCGATCCCCGTCCTGCCCGAGGCGCTCGCCGCCGCCGCCGGTCTCTCCTTCCGCTGACCTCCCCTCGCACGCAGGAGCAGACGGGGATGGATCGCGTGTCACCCGGATCGATGGTCGGTGGCGTCGTACCGTCGTGATCAGTGCCGTGACGAACGACGACGTGCCTGACCCTGCTCCCGACGACGACGCCGTCCATCGCGCGCATGCCAGCGAGCTGATCGCCTACGCCACCGTGCTCGTCGGACGTGACGACGCGCGTGACGTCGTGACCGACGCTGTCCTCTCGGCGTTTGCCAGTCGGGAGTGGCCGACGGTGCGGAATCGGCGGGCCTACCTCTACCGGCCGTATTTAACCGGGCGGCGTCGCATCACCGCAGCGTGGCTCGTCGGCAACGGCGCGAACGGCGTGCGGCCTTGCGTGTCGTGCGCTTACGGTGCGCTGGTGGGCGAGTTCGTCAACGAGGGGAATCGCATCGGTCCGATGGTCGCCGCGGTCCCCGACACACCTGCGGCCCGACTGTTGGACGGCAGGACGCCCGACGAACTCGGGATCCCGAAGCCGATCGGAGATTGCGAGGTGTGCCCTGCGGCGTACGCCGTGTCCGACGATGGGCAGACCATCGCCTGGATGGATGGAGCGAAGCTCGCCGCTCGATCCCTGTGGGATCCCGACGCCGGCGTCACACGAATCGAGACCGGAGTCGGTGCCGTCGTCGACACCGACGTGGTGGCTGATGGCACGTTCCTCCTCGCAACGACCACCGAGGCGACCGGCGTTCCGGCGCCGAGGCACGTCGCCGTCGACGCATCGCTGATCACCGAGTTTCTCGGCGCCACGTTCCTCGACTCCTAGACGCCCGTCGCGGTCGTCCCCAATCCGGAACTGCGACCGACAGATCGGCCTCAGCGAGCGTCGTAGGCGGTTCGAGCAGCGGCGATCTCGTTCTGGTGCGCCTCGGTCCACGTCACCAGTGACTGGATCGTGGTGCGCAGCGTGACGCCGAGCTGGGTCAGCTCGTAGTCGACGCGTGGCGGCACGACGGGGTACACGGTCCGTGACACGAGTCCATCGCGCTCGAGCTGGCGCAACGTGACGGTGAGCATCCGCTGGCTGACGCCGTCGATGGCGCAATGCAGCTCGGAGAATCGCATCGTGCCGCGAGCGAGGAGGGCGAGCACGAGCAGCGACCACTTGTCCGCCACTCGATCGAGGATCTGGCGCACCTCGCAGTCCTCGCGGGTGTCCCACTGCAGGACATCGTCGTCATCGGTTACCTCGCAGTGCGTGGCTGACTTCAGAGTGCCTTCTTCCATCGCTCTCCATGATGACGCATAGTGGCATCAGTTACAAGTAGTAACTGACCCTCCAGCGGAGAACCTTCGGACCTCCCGACACCGAGTGCGAACAGGAGCACGGCAATGACTGCGTTGACCACACCTGCTACCCCGCCTGCGGGCGACGCCCTTCCGGGCAACGTTCGAGCAGATTCGTTCACACGTGAGCTGTGGACGGTCCTGCTCGTGCTCTGCGGCACGGTGTTCCTCGAGGGGCTCGACGTCTCGATGATGGGTGTCGCACTTCCGTCGATCCGCGCCGACCTCGAAATGTCGACCTCGTCGCTTCAGTGGGTCGTCAGCGCGTACGTGCTCGGCTACGGCGGTTTCGTTCTCGTCGGCGGTCGTGCCGCCGACCTCCTCGGGCGACGGCGGGTGTTCCTCGCCGCGCTCGCCGTGTTCATCGCCTTCTCCGGGCTCGGTGGCCTCGCGCCGGACGGCTGGGTGCTCATCCTCGCCCGCTTCGCCACGGGTGTCGCCGCCGGGTTCCTCACGCCGGCGAGCCTCTCGATCATCACGACCAACTTCGCCGAGGGCGAGCGGCGCAACCGCGCCCTGCTCGTGTACGGCGGAGCGGGCGCTGCCGGATTCTCGCTCGGGATGGTGGTCGGTGGTCTGCTCTCGGCGATCGACTGGCGCTGGGTGTTCTTCGCGCCCGTGCTGTTCGCCGCGCTCCTGTTCGCCGTCGCTGTGCGCCGCCTTCCCCTTGATCGCGCCGTCGCTGTTCCCCTTGCCACCGCCGTCGGCGGCCGGCGAGTGGATGCGATTGGTGCGCTGACGCTGACCGCCGGGATGCTCCTGCTCGTGATGGGAGTGGTGCGCGCGCCCGACGTCGCCGGCGTCGTCACGGCGACGACGCTCGCTGTCAGCGTCGCGTTGCTCGCCTCGTTCGTCGCTGTCGAACGGAGATCAGCGGCGCCACTCGTGCGGCTCGGGATCTTCCGTTCGGCCCCGCTCGTGCGCGCCGACCTCGGGGCGATGCTGTTCGTCGGTTCGTTCGTCGGCTTCCAGTTCATCGCCGTGCTCTACCTGCAGGAGCTTCGTGACTGGTCGGCGCTCGAGACCGGGCTCGCGCTGATGGTCGCCGGGATCGACGCCGTCATCGCGCCGACGCTGACGCCGGTGCTGGTGCGCCGCTACGGCAACCTCCGGGTGCTCTTCGCCGGCGTCTTGATCGCCGTCGCCGCCTATCTCGCCTTCCTCCCCGTTCAGGACGACTGGGCTTATCCGATGATGCTGCCGTCGCTGATCCTCATCGGTCTCGCCTTCTCGTTCGCCTTCGGGCCGCTGACGATCGCCGCGACGGACGGCATCGACGAGTCCGAGCAGGGTCTCGCCAGCGCCTTGTTCAACGCCTCCGTGCAGTTCGGCGCTGCGCTCGTGCTGGCGGTCGTTACCGCGGTCAACGTCGTCACCACGGGTGACGACCCGACACCGGACGCGATGCTCGACGGCTACCGCACGGCGCTCATCGTCCCGATCGTCGGCGTCACCCTCGCCGCCCTGATCACGACGACCGGCCTCCGCCGTGCCCGCCCCCGCCGCGGCAGCGATTCGATCGGGCAAGAACCGGAGGGATCAGAGGCGCTCGTCGCGTAGGGCTGAGCGGCGGGCCTTTCCGGCGTCGTCGCGCAGCGGCTCGTCGACGTACTCCACCGTGCGGGGGAGCTTGTAGCGCACGAGCCGCTCGGCGAGGAACGCCAGCAGCTCGGACTCGGGTACCGCCGCCCGATCGGCTTCGACGATGGCGTGGATCACGTTGCCCTTGTCCTCGTCGGGGAGGCCGACGACGATCGCCGACCGCACCGCCGGGTGCTCCAGCATCACTGCCTCGACCTCCGCCGGATACACGTTGGCACCACCGGTGAGGATCATGTCGGCCATGCGGTCGCCGAGATAGAGGTAGCCGTCCTCGTCGAACCAGCCCATGTCTCCGAGCGACTCCCAGCCGTCGGGCAGTGCTCGCGCCTCGGCACCGACGTAGCGGTACGTCGGCGTGCCCCTCGTGCTGCGCATCCAGATCTCGCCCTCTGTCCCGGCCGGCACTTCATTGCCGTCCGCGTCGCGCACGGTCATCTCACCGAGTGCCACACGTCCGACCGAGCCGCGATGCTCGACCCACTCTGGACCCGTGATGATCGTCACCGCCTGCGCCTCGGTGCCGGCGTACAGCTCGATGATCCGCTCGGCGCCGAGCCAGTCGATCCACGTCTGCTTCAGCCATGGCGGGCACGGCTCGGCGAGGTGCCACACGAGCTGCAACGTCGACACGTCGTAGCGGTCGCGCACCTCGTCGGGCAGGGCGCTGATCCGCTTCATCATGGTCGGCACGGTGTAGAGCACGGTGCCGCCGTGCTCCTCGATCGCACGCAGCGTCGCCTCGGCATCGAAGCGGGGCAGGATCACGGCGTGCGAACCGGCGAGGATCGCGGCGCAGACCCACATCGCCGGACCGTTGTGGTACAGCGGTCCGGGCATCACGAGGCAGCCGCCGTCGGTGAAGCCCTGCTGGCTCGGGCCGGCGTCGTCGATCTCGGCAGCGTCGCCCGTGACGATCAGCTTCGGTCGTCCCGTCGATCCGCCCGACGTCGGAGCCTTCCAGGCCGCTGACGTGATGTCCGGCAGCGGCTCGTCGAGGGTACCTTCAGGTGGCCGGAACCCGAGTGGTAGGCACGGCACGTCGGCGAGCGAGTCGCCGAGGCTGCCAGGCTCGGCGCCGAGGATCACCTTCGGCGCAGCGAGCTCGACGATCGCCTGCAGCTCTCGTTGCGGCAGTCGCGACGACACGGGTTGCGGCGTCGCGCCGAGCTTCCAGATCGCGACGTACCCGACCACCCAGTCGACCGAGTTCGGCAGCGCGACGGTGACGAAGTCGCCCTGCCCGACCCCGAGCGTGGCGAGGTGGTGGGCGAGGCGCGTCCCCTCCACCTCGAGCCCGGCGCGGGTGAGGGTGACCTCATCGCACGTGACGGCCGGCCGGTCGGGGTCAGCCTCGGCGAGCTCACGCAACCGGCGGGGATACGACACGAACGGCATCGGCCCATGTGTTAGCACCGCAACGGCAGCTGCGCGGAACCGACGCGGAACCGTTGCGACGTCGACCGCGTCTGCACGGACATCAACCAAACCCGACGCTTGTCGCTGGGTCGATCCTGAAAGGGGATGTCCATGTCCACACCAACCCATACGCCGCCGAGGTGGCGTCACCGGGTGCTGGCGCTGCTGGCAGTCGCTGTCGCTGCCGTGCCAGCGCTCTCGCCCGACGGGACCGCCGAAGCAGCGGTCCCGTCGAACAACGTCTTCCCGATCGCCTCGCCGGGCGCCGCCTGCAACGACGACTTCGGTGTGCCCCGGCCAAGAGGACGCACGCACGAGGGTGTTGACTGCTTCCAAGAGCCGAGCCGCGGCAAGCCACTCGTCGCCGTCGAATCGGGCACGATGCGCACGTACTCGACCGTCAACCCGAGCGACCGCTGTGCCGGCAGCGGCAATGCCGTGCAACTGGTGGGCGACAGCGTCACCTGGTACTACTACGGCCACCTCGACCGGATCATCGTCGGCTCCGGTCGCGTCACCCGTGGTCAGCAGATCGGCACGATCGGTGACACGGGCAACGCCTGTGGGCGCCCGCACCTGCATTTCCCGATGAAGTTGTCGTCGTCGAGCCGGCCGATCGACCCGCATCCGTACGTGTCGACGTGGCCGATCGTCTCACCGGGCGGCGGTGGTGGTGGCACCGGCGACAGCTACCAGCCGACGGGTCGACTCGACAGCGTCAACGCACGCGGCGCCGGCACGATCGGTCTCTACGGCTGGTCGTTCGATCCCGACACGCGCACGCAGTCGATCCCCGTCGACGTGCTGATCGTCAAGTCGAACGGCACGCGTCAGACGATCCGGCTCACGGCCAACAAGCTGCGAACCGACATCGGGGCGGCGTATCCCGGCGCGGGCAACTACCACGGCTTCGAGCTCGTGCTGTCGGGCCTGCCGAGGGGATCGACGATGGTGCAGGCGTTCGGCATCGACTCCTCCAACCGTCCGGGGGATTACACGTCGCTCGGGACGAGGTGGGTGACCGTGCCGTGACCCCTCACCGAAGGTGCGACGATGCTGATGATGCGGAGGGGCGCGATCAGTCGACGAGCGCTTGGTAGACGGCGTTGCGCAGGAACGGGCGCAGCGGGTAGCTGTCGGACGGGAGCAGCTGGGTCATGAACACGCAGCAGATCTCCTCCACCGGATCGACCCAGAAGTTCGTCGACGCCGCGCCGCCCCAACCGAACGTGCCGGCGGAACCGAGCACCTGGGCGGCTGCGGCGTCGGTGACGACCGAGAACCCGAGCCCGAACCCGTGTCCGGCGACCGACACCTCGCTGAACGTCGACTGGCCGAGCTCGGCGAGCGTCGCCCCGCTGGGCAGGTGATTGCGCGTCATCGCCTCCACCGTTCGCGAGCCGAGCAGGCGCGTGTCACCGAGCGCGCCGCGGCCGAGCAGCATGTGGGCAAAGGCGAGGTAGTCATCGGCCGTGCCGACGAGACCGCCGCCGCCGGACAGGAACTTCGGCTGCTGCACCATCGTCTCCGGTCCGAACAGCTTCATCATCGCGCTCGGCGAGTCCGACCGGTCAGGCATGTAGAGCGGCGAGCAACGGGCGAGCTCGGACTCGGGAGCGGCGAACGCCGTGTCGGTCATGCCGAGCGGGCCGAAGATCCGCTCGGCGAAGAACTCGTCGAGCCCCTTGCCGCTCACCACTTCGACGATGCGACCGACGACATCGGTGGACATCGAGTAGTTCCAGCGGGTCGCCGGCTCGTGCAGCAGCGGGATCTCGGCAAGGCGGGACATCGCCTCTTCCAGCGTGTGGTCGGGAGGGATGAACTCGCCGAGGTGTGCGTGCCGGTACAGGGCGTCGACCGGGTGCGACTCGAAGAATCCGTACGTCAGGCCCGACATGTGGGTCAGCACGTCGCGCACCGTCATCGTCCGTGCCGCGGCCCGCGTGCGCATGTTGCGGGCGTTGCCGCCTTCGTACACGCGCATCTCGGCGAACTCGGGGATGAAGCGGCTGACGGGGTTCTCGAGCAGCAGCTCGCCCTCCTCCAGCAGCATCATCAGCGCCACGCTCGTGACCGGCTTGGTCATCGAGTAGATGCGGTAGAGCGTTTCCTCCTCGACCCGGCGCTGTGCCTCGACGTCGGTGAACCCGTAGCAGTGGCGGTGCACCAGCTCGCCATGGCGGCTGACGAGCAGCTGGATCCCAGGGATCTTCCCGGCGTCGACGAATGACGCCATCGTGGTGTCGAGGCGGGCGAGTCGTGATGGATCGAAACCGTGGTGCTCGGCGTCGCGTGCAGGCATCGGCGAATGCTGACACGGCGCGTGACACGTGGGAGCATCGAGACGTGCCGTTCCGCGACGCGATCACCGACGTCGAGCAGCTGCGCCAGCGCTACCGCAGCCCGAGTGCGCTGGTGCAGCGCAAGGAGTCGCCGATCGTCGACGACGGCGCCTGCCAGTTCATCGCCGCCTCACCCCTGTTCGTGATGTGCACCGCCGGTTCGCGGGGTGCCGACGCCTCGCCACGCGGCGGGCCGCCAGGGTTCGTGGCCGTGCTCGACGACCGTCGCCTCGCATGGGCGGATCTCTCGGGCAACAACCGTCTCGACTCGTGCCGCAACCTGCTCGAACAGCCATCCGTCGCGCTCTGGTTCGTGGTGCCCGGGGTCGGCGAGCAGTTGCGCGTCAACGGCACGGCCACCCTGACCGTCGATCCCGAGGTGCTCGATGCGACGATGATCGACGGGCGGCGAGCCGAGCTGGCGATCGGCGTCGATGTGACGATGTGCATGATCCACTGCGCCAAGGCGCTGCGCCGCTCGGGAACGTGGGATCCGGACTCGTGGCTCCCTGCCGACGAGCGACCCAGCGCGGCGGCCATCCTCAAGGGTCATCTCGCCATCGACATCGACCAGGCTGACCTCGAGGCGGATCTCGAGGTCGCCTACCGCGACACGCTGTGGTCGCCCGGCGGGCGCGGCGTTGCAACGGCCGACTGACGCGCCGGCAACGCCGCCACGCGGGTGATGCACAGCACCGTCAGCGACGCGAACGCTGCGCCGATGAGGGCCGGGACCCAGATCCCGTGCTGCTCGTACAACCACGTTGCCGGCGTCGCTGCCGCGGCCCGGCCCATCGTGGCCGCGGCGATGACCGCGCTCAGCCCTCGCGCAGGTGCACCGGGCACGAGCTCGCTGCCGATCGAGATCGACGAGACGATCGAGAACTCGAACAGCGCGATGAACACACCGAGGGCGAGCACGCCCGGAACGAACGACGTGCCGAACGCAGCGAGCGCCAGTCCCATCGGCACCATCAACCCGGCGCCGATGACGACGGATCGCTCCTTGCCCCACCGGTCGACTCGCGCCGCCGACGTCGTCGAGGCGAGCAGCTCGAGACCGCCGATCCCGAACGTGACGGCCGTGAGTGCGGCGGCACCGAAGCCGAACTCGTCCTCGAGCCAGGCGCCGAACGTGAAGAACAGTGACTGCGCCGCCGCCGTGAGGGCGAACATCGCCGCCACCATCCACATGCCCCGCCGGCCGACACCACCCGGGCCGCGCGGCTCGTCGAGGTCATCGGGCGAGTACGGCGCGACGTCGGGCCGCGGCTCGTTGCCGAGCCGCACGACCACTGCGGCAACTGCGGCGGAGGTCATCACGGCGCCGGCGACGTAGCCCCACCGCCAGCTCGACAGCGCCGTGACGACACCCATCGTCGAGACGCCGACGAGCATCCCCAACGCCCACGACGTCTCGACGAGGCCGACGACTCGTCCTCGCCGCTCGTAGGGCACGTGTGACGCCGTCCACGCCCCGAGGGCAACGTCGAACACGATCTTGGCGATCGCGAGCAGGACGAGCCCGACCACGAACCACACGATGTTCGGTCCCGCCGCGGCGAGGAGGGCGCCCGCCGTCACGCCGACGAGACCGAGTGCCATCGTCGTCGGGTGATGACGCCGGTCGATGCGCCGGCCGACCAGCGGCGCCGTGAGCCCGACGGCCTCGGAGATCGTGATCGCCGCGCCGAGCCTGCTGAGCGACACGTCGAGCCCGCTGGCGATGGTGGGCAAGAACGGCGCAGAGAAGCGGTAGACGGCGTTCGCGCCCAGCCGTGACAGCGCGACCGTGGTGATGTTGCGCCGCACCTCGGGCGCGTAGCTGTCGTCCAGGTAGCGGCCGAGCACGATCGCCGACGCTACCGGTGGGCTCGGCGCCACTCCGGCTGGCACACTCTGGCGATCACCCCATACGACGATCTGCTGCGGGCCTCGATCGGGCGTCACCTGGACGCCCACGGCCGCATCGCGCATCCCGACGACGGCCGGCCGCATGCCGCCGTGGCAATCGTGCTCGTCGACTCCGTGCCAGGTGAGGCGCCCGACCTCGCCGACCCCGGCGATGCGCCCGAGCACGGCATGGAGGCCCTCGCCGGTGGTGCCGCCTTCCTGCTCTCCCGCCGCGCCTCGCGACTCAGCCGCCACGCCGGCCAGTGGGCGCTGCCCGGTGGGCGCATCGACGAAGGCGAGGACGTCGTGACGGCGGCGCTGCGCGAGCTGGACGAGGAGGTCGGGCTCCGTCTCGACGAGTCGCACGTGCTCGGCCTGCTCGACGACTATCCAACGAGGTCGGGATTCGTGATCACGCCTGTCGTGATCTGGGCGGGTGGACCCGTTCGCCTCGCACCCCATGCGGGCGAGGTGCGCGGCGTGTACCGCATCGGTCTCGGCGAGCTCGCCCGCGACGATTCACCACGCTTCGTCGACATCCCCGAGAGCGACAAGCCGGTCGTGCAAATCCCGCTCGGCGAGTTCCTGCTGCACGCCCCGACGGCAGCGATCATGGTGCAGTTCCGGCGCGTGGGTCTGGAGGGTGACGTTGACGCCCGGGTGATCGACCTCGAACAGCCCGTCTGGGCCTGGAAGTAGGCGCCGCCGCGACCTGTGGCGGCGGCATTCCGCCGCTACCGTCGTCGGCCGTGGAACAGACGGCGGCGGCAACGAACGAGCCGGGTTTCGGTCGGACGCTCTGGTCGCGCGCGCTGATCATCCTCGGACTCAGCAGCGTCGCCGTCGTGCAGCCGCTGCTCGACCTGTTCGGCAACAACCCGGAGTTCTTCGTCGCCGGGCGCTACTCGTCCACCCAGATCGTCCTCTTCACGCTGGCGATCACGCTCGTCCCGCCGGCCGTTGGCGTCACCATCGTCGCGATCGCGACCGCCGTCGATCGGCGTGCCGGCGCGGTCGCGTTCGTCGTCGTCGCCGGCGTGTTCGCTGCGGCGTTCGTCATGGCGCTGCTGCGCACCATCGGGCTCGATCCCGCCTGGATCGTGCTGGCGATCGCCGCCGCCGTCGCCGCCGGGCTCGTGTGGCTCGTCACGAGGACACGCGGTGGCGGGATGCTCGCCCGCTACATGGCGGCCGCCAACCTGCTGTTCGTGGCGCTGTTCATGTTCGCCTCGCCGGCGTCACGTCTCGTCGCCGGTGGTGGTGCGACCGACGACGGCGTCATCGACGTCCCGACCCCGGAGGGACCGGTCGTCGTCGTCGTGCTCGACGAGCTGCCGATCGCCACGATCATGAAGTCCGACGGATCGATAAACGAGGAACGGTACCCCGGGTTCGCCGCGCTGGCCTCGGTGTCCAACTGGTACCGGAACATGACGAGCAACGTCAACTACTCCCCGCGCGACGTGTCGGTGATCCTTTCGGGGGTCCTCCCCGGTGATCGTGATCTGCCGACGTCCACCGACTTCCCGCGCACCCTGTTCACGTTGCTCGGCAACGACGTGCCGGTCGATCGCTACGAGTCAGTGACGAGCCTGTGCCCGACATCGATCTGTGGCGACATCGTGCGCCAGCCGCTCGGACAGGCCTTCGAAGACGCCTCGGTCGTGTACGGCCATCGCGTCCTGCCCGAGTCGCTGCGTGACGGGCTGCCGGCGATCGACAACTCGTGGGGCGACTACGGCGCGCAGGACGACGGCGGCGACGAGCCGCAGAGCGCGCAGGGTGACGATGGTGTGACGTACACGGAGAAGGCGTACTCACAGTGGAGCGCGCGTGGTGCCGACGAGAAGAGCCCGCTCGGGCAGATCGGCACGCTGTCCGAACGCGTCAACGCCATCGGCGCCGAACCGTCCGTCAACGTCACGCACATCGTGTCGCCGCACCGACCGTGGAACCTGTCGCCGTCGGGCGAGGTGCTGTCGTACGACCCGCTGCCCGCCATCGATGCCGACGCCGCCGGCTTCGAGTTCAAGACGCTGCGAAACTTCCAACTCCACAGCATGCAGACGGGCGCCATCGATGTCGTGATCGGCGACATGGTGGAGCACTTGCGGTCGCTGCCCACCTGGGAGGACACGACGCTCGTGGTGATCGCCGACCACGGGTACAACTTCACGCCGCCCGAGATCGGCCGCAAGGTGACGCCGGAGACGGCGGAGGAGATCTACCGGGTGCCGCTGTTCATCAAGGCGCCAGGGCAGACGCAGGGTGAGGTGATCGACGACAGCGCGCAGGCCGTCGACGTCCTCCCCACGATGATCGACATGCTGGGCGGCACCACCGACTGGGAGTTCGACGGCCACTCGCTCGTCGACGGCAGTTCGGCGACGAACCCGCCCAAGTTGTCGACCGGCGTCGACGAGCTGCTCGACGTCGTCGCCCGCCGCGAGGACCTTTTCCCCGAGGGCGACGACTGGACGGCGCTCGCCGCGATCGGCGAGCACAGCGAGCTCGTCGGCGAGGACGTGTCCGCGCTCGACGTCGGCCGTCCGAGTGACGTGACGGCATCACTCGATCAGGAGTCGCTGCTCGACGAACTCCCGACGTCGACCGGCAAGATGCCGTTCGTGCTCGCCGGCACCGTCGACAGCGCCGACGAGCCCGACGGCGAGCTGCTCGCTGCCGTCAACGGACGCATCGCCGGCGTGCTCGGCGGCTACGAGCCAGGGGTCGGTGACGCATGGGACTTCACCGGCTACGTCGCCGACTTCTACCGCGACGGCGCCAACGAGGTGACCCTCTACGAGGTCACCGGCACCGGCTCGTCGGCGACGCTGCACCAGGTGGAGCGAACCTGAGCGACGACGCCGCACGTGTGGGCTTCGGACGCACGCTGTGGACGCGCGCCCTCGTCATCCTCGGCGTCTTCCTCATCGCCGCGACCAGTATTGATCACGGCGCGCCAAGCGTCCGCGCGCTCACGGCGCGGGCGACGGAAGCGCATCGCGTCCTCACTTTGCCCTTCGAGATGGCGCGCCTAGCGGCGCAAGTGCCCGACGCGGCGCTCCTCATGCCGGTCGCGGGCGTGCGCGTGTCGCACGTGGCCGACACCTGGGGCGCGGCGCGAGGGGCAGG